>Ga0180432_10002388_pt1 | contig 28138 bp, 43 predicted proteins | sample SS_ome_10_FD_132414 | JGI IMG/M metagenome (GOLD analysis project Ga0180432, IMG submission 132414) | Hypersaline lake sediment archaeal communities from the Salton Sea, California, USA - SS_1_MS_2 metaG | ecosystem: Environmental > Aquatic > Non-marine Saline and Alkaline > Hypersaline >... | reverse complement strand
GTAGCTGCCTGGATCATTTTGTGGTCTGTCCGCAAGATTTGGTCTGGCATGGATACGAACAAGTGGGTCAAGAAGCTCAAGCCACTCTACGCTGCCGCCCTGTGCTCAGGCTTCGTCTGGATTCCTGGGGTACTGCCTGAGGCAGAAGTGGGAGAAGAGAAGGCCTACGCAAGGCTGCTGTTGCGATACGTGGAATACCCATCTTAGGCAGTGGTGGTTCTTTTGCAAACGAGAATTTTTGCGACTCGCTCAACTATTACCATGAAACATCTAATATCCAATATCTTGTCGATGGCATGCATACGAGAGGTGTTTTGTAGATCTACAGAAGTTCGCGGGTGCCGGTACCTTCGAGCATCACCATGATCTGGGCGTAAGAGGCGAACTCGGCTCCGCGTTCGATTCGCTGCATGGCGTCGACGAAATTATCGTCGTCGAACTCGAACAAAACTTCAAAACCCATGCGTGGTAGAACAGCAATTCCTCTTGGCGCTTCTTTGTCTTTTGTACGGTCGCCTGCCATCTTGATGAAGCCGCAGTATCCGTATTTATGGGTAAATGGCGGCGGATCATAAAGCTTTTCAACCTTGATCGTTTCTGGTGCCACCTGCTTATCGTCAGAGGCGAAGTATGATGCTGGAGCAATGAGCATTGGTTTATCGCCAATATTAAGCGTCATTCTGGCGCATCTGAAGAAGTCGGTGTAGAACTGTTTATTTGAAAAGGAGCAGTAAAGGCCAACTTTATCAATTATCATTGTGCGGTCGGCGACAAGTTGACCCGTAAGGAGCATGTTTGTGCGGGTTCGATCTCCAATGTCGGCCGTAAACAAACGTATGACCTTCCCCATGCTCATCTGTTTGGATACGCCAAGACCGTCTGGCCTGGTGTCGGCGATCCAAGCGTGGTAAAGGATGGTATGGAGTCGTTCGATGGTTCCTACTTCGTGTGGCAATGTCTTGTCTCCTTCGTGGGTTGGGGTTGACTAGCGAGATAGTACCATTCTTCGTGCGTCCTGTCGATGATTCAATTTTTCTGGTATACTGCGACCAAATGGAGGAACAAATGGGAGAGCTAGAAGCGAAATTTTTGAACTATCACGTGGTTTTGATGGCCGTAGCTGCCTGGATCATTTTGTGGTCTGTCCGCAAGATTTGGTCTGGCATGGATACGAACAAGTGGGTCAAGAAGCTCAAGCCGCTCTATGCTGCCGTTCTGTGCTCTGGATTCGTCTGGATTCCTGGGGTACTGCCTGAGGCAGAGGTGGGAGAGCGCATTCTCGTAGCCATCTGGGCCGGGTTCTTGGCGTCGATCGGCTACCAGCTTCTCAGGCGCTTTGTTAGGAGCAAGGCCGGTGTTGAACTTCCTGAAGATCCTGACCAACTCGTTCCTGGTGGTGCTCCGAGCAAAAACGAATCAACTTCGTCTTCGAAGCTTGATCTTGTTGACGCAGAGGCTGATCTAGGCGACGATGGTGAGTGATGGGCTACCGCAATCCTGATGAACACGTCAACCTTACCTACCTAGCCGAGCAGGGCTCGGGTTTCTGCGAAGACTTCTACCCAGTGTCAGCCGAAGGAGACGAGTCGCCATTGCTTGATAATGGCTATGACGTTTACTACGGCCGTAACGTTTTGTGGCTTGGGAGTGAAGGTGAGATGTTCAAGGCTGAGCCTCGCTACATTGAGCCCATCGATGGGAACATATTCGACGAAGACAAGCTGGCAGCGGTAGTGGACTGTGTTACAAATGCTCCTGGTCGCGTTCCGTTTGTCGCTCCTATTGCTGATGTCCATGTCATCACCCCTACTGACATCAAGGAATCTTTCGAGTATCAGCCTGACGACCCATGGACGACTGGCGATGACGAGCTTGACGAGTGGATAAAGGACCCTGAAGAATTCATCGACGAAAATCTCGACTGCGAGGACTATGACAGTCCGGAGGAGTGGCGAGAGGCCATTGATGAGCTTACCAAGGATATGAATGGCCAGGTTGCTGAGGCTGTAAGGCAGCGCGAGGGCGACCTGGGATCATTCAGGGTTCAGATTCGCGATGGCAACCACCGAGCGTTCGGGGCTCTAGCAGCCGGGGAGCCCTATGTTTACGTGTGGCTCATAGATTGGGTAATTCAGGATATCAAGGAAGCCTTGCGACCTGAATTGGCAGAGGAGATAGAGTAGCCTATCGCTCCATCGAAACGAAGTCATGCCAAGCATATGATGCTGGATCCTCGTTATAAGGCAAATCTGTCGTGTAAGTGATCGCTTCAGATATAAATGGCGGTTCAAGGCCGTCTTCTCTATAGTCAGCAATTTCCTCGTCTATTATTTCTTCGATGTCCTCTTCTAGCCAGATAGCTACTACTGTCTTTATCTGCATTGGCTCAAATAAGTCGAGTTGAAAAGTTGGACCTTCCGGAGCAAGATGCAAAGCATCGCGACGAACGCCGCCAGGGAGCAGCTCCTCTGGTGTCTTTTCCATCCCAAGTCTATGCATTATTGCTTCGTCTGGATAGTCAGGTGTCCAAAATCCATACAGCCAATGTCCTTCAGGACGTTTGTGATATCGGTATTCGTATGGCTCAGGGTCACCCCTCTTGAATTGTGGCATTTTGTACTTGTAAATCATGATCACATTAAATTTGCCGAGGAAATTCCGCGTATCTATCGAAAGCTCATTCCATTCCTTCGTGTAGGCTATCAACAAGGCTGGTTCGTCTTGTAACATTTCGACAACGAGGCCATAAATTACGCCATCAACGCCCTGTTCAATTTCGCTTATATCATCTCCGTAGTGTTCGTGATTGCTGGTAATGTGTGGATGTTCGGTACTTAGGTGCTCCCATACAACCCGCCTGACACCCTCGCCTTGATGGGAGAAATAGTCAAGCAGTTCCTCGACTGAATCATGCCCAAACCAATCAAATTCGTTGACTATCTCCTCAATGTTTATGTCTGGTCGTGACTTTATCTCTTCAATATCACACTCTATTTCACCTTCCCATTCTTCGGCTACAGAACGGAGGTCCCCAATGTCGAGGGTCGGGTCAGGCCAGCCAGCACGAGAGAGGCGTTCGTACGCTGTGTCGTAGGTTTCGTCGTCTTGGTCACACCCCCCAGGGCCGCCGACGTCGTTGTATATCAAGCGGCTCAGAGCACGCCCATAGGAGCCTGTAGTACACAGGTTACGCTCTACAACCTGGGCGTTCGTGAAGCCAGCTTGTGAAAGCATGGTTGTTATTTGCCCAGGAGGAAGCGGTTTAGGGCCAGTCCCGTAGATGTTTTTGCCGCTGTAGATCACTGTGCTTCCGTTTTTGTCGATCGCTGGGCGAAGAATGAGCCTCCCAGCAGGTTGGTCAGCACCTGGGCGATAGAAAAACATAATCGCGCTGCCGGCTGCCAGGTCGGTAAGAATTCCGTATTGCCACGGATAGTCGCTGCCAGGGCGCATGCAGCTAGACCATGGTCGATTGTAGCTCATGGTCAGGACGTCGTAAGGATGCGCTGAAATGCGCCAGGTCATCCAGTTATCTTTGGCGCGGCGTTTTAGGTCGTCGCGCATTTGGATTATTTGCTGTTCCGTGAAAGCTTTGGTTGCAATATATTTTTCCAGCCATTTGCCTATTTTGAATGTTTGCTTCTGGTCAGGCCGACCTTCGTAGACCTTTTCTAGCGTGAAGTTTCCTTTTGCCCAATCGGTAACCGAATGCCACCCTCTCCCTGATACGATGGTTCCGCTGTCGGCTATGCTAGTCAAGCCTCGGCGTAATTCGTCTGTATCATTTAAAACGCCAATTATTGCGAAATGAATTATTTGGCCAACCCAGTCAGGTGGTGTCAGCTTGACACCAATTCGGCCCTCGGCGCCGTGCAGGTACCACAGGCACTGCAGCCCTGCGAGGCCGTCGATGACGACTCCGGCTGTCTTCTCCAGCCAATTCATGGGTAGTGTTGTATCGTTTGAGATTTTTCGCAGCGTATCCCAGACCTCAGGAGGCAGGTGGTCAGGATTTGGGACAGCAGGGACCTCTTGTCCTGGAAAGAGCCACGCAGCAAATTCTTCAAAGGTTGCCATGGACTGAGATTACCACGAGAAGGCCCCTGAGATCGACTCAGAAGATGCTTGACGCTGCACTTAGCATGTGCTAACCCTTGACTTGTACCCGAAAAACCTAAGGAGGACGGAATGTCCGAGGTTTTGAACGGACTATCTTGGTGGACAAAGCTATGGACCTGGTTTCGAAAGTGGGGGTGGATACCTGTGGCTGTGCTCCTGCTGATACTGGGAGCCATCTTGGGCGGCGTGTTCTTGAGGCGCCGCGACGGCTTGGTCGCTGTCAATCCTTTGCGCGACATCCGCAAGGCCGTAGAAGACAACAACCGCAAAATCGACGCAGAACTTTACGAGGCTGCCTTGGATCGAGACCGTCAGGTCATCGAGATCGAGCAAGAGCACGCTGCGACGCTGGCTCGGCTTGACGAAGATCAGAAGGCCCGTGCTGCTGAGTATCGAGACAACCCTCAACGCTTGTCCCGATGGCTCAATCGTCTTGCAGACGAACAAGATTGATGGAATACAAGACGAGCACGATGACCTGGCCCTGTGTGATGTGCGACAGGCGCCAGTGTACATTTGATCGCAAGCTTGCGAACAACGAAAAAACCCCATACGATGGTTTCGTCTATACAACGTATTTAAACCAAAAAGGGTTGTTATGCTTCGGGGTGGTATGCGAGCATTGCTTGCGTGGCGATCCTATGGAGTTTGACGATATTAGATGGATCTCTTCTAATACAGTTACAATTCCGATAAAGGAAAAAGCTTGATGCCATCGATTAAAGTCGCAGAGCGCCTTCAAAAAGATTTCTACGACACGTGGCGCATAAAGGTTGTCCCCTCGGATGGGACAGAGCCTTCAAAGATAGAAGCCTGCCCGTGGCACACTGTTAACGGTGCACATAAATTTTTTGCTGGTCAGTTCATTGGAAACAGATCCATAACAAACATGCAGGGGACTGCATGTTTTCCTGGCGAACAAACATTCCACATTACGCATTTCGGTATCTCTGTTCAGTTTTCTGATCCAAAGCTGTACGCTTTGTTTTTTCACAATACCATATTTACTGTGTATATAGGAGATAAAAATCGTCTTGAAGTCACTGGAGACGTTTTTGCCGCTCCACACACATGGGTCACGAGCGAAGAGATGCGTTACAGAGCGTCAGTGGACAGGAGTGATATCAACAGCCAAGAAAACCTATCAGATTTCAACCTTGTGTCTAAGGGTGATAAATTAGTGAGCCCAGAGTACCAAAGGAACCCCCGTGCCATATTCCCAGCCTCTAAAAAACCTTCGCGCAAAATCAAGACCAATCGTTATGATCTCATTTCCAACCCGATTCCTAAGGAGTCGAACCGATGGGCAATTCCTCAAATGAGTTATGAGGGGGGATTTGCTGCGTTCTTGCCTCTCATGAGAAAACTTTGTATTCCACCAAGAATGCATATTTATGTAATTTTTGACGTAAAAAACGATTTTCGAAATGCAATAATGACCCAAATAAAGAGTCTTCAGCCGGGATTTTCGTTTTTCATACGACCAATTCTTCGTGGGCTGCTGACAAGGGATATTTTATGAGCAACAGAAAAAACAGACGCAAAAAACGCAAGAGGCAGCGCACTGAACAAAAAACCACTGTCAAGAACGACAGGTTCTCTGCGGCTTTGCTAGTAGTTCACGAAAAGGCCAAAGCAATTGAACACCCGCAAAAGGAAGAGCTTCGAGTGCGTATTCGAGAACTGATTGCGATGTATCACAACGTTTCAGTCCAGCCGACCACGCCTCATACTCCCGCTCTGTCCATTGTAGCCTCAGAAAATCTACCTCCGTCTAACACGGTGATGGTACGCGAGGTCGAGTGAAATTCAGTGGCAGTCGTAATACAACTAACGAAAGGAACATCACACAATGAGTAAAAAACACCGAATATGTCCAGTCATGATTCATAGTGGAATAGATGGAAGCGAAGTGATGGCCATCGAAATCATCCCTCCAGATGAGACCGGCACAGAGACGATCGTCTACAATGGGGAAGCCATTTCGAATGATCCCAAAATCGTCGCAGCAGTCAAAGATGTTTTGATCCAAATGCTCACCCAAATGCAGGCGCTAGATGAAGAAAATGACAAGCTAAAGGGTGTCGGCCCCCTGCACCACTAGAGCCCTCATGCACACCGTGATCATACCGGCTGCCGGGTCACAAGAGCGCTGGGGGCATCCGAGCGTCAAGCAGCTTGCAGACATTGGCGGTGAAGCCATTGTCGAGCGGCTGCTGCGCCAAGCAAAGCGAGTGACCAATACTGTCATTGTTGTCACGCATCGGCCAGCTGTTGCAAAGAGAGCATGGGTTGCAGACGCGGCTACGGTAAATCGAGGGCCCGACACGGCCCTGGCTGAAACCCTTCTAGCCAGTGCCAAGTATTGGGGTGACAGAACGACTATCTTGCTAGGCGATGTGGTTTTCACTCGCCACGCCATTGACCGCGTCTTGAACACGAAGCATGGCGCCATGTTTTACAGGCGTGCTGATGAACTGTTCGCGGTGAGTTTTGGCCAGGGCAAGCAGCAGCGAATGCTCAATGCTATCCAGCAGGTTTGGGAGTTGAAAAAGATCGGAAAGGGGCGTGGCAAGCTTGTCAATATTCATCGTGTTTTCGCTGGGTTTGATGTGACCGAGCGCAAGTACTCTTCTGAGTGCTACACCATCCTGAACCATCCCACCAGAGACTTCGATAAGCACTGGCAGTATGTTGACTACATCGATCGCGTTGTCAAGACGGGCAAACTCGACGATATGCCTCCCTCCTTGTAGATCTCTTTCCTTTTAAAGGCGCTAGGTGGTATGATGCGTACACCGGCCCCACGGTGAGTTACATCGATACACACTAACCCTGCAAGGGGCGGCATGTTCGACTATTTGGCAAATCCAGAAATTGTTGTTAGGGACCCAGCCAAAGTTCTAGGGATTCCTTATGGTTCCGACTCTGGAACCATCAAGCGTGCCTTTCGAGCAAGGGCATTCGCTACTCATCCAGACCGTGGCGGTGACCCAGAGGAGTTTTTGGAGGTCAACACGGCCTATCAGATGATTCTGGCTGGCGACTGGGGTGAGGCCGCTGAGGTTCACCGAAAAAAACAACCACGGAAGCCAAAAGCTCCAGTCGCAAATTTGAACGCCATGCTATCAAGAGTTCGAAGTAGCCTTGGCATGGCCAATCGCATGGTGTTAGATGCTGACTTCGATAAATATCTAGAAAAGGCAGAGAAGAGCCTCCGTGCTTTTGCTCAGGAAATTACGAAATACGCTGACAATGGGTGGATTAGCCGCCGTGCAGAAACGCGATTTTACGAGCATTTTAATGTTCTCGGAAATAAATACAATAGTGTTGTAGCAGCTCATAAGCAGGCTGTAGCAGCAAGAAAACCACCTCCACCTCCGTCACCACCACGCCGACAGGAGCCGCTAAGAGAAAAGCGCCGCCCTGTTGGCAACTGGTCAAGAGTGATGGAGTTATTGCAGAAATCTGAGAGCACATATAACAGCGCGGCTGAACTGAACGACATGCAAGACTTTGAAGGGGCTCAGAGAAAAATAGAGCAGGCGTATTCAGAGTTTGGTGCAGGTTGGGGGATGGCTCGCAATCTTGGAGGGGTTGAGCTAGATAGTATCAAGCCTTCTGCTCAGTCTCTTTTTGGCTTGATCAAGAAATTGCGCTCTGCTCTGGAGCGCAAAAGCTCAGACGCCATCGGCGAAAACCGCAAGGCTCATGAGGCTGCACGAAGAAAGCTACGCTCAGCTTATGCGTCTGTCAGACGTGGCTCAGCTAGAGCGGCACTCAAGAGTCTAGGTGCAGCTACGCAATTCGCGGCCACAGCACGAGCGTGGACAGACGAAATCCAAGACATGAAAGTACGTGAACGGCGCCTCGTACTTGCCAGACAGATTGAGAACGAGATTCAGCAGCTCAAGCTGGAAGCCGATGACATTTTGTTTGAAATGAGGCAACGCCAAGGCTAGGAGGAGTGCGATGGCCTATTTTCCTACCAGAGAATTTCCGCGATTCTATCCGATCTACCATAAGTTAGCTCCGGTTACGAACACTCCACAACATTTTCCAAAATTCCAAATCACACCACCAGGATTTGGCAATTTTCGCATTGGCGGAGGCATAACGCTAGGCACCGTGGCGTTTGTCGGTGTCGCAGGGGCTCTGGCCTACTGGCTGTGGATGAAAGCCACAGAAACACCAGCCGATGTGGCTCACTATCAACGACACCGTTTGCGCACTGCGGGGCCTGGCCCAATCCTGTAGGAGAAACACGATGTATGAATTTCTAGGCGGAATGGGCAATAATGGCAAAGGGGAACCCTTGACACGTCCTACCCCTCCTGCGCCGGGGCCTGTTGCCAGAGGCGAGATCGATCAGTTCTTTGCTCAGACTGAAGCCTTTGAAGCTCAGGAACAGCAGGAGAACGAGTTGCGGCAACAAGCCGCGAGCGCTGAGCGGCGTGGGTGGATAGAACAGAGGCGGCAGCAATGCGAGCAAAGCCCGGAGCTGTGTGCTGCAGCTACAGCACCTCTATGCGCTCTCTTGGAGCTTCCTTGGGGCGCAGCCATCGGTGCCATCGCTTCGCCCAAGGGTGAGCGGTGGGGAGGAGCCAAATGGGGCTCACTGGCAGCAGCATCGACGTGCTTGCTTCGCATCCCTTTGGCCAGGCTTGGAATCTTCGGAGGTCTCATCAGTTTTGGTGCAGCCATCGCCGCTCCCATTGCAGCTGCCAAGTGGCGTTTAGGCTGGAGACCGTAGTGCGCCAGCTCATCGTCTGGACGGTTCTGGTCGTCGCGGTCGTCTTGCCAACGTGTGCGTTTGGTGAGGAGGCTCCGGTCGACGAGATTGTAGCCATCGAGCGAGGTCAACGAGCCCCTTTCGACGGCCAGCTATTCCCTACCGAGGTGGCCATTCGGCTGGGTATGCGCGTCGAACGCCTTCAGCTGCAGCTCACGGCCGACGTAGAGCGCGAGCAAGACCTGTGCAGGGCACAGCTGCAGTTCGAGGAACGCCGCTTGCAGTTGGAGCAGGAGCGTAGAGACTTCGAAATAGAACAGTTGACCGACCTTGTTGACCAGCAAGCCGAAGAACTTGTAGCGGCGCGGACTGTCCCGTGGTATCGCACCTGGGGCTTTGCCTTCGGTATGGGGATTGTAGCGAGTTTGCTGCTTGTCGGGGGATCGGTAGCGCTGATGGTTGGATTGGGATGATGCAGCGCAACATCCTCATACCGCCTCGCAATCTCAGAACCTACCTAGAAGAGCTGCCAAAGCGTGTCGCCGAGATAAGGGAAAAGATGGATCGATATGCCGCTGTGCTTCCAAGGTCGGAGAGGAACCGATCTTGGATGTCATCAACTACACCCACCAAGGATTAACCTAATGCGTTTGCGTTTCAACCCAGAAGACTTCGTGGCAAGGCGGCGCGCACAACTAGCTATAGAGGAAAAAGAAGAAACCCTCGAAGCGATGAGGGAGGCAGCAAGGCGAGGCGTTGCTCCTGTAGAGGATAGCGAGAGCGGCCTGCCATCGCGTCAGCTAGCAACTGCATACCATGAGGCTACCATGTCGTGGATGCATAAGTTCTCAGATATACGAAGCGATGCAAATGGTTTTTTTATCCTTCACGACGATAATCCTGACGCCTGGCGAATGCAGGAGGGCGACCTGATACAGGATGTAGCGGTAGGCCCTCAGCCATATTGGCAGGTCGCTGCAAACGACCACTTCGAAACAAAACGTGTCGACCTAAAACCAATTGGAAGCAATCCGTTCCTGACAGGCGTTGGGGCTGGTGGTGCCAAAATAACAAAAGCCGACATCAAGGTAATGACCGGCGAGTATGAAGACGATCGTGTCAACGCAATCCATGAATTGCTACAATCTGGTAATGCAGAACAGATCAGTCAGGTAGCATACATTTTAGCCGGCACCGTCGGGTTGAACTTTGGCCCAAACGGTCCGCAGGGTGGTTGGTACAACGCAGGAGACACTTGGTCTAACCGCGGTGGCAGGCAATACATGACCGCTGAAGCAATCGTGAAAAACGATGCAAAAATGCTTCGGCGCATGGGTTTTTCCATCCCCGATCCGGCAATTGCCGGAGAAATCACGGATTGCGAATGGTCTCAATTCATTGGGAACGCGCCTGGAATGTTTAATGATTGGACAGAAGTTGCCCCCACCGATCCCGAGCTTCTCTACCACACCATTATGTCACACCTTGAAGAGGAAGGACGCCTAAACGAATGGCAAATGGAGCACAACGCCCTGTCTCTTCAGGCGTGGCCATTTGCTATCAAAATAGTACAGGAGGAAGGCGTCTTTTCGTTTGATGAGTTGAAGCTGGAGCACTATGAGCACCTCATAGAATCCATTGTGAAAACCGAAGGGGTCTCAATAGACCTTGCACGAAAAGTAATTAGTCGCCTAAAAGACATCACTAAATGGGTTATGTTTTCCACTCCTGAAGAGGAGCTTGGAAGCTTTGAGTCAGCCATTTTGAACCTTGATCACAAGCAGGGGGAGGTGCAGATGCGTTCTGCCGCGCGGTGCATCATGACTGTGATGAGCGGCACGGACGAAGCCAAACGCGACTGCTACAATGCTCTTAGAGATTTTATTCGCAGCGGGCACGGATATTGGCTCGTAAATGAAATGATCATCAATTGGGCTGGAGAATACCTGCGCGATGCTGGTCTGCTCATAGATGCGACACGTCTGCCAGACGGAACAAACAGACGATATGCCTACTGGGGTTTATCGTCAATGCAGGACCCCTATTTGGTCAAAGCAGCCTTCACAGAGGACAACCCAGAGGCTCTTGTGGCCATTGCTAGCGCGATGAAGAGGGAATATCTACCTGGTCGACATGTCACCTACTACTTGATCAATAAATTGACAAGGATGATGGGGGAAGACGAAAGCATTTTTACGCGCGTATATGCGTCTGATGCCCTGTCCAGCGTTATTTCATTGGCACGACGCCACGGGTTCTACGAAGAAGCTGATGAAGCGAGTCGCGCCCTAACTGCATATCGACAGCAGCGCAATCCCCGTGACCCGTCTGAACTTGAAGATGATCAATGGCTTGACCTTGTTGAAGAACATATGCATTCAGTCGTAGCGAGTGCCTAAAATTCGCCCCCTGCTGAACATCTTTTTGATGAATGGAACAAAAGTCAATGGAAATGCGATATACACTCATCATAGCAAAAGTAGGCGACAATAATTCTGACATGTTTCTTGTCCCGGAATCGGCACTTGCCGGATTTGGTGGAGACATACGTCAGACGCAAGGCCGCCTCAGCAATATGATCAGTTCCGGTGACCTAGACGACTATCGTATGGAACGTCGAGGTTATCATGGGTTTGGAATGATTCTCGTTGACGTCGAGCGTATCATCAATATCACGTTGAAACAGTAGGAGCGTTTCATGTCCAAAGAACGAACCTACCCAGGCATCACCAGCAAAAAACTGAACATCATCAGGGAAGCACTCGGAAAATCTGGAAACACCGTATCCGGAGATGGTCCCTGGCAGATCGAAGGACAGTTCGGCATTATCCTTGGAGCCAGGTGGAACGAAGACGCTGAGGAGCTGGTGCTTACCATCAACGCCAAACCAGCTTTCGTGCCCGCCGCTGCCGTCTGGCAGAGACTAGATTCCCTCTTTGAAGCACTAGAAAAAGCTTGACGTAGCAATTAGCATGTGCTAAGTCCTAGCTTGTCACCCCGTTCAGGCGGCGTGAGGTAGGGATTGACAAAACACTTTCGGGTGCTGGAGTCGAGATAGGCCCCTACCTCGCGTCACCTGCATAGGGAAAGGAGTCAAGATGAATCCCAAAGCTGTCTACGCTATTCTATGCGAATCTATTGGGAAGCACGTAACCGTTCATCATGCCAAGGGTCACCATGACATCGTTTACAGCGGCATTTTGGAGGGTCATGTCGGCGATATGGCTGGAGCTGCATTCGACTCATGGAACGACGAACACGTTCCATGGTCTATCCTATCTTCTCGCAAGCCCATCATGAACGAGGGGAAGGTCCGGGTCCTTCCTGAAACGCGGCACTATTTTGACTCCATGGATGTCTGGTACATCAATGTTGCCACGGAGACGATGGAGGAAGCCGAAAGAGCCTTTGCTGAGTCCGAGCCATCTGTTGTAACGCCATGAGCTGGACAGCAGCCAGAATTCAGGCGTTGCGCAAACGGCTAAGGCTCAAACAGCAAGAGTTCGCTGTGCTACTCGGAGTTCACATCGTGACGATCTCCAGGTGGGAACAGGGGCACCACGTTCCAACATCGCTCGCTGAGGAGAAGCTCGACGAGCTAGACAAAAAGACACCTGATGCTCAAGGGTCTGGTGAGTGATTCACATCAGAGACAGACGGCTTTTGCCTCTTATCGTCGACGGTGCCAAGACGCAGCACCAATTCCCTGCGTCCTACCGGTCTGACGGGTCCATAACACACCCGAAGATGACATCCGGTCAAATCCACAAAATCTACATCAAAGCACCATTCGGCTCGGGCGGTGACCCGAGTGCCAAACCTCTTGCGGAAGTGCAGGTCGTTGAGCTTGTGCCGTCAGTTCTCGGCGACATGACCAATGACGACGCGCGCAGTGAAGGTTTTGCGAGTCTCGAAGGCTACATAAAATGGTTCGACAGGATTTACTACAAAAAAGCCATCAGGTTTGGCAAGGATTTGATGCGTCCTGTTTGGATCGTTTACTTTGAGTTTGTTCGGCTTTTGCCAGCCGGACAAAAAGTCGTCGCAGAATTGAGCAAGAAATGACCAGGAGACGCCCATGTCGCGCAAAGATGATGATGATGAAATCGAAGAGACTGAAGCCCCAACCACCCGCGAAATGCTGGAGGGGTTCGGAACTGTACTGACCAGCATTGGAGAAGGTCAAGAAGACCTCGCCGAAACGCTCGAAGACCTTGAGGCCTGGGTCGAAGATGATGAGCGTGATGACGATACAGGCGCGCAAGACCTGACACGAGCTACTCGCATCCTTGGAGAGTTGACCACCATGAACGCCATGCTTGAAGGCATGGTTGCCCATCTGCAAGATGCCGTAGAAGTGATGGGCAAAGACCTCGGATGGAAGCCTCCGAAGAAAAAACACAAAACGCGTCGTCGTAATACCAATCGCGACGGATAAACAGCTCATAGCAAGGGGGAGCCCATGACGCACCAACTGAAAAGTTGGCCCAACGAGTTTGAGGCTGTTCTTGATGGGAGCAAGACCCATGAGTTTCGTCGCAACGACCGTAACTTCAAAACGGGGGACCTACTTGACCTTCATGAGTGGGACCCTGTGGCAAATAACCACACTACCAGGACGGTCATCGTCCAAGTAACTTACATCAACCATGGTATGCAATTCGGCATTCCTCGCGGCTATTGCGTCATGTCGATTGCCAAGGTGGAATAATGTCAGCGCAAGTTACATACGAGTTTCCGGTTAGATGTGCTGGGGCAGGCGTTAATCAAGAAATTATGATCCCAGTAAGTGCAGACATTTTTGGTGTTGGGTTTCGCAAAAAAGAGTGCGATATCGTCGTGTATTACAACTGTTTTGCTGACGAGCGCCGTCGCCGTCACTCAGTCATCTTTGTCGTCGTGTCTAACGATGAAGTTTTTTCTGCTCCGCCTGGGTATGGATATATACCAATAGGCTCGGTGCGTGATGGTGGCGACAAGGCATGGCACGTCTATCAGCAAGCCAACGTATCGGACTTGTGATGCCACACTTTGCAGACGCACTGAAAATAGCCGCCCAGCTCTGGAGCAACGCTCCGCGCGCCTGCGCGTCTTGCAAACGCATATTTGGGTTTGATGAGCTGTCCAATTTGATTCATCCTCGATTTGACCATTACTCAACTCCGCCCCTCTGCACCAGCTGTGCAACCAGCATGCTTTCTGACGCTCTCGCCCTTCTCCCTAACGATCAGCAGGATTCCCTACTTAGCCGATACATCCTTGGTAAGCCTCTGCATGAGGTCTTTGCTGACGACAAGAAAGGTCAGTGATTTGCGCAAAAGAAACATCCTCTGAGAGGATAAGGAGACAGATAATGCTGAATCTGGTGGACATTCAAGCAACCTCCCTTTCTGACGCCTGGTTTCAAAGCATCGAGCAGGTGCTGGAGCACGGGCGCATCTGGACCGTCGAAGGCAAGACGGGCGACAAGGCCAACGGTGACGTCGACGATCGCTCACACATCGGGTCAGGTTCGTATGTTGGGCAACAACGCTGGGAGTTTGACCACGTTCGCGTCCACATCACCAGTCCCGGTGCTCGTCCGCTGATTCCTGAGGTTCCGGAAGGTATCCCAGCTCCAACCGACATGGAGTATGTCGAAGGGTACTATCGTCGTTATCTGATAGGAACCGAAAAAGAGAAAAACGAAACCTACACTTACGGAGAAAGAATTCAGCCTCAAATCGAACCGATCATCGATAAATTCACCAAGGGAGGATGGGGGTCAAATCAGTGCTGCATCGCTGTCGCAAGACCCGAAGACATTTTCTTGCCTGACCCTCCTTGCCTTCGTGAGATCGATTTTCGCGTCTATCCTGACAATGCGCTTCAAGGCGACACTCAGGCGCTCCATATGACCGTTTACTTCAGGTCGTGGTCGTTGTGGGGTGGTTTCCCGTCCAACCTGGCGGCTTTGCGGTTGTTTCAAGAGGACATGGCTGAGGCGATGAGCATTCCAGCGGGGGAGATTGTTGCAATATCCAAAGGACTTCATCTCTACAGCATGGAATTCGATCTGGCCAAACTTCGGGTTGGTCACAAATGATCTACATATCGTCATCGTGGAAAAATCGCGATCGAGTTCGAGCTTTTGCAACGAAGCTGCGCGCGATGCATTACGAAGTTTACGACTTCACCGACAAAGCTTGCCGAAAGACCGAAGAGATACCTCCGGAAATGTTTCCTGAGCAATTTGACCCTGACAAACATGACTACGGTATCTATTTGGATCGTCCTGAGTGGAGAACTGCTGTCGAAGAAAATCGCAAAGCACTTACCGAGTGTGACCTGGTCATACTTTTGCTTCCGTGTGGTATCGACGCTACAGCTGACTGGGCCTATGCTGTGGGACGCGGAGTTCTCTCGCTCGTTGTAGGTCACCCCCCTGCCGGTGAACGAAGCCCTGTTCATCTGTGGGCTGCGCGGATTGTCAAAGACGACGCTGAGGCGTTGATCTGGGTTGAACATAGCGTTACACCTAAAAAAATCTACTACGTCGACTCCATGGCCGAGCCAGGAGGCAATGGTTCGAGAGAGAGACCATTTTTGACAGTCGAAGAAGCTGCGGGGGCTTTGCAAGATGGGCGAGGTACTATTAGCGTTGCTCCCGGACTCTATCCCGAGCCAGTGACAGTAGCCAATTCTCCAAATGCAGAACTGGTTGTTACCACGAAAGAAAGGTAAGCCATAATGCCGCGTCCACGTAGCCAAAAGCGCGAAATACCCATCAACGACCTAAAAGGAAATATTATTGCGATCTTGAAGATGGTCATAAATAAAGGCGTCGACCCCGCGATGGGAGTTCCGGATATTCGTTTTGCTCTAGAAAACGTCTACCCTGGCATAGTGGATTCGCAAGTTGAAGAGGCCTTGCAAAATCTCATAGATGAAAAACAGGTGATTGACGTTCATCGCCAGAAGTGCCTGGAAGAACCTATTCAATATGTGATTCATCCTGAGTTCAAGGCCGAAAATGTTTCAGACCATGACGTAGTGTTGTGGCACAGATGCCTGGGTGACAATGGCATTCGTAAATATCCATCGCTTGCCTGTTCGTTTTGCCTGGGCCGCGGCAACGATTTCGATCCAAACACGGAATCGACTCCTCCTCCAAAAAAATGGAGTGATGAGGATGAGGCTGCCTGGCAAGGACGATGCAAAGGCAACGACAAGGGCAAAGGCAAGGACAACGAGCTGAGTTGTCACTGTTGCGGTGAATTAGTGGCATTTCGCGAGGCTGGATTTTGCAACCATTGCAGTGAGCCACACCATGACAGTTGCATGCACCCTCAGGTGAACGTCTGCAAGACGTGTCATGACCAAGACGTGGCTGCGGCAGCCAGAATGGCAAAGGCAGAACAAAGCACGAGGACGACCTCTGCGCCACCGTCCAAGGCTGAGAATTCGCCGGAGACAAAGGGCGGCTTCCCTCTCAGCGTTGCTGCTTTTTCCACATACAAAGGAAGGACTGAAAGGCTTGAGCGAACTGTCAACCAATTGCGTGACCAGCTGGAAGAAGTTGATATTTTGGCTCGCCATATCGAAAAAAGCCTCAGCATGACGTACGACGACCTCAATCACCGACTCATGCAAGTAGAAAGCTTGGGGACGCCAGAAGTTGACAGCAGTCCCACTGCACAAGCTTCAAAGATCACCTCGCCCGTCGACGACGGCGGCCCTCCGATTACTAGGGAGTGGCTCAACGAGATAGAACGTGACGTGAAATTGCACCTACCGCGGTCGGAGTGGAGCATCTCGATCCCTCGCCTTGTGCAGTATTGCCGCGACCTGTTGCAATCGGTTAATACAGGCAGGGAAGATAGTCGTCGTGCAAGCAGGAAACTAGGTGCAATACACACAATTGTAGCCAATTGGGACGAGAGCAGAGGTGACACAGCACTTGACCTTGCACATGATATTGAAGATATTATTTGCAACCCCAAGGAGCCGTCATGACAACCCTTGCAGCTTATAAATGCACCTATTGCGGCGGCTTTGTCTATCTTGATAACTTGCTCCTTATCGCGTCAAAGCCAGTCAAGTGTCCGTATTGCAAAGAGTCCCGCTCTGGTTATTGTTGGGGTGATTCTGCCCCGGTACTCGCGCCTGTGCACAATGCACCATTCGCTGTGGAGCGTGTCAATCGTTGTGGAGACTGATGATGTTCAAAAAGGGATGGAAAGCACAGTTGAACCGAGACGGCATTGCTCCGAATAAGCCTGAAGGTAAATGGCTCCAAAAAGCGAACCTCGAAAGGTATAGCGACAATGCACGCAATGCCATTCAGTGGTACCGCGATCACCGACAATGGTTCAAGCTTGGAGAAAGCCTACTTCGGACCATCTACTATGCACGAGAGGGCGGCCCTGCTACGACAGCCGCCGCCTGTGTGTCGATAGGCGCTTCGGTCGTTGATGCGATCTTTCCCGAATCGTCCATCGAGGATAACCTTCGCGATCGTGGCTATCACCGGGTCAACGTTTCAATAGGAGAGCTTCTCTGCGGCTTTCTGGAGCAGAACGGATCTCCCACCTTTGAGATAAAAACAGGAATAATTACGGCGAAAATTTGGGAGGTCAACGGCCAGGGCGCTGCAGCAATCTATCAGGATGATAAATACCGAAGCGGACCATTCGTTTTAGGCGGAGACGAAGATTTTTTGTGCGACGCCATTGCCAGAACAGTATGGGGTCACGGCGATGACATCATGCTAACTGCCAAATCAGAAGATGACGGATTCAATTTGGTCCCAATTCCTAAGCCAGGACCGTATGTCGGTAATCCTGGACCTGAGTACTTTGCTGAACGCCTGGAGCATTATGGTCGACGTCCGCGGTCTATGTTGATAAAGGGCCCGACTGGAGTCGGAAAAAGCGTCTTGGCGCGACGCATAGGCATGATGGCTTCCCACGATACAACGCGCACGCTCAAAGTGTCGTCAATGGTACTTCGGGGTTTTGGCGCGGCGGAGTTGCGAGACCTGGCCAAGTTCACTCAGCCGTCCGTGCTGTTGCTCGATGATCTTTGCATCATAGGTGGTGATCGATATGAACCTCATCGCAATCGAGAAAATATCATTGAACCATTGCTAGACCTTCTAGAGGCGTTGCGCGTTGATGGGTGTCTCGTGATTATCACGATGATGGTGCAAACAAGCCGGGAGGATGGGATCTACAGGGGTGATAACTACGTTGAAGGAATGCGGCCTGGCAGGATTGATGAAATTGTAACGCTCTATCCGCCTACAAACTCGGAGCGAAGAAGCATTTTGTCATACTATTATGACGTTTTTGGCGTCAAGGTGCCTACGAAACTCAGAAAACAAATCGTCCGTAAGACGGATGGACTCACTGGAGCATATCTGAAGGAGGTTGCAGAGCGTCTTGCGGTCCATGGTGAAGACGAGTTTGTAAAGGAGATCGAAAACGTACTGCAAAGCGCTCCTGGACTTCCTCCAAAACCAAAAAGACGACGCGGAATGATTAGCTATACGAAGCGTAAGCCGCCATCGCCAGCTCAGATACGCCAGAAAGCACTTGCGCTTGATCGCAGGGCTGACTCGGCTATCAATAAAGCAGAGAGAGAACAAGAAAAACTCCGCGTTCGTGCCGCCAATATGCGAAAAAGAGCTGACGCCAAAGAAAAAAAGCTTGCTGAGAAGAAGGAAAAGGCCAAAGCGAAGGCTGCCAAGGCTAAAGCCAAAGGTAAAGCACCCAAAAAGGCGGCGAAAAATAAAAAACCTACTACAGCCGATAAGGTTGGAGAGCTAAGACTTGTTAATCCCAGAGACGAAGTACAAAGAGCCAACCTGCAGCGCCGCATGCGACATAGAAGGAGAAGTCGATGACCGCCAAAAAACCGCGCAAGAGCCGGGCTTCCGTTAAAAAGAGCGTCAAGCCGCTCAAAAAGAAGTGCGGAATCGACCTTTCTGCAATCGAAGACGACGTCTGTGCGCTCGAATCAATTGCTCCGAGTCTGAACACCTCTTCGATTGCTGTGTTGGAGTTCACCAAGCAGCTCGCCAAACGTTTGAAGAAGGCAAAAATCCCAGTTACCGTGTGGTTGGACGACGAAATATGTGATGGAATCGAGCTGGGGTTCGCAAGTCTCTTGCGTCAAGGTAATATTCCGTGCGTCAAGGCCACTGATGGCGCATGCGTGCCCAAAAAACATGACTCAACCCTTCCACACTACAGGTGCAGTTCCATCCCTCTGCACCACGCTGACCCGGCAATCCAAGTTGCAGCAATGCATCGCCTCCACGAGCTACTAACTCTCGTCCTCGAAGAGGCAGAAGGTATAGCTGCAGTACTCGACGACGCGCGATCTTTCTGCTGTGATACGTTCTGCTGCCCATTCAGCAGTAAGAATAGAAAACCTCGATGTCAAAAGTAAGCGCCAAGTTCGACCCTATGATTCCCGACAGCACCCAATGCGTCGCGCTGTGCCTTACCGCCTGCGGTAAAGGAATGGTCACAGTCACAGCTACTGCCATTGGTGGAACGGTACTCCTTGGAACGTTGGTGCGTCGTGACGATGGTGTTTGGTTTACATCCAAGGCTAGTAGGGATGCATCAATAAATGGACATCATGAGCTTCGCACCGCTTTGATGGCGCTTATTGAGGCGCGTTCGCATTTACTGGCGCACTTTATTCTTACCATAGGAGAAAATCCATGAGTGTTTACGTTAAAAAGCGCCACCGGGGCATGCACTTCAACCGCACCAAGCGTGAGCCGCTGGAACGAGCGCTAGCTGTTGCCTGGCAACAGCAGCAAGAGGCACACGAAACCAGCACTATCAACTACCTCCTCGCCAAGGATAACCATCCACGCGATGGCGAGGTGTCTGATCGTGATCGTCTGGTCGCCGCCACGGTCATTCAATGGTTAGGCAGCAACGTGGGCCAGCGGTTTTTGGCAGAAGCGAAGAATAAGGTGAGATCGTAATGAAACCAATGCAATGGGGCGTGATTGCCCCACCGACCCAGAAAATCGCTGCTTGCACAAACTGCGGCATCACCTGGGATCAAATCGGGTGGTGGGTCTTTGCCATCCAGGTCAGCTTGAAGCGCTGCAAGAGGTGTGGCCGCCTTTTCTGCCGTGATTGCTTCAGCGACTCGCGATACCACGCCTGTGTTCGGGGGTAGGTTATGTCTGACGATTTGTGGATACCTTCGAGCGAGAAAAAGCGCCTCGAAGACCTTGTAGCAAAGCTGCAAGAACAACTGAGGGAGCGATCCAGAGAGGATGTTCATTGGCGCACTGAGTATCTCGTGCTCAGGGATAGGGTTGAGAATCCTCATCTGTACGACGCAAAAGGTTCTCCGACACCTGAGGCGCTAGAACTAAAAGGAGGGCCAATATACGGGGCTCCATTGGTAAAGCCTCAGGACCGTCGTCGCGTAGTAACCATTCAGGAGCGCATGCTGGAGCTGGCTAGCGCTTTTTATCACCGTTCACACAGTAATTCATTAGACAAGGCTACACGTGAGGCGTGGGCCCGTGCTTACATTGAACTGATATCGCTTCGCTATCATGGAATGAGTCGTCCTGACTTACCATTATGCCTGAAGTGCGGCGGAACTGCCGATGCCTTTCCAACGAAAATGGAGTTAGTCCTCCGTTCCGACTCTGACGGCAAAGACAAAAGACTGCAGCAGAAGGTACGGCGTAAAAAACCATGCACTTGTGAAAACGGTTTCGACCCAGACGCAGACATTAATGACATCATCAATGATTAGGATAGCATTATGATGGACGACGATTTATTTGACCTTGAAATTAGGTGGCATCGCCGAAAAGGCATTAACCTCAAGACTGGGTGGGGTTGTATAGTCTTTTTTATTGTTGCAATCGCAACCACAGTTCTCGTCGTTATCAGCATAGCTAGGTGACCAAATGAAAACGTGTGTCACATGCGGCGGCAAGATAACCCTTGTCGATATATCCAAGCAGGGCACGATGAGACGGTTCAAGAGCATGATGCTGACCGTGCCGGATGCGATCATGGTTCCTACATGCACGGGCTGTGGTGCGGAATATCACGGAGCCACCGAGGCTGAGGCGATAGATGCATCCCTAGGAGCGAAGTTCGACGCCATCTTGTCCGAACGTGGTGTGGAGCTGACCAAAAAACTAATGGTGCACACTCGCTTGTGGAAAATTGAATGGCTTCTAGGGCTAAGCCATGGCTACTTGTCAAAAGTACGACACAAAAAAAGAGTGCCAAGCGCCAGTCTTGTTGCTGTGCTAGCACTTTTGAACGCAGACCCTGAAGCATTCCCCACCCTCGAATCATTCTGGGGCGTCAACTTGGATGAGATTTACAGCAAGTAGGACGCAGCGGGTAGGTTCAATGAATAACGAATTCATTCGGAATGCTCAAGAAATGATGATTATAATTTACCCATGTTTTGTGGGAGCGCTTTTATTCATTGCACTTAGCCTTATGACGCGTCGTCACGTACTGGGTCGCAAGTTGTTTCCGTTTCACGCCTACCCGTTTCCGTGGGTTCACAGGCTGGAGTGGATATTCTGGTGCGCATCTGGGACGGGGCTACTCCTAATGCTTTTGGTTTCGTGAGGAACAATGAAAATTAACCTTAACAGCGGAGACATCATACTGAACATGGAACGCGGCGATTGGATCGTGGTGGCACTGCCAAACGGGAGGGAGTTTAGCCTAAGCTGCACCACCCCCTCGACGGTCGCTCTGGTTACCGATCTTGATGTTCCTCAGAACTTTCTCGTTCACAGTGGATTTCAGCAAATCCACGACTTTGGCGGTCCTCCTGTCGAAGATGGTTGGTGTCGCTTTTGCGGTGACAAGGCAAATACACCGCCTGATTGTTGTGAATATGCTATCAGACGGTGGAATAGGCATAACAAAAATGAGAAGTAAATACGATCCAAGGCCAACCGAATATGGACTCTATCTCTTCTCTCCCAATTATGAAATCTTACATTTCAAGAGCGAAGAAGAAGAGAGCAATTGGTACCCGGCACTAATTGGCAAATGTGAGCATGGAGAGTTCAGGGGGCGAACTGTGTGCGCTACATTAGAAAAAGGCGAGATAAAATTTGGACCACTGTCAAGGATGGGTGGAACCGGCGGAGGTTCATGGAGAAAGCTAATCTTAAGCGAAGACGCCGTAGGACAAGCTGCGGTGTTGCTTTTTACAAAAGTGCTCAAAGAAGCTGCAAATGAGGATGTGTAGACCCATCGTATAGGGTTGCAATGTGCGAAATGTGCGAGGAGCCGGTGATCACGCTGAGCCAGCGTAGAGGCTAGTGCCTGCGACGCAGATAGGGCGATGTGCGGCACACCGACCAAAGACCCATCGCAAGGGGTTAAGTATTGCGACACGCGCCCCCACGCTCGACGGTCCATATGGTACTTGACACAGTCCACGACATGACATAACATGTGCTAAATGACTGCGAGCACCGGCAGCTCGCGGTCACCACGAACGAACCAGGGAGCGTCCAGCATGAGAGTCATCGTATACGAATATGGCCTTCGACAGCCTACTTCAGGCATTGACGACATCGACGACCAGATTCACCGCGCTCATCGCTACTACAACAAGCTCATCGAAATTGAGCGATGGAGGCGTGCGCAGGTGAAAAAGGCGCAGCTCCAAGTACCAGAGGTTGCCAACACCAAAAAAGTCGTCGAAGCTCTCAGAGAAGATCTTGAAGCGCTGCGAACACAACACAAACGCGCCAAGAGCCATGACGGTAAGACCCATCCCCCAAGGGCAGGCGCAATCAAAGACACCACGGCAGCACTCAAGGCTGCAAGACAGGGGTATAGGCAGGCAAAAAAGGATGCCGCCGACATCCTTAAACCCCTTTACAAGAAGGTCGACGAAGAGCGCAACGCACTAGTGCGTCAAGCACGGGGCGAAAGCGGCGTCTACTGGGGAACCTATCTGTGTATCGAGCAATTTGCCTCTCAGGCAGCTCAGACCGCAAAGAGAGAATCGCCGGATTTCCGCCGCTGGACAGGTGATGGCATGCTCGCTGTGCAGATCCAGAACGGCCTCGATGCAGGCGCCCTCTTCGGAGACGACACCCGGGTACAGGTTGCTCCCATCGACTCAAAAGCTTGGGACAAGTCCATTTCACGCGGGAAACGCAAGCGCATGCAATACACCACACTTCGCTTGCGCGTTGGCTCAACGGGTCCAGGAAATCGCGAGCCGGTCTGGGCAGAATGGCCGTTGTTCATGCACCGGGAGTTGCCAGCAGACGCGTCTATCAAATGGGTAAGGGTAATTCGGCGTCGTTGGGATCAGCGGTGGAAGTATCGATGGGTTGTTCAATTCACTGTTGAGGTTCCGGAGGCGCCGGGCTGGCAGGGGGAAGGCACCAGAAAGGGAATGGTCGCCATCAATCTTGGTTGGCGCAAGCTCGCCACTGACGCCCTTCGCGTAGCCACCTGGGTTGATACTGAAGGAAATGTCGGCGAGTTGCAGCTCCCGGTATCGTTTCGCCAACGACTCGAAAAAGCCAATTCCATTCGGTCTATTCGCGACCGCAAGCTCGACGAATTGAAGGCCGCCATCGTTCCCCTCCTCCCAGAATGTTCGCGATGGAAGAGCCCGAAGCGGTTCGAAGGTCTTTTGCGCCAGGACGACCTACCAGACGGTGTTCGAGATCTCGTAAACAAGTGGGCCTACCGCGATCGACATCTATGGTGGTTCGAGCGCGGGTGTCGCCAAGGGGCCTTGCGTTATCGGCGTGAGATTTACAGACTGTTCGCTTTGGAAATGGCAAAAAAGTACCCGCTCGTGATCGTAGAGGATTACGATTTACGGCCCATCGTTACCGACGAAAACCGCATCAAGCTTCCATCACACCAACGCGTCGAAGGTTCTCCTAGTGAAGCACGGCACGTCCTTCTCGCCTCCGTCAGCCGCCTTGGCGGAATGGTGATTGACGGCAAATCAAAGCTCGCCACGCAGGAATGCCACCTGTGTGGCTACGGAAAAGAAAAAGACGAACGGTGGGATGCGTCGCCCAAGATCGAACACACCTGTGTAGGATGTGGCGAAAACTGGGATCAGGATGTGAATAACGCTCGCGTCTTGCTGGCGAGAGCCCAAGTGATGTTAGAATCGGGGGAGTTGCTCGCACAACCAAAACCCAAACGTTCCGCACGTTTTGCCAAGAAGCACAAAAAACAAAACGAAGCAGTGTTGTAGGTGTAGTGGGGCCTCTCGCAAACAGCAATGTAACCAACGGAAATTGCGTGCGTTACAGACGCACCGTTTCAGACCCATCGCAAGGGGTTATAGCTTGCGACATCGAGAAACAGCGTTCCATTGTTCGCGTTATCTACCGTTTCAGACCCATCGCAAGGGGTTATAGCTTGCGACTGATGTACCGAGGCTTCGCCGGACACCCTCTTGTCGTTTCAGACCCATCGCAAGGGGTTATAGCTTGCGACACGTCAAGAAGGTGGGCGGTGGGTTCGCACAGGTTCGAGTTTCAGACCCATCGCAAGGGGTTATAGCTTGCGACAACCTCGGCCAGTGCCACCGGCAGCTCGGCAATCACGTTTCAGACCCATCGCAAGGGGTTATAGCTTGCGACATCGTTGCGATGTTGTCGCCGGTCAACTCGCGCATCTGGTTTCAGACCCATCGCAAGGGGTTATAGCTTGCGACCAGGCGAGTTACATGCTCAAGGGGTTGGCTCTCGTGGGTTTCAGACCCATCGCAAGGGGTTGCGTTTTTTGATGAGAACGCAGCGGCGCCTGCGACACGCCGCACGAAAGCTGCTAAATTCGTGATTATAGTGTAGAATAGCCAAAACAGGAGGCCATGATGGCTAGCAAAACAAATAGCGCGAAGAAAATGACCACCAAGAAGGCAACTTCGACCAAGAAGAAGTCTGCCACTACCAAAAAGCCATCCACTAAGAAAAAGACCACTACCAAGAAGGCCGCGAAGAAAGTCCCAACAAAAACGAAGGCTGATCCAGAGGTCAAAAAGCCCGTCGCGAAGAAAACCAAGGCAAAAAAACCAGTAACAAAGGCTCCGCCAGCTTCAATCGAAACAGATGAGCCGGCTCCTTCTCTCTTTATTCGTGCCCCTTCTGCGTCTGCGGTTGCCAAGCAACTCAAACCAATATCTCCACCGCCTGAACCGCTCGATCCACAGACCGGGAAGCCTCTCGGTGTCGAGGTATACAAGCTCAACGCGCAAGACAAGCGCCTCAAGTCATGCCCAGGATGCTCGATCAAGGCTGGCCGACTCATTTTCTATCGCTTCAAGCGTTTTGGTGGTCGAATGAAGGTCGAAAACGACTTCATCGCCAAGGCAACCCTTTGTATTGATTGCCAAAAAGAGTCCTAAGAGCTTCCAATGCGCGTTGTAGGCATCATTGGTCGCGCTTTCAGCGGCTCAACGCTCCTGGCTCGCGTTGCCAGCGCCTGCGAAGAGGTTGCCTCGGTTGGTGAGCTTCACTGGATAATCGACAACAGCGAGCGGTCCGTCTGTACGACGTGCGGAGCTGACTGCGATCTCTTTTCGGACGACCTTAGATACTATCCGCCAGCTGAAAAAGACCTCTACAGCACCGTTTTTTCGCGAAGCGGGAAGGCGATCCTCTTCTCTAGCGACAAAACTCCATGGCAGTATGAGCGTTTTGTTGCTCCTCGGACCATGGATGGAGTGTTTTTGCTCCGGTCGCCACATGGCGTGGTCTCCAGCATCCTTAAAAGGAATATATATGTAAAGAGAGCCATGCACAACGCTCTCCGATCATACATCGAGACCTACGGCGGGCTGCTCGGATGGAGTCGCGGCTTCTGCAGGCGCCTCATCGTAATCGAGTACGACGATCTAATCCGAGATCCGGTAGCCACCATTAGGCTCATCGCCGACGAGATGGCCCTTGGCCCTGTCAGCAAGGCGATCGATCTGAATCAGTTGCACCCTCATCAACTCTTTGGCAGCCGGCGAGCGCGAAGATCGGTGACGATCGAGCCGATCGACAAATGGCGTCAACGTCTCGCGGTCGGTCAGGTCGCCGAAATCGGTGCCGACACACTTGCTATGGACATCTACGAACGAATTCGCGAGCACGCACTTCATCCGTGACAGTCCTGCAGACGACTTTGACATTCGCGCCCAATGTCAACCAGGCTCCAAAGCCTGCCTGAAGCCCCGTCGCGCCCTCGAACACCAAAGTGAAGGTTGAGTCAAGAGGACCACGGTCTGCAGTGAGCACAGGCGTGAGCCCCCGTAGCGCTTGATTCTGACCGCCACCCTCGATCACCCCTCTGTACCGACGAAAAGATAGATTATCATCGGTACAGGATAGGCTCGTCACACTGGTCACCATGATTAGAGTCTAGCGTGACAGTGTTGATAAAAGAGTAATGATTACGTGTTGTTAGCGTGGCGCGGCGAGCTTCGTGGTGTTGTAACGCTATGGAATCATTGAATCAAGAGGGCATGAGCCGTCGTCGTTCAGTACCGTCCCCTCGACGAGACCTTGATTCGACCGTCTTGTAGACGAACACAACTTAGAGCATGTAGGCAGGTTGATCCCTCGACTCTTGGGTCTGGTGACGATGACCGCGTTTCGGTGTGGTGCTAGTAATGTTTGCAGCAACTTACACCGCGAACTCTAGAACGAGCGGTTCTAGAGTAAGAGGGCAGGATTCTTCATGCGCATCCGGTAGACGTCCAAATCTTAGATCTCGCGCTGGGAAGGAAAAGTCGTTATCTTTCATTCCAGCCCTTGACAAGCCTAAGGCAGTGGCTAGATTGAGTTCACCCCAGAAGACACCAAACGGTTCCCTTACCCACGAAGCCGCGGCACCAGCGCCCGCGGCTTCCGCGTTTAAGGAGCCTGCAGCTAGGAAATATACCTGAAGGCGTCCCTATAACCCATGTAATACAAGTAAACCTCGGACGATGGTAGCGCAGCTACTGTTCTGGCAATCTCATCTTCGGAACGATCGGGATGTGCTGCAACAGCCATCTTGATGAGTACGCGACGCTTGTCAGTCTCCATGTTCTTTAGGCCGCCCATGCGACGCAGGAACCGCATCATTTTGCGGCCCGTCAGGATAGCATCGATGGTGCTACCAATCTCACCTGTGAGAAACCAATCGCCCGGCTCAACCGATGAGGGATACGTATCATGCATTCCCATCTTTTCCCAAGGCTTAGCTTTTGTCCAACTCTCTCCAGGATCATCCCATTGCCCTGGCTCGTCAACATCCTTGATGATGACGAGCATTCCGTGCTGTCGCATATCTTCTTCGGTGACGTCGGTCAGCCATTTGCCTAGTTTTTTGCCGATGTGGGCAGCCATCGCACCCACAGCCGCTGTGATCCCCTCTTTGTCGGCAGCAAAAACAACTCCCTCAAGCGTTTCGTCGTCATACTCGCAGCCGTAGCTGTCCTTTACGAAGTCGCCAAGAACTGGAATGAGCCCGAACTCCTCGATACTCGGCCTATTGTCAATGATTGTCCCGTGATAGAGGGTCCTGCCGGTATTTTCGACGAGCATACTAAGATTGTACACCATTTTCCTCTTGACACCACCCTCGCCAGTTCGTATAACAAGTGCTAATTAGTCATCAGGCACTACCAGTCTGAGGCCGCCACAAGCGATCGACCACGAGAGGACCACATGGATCCCAGTAAGCTCCAACTTGAAAAATGCCCAGCACACGAGCCGAAAACAACCGACACATCCGAATAGTGTCGATATACCAACAGCGCCTAGCTCTGCCAGAGTGGCCAGAGGAGGAGACCAATGCTAGCGACTGATTTCGGACTGCAGCATAAGTCTTGCCGAGAAGCCATGGAGTGGCGGCGATCCCTCGGTCCTGACGCCACCCAGGCCGACGCCTGGCGGCAGTGCTACCGAGGCGACTGGATGATCTGGCAGTTGAAGCGGATCGACCGTCCGGTGCCCCGGGAGGCGATCATTGCGATCGTGGCGCGGGCTATCCGCCGCGGTCAGCGCTCCCTGCGTGGTGTCCGTGCGCCGTGGGCTACCGAGTGGCGGCGATGGGCTCGCCGGTGGCTGTCCGGCGAGGATCGAACGAGGGCGGCGGCGAGGAAGGCGGCGGATGCGGCGTGGGCGGCGGGGGCGGCGGCAGCGGCGGGGGTGGCGGGGGCGGGGAGAACGGCGGAGGCGGAGGAGGCGGTGCAGGCGCGGGCGGCGCGGCTGGTGGTGGAAGCGGCGGTGGTGGGGAAGGGGGGGGCGGGCGCGGG
>Ga0180432_10002387_pt1 | contig 28138 bp, 29 predicted proteins | sample SS_ome_10_FD_132414 | JGI IMG/M metagenome (GOLD analysis project Ga0180432, IMG submission 132414) | Hypersaline lake sediment archaeal communities from the Salton Sea, California, USA - SS_1_MS_2 metaG | ecosystem: Environmental > Aquatic > Non-marine Saline and Alkaline > Hypersaline >... | reverse complement strand
CTTCGCTTTGTGACGCTGACCTGCCTGAACGCCGGCTTCAGGCCCGACCAGATATACCTGTCGATGAACCGCAAGATGAGCTGCGGTTTCGGCAAGTGCGGGCGCTGCAACATCGGTCCGCTTTACCTGTGCAAGGACGGCCCGGACGTCTGCTACGAAGAGATCAAGGATTACAAGGATGCCTTCTCCTTCTGACAGAGTGCTGCCCAGGTGCCTGCTGTGCTCGATGCACTGCGCAGTTGGCGCGAAGGACGACGGCCTGGGACACGTCGGCACGGTGTATCCGGCGGACCTGGGCGTCGAGCGGGGGGCTTGCGTGCGGGCGTTGACGGCGGCCCGACTCCTCGGCGCGCCCGAGCGTTTCTTCGAGGCCCGGCAGGCGGATGAACCCGCGCTGGCGGCGGACGTCATCCAGCAGATCTCGCACGCCCTCAAGAACGCCGAGGGCGCCGAGGTGGCCGTGATCGCGGACCTGAACCGGCCGATGGAAGGCGTGACGGCCCTGGCGGAGCTCTGTCGGAAGGTCGGAGCGCGCTTCGGCGTCTTTGCCCCGCCCGAAGACCTGCCGCTCGTCCGGGCGGGGGTGACGGGTTGCCCGCCCTTTGCCCGCATCGCCGAGTGCGACCAGTTGTTCGTTGTGGGCGACCCGTTCAGCACGCATCCGGCGATAGCGGCATACATGCGTGACGTGCAGTTCGGCGCCCGCGGCAACCGCATCGTTTGCGTGGACGCAGCCAACGGCCGGACGGCCCGCGGGGCAGACACGGCAATACTTGTCCCACCGGCCAAGCTTGCAGCCTTCATGGCAGCGGCCGCGGTCTCGCTGGGCGTTGACTCGGTCCGGGAATCCCTCGGGGGGCTGAGCGCCGAGCGCATATGCGATCAGATGGGGCTCGACCGCGAGCAGATCGGCGCGTGGGGGCAGATGCGAGAGGCCAAGGCACCCGGCATCATCCTGTCGAACTCCGTCGGGCGCTACAGCCATCCGGGCGCCGTCTCGGCGATCGTCGGCGAGATCGCGTCGGCCGTCGGCTGTCCGCGTTGGCCGCTGCTGACGGCCAGCAACTCGTACGCGCTGCCTTACCTGCGGGAGAGGTACGGCGCCCTGTCAAGCGGTGAGGTGCTTGAGGTCGCCAATTCCGGAGCCATCGAACTGCTCCTGGTCGTCGGATGGGATCCCTCGGCGGTGCTGCCAGAGCGCTTCTGGCGGGGCCTGGCGGACAAGTGCGAGACCGTCTGCTGGGCCGGCTCGATCGACAGCCCTTTCGCCCAGGTTGCGGACATTGTCCTGCCGCTTGCCCTCGCCTGGGAGGAAAAGGGAACCGTCCTGGACGCCGCCGGCAAACCGGCCGCGTTCGAGCCGTGGCTCGCCAAACCGGCCCCCGTGTTGGACACGGCCGCTCTGGCGGACGGTCTGGCGTTTGCCAGCGGCTTGGGCAAGATTGAGGCACCGGGCTTCGAGACGGTGGGGACGCCCCGCGTCGCGTCGGAGGCCGTCAGTGAGCGCATATTGGAGGCCCCCGAGCCCGCTTCCGGTGAGGCCATCGTGGTCGGTGCCCCGGAACCGCACGGATACGGCGGCGGCATCCCGCTGGGTGTCTCGAGGTGGCAGCGTCGGCTTGCGGGTGAAGAGGCGGCGCTTGTAACGGCTGACCTGGCCCGCGAGGTGGGTCTCGAAGCGTCGGGACTGCTGAAGGTCTCCGACCAGACAGAGTTCACCGTGCCTTACCGGCTGGACGGTGGGGCAGGGCGCGTCGTCGCCATGCCGGCCCACTGGGGAGCACTGCGAGAACTCCTCCAGTGGCAGGAGGCGGGCGGCGCTCTGGAGCCGGCGCCCGCACTGGTTCAAATCGAGAAGTGCGAGTGACATGACGCAGGATACCGAGCAAGCAGTGGCGACGCAGGTTGCCCAGCAGAGGAAACTCGTGCTGGACACCGCGCGGTGCATCGGCTGCAAGAGCTGTGCGGCAGCCTGCTTCTACGGACACGTCGACACGCCCGCGCTGCATTACGAGGAAGCGGCGGACAGCGTGGCGATGCCGGCCGTCTGCCGCCAGTGCAAGGAGGCGCCCTGCGTGGAGGCCTGCCCGAACGAGGCCATGTACGTCGACGAGGCCGGCATTGTGCGTCGCAGCCGCGTGCGGTGCACGGGTTGCCGCAGTTGCGCGCTGGCCTGCCCGTTCGGCGTCATAAACGCCGAGACGATCCGCATGCAGGTGGCCAAGTGCGACCTGTGTGCCGACCGCACGCCGGAAGGGATGCTCCCGCGCTGTGTGGCGGTCTGCCCGTCCGAGGCGCTGCGTTTCCTGGAACTCGTGGAAGGCGCGCCGCAGGCCGGCTACACGCTGGTCAGTGGAAGAACACTACATCGTTCCCGCTAACGACAACGATAGATGAGTGCAACTGCACAGGCTGTCCTGGCCGTAATCCTGGGCATCTTTGGCACGATTGCCCTTGGGCTCCTTTTCCAGTGGGTGGACCGCGTCGTGACCGCCCGCATCCAGTGGCGCAAGGGGCCGCCCATCTATCAGCCTCTGGCGGACATCATCAAGCTGATGGGCAAGGAGACCGTCGTTTCGGAGGCGGCGTCGGAGAAGATCTTCCTCTACGCGCCTGTGCTGGGCTTCGCCGGACTCTGTGTCGCTTCGGTCATTCTCTGGGCAGCGGCCATCGGGCCGGGGTCACCGGTGGGCTTTGACCTCATCGTGGCGGTTTACTTCCTGGTGTTCCCTTCCGTGGCATTGATTCTGGGCGCTTCGGCCAGCGGCAATCCCTATGCGGCCGTGGGGCTGGGGCGCGAGATGAAGCTGATCATCGGGTACGAGCTGCCCCTCATACTCGCCATGGTGCCGCCCATAGTGGCCAGCGGGAACAGCTTCAGACTCGCCGAGATAATGAACACGCGTCCGGAAGGCGCGCTGGAGATCATCAGCTACGTGCTGGCGGCCCTTTGCGTGCTGGCCGTCAGCCAGGCCAAGCTGGGAGTCGTCCCCTTCGACCAGGCGGAGGCGGAGACGGAATTGACAGGCGGCGTACTGTTGGAGTACTCCGGCCCGCCCCTGGCCCTGATCCGCCTGGTGCGCGGGATGCTCCTGTTCCTGCTGCCGATGTTCATCATCATCGTTTTCTGGGGCGGCGTACAACTGGTCGGGTGGGGCTGGCTGACGACGCCGCTGAAATTCGTCGCCATCATCGTGGTGATCGTGCTGATGCGCAATACGAATCCACGCCTGCGCATTGACCAGGCGTTGGCGTTCTTCTGGTTCATTGTGACTCCCATCGCCGTGCTGGCCTCGGCACTGAGTGTGTATCAGCACGCCGTGCGGTGAGGCACGGGAGCGGAGAGTAATTGTGGCAGTTCTGGACAAGCTGAAGCTCTGGGGCCTGAAGAAGGCGCCGTGGGTCTACCACGTCAACACCGGGGCGTGCAACAACTGCGACATCGAGATACTTGAGCTGCTAACCCCGCGTTTCGACGTGGAGCGCATAGGAATCCTGCTGGTGCCGTCGCCGCGTCATGCGGACGCCCTGTTGGTTACGGGCATCTGCACGAAGCAGGCGCGCCCGCGGTTGCAGGAGATCTACCGGCAGGCTTCCAAGCCGTGCCTGGTAGTCTGCGTCGGCGCGTGTGCATGCACCGGCGGCATTTTCCATGATGCGTGGCACTTCGCGGGCCCGGTGGATGAGGCGGTCAGGGAGGTCGACCCCGATGCGGCGATCATCTACATTCCCGGCTGCCCGCCGAAACCGGAGGCAATGATCGCCGCCGTGGCGAAGGCCCTTCAGGACCTGTGACGGAGAGGAATACGTGGCCGAAGACCTGGAAAGCGCAGTCCAACGGCTGAAGGACCTGATGGGCGACGCGCCCGTCGACTGGTCACGGCCCCGGCCGAACAGGGTCTATATCACCGTGGGCAAGGAGGACGCGCCGGAGTGCGCACGGGCGCTGTTCGAGGACTTCGGCGCGAGGTTCGCCACCGCTACGGGGAGCGACGTGGGCGAAGAGCTGGAGGTCGTCTATCATTTCGCATACGATGCAGTCGGGCTGGTCGCCAACTTGAGACTCAGGACGCCCAAGGGCGACCCGGTAATGCCGTCCATCACGCCGCTTGTTCCCGCCGCCGAGTGGATTGAGCGGGAGATGCAGGACCTGGTCGGCCTGGTCTTCGACGGCCATCCGGACCCGAGACGGCTGATTCTGGCAGACGACTGGCCCGAGGGCGTGTGCCCGCTACGCAGGGAATACAGAGATGACGCATAAGACGCTCATACCCATAGGGCCTTACCACCCGCTTCAGGAGGAGGCGGAGTTCTTCCAGCTGTTCGTGGAAGGCGAGACCGTCGTGGACATGGACGTGCGCATATCATACAACCACCGGGGCATTGAGGGCGTCTCGACGAAGCGGACGTGGGACCAGGTGCCCTACCTGGTGGAGCGGGTGTGCGGCATATGCTCGGCGTCTCACCCCCTGGCGTACGTGCAGGCCGTGGAAGAACTGGCTGAGGTCGAGGTGCCGGACAGGGCGCTCTACTTGCGCACGATCATCAACGAACTGGAACGGATCCACAGCCACCTGCTCTGGTTCGGCCTGGCGGGGCACTTCATCGGGTACAACACGGTCTTCATGTGGGCCTGGCGATATCGGGAACCGTGCCTGGACGCCCTGGAGGTCTGCACCGGAAGCCGGATCAACTACGCAAACCACACCGTCGGCGGCTCGCGCAAAGACATCACCCCCGACATGGCGAAGTACATCTGCGAGAAGATGGATGAGATCGAAGGCCCGCTTGACATGCTTATCACCACGTCCCTGGAGGACCCCATCCTGGCGCTCCGGCTGAAGGGCGTGGGCGTGCTGACCGAGGAGGACGCCCGTCGGCTGGGTGCCTGCGGCCCGACGGTCCGGGCCTCAAACGTGCCGATAGACGTGCGCCGGGACGACCCTTACGCCGCGTACGACCGGCTGGACTGGGACGTGATAAGCTGTCCCAACGGCGATGTCTTCGACAAGGTGGTTGTGCGGTTGCTCGAAACCAAGGAAGCCATCAAGATCATCCGCCTGGCGCTGGCCGACCTGCCGGAGGGCCCCATCCAGGCGAAGGTCAAGGAGGTGCCGCCGGGCGAGGGCGTGGGCCACGTGGAGGCGCCGCGCGGCGAGACGTTCCACTTCGTCAAGAGCAACGGCGGCCCCGGCCCGGAGCGGCACAAGATCCGTGCACCCAGTTTCAATAACGTGCCCACGTTCAAAGCGAGCTGCATCGGCCAGCCCATCGCGGACGTCACGATCACGCTGGCCTCGATCGACCCGTGCTATAGCTGCACGGAGCGCATGTTGGTCGCCAGGGACTCCAAGACGGGCAAGGAGTTGATGGGATTCTCCGAGCTGGTGGAGCTTTCGAGAGACAAGACCGAGCAGATCCGTAAGCAGGCGTAATGAGTAGGCCTTACGGGAGACGGAGATGGATCTGATATACTTCTTCTCTGTGGCGCTGCTGGTACTGGGCGGGACGGCGTGTTACCTGCTGCGCTTCTGGAAGCGGGACATTGCCGGCCCGCTCGCCGTGCTCTGCTCGCTGACCGCACTGGTCCTTGCAAGCATGGTCGCCTGCGGGTCCCGCGTTGGATCCGATTTCCTCTCCTGGGGCTATTTCCCACTCGCAAGGGGCCTGAGCGCCGATTTCCTCTTCCGGGTCACGGCCCTGACGGGGTGGCTCAACGTGCTGTGCCTGCTATTCGGCTTCTGCGTTGTGCTCTACTCCCTCACATACTGGCGCCGGGGCACCGGAGACCCCAGGTTCTACGCGTTCGCCCTCTGGGCTGTTGCGGGGGCCAGCGTCGCGCTGATGGCGCGCAACTTGCTCCTCTTCCTGTTTGCCTGGGAATGCGTGACTCTGACGCTCTACCTGCTGATCGGCGTGGGCGGCGCGAAAGCGAAAGAGGGAGCGGCCAAAACGTTCTCCATCCTCGGCCTCGGCGACATCGCCCTCGTGCTCGGCATCACCTTCCTGGTCGCCCGGGGCGGATGGGGCATGCTCAGCATCAATCACCTGCAAGACGCCTCTGCAGAGGGCGGTCGCATCCTGGTCGCTTCCTGGGCGGACATAGGCCTCTTCCTGCTCTTCCTCATCGCCGCCTTTGCGAAGGCAGGCGCATTTCCGCTGCACACGTGGATCCCCGCGGCGGCGGAAGGGGCGCCCGTCCCCACGATGGCCCTGCTGCCCGCTGCGCTGGACAAGCTTCTCGGCATCGTGTTGCTGGCGCGTGTGTCGCTGGGATTCTTCGAGATCGGCCCGGGGCTCAGGATGCTGCTGATGGTTCTGGGGGTCGTCACCATCCTGACGGCAGTGATGATGGCCATGGTCCAGCACGAACTGAAGAGGCTGCTGTCCTTCCACGCAGTCAGCCAGGTCGGCTACATGGTACTGGGCATCGGCACGGGCGTCCCGCTCGGCGTCGTCGGCGGACTGTTCCACATGATAAACAACGCCATTTACAAGAGCCTGCTGTTCCTCGGCGGCGGTGCGGTGGAGTCCGAGACAGGGAACCTCGAACTGGATGATCTGGGAGGTCTGGCGCGCTCAATGCCGCTGACGGCGCTGGCGTTCCTCATCGGTGCGCTCTCGATCAGCGGCGTGCCCCCGTTGAACGGCTTCGTCTCGAAATGGATGGTTTACCAGGGGGTTATCGAGGGCGGCGGCGACCTGATGCCGTTGCTGCTGGCCGGGGCGGTGCTGGGCAGCGCGCTGACACTGGCATCGTTCGTCAAGGCGCTGCACAGCGTGTTCTTGGGCGAGCGGTCCTCCGCCCTGTCGGGAAAGACGATCCGCGAGGTCGGCTGGAACATGCTGTTCCCGCTGGGCTTGCTGTCCGGCCTGTGCGTCCTTTTCGGCGTATTCGGCGGCCGGGTGGCCGGCGCCCTTTCGACTGCCGTCGAGGAGGAGTTCGGCCTTGTGTCGGGCATAGCGCCGCACGCGGCGGCGATATCAACCGAGGTAGGCCTGTGGGGACCCGGCCTGGCAACGGTCCTCATCCTGCTCGCGCTGGTGCTCGGGGTAGTCTTCTACATGTTCGGCCGGGGCATGCGTGTCCGACGTGTCCGTACGTTCCTGGCCGGCGAGGTGGGTCCTCCGGGGCCGACCCACGTGAGCGGCACCAGCTTCTACCTTACGGTGCGCAATTTGCCCATCCTCCGCGGTTTGTACAACGACGCGGAGAAGGAGGCCTTCGACATATACCGGGTCGGCGGGATGCTCGGAGCCACCGTGGTGAACGGCCTGCGCAAGCTGCACACGGGCGTGCTGGAGGTGTACGTGACCTGGGTGGTGGTCGGTGTTGCAGCGGTCATCGCGTTGCTCTTCCTGCTGGTGTAGGAGTCAGACATGACGGCTGCGTTGGCAGTGCTTTACGGCGTTCTGGCCTTCATGGTCATCGGGGCAATCATCGCTGTCGAGACGCGCGACCTGCTCTCGAGCGTGCTGTGCCTCGGGGCCGTGGGTTTCGGGCTGGCCATGGCCGACCTTTTGCTGGGCGCGCCGGACCTGGCGCTGACGCAGGTCGTCGTGGAGATCTTCGCCGTGGTACTGCTGATCCGGACCATACTGATTCGCGAAGACACGACCAAGGAGTTCATCCGTGACACCCCCCACGTGGCGTTCATGGGCGCCGTGCTCATGGCGATACTGCTGGGGACGTATTTCTGCTTCCAGCAGATGACGGCATTCGGCGACCCGCCGATGATCATGGGACTCGGCTACATACGAGAGGCGGCGAGTGCGGGGGCAATGAACCTGGTGACAGCCGTGTTGCTCGACTTCCGCGCCTACGACACCCTCGGCGAGGCAACCGTAATATTCGCGGCTGTTCTGGGCTGCTATGCCCTGCTTCGCACTAGCGGGAGGAAGCAAGAACAGCAATGAAGGGCATGACGCTCATAGTCAAGACCATGACGTCCCTGTTGTTCGGGTGCGTCCTGCTGTTCGTCTTCTACGTGATACTGACGGGACACCTTACCCCGGGCGGCGGGTTCTCCGGAGGGGTCATCTGTGCGGCGGGGATGCTGCTGGTGATCCTCGCGTTCGGCGCCGACGCGGTCAAGGAACGAGTGGGCCACAGGTGGGCGATCTTGTGGGAGACTCTGGGAGCCATCGGCTTCCTCTCGGTCGCCGTGATCGGCTTCATTGCCGGGGCGTTCTTTGCACAGTTCTTGACGCCGAGCCTCCAGTTCAAGCTCTCGGCGGCGGGCTCCATCCCGTTCTCGAATCTGGCCATCGGCCTGAAGGTCGGCGCGGGGCTGTTCGGGGCCTTCCTGATGCTGGCCGCCTTCCGCGAGGGGGAGAAGGCCGACCGCGATAGCGGCGAAGGAGACCAGTGATGCACGCGACGCTGCCATACGTTCTGTGCGCCATCATGTTCATGATAGGCCTCTACGCCATCGCCGTTAAGAAGAACATCATCAAGGTCATCGTCGGCGTCATCGTCATCCATCACGCCATCAACCTGCTCCTGGTGCTTGTCGGCTACCGCACGCCGCTGACCGGCGAGCCCATAGCCCCTATCATAACCGGCGTGACAGGGCCGGCGGGGGCCAGCGGTGGAGTAGATGAACTTCTGAGCCAGGCAGTCGACCCCGTGCCACAGGCGCTGGTCCTGACCGCCATTGTGATCGGCCTTTCGGTGGTCGCCCTGATGGTTGTGATGGCAGTGCGGCTGCACGAGAAGTACGGGACATTCGACATGACGGAGATCTCGCAACTGAAGGGTTAACGGTCGGGAGAACTGGCTGTGCACAACGTGCTTCCGCTCCTGGTTGTCGTGCCACTCGCAGCGGCGTTCCTGATACCGCTGCTCAGCCTGGTGACGGCCCGTCGCAACTGGCCGAGCAGCGAGATCGTGGCCCTGCTGGCGGTCGCCATTCTGGTCGTGCTCAGCTTCCTGACATTCGGCGGGCAGGACGTCATGACGGTCTGGATCGGGGGCTACCGCGGCCAGCCTGAGCTGCTGGGCATAAGAGGAGTGCGCGCCACGTCGCAGGGAGCCGACGGAGGCATCCTGATCGACGAGGTGATCGCCGGCAGCCGTGCCGACGACGCTGGTCTCAAGGCTGGAGACGTCGTTCTCGGTCTGCGACGTCACGAAGGCGACAAACTGAAGCGGGTTACCAGCATCAACCACCTGCGGCGCGAGAACGCCGCGCTGCCGCCGGGCACCCGATTCATCCTGTGCGTGGACCGCCAGGGAGAAACGCTGGAGAAGGCCGTCAGCGGGGGCAAGGGCGTCACGGGCATCGCCATGGTCTGCGACGGCCTGACGCGGCTGATGCTCGTCGTTATCAGCATCGTCAGCCTTGCCGCGATCCTCTTCTCTCTGAGCTACATGCGCGACTACACGAAGCTCCATCTCTACTACAGCCCGATCATGTTGATGATAGCCGGCATGATCGGGATCGTCGTCAGCGGCGACCTGTTCAACATATATGTCTTCCTGGAAGTGGCCGCCGTGGCCAGCTATGCGCTGGTGGGATTCGGCGTCGAGAGTGAGGAGCTGGAGGCCTCGTTCAAGTACCTTGTGTTGAGCGCGGTCGCGAGTGCCTTCATCCTGCTCGGCGTGGCGATCCTCTACGGGCTCCAGGGGACGCTGAACCTGGCCCAGATAGCAGACATTCTCGAGACCGCCGGCCCTAACAACGCGATGTGGCTGGGACTGGGGTTCTTTGTGGCCGGTTTCGGCTTGAAGGCGGCCATGGTCCCGTTCCACGCCTGGCTGCCGGACGCGCATCCGTCGGCGCCTGCGCCCATATCGGCCATGCTTTCTGGACTCCTGATAAAGGCCAGCGGCGTCTATGTCATTGCGCGATTGGTCTTCAACGTGCTGGGTGGCGGCGTGCCCGTCGCTTACGTCATGATGACGCTTGGGGCCGCCTCTATGCTGGTTGGCTCTCTGCTGATGTGGGGACAGTGGGACATCAAGCGTCTGCTCGCTTACAGCAGCATAAGCCACATGGGTGTCATTATGCTCGCCCTCGGCGTGGGAGCGGAGGCGCTGGCCCGGGGCGAAAGCGGGAGTGCCATTGCCGGGCTGGCCGTCTTCGCCGCCGTGTTCCATCTGCTCAATCACGCGGCCTTCAAGTCCCTGTTGTTCCTCTGCTCCGGCTCGGTTGTCCGCAGCACGGGGACGCGGGACATCCGCGAGGCCGCCGGCATCGGCCGTGTTCTGCCGTGCACGGGCTTTCTGACGCGCATCGGCGCACTGAGCATCTCCGGCGTTCCCCCGTTCAACGGTTTCTTCAGCAAGCTGCTGGTCGTCATCGCCATCGTATGGGCGGGGCACTGGTTCCTGGGGCTCGTAATGGTCACGACGAGCCTGATCACACTGTTGGCGTTCATCAAGGTGCAGAGGTACTTGCTGGACACTGAGCCGAGCGAGTCAACCGCGCAGAGAGAGGAATCCCCGCTGCCCATGCTGGCTGCTATGACCATTCTGGCGATCCTGTGCGTCGGTCTGGGCCTGTTCCTTCCGTTGTACGGCAAGGTGCTCCTGGCCCCGGCCGCCAGCACGCTGACCGGCGGGTTGACTGGTTACGCGACGTCGGTCTTCGGAGGATAGGATGCGCAAGAAGCTCTCAGCCTTCATCATCCTGTTCGGCTTCTGGCTGCTGTTGACCTACACGGTGGAGCTGGAGTTCGTGCTGGTGGGCGTCCTGCTGACGCTCCTGGTCGTCGTCTTGACCGCCGGGAAGTACCCGCACCGGGAGTGGCTGCTCAACCCGGTGCGGTGGATCTGGCTCCTGCTCTACATACCGTACTTCCTGTACTACTGCGTCAAGGCCAACCTCGACGTGGCGTACCGCGTCGTGCACCCGGACGTGCCGATCCGGCCGGGCATCGTCAAGGTGAAGACGGAACTGAAGACCAAGCTGGGCAAGATGTTCCTGGCTAACTCGATAACCTTGACGCCCGGAACGCTCACGGTTGACATGGTGGGCCCTGACCTCTACGTGCACTGGATCAATATCTCGACCGACGATCCCGAGGAACAGACGGAGATGATCGTGCGGCGCTTTGAGGGCCTCTTGAAGAGGATCTTCGAATGAACTTCTGCACAGTGTGCTTCGGCATATTGCTTCTGTGCTCGTTCCTGTGCCTCTACAGGCTCCAGCGCGGGCCCACGGCGCCGGACCGGACGGTGGCCGTTGACACGCTGGGGACCCTCGTGGTGGGCTTCTGCGCCCTGTTCGCGCTGCACACGGGCAAGTCCTTCTACATGGTAGTCGCCATGGCGTGGGCGCTCTTGAGTTTCGTGGCGACGATCGCGCTGGCCAAGTACTTGGAAGGGAAGGCTTTCGATGAGTGAAGCGGGGTACTTCCTGATCGGCGTGGGCCTTCTGTTCGATTTCTTTGGGGCTCTGGGCCTGATACGCCTGCCGGACGTCTATAACCGCCTGCAGGCCGCAACCAAGTGCGTCACCCTGGGCACCTGCCTGATCCTGATCGGGGTGGCGCTCGGCGGGCAGTCCGGGCAACTGGCCGTCCAGGCCATCCTGTGTGCCATTTTCGTGCTCCTGACCTCGCCCGTCGGTGCGCACGCCCTGGCTCGGGGGGCCCATCTCGGAGGCGTCAAGCTCTGGGAGAAGAGCGTCGTTGACAAGTATGAGGATGATGCGGAGGAGGTCGCTCGGGCCACCGCGTCGGAGAAGCAGGCCTGACACCCTTTTGGCGCTGAAAGAATGGTTGAAGCACTCAAGACACTGGCGAAAAAGACCCTTTGGGTTCTGAAAATACCTTACCTGCCCGAGGCTATCCGGGCGGTCGTCAAGGGGCCTTACACGGTGGCGTTCCCGTTCGGCGAGACCTTTGACACAGGGGCGTACCGCGGGGCGCCGGTTTGGGACGAGGACGTGTGCATCGGCTGCGGCGCCTGTCACGAGGTCTGCCCGGCCTCCGCCATCGAAATGGTGGACGACACGGAGAGCGATCCGCCCGTCAGACGCTTCCAGCTCCGATACGACCGCTGCATCTTCTGCGGGCACTGCCACTTCAACTGCACCACCGACGACGGCATCTACCAGACACACGACTGGAACCTGGCCACCTACAAGCGGGAAGAGTCCGTGACGACGCTCGAGAAAGAACTGCTCGTCTGCGGTTCGTGCGGCGGGGTCGTCGGCCCGAAGGACCACATACGCTGGGTCGCCCGCAAGGTCGGCCCGAAAGCCTACGCCAACCCGGGCCTTGCCCTCACGCTTGAAGGACAGCTCGTAAGCGCTCCGCAGCCCGCGGGCAAGCGCACCGGCGCGCCCGACCGCGCTGACATCATGAAGGTCCTCTGCCCGCACTGCAGACGGGTCGTCATATTCGAAGAGATCACCTGATGGTGGCCTGCCAGCGGGAACCCGCTCACACTCATCACGCTCCCGGCGGCGACTCCTCGTGGGAAGAAGAGATACGTCACCATCTGTCCGACGGTTACCTGGTGCTGGGCGTGGGCAGCCGCCTGCGCGGCGATGATGCCGCCGGCTCAATCATTGCCGAGAAGCTCAATGAGCGCGGCGTCTCGCGCGCCTTCGACTGCGGCGGCGTCCCCGAGAACTTCGTCGTCCAGATGGAGCGGTATCTGCCCTGCGATATCCTCTTTGTGGACGCCGTGGACTTCGGCGCCGAACCGGGAACGGTTGGCTTCTTCGGCGGAGAAAAGTCCCTCCCGCAGTCGGTCTCGACACATTCGGCCGGTCTCAGTCCCTTGATGGATTTCCTGTCCGCCGGCGGCGCTACGACCTGCTGGGTGCTGGCAATCCAGCCGGCCGACGTGGGCTATGGCGCCGACCTATCGGAGCCGGTCAGTCGGGCCGTCGAGGAGATCGTCGCCAGTCCCGTCTGGGGCGCCGCATCGCCATAGGCCCTGGGGCGCAGAGCAAGCGAAAGCAACGCAAGGACCCCTGACATGGGCAGAGCTGTCCTGTTTGCGCCGTCCGACGCGGTCATTGATGCCTCCCTTGGCGCACGCCAGTACCTGGACCGACTGGCCCGCGCCGTCGAGCTGGAGACGCGCCCCTACGAGGATGCGGGTGATGCGCCGCTGCCGGTGGAGGCGCTCGACTCGGTCGCCGTGCTCGCCGGTTTGAGTGCACTGGAACTCAACAGCGGCTACGTCGAGATGGATCTGGATACCGTCTTTACGCCGCAGGAGCTTCTGCGGACACTCCGGGCGGCCGTGGGGCCCGGTTTCGCGCTCGTGACGATCGTTGACGACGCCTACTCGGACTACGTCATGGCCAGCTACCTGAAGGCGGGCGCGTCCGCGGTCGTCGGCACGGGCGGGGCGCTGTTCGGGATAGTAACATCCAGAATCCCGACGTGGGATGCGATAGTCCCCTACATCAACGCCTTCACGTCCATTTGACCGAAGGGAGCCGGAAATGGCGGTCCTGATACTCGCGTCGAGCCCGAACAAGGACGGCCTCACGGCCGAATGCGCCGAGGCGGCAGCCGAAGGCGTCCGCGCCGCCGGCCTCGAGGCGGACATCATCTACCTGAACGGCGAGGGCATCGGTCTCTGCCGCGCGTGCGCCAACGGGTGGGGCACCTGTCGAGACCAGCACTACTGCCAGGTGGAGGACGGCTTCCAGGCCCTGCACGAGAGGACCCGGGAGGCGTCGGGATACGTGGTGGTCAACCCCGTTTACTTCGGCGAGCTTGCCGAATCCGCCAAGGCGTTCTTCGACCGGCTGCGGCGCTGCGAGGCGACGCGCGGGAACGAGTCGGCGCTGGCCGGCAAGCCGGCCGTCGGCGTCGCGGCGGCAGGCGGGAGCGGCCGGGGGACGGTCAGTTGCCTCGACCAGATCAACCGGCTGTTCGGCCACCTGCACTGCGACGTGTACGACCTGATAACCGTCACCCGGAAGAGCCGCTCGTACAAGCCGGTCGCCGTACGGGAGGCCGCCGCAGCACTCGCGGAATCCCTCAAACAAGGCTGATGAGGAAGCGTACCCCGAGCCGGCTGCCGGGAGGACGACGGACATGTCTCGGCTCTCCTGCATACTCGGCGCGTTGTGGGCGCTGCTCGTCGGCTGCCCTCCCGGCGTGGCTGTCGCCGCCACCGCGAACGCGGGTCCTCCCTTCGGAGAGCTAACGCTGGTGGACGAAGTCCTCTGCGGCGGCGCGGGAGAGGGGCACGACTTCGCCGAGTCCCTGGACGGCGCCAGCCGCGTGCAGACTATCCTCGGCCGCCCGTGTCGCGTGCTGCCGAACGAGGGCGGCGCGAAGTACTTCGCTTACCGCATGGGGGCCGGGAAGGGACTGCGGGCAGGCGCCGCCTACGTCCTGAGCGTCGAATACCCGGAGGACCGGCCGCGCACCGTGTTCGTCCTGAACCGCGGCTGCGAGACGGCGCGCGGGTTCCACACGGGCGCGGCTCTCGGGGACGTCGTCCACACCTACACGGACAATAACCTCGAATCGCTCAAGGTGCCGCTTTCCGGGCGCTTCGAGACGTGGAAGACGCTCTTCCACCTGCACGACCGCTTCCCGGGCATCGAGCTCCCCAGGAGCGAGGGCGTGCGCCCTTTCACGCCGGAGGACGGCTTCTGGGTTATCGTGGCGCAGTCGCGCGCAGAGAACGCGCCGCTCTCCGCCGGGGCCGCCGTGCTGCGCATCCGCCTGTTCGCTGTGCCGGACCCCTCGAGGTACGACCTGAGCCTCCGCCTGCCGCCCGATGGGCTGCCACGCCGTCACCTTTTCTGGCGCGAGGAGATGTCCGATGGCGCCGTTCACAGCAGGGAAGTGGACAAAAGAGGCGTTATCAACGAGATTGACTGGTACGAGCACAAAGCCCGGCTGATGAAGTTCCTCGGAATCGACACGTTCTGCAAGGACCTTCTGGAATTCGGGCACAACCAGGGCTGGGACAGCGCCATCTATGGCGGCAATGACTGGGTGAACCAGACAAGGTATCCCGGGCGCTGGGCCGAGGTGCTCGGAGTCGCCGCGCGGCACGGGTTCGACGTGCTGCCGTACTACGAGTACGCGGGCAGCATAGGGCGCCACGGCCTCGGGTCCGAGAAACGCTGCGTCACTCTCGGCGGCGGCGATACCTACACGCACATCACGTGGTCCGAGAAGGCGAACGCCGACGTCACCGACCCTGACACGCTGGAGGACGCAAAAAGGATCCTCGAAGCGACGATCGTCCGGCACGCGGACAAGGTCAACTTCCTGGGCGCCTGGTTCCGCACCCGCCCCAGCCACATTCCGATCAGCTTCTCGGACCGCTGCCTTGGCCTGTTCGCGGTCGATGCGAACGGCGGGACCGCCGTGTCGCGCGAGGAACTGAGAGCGGACAAGCAGCTGATCGACAGGTACTACGCCTGGTGGTTCGGCGAGCGGCGCGAGTTCCTGGTCGCCCTGCGCGACTATCTGCGCTCGACGGTAAACCCGGACGCCGTCGTGCTCTTCACTGCGGATACGAGCGAACCGGGCAGATCCCTGCCGGGGGACGGGATGCTCCTTGTCACTGACGATCCTGCCAGCTGGGATCCGATGCTCCGCCGAGCGGAGCAGGCGAGCGTCCACCCGGCTGCCTGGGAGGACGTGGTCCGAAGCGACCGCCACTTGGAGGCGCTGCTCAGCCCGCCCGCGACCTGGGCGCAGTGGGAATGGCAGCATTCCTGCCCGCAGGCCGACCCGGCGAACTACGCGCGCACCGGCGGCGTGCTGATGACCTACTCGTTCAACCGGGCCTACACCGTCTCGTCGGCGCGGGCCTTCGACGCCTTCCGCGGGCCGTCCGGGCTGGCGCTCGTGCGGCATTACTCGCTCAACGAGAACGCGATGGAGAAGAAGCTCGGCTACTTTGTCTGCGACGTCGAACGGGCCGGGCCCTTCTGCATGTTGGGCGAGGCGCGCGCCGTGGCATACGGGGACCCGCGTTACATCGGCTATCTCGCTGCCAGCAGCTTCAACCGCGGCTTCCCCGAGCACGTCCGCGCCTTCAACGCCGCCTTTCTCTCCCTGCCGGCCCTGCCCGGCGTGGTGGAGGACGGCGCCTGCGCCGACCCGGAGGTCGTCGTCCGCGTCATTCGGACGATCGGGCATGGGACTTACCTGGCCGTGGTCAACGTGGGGTTCGAGGCCAAGGAGGGGGCGACCGTGGTCCTGCCTGCGGCGGGCAGCGTGACCGACGCGCCGACGGGTGCGCCCCTTCAGGTCACGGACGGCAACCTGCGCCTGTCACTGGGCCCTTGCGAACTGCGTGCGCTGCACATCGAGTGAGGGCAAGCCGGCCCGCCCTGCACTGGAAAGAGGGAAGCTCGGCTGGGATGATGGGGGGTCTTTGACGATTTTCTCTTGTGGGACGGATGGAGATGGCTGCATTTCGAGTCGGGATCATTGGGACGGGCAATCGGGGCAAAGCGCCGGGACGCACGGGCTATGCCATGGCCTACCAGCACGGAGAGGGATACCGCCTGCTGGGCGACAGGTGCGAGATGGTCGCCGTAGCGGACATCGTCCAGGAGCACGCCGACGCCTTCGCCGAGCACTACGGCGTGCCGCGCACGTACCTGGACTATCACGAGATGCTGGCGCGCGAGGGTCTGGACATCGTCAGCGTCTGCACGTGGCCGCACCTGCACGAGCAGATGGTGCTGGACTGCGCGGAGGCAGGCGTCAAGGCCGTGCACTGTGAGAAGCCGATGGCCCTCACCTGGGCCGGCTGCAAGCGGATGGCGAGCGTCTGCGCCGAGAAGGGCGTTCAGCTCACCTTCAACCACATGCGCCGCTTCGGCAGGCCCGCACGCACGGCGAAGGCGATGCTCGACGCCGGCGAGATCGGGGAGCTTGTCAGGCTCGAGTTCGGCCGCTCCAACCTATGCGATTACGGCTCGCACCAGTTCGACATGACCAACTACTTCAATGACCAGACGCCCGCGCAGTGGGTCCTGGCGCAGATAGATTACCGGACCGAGCACAGGGTCTTCGGGGCGCACCAGGAGAACCAGGCCATCGCCGTCTGGGAGTACGCAAACGGCGTGCACGGGCTGGCCATGACGGGATACGGGCGGGACGTGGCCGGCGCGCACAACCGCCTGGTCGGCACCGAAGGCGTGATCGAACTGGAGCCAAGCGGCGAGAACATGCCCGTGCTGCGCATGCGGCGAAAGGGCGGCGCCGCGTGGGAGGCCGTTGACTGCGGAGGCGAGAACGTCCACGGGCCCGGCTACCACGAGAGGGGAGTGGCCCAGGTCGTGCAGTGCCTGGAGGACGGCACGGATTCTGAACTGGGGGCGCAGAACGCGCTCCAGGCCACCGAGCTCATCTATGCCTGCTGGGAATCGTGCCGCCGTCGCGGGAGGGTGGACCTGCCGCTGGACATCGAGGACAACCCGTTGGTCGCGATGATCGAGTCCGGCGACCTGAAGCCGCAGAAGAAGGAGTGAGCGCACCGGCGGGGCGGCGGGTCAGGCACGCGCGGGCGGGCTCTCGTTGAACCAGACGTCTATGTGGGAATCGTCGCGGCTGTAAGGCTTACCCACGATGTCCGGCAGGCCGTTGCCCGTCAGGTCCCCGACCTTCGCCTCGTGGGTAGGCACGCCCTGCGAAATGAGGACCTCCCGGAAGCGCCCGCCGCCCTGGTTGAGATAGATGAACATGCGCGGGGCCGGGTTCTTCCCCAGGCCCATCTCGGCCACGAACACGTCGGGCAGGCCGTTGCCGTTGAAGTCGGCGACCTCCAGGCTGTGCGGATGGAACAGGTCGTCGCGCAGGACGTGCATCCGCCAGTCGGGGGGAGCGAACCACGCCAGGCGACCCGGGTCGCTCTCACCCTCGCAGAGGACGATTTCCAGCCGCCCGTCGCCGTTCACGTCCACCGGGGCAACGCGCGTCATCACGAAGTCCGGCGCAACCGGCTCGACGCGCCAGAACTCGCCGGGCGTCTGGGGATGGAGGACGTTGGGTCCCGCCAGGATCTCGTTGCGCCCGTCGCCGTCAATGTCCACGACGGCGATCCCTTCGATCCGGTCGAAGCCTTCGGCGATCACGTGACAGCATTCAACCGGCCACGGTTCGACGTGCGGGTCCGGCGGGATGTCGTAATAGACGACTATGCCGTTGTTGCGCACGGGCAGGACGAGTTCCAGTTCGCCGTCTCCGTCTACGTCGCCGACCGTCTGGTCGTGGTAGTTGACGAAGCGGTTTTCGATGACGCGCCTCGTCCAGGGCTGCGTCGGGTCCTCGGGGCACTCGAACCAGTACAGTTCGGTCTCGGGCGCCTGCTGGCCGGCGACCACGTCGAGACGCCCGTTGCCCGTTATGTCGGCGACCACCCCGCCGGCCTCCAGCAGGGGGGCCGAGGCCATGTCATGGCGTTCCCACCCGGGGTTCTCATACCAGAAGAGGTTGATCTCGCCGTCGCGGCCGCCGATGATGACGTCGTTGCGGCCGTCGCCGTTCAGGTCGGCGATGAGAGTGACGTCGTGCAGCGCGCCGGGCGGGTCCGGGTCAATCAAGGCGTGCCGGAAACGCAATCCCTCGGCTGCCATGGCGGGCCTCGACGGGCAGGGCGCTATTCCGCGGTCTTCTCGACGGGCACCTGGACCTCTGTCAGGTACTCCTCGGGATCTAACGTCTGCCCGGGCAAGTTGATGAACAGCTCGCGCGTAGGCTGCCCTTCAACGTATTGGTAGCCGTTCTCGCCAATCCACGCGAAGATCTCCTCGTAGAGGCCGGCTATGCCGGTGTACGGCCCTTTGTGGAGGGCGCAGGCCATGGTGGCCGCCGGCAGCTCCTTCCTGTCGAACTCCTCGGCGGGCTCACACTCCTCCTCAATCGGCAGGCAGACCTCCGCACGCAGGTCTTCGGAGGCCGTCTTCGCCGGGTCGTCATAGTAAACCCCCATGGGGGGCGCGCTGTAGGGATGCCCTATGCGCAGCAGCCACGACATCAGTTGGTCGAGTCTGTCTCCGGTCTGGTCGTAGGGTCCGGTGAAGGCCAGGCTCATCACCGTCATAGCGGGCACGTCTTTGACCTCGATTTCTGCCATGAACAGCTCCTTTGAATGCAGTGAGACTCGCGGATTTCAGTGGCAGGGAAGAACCTTTTTCTATCACGCTTCACCTCCATTGTCAACCGCCAACTCATTTGGCGTGGGGGATTTAGGGCTTCCGGCGCGGCCCGGCGCTCTCCTGGGCCACAGCGGCGGCCCCCGGAACCAGCCCCTTTTGCTTTCGGCCCGACCGTTTATTTACAATGTTATGGTGCGGGGGGTCGTGTGCCCTCCACGAAGGCATCCGGTACATGACACGTAAGAGACTCATAGCGGTCGTCGGCGGCGTCATTCTGATGGCGCTCGGAGCCTTTTTCCTGGCCAGTCTCGCCACGCACGACGCGCACGAAGGGCCGTTTCCTGACTTCCAGGCGGCCGCCGTGCGCGGGAATGCCTGCGGGGTGGCGGGCGCCTATGTGTCGGCGTACGCGCTGGCCCTGCTCGGCTGGGCGGCGTACATTCCGGCTGCGGCCGTCTTGATGGCCGGGTTGGTGCTCGTGGTGGGGCGGCGGGTGTCCGACCTGCCGTTCCGGCTTACGGGAGCGGCCCTGGCGACGGTCGGACTGATCCTTGGGCTGGCGATGGCCAATGCGTCGCCGGATGCGACGATCCGTTCTTACGAGGCCGCTCCCGGGACGGCCGGCGGCACGCTTGGGATACTGCTCGCGGGCGCACTGTACCGGGGGGTGGGTGCCACCGGTGCGTTCATCCTCTTTCTGCTGTTCTGCTCGCTGGGGCTATTCCTCCTCGCAGGCGCCGAGATGGCGGCCGTGCTCGGCAGATGCGCACGTGCCGCATGGCAGGTACTGCGAGCCGTCGGCACGCTGATGCGTCGGATAGGCCTTCGCCGATCACGGCCTGCGGCCGCGCCCGCCCCAGCCATCGAGTTCGTCCCGCCCATTGCCACGCTGACTTCGCCGCTCGACGAAGAGGACGAAATCGAGGAATACCTCCGCGCGGAAGAGTCGGAAAGCGTCGAACCAGAACTGGTCAGCTCGTTCGCGGAGCCGTTCGAGCCGGAGGACGACGAGCCCGAGTTCGACGTGCCCGATCAAAGTTACGGGGAGAGCGAATACCAGATCCCGCCGCTCAGCCTGTTGGATGATTGCTCGACGGCAATCTCCGGCGAGGATGAGGCAGAGATACGCGAGAAGACGCACATACTGGAGCGCACGCTCGCCGAGTTCAAGGTCCAGGCGAACGTCGTGCGCATTCAGCGGGGACCGGTCATCACGATGTACGAGCTTAGCCTGGCGCCCGGCACGAAGGTCTCGAAGGTGGAGTCCCTCGCGGACGACCTGGCCATCTCGCTCAAGGCCCCGAACGTGCGCATCGTCGCGCCGCTGCCCGGAAGGAACACGGTGGGCATCGAGGTGCCCAACGCGGAAAGGGAACTGGTGAGCCTGCACGAGTTGATGGACGCCACGCGCAAGAGATACAACGACCTCGCCATTCCCTTGTTCCTGGGCAAGGATACGGCCGGCAACCCGCTGGTGCTCGACCTGGCCAGCTGCCCGCACCTGCTCGTGGCGGGTTCCACCGGCTCGGGCAAATCCGTCGCCATAAATGCAATGATAGGCAGCATTCTGATGACCCGCACGCCGGACGACGTGCAGCTCTTCCTGATCGACCCCAAGGCGGTGGAGTTCAGCACTTACAGCCAGCTCCCGCACCTGCTCTGCCCGGTCCTGACGGACATGAAGAAGGCTGCGTCCGTCCTGAAGTGGGCCTGCAAGAAGATGGACGAGCGTTACTCGCTGCTGTCGCAGGCGGGGGTCCGGGACCTGTTCGCCTACAACGATCTCGGCGAGGAGGAGATCATCCGCCGGCTCGACCCCGAGGGGGACGCGCTGCTGGACGGCGTGCCGCTCCGCATGCCCCACGTCGTCATCATCGTGGACGAGTTCGGCGAACTTATGATGGTCGCGGCCAAGGAGGTGGAGAGCAGCGTCATCCGTCTGTCGCAGAAGGCGCGGGCGGTCGGCATCCACCTCATATGCGCGACGCAGAGGCCGTCGGTTGACGTCATCACGGGCCTGATTAAGGCGAACCTCCCCGCGCGAATCGCCTTCCAGGTCTCGTCGAAGGTCGATTCGCGCACCATCCTGGACCGCAACGGGGCGGAGTTGCTCCTTGGCCGCGGAGACATGCTGTTGCTGCCCCCGGGCACGTCGCGTCTGGTACGCGCACAGGGCACGTACGTCTCGGAGGAAGAGATCGTGCGGATGGTGGAGTTCCTGGAGTCTGACGGCGTGCCCGCGTTCCACAGGGAACTCCAGGAGTTCCATGCCCGCCAGGAGGGCAGCGACCAAAGCGACGACCTGTACGACGAGGCGGTGCGCGTCGTGCTCGAAAGCCAACGGGGCTCCGTTTCCCTCCTCCAGCGGCGATTGAGCGTCGGGTACTCGCGCGCAGCGCGATTGGTCGATATGATGGCGGAGGCGGGCATCGTAGGCTCATATCGCGGCAGTCAGGCGCGTCGCGTTCTGATGACCCTCGAACAGTGGGAAAAGGCCCGCGCGGGGGTCTGACCCTTCGCTCCGATCGCACTTCCCGACCCATGACCGGCAAGCAACACGTGCATCATCCGAGGGCGTGCCTCTTGACCTTGGGGTGCGCCAAGAACCTGGTTGACTCGGAGCAGATCGCTTCCATGCTCGAGTCCCGAGGCGTGGAGGTCACCCATCGGCTGGAAAGCTGCAACGTCGCCGTGGTGAACACCTGCGGCTTCATCGAGCCGGCCAAGGAGGAGTCCATCGAGGTCATCCTGGAGGTCGCCGGCCGCAAGGCGGCAGGGGACCTGCAAACGCTCATCGTGACAGGCTGCCTCAGCCAGCGGTACGGCGGCGAACTGGAGAAGGCACTGCCTGAGGTGGACGTGTTCACCGGCATTGATCCCGCTGCAGCCGCCTGCGCGGTCCTGGATGCTCTGGGCCTGTCGTCCAGCGATCTCCCTGGCGGCGTCAGTCTGCGGCACAGACGCTTCACACCCCCGGCGTGGGCATACCTGCGCATTTCGCACGGCTGCGACAACCGTTGCGCCTACTGCACGATCCCGCTGATCAGGGGCCCGCTACGAAGCCGCGACCCCGCTCGCATCCTCGACGAGGCCAGATACCTGGCGGAGCAGGGCGTCAGGGAGGTGAACGTCATCGGGCAGGACACTGCCGCCTACGGCACGGACCGGCCCGATGGCCCGCGCCTGCATGAGCTGCTGCGGGGACTGTGCCGGATCGACGCCCTGAAGTGGGTGCGATTGCTCTACGCCCATCCGGCGCACGTCGGCGACGAACTGGTTGAGGTCCTGGGGAGCGAGGACAAGGTGTGCAAGTACCTGGACATCCCGCTCCAGCACGTCAATGACCGCATCCTCGGGCGAATGGGACGAGGAATTGGCCGTGCACAGGTCGAGAAACTGATCGACAGGCTGCGCCGCAAGATCCCGGAGCTCACGCTGCGGACCACGTTGCTGGTGGGTTTCCCCGGCGAGACCGAAGGGGAGTTCAGCGAGTTACTGGATTTCGTGCGGGCCGTGCGGTTCGACCGGCTGGGCTGCTTTGCGTACTGGCCGGAGGAAGGGACCCGGGCCGCAGAGATGCCCGACCAGTTGCCGGAGGACGTGCGCCAGGCCCGACGCGACGAAGTGATGGCCGCCCAGCAGGAGATAGCCTTCGAACTCGCGGCCGAACGCGCGGGTGAACGGTGCGAGGTGCTCATGGAGGAGGGAGAGCCGCTGGAGGATGCCCTCTTGCCCGCGCGCAGCCGGAAGGAAGCGCCCGACGTGGACCCTCTCATCTACGTGGAAGCCCCCGCGCCGGAGGCAGGACGCTTCGTGACAGTCGAGATAACCGGCTCTATCGGTTACGATTGCATTGCGCACACTGTGCCGGAGGATGGTGGTGGACAGTAAGGCCCTTGCTGTCAAGGTGGTGTCTTCGGGCTTCGGGCTCGGCTATCTGCCCGTGGCGCCCGGGACGTGGGCGTCGGCGGCGGCGGCGACACTGTACTGGATGTTCCGGTGTTGTCCCGGAGCGCCCGGCCTGCTGCCCGTGGCGTCCCTCTGCATGATATCGGCGGTCACGGGCATCGTCATCGGCCGGGAGGCCGAGGAGGCATACGGCCGGCGAGATCCAGGCCATTTCGTGCTGGACGAGATGGCTGGCTGCTGGCTGACATGTCTGCTCTTCTGGTGGCGGACGCCCCTGGCAACGGCCGTTGCCGCTTTCGTTGCGTTCCGCGTCTTCGACATCGCGAAGCCGTTCCCAATAAGAAGACTCGAGAAGCTGCCCCACGGCTGGGGCGTCATGTCGGACGACCTGGTTGCCGGCCTGTACGCCGCCGCCACGCTCTGGGTGGTCTGCTACGCCGTCATCGACCCTCTGATCACCTGAACATGCAGCGATTGGAACCGGAGAGGATGTTCGGCACCGCCGAAGGGCGCGCCCTGGTGGGGGAGCGGGGGGAGGTGCTGGACAGCGTCGCCTCGACGATGGACGCCGCCCGGGAGCGGCTCATCGCTGGAGCGCCCGACGGCTACGTGGTGGTCGCCGAGCACCAGGCCGCCGGGCGGGGGCGCGCCGGCCTCTGGCGGTGCCCGCCCGGCCTGGGGCTCCTGCTCAGCGTCGTGCTGCGGATAAGCCTGCCCGCGGGCGAGCAGAAGCTCATCGTCCTTCTCGGTGCGGTGGCCGCGGCCGAAGCCCTCGGGAGACTCGGCGTGCCTGCCCGGATAAAGTGGCCGAACGACATCGTCGTCGCCGACCCGGAACCCGAGGGACTGACCATTCGCAAGCTCGGCGGCGTCCTGGTCGAGCAGGTCAGGGTGGGCGACGCGGCCGGGCCTTTTGTGCTCGGCATCGGACTGAACGTTAATCAGACCCGCAACGATCTGCCGCCCGACGCCGTTCCCGCGCCCACCTCCATGAGGATCGAGAAGGGGCAGAAGTTCGACCGTGCCGCCGTCTGCCGCTCCCTGCTGCGCGAACTGAGTGCGTGGTACCGTCGCCTGCGAATGGGGGAGTCCGACAGGATTCTGGCGCGCTGGCGACGTCTGAATTGCCTGCTGCACAAGCGGGTGACGGCCCGCGTCGAGGGGCGGCTGGTGCGTGGGACAGTCGCCGGCCTGCGGCGCAGCGGGGAGCTCATACTGGACGCCGAGACGGGAGGCCGGCTGTTCCTGTCGGACCAGAAGGCGAAGCTGCTTCCCTGACGGCGGCCGTCAATCGCGCATCAGCTCGGCCACCTGGAGGGCCCTCAGAAGGGCCTTGGCCTTGTTGAGCGTCTCTTCGTGTTCTCGCTCCGGCACCGAGTCCGCCACGATGCCCCCGCCCGCCTGCACGTAGGCCGCCGAGCCGTCCAGGACGACGGTGCGGATCGTGATGCAGGTGTCCATGTTGCCGCTGAAGTCGAAGTAGCCGACAGCACCCCCGTACGGGCCGCGCTTCGTCGGCTCAAGCTCGTCGATGATCTCCATGGCACGCACCTTGGGGGCGCCGCTGAGCGTGCCGGCGGGGAGGCATGCCTTCAAAGCGTCCAGGGCACTCAGGCCGTCACGCAGTTCACCGCTGACGTTCGAGACGATGTGCATAACGTGCGAGTACTTCTCGATAACCATCACGTCGTCGAGCTGCACGGTGCCGTACTTGCTGACGCGGCCGACGTCGTTGCGGCCCAGGTCAACCAGCATGGTGTGCTCAGCGCGCTCCTTTGGATCAGCCAGAAGCTCCTGGACGAGCCTTTGATCCTCTTCGTCATCCTCGCCGCGCCGCCGGGTGCCGGCGATCGGGCGCACCGTGACGCGCCGGTTCTCGACCCGAACCATGACCTCGGGCGAGGAACCGATCAGTTGCAGGGCACCCAGCTTGAGGTAGAACATGTACGGCGACGGGTTGATGACCCTGAGCGCCCTGTAAATGTCAAACGGCCGGGCACGCGTCTCGCTCTTCAGGCGCTGCGACGGGACCACCTGGAATATGTCGCCCGCCCGGATGTATTCCTTCGCCGTCTCAACGGCCTTCAGGTAATCCTCACGCTCGAAGTTCGATTCGTACGGCAGGCCCGGCTCACCCGATGGCTCGATGTCGTCCGTGATGGCCGCCAGCGGAATGCGCAAGCGGTCTATGACACCGCCGATTCGCTCAACCGCCCTGTCGTATGCATCGTCGGGGTCCATGCCGTCGGTGCGCTGGCTGCACACAACTTTCACGGTCTTATTCAGATGGTCGAAGATGATCACCTGATCGAAAAACATGAAGAAGATGTCCGGCAAACCACGGTCGTCCGGGGGGCAGTCGGGCAGGCTCTCGACGAAGCGCACGATATCGTAGCCCATGTAGCCCACGGCGCCGCACGAGAAGCGGGGCAGGCCGGGCACGGGCACGAATGAAAAACCGCTCAGATACTCCCCGAACGCGTCCAGGGGGTTCTCCACCGACCATGTGCGACTGTCGCCCCCCTCGCGAATGGTCACTTCGTGGCCGGTACTCTTGAACAGCGCGAACGGCTCGCTGCCCAGGAAGCAGTAACGGCCGATCTTTTCCGGCCCGCTGGCACTCTCCAGCAGGAACCCGTAGGAGCCTGAACACGCCTTCTGGAAGGCCAGCACGGGGGTCAGCGCGTCCGCCATGAGCTGGCGGTAAACGGGCACAACATTGCCGCGCTCGCATAGCCGGCGGAACTCATCCCGAGAGGGATGGTACTGGGGCTTCATGGTTTCACGTTCCTTCCCTTGGCGACGCCGCCGGCCGGAGAGGCTTCCCCTTGCAATGGGCGTTCAGGCGCACGTAGAATCCGTTGCAGCATGGGCTGTTCGCGCCCTTCCCGGCGCAAGGACTATTCTCGCCCGAATAAGGAGCAATGACAATGGCCGCATACATTGTCGGGATGATTGCAGGCGCCACGTGCATGATCGCTCCGCTGATGTACCTGGTGGTTGTCAGCGCGTGCATGGCCTCTCTGGCAAAGGACGCCGAGGCCCTGAACCAGTTCATCGAGCGCGTGCCGACGGGCCTTGTCACTCCTGTCGTCATCATCGGGGCAGTCGTCTTCCTGTTGAGCGCGGGCATGGCTGCCTGGACGGGCGTCACCCGCGTCAGGACAGGCCAGTCCGAGAAGCAGACCCCCGCTCCTCCTGGCGGGGAGCCGGACTCCACGATATAGTCCGCACAACGCCCGCCGCGACCGACTACATGCCGTGGGGCTTCTCCTGCGGCTTCTCACCCGCGCTCATCCGGTTCTGCAGCCGGTTGACCGCTGTCAGATAGGCCAGTGCGCTGGCCTCGATAATGTCCGTCCTGGCCGCCCGCCCGTGCTCGGTGAACCCGTTTGAACTGATCTCCAGGGTCACCTCTCCCATGGCGTCCTTGCCCTTGGTGACGGCGCGGATGCTGAAGTCGCGCAGCTCGCAACGGAAACCCGTTATCCTGTCGATGGCACGGTAAACCGCATCAATCGGCCCGTCCCCTATGGCTGCGTCGGTCTTGACGTCTTCATCGCCGACCGCAATGGTCACAGTGGCCGTCGGGGTCACGCTCGTGCCGCTGGTCACGTGGAACCCGACGAGAGCGAACACCTCGGGCACCTCCTCGATCTCCTCGCGCACGAGCGCTTCGACGTCCTCGTCGTAGATGTCCTTCTTCTTGTCGGCCAGGCGCTTGAACTCCTCGAACGCGTGCTGGAGGCGCTCCTCGTCCAGATGGATGCCCAAATCTTCCAGGCGCTGCCGAAAAGCGTGACGGCCGCTGTGCTTGCCCAGGACGAGCCGTCCGTCGGCCAGCCCGACGTCCTCCGGACGCATGATCTCGTAGGTGCTCTTCTTCTTGAGGACGCCGTCCTGGTGTATGCCGGCCTCGTGCGCGAACGCGTTCCGCCCGACGATGGCCTTGTTCGGCGGGACGCGAACGCCGGTCACGCTGCTGACCAGGCGGCTGGAGTTCATGATCTCCTGCGTGTTGATGCCCGTGTCCACGCCGAAGAAATCGGCCCGGGTCCTGATGGCCATGACCACCTCCTCCAGGGAGCAGTTGCCAGCGCGCTCCCCGAGGCCGTTAACGGTGCACTCGACCTGCCGCGCGCCCGCCCTCACGGCGGCCAGCGAGTTCGACACGGCCATGCCCAGGTCGTCGTGGCAATGAATGCTGATCACGGCCCGGTCGATGTTGCCGACCTCTGAGCGGAGCATCTCGATCAGTTCCGCAAACTGAGAGGGCACGGCGTAACCGACCGTGTCGGGAATATTGACGGTGGATGCACCGGCGTCAATGACGGCCTCGACCACCTCGCGCAGGAAGTCGTGCTCGGTTCTGGCGGCGTCCTCCGGGCTGAACTCGACGTCTTCGACGTAGCCCCGGGCCCTCTTGACCCCTTCAACGGCGTGCTTAACGATGTCCGCCCGGCTCATGCGCAGCTTGTGCTCCCGGTGGATCTTGCTGGTCGCCAGAAAGACATGAATGCGCGCCTTCCCGGCCCCTTTGAGCGCCTCGGCGGCCCGATCAATGTCAGCATCCACGCAGCGGGCCAGGCCGGCAATCACGGGCTCCGTGGTATTCCTGGCCACCTCGCGAACGCTCTCAAAGTCCCCTGGCGAGGCGATGGGGAAGCCCGCCTCAATCACGTCCACGCGCATGCGCTCCAACTGCCGCGCCACCATCAGCTTCTCGTCCAACGTCATGGAACACCCGGGCGCCTGCTCGCCGTCGCGCAGCGTTGTGTCGAAGATCACGACCTTCTCACGGTTGGCCGTCATTGTCTTGCTCCTGTCACGCACCTGCAAAAAAGAAAAGCCCCACAGCACACGTCTCGAGGCTGCAGGGCTTGGGTTTCTTGCGTCAAAAAACGGAGGCAGACCCTCGCCGCCTCAAGACCCCGGCCAAAGCCAGGGCAGAGATAGCCAGAGTAGAGCGAGGCTCTGCACGGAATGGTCCACGTCCGCTTTCATGACAAGGACATTGTAGGGAATGCCAACCCCGCGTGTCAAGGGCGATTGTCCCTGGCTCGTCCCCAGTTTTTCGGGGGTTGGTGGGGATTTTCTGGAAAAGGTAAGTTCTGGGGTTATGGGGAGTTACATGATTTGCTGTACATAGGAGAGCGCCTTCGGCTACGAAGTCT
>Ga0180432_10002383_pt1 | contig 28158 bp, 22 predicted proteins | sample SS_ome_10_FD_132414 | JGI IMG/M metagenome (GOLD analysis project Ga0180432, IMG submission 132414) | Hypersaline lake sediment archaeal communities from the Salton Sea, California, USA - SS_1_MS_2 metaG | ecosystem: Environmental > Aquatic > Non-marine Saline and Alkaline > Hypersaline >... | reverse complement strand
GGAAACGGACGGGGTTGAATGAATTGACAATTAATTTATCTTATGATAACAATATCCTGACACATTTATATAATGTGACATGGCATGTTTTTCGTGCCGTATATCTACCCATCTATTATCTCCAACCATTTTTGATATACATCTATAAGGAGTCATCAATGCCGCTTATCGACGCTATCGACCTGTATCATGACGCCCGGGAAAACGGGTATGCCCTGGGAGCATTCGACACCAACGCGGGGAATCCGGATTTCATCATGTCCATCCTTGATGCCGCCGAGGAGCTGGACCTCCCGGTCATCATTCAGGGCGGAGCACGGCCGCTCTCAGAGCTGTATGATATCCGCGCCTTCGGCCGCTCCATCGCCTCCCTGGCTCAGGATCGTGAGGCCCGGGTGGTGCTTCACCTGAACATGGCCGATAACCTGGATCAGATTCGCACAGCCCTGGATTCCGGCTTTACCTCGGTGATGATCGATGGATCACTTCTGGACTTCAAGGGAAACATCGAGCTGACCCAACAGGCCGTGGAGATAGCGGAGGTGTACAACGCAGCGGTGGAGGGAAAACTGGGAATACTGGGCGGACGCGAGGACATCGAAAAAAAGGTGTCCCAGAGCTTTACTGATCCAGAAGAGGCCAAAACCTTCGTAAAGGATACGGATATAGATGTGTTTGCGCCGTCTTTCGGCAACGTATATGGATCATATAATAAAAAACCGAAGCTGAATTTCGAACTGCTGCAGACCCTCAAGGATACCCTCCCGGTGGGGATGACCATTCACGGGGCATCGGGGCTGACCGACCGGGACTACCGCTCTCTCATCGAAAACGGCGCGGTGAAGATAAACATCTCCACCGCCATGCGCACTACCTATCTGAAGAACATCAAGGAAACCATGGAGAAAGCACCCAAGACCACCCTCCCATACGAGATTACCGCCAAGGCCCGGAAGGACATCACCCGTATCGTCGTTGAGATGATGCGTCTGTTTCGCGGAAGCTGGGAATAGCCCCCGGATTTTTACAGAGCGAAAGGCCTTGAACCGTCTAAAAACGCCCCGGCATGCGGGGCGTTTTTATTAGGGAGCGGGATTGGACACGCTGTGATGAAATCGTACTGAACAGATGAAATTCTGCTCCCGAGGTCTCATAGACTCATACGTCCGGACGACGGCGTGTCACTCCCAGTTTCCCACCAGCACAAAGGGCGCCCAGAAAAAGGGGCGTGCGTAGTCGGGATTCGACTTCGCCCATCTTTGGGCGTCGTTCAGGGATTCTGATGGAGTTTTCCCTGCTTTCATATTTTGGTAGAAGCGGATCATGATATCGGCGGTGGAATCATCCGCCACCTCCCACAGCGTCACGACTATTGAGGATGTCCCGGCATATAAAAATCCCCTGGTCAAACCGATCAGCTCGTCTCCCCCGGTCACCCGGGAGAGCCCGGTTTCACAGGCCGAGAGCACCACGAGCCTCGTATCGTCCAACTCCAGGGCGAAGAGCTCTCCCACCGTCAGTCGACCGTCCTCGCCCCCTCCCTCCGCCAGATAGAGGGCGGAATCCAAAGGATCGGCCTCATCGAACGCGGCGTGACAGGCCAGGTGTACCAGGTCGAACTCCCGAAAAAGCTCCTTCCCCCGTTCCTCGGTGGCATCGGATCCCAGATACACTTCCACGTCGGCGTCCGACCCCATGATGGCGGCGATCCTTGCCACTTCGGTTTCCGCAAACGGCAGGGAGCAATGGATCGTCTCCGGGTTTCCAAAGGCGATGATTTTCTCCCCGGAATCATCGGTATGTGTTTTATCGATATACTCCAGGACGCCTGCGCTGGGATTGACCACCAGATCATACCGGTCGATGAGAAAGGCTTCGCCGTCGGTGAGGGCGGTGAAAGGAAGATAGTGAAGCGGTCCGTGGGGGATGATAACGAGGGTTTTCGCATCGACACCCTCCAGGGCGGGCGCCATGATCATCGTGTACAGCTGCTTCGAGAGGGAAAGAAACGTCTCATCGTCCAGGGATCGAACGGCATCCCTGAGCCGTGAGACGGTATCCTCCAGGAAGGCGCGATCCGTATCGATGGTGAGCACATCAATACCCCGGGAGGTGATCACGAAGATGAAGAGGGCGCTCTCTGCCGTGACCATTTCGCCCTCATCGGCGATGAAATATTCGATCAGGCAGACGTCGTCTCCAAGGTTCGTCCGTATCGCCTCCAGAGACGGGGGAACGACCGCCACCAGAGAGGCGAGCACCGGATCTTCTGCCTTTATCAGTTCTATGAGACGCCGATACTCATGCTGTACATCCAGCGATCGGTCTGCGGAGGTCTCCACGTCCCGGGTCTCGACGGCCGATCGGTCTCCGTCTTCCAAAGTCGGCGTTGAGACTGTCTCGTCGAGCCGGCGCCGGAGCTCCCGCTCCTGCCGGAGATATTCGCTGCCGGCACTATCGGCCACCGTGATGTCGCGGGATGCCAAAAGATCAAGGAACGAGCGGGACCGGGAGCGCTCCATGTATTCAAACGCCTCGTCATCGCGCCCCAGTTCGATGAGCATCAGTATGATGTCCTCATAGACCTGCATTTTCCCGGACATGTAGGAGGTACGAAGCTCCTCGGTCTGGATGGAGCCCCTGACGGATTCCAGGGCGTCTATGGCGATCGCATAGTATTCCACCCCCCGCTCGTATTTCTTCATATTCTTGTACGAAAATCCAAGGTAGGCGGCCGCATATCCGGTCGTGATAATATTGTCCTGTTCCATCCCGTCGGAAAGCGCCTCCTCCAGATACTTGACGGCCTCCTTGTATTCACCGGCCCCCACCAGCAGCATGCCGGTAATCAGCGGATCCAGCGCCATGGGAAACTCATCCCCCACCTCCTCGGCGAGCTTGAGCACCTTTCGATAATAGAACGCCGCCTTGAGGCTCCTGCCCTGGTTGTAGTATACCGTGGCGATCACGCCCAGGATCAATCCCTCGCCCACCTGATCTCCAAGCTCCCGGTAGATTTCCAAGGCCTCATCGGCATATTCCAGGGCCCGATCTGGATCGTCGAGGTTGACGGTGGCCAGCCCCACAAGGGACTGCGCCTCCATCATCCGCTCTCCCGCCGTTCGGTTCACCGTACGGGCGTCGTCGAGAACGGTCAGGGCCTCCTCCTTTTTCCCGAGGACGGCCAGTGTCATGCCGAGCTGAACGAGGACCTGCCCCTCGATTATGAGATCTCCGGAACTCCGGACCAGCTCCCGGGCATCCTCCAGGAGGGTCAGCTCCTCCTCGTAGCGATTCATTTTTTCCAGGGCCCACGCCGCCCCCCTGATCGCGGCGATCTCTCCCGAAATGTCTTCCCGCTCCCGATACGCCTCCCGTATCGTCTCGTACCGGGAGAGCGCCTCGTCGTATCGACCCGCCTCCCGAAGCGTATCCGCGATGTTCATCTCCAGATCGAGATCGTCGCCGACATCTCCCCCGTCGCCCTCGCCGTCTTTCATTTCCGTGAGATGATCAACGGCGTCGTCATAGAGCCCCGCCTGCTTCTCGGCGGACACGATGGTTTCCCGGGCGCTCCGTGCCCATTCCGGATGCCCGGCCCGCTCCGCCGCATCAGCCGCCTTGGTAAAATACTCGATCGCCCGTATGCAATCTCCCCGGTCCATCTCCATAAAGGCGAGGCCGCTCAGGCTGAAATAGATGAGGCTTTCATCCTTCAGGACCCGGGCCAGGTCCAGGGCCTCAAGATAGTACTTCTCGGCCAGCGCGTCATCATCGACCATGCCGGCCAGGAGCCCCAGATCCGTCAGAAAATAGCACCTGTCAGTGTCGTTTCCGGTTTCGACGGAGATATCCAGAGCTTCGTTGAGATATTGTTTTCCGGTATCAAAGTCTCCGAGAAAGGCGTACGCCTTGCCGATAAAAGCCAGCGCCCGGGCTTCGCCGTCCCGGTCTCCCGTCTCTCGCTCAATCTCCGCGACCTCGAGGTAATACTCCACGCCCCTGTCGTATTCTCCTATCCCGGTGGCGGCCAGTCCCGCCCAGGTCAGGGCGTCGACCAGGGAGTCGGTATCCCCGGTCTCCCGGGACAGCCCCACCGCCCGGTCGAATTCGACCAGCGCCTGGCCCATTTCACCCTGGTCCATGAGCGCGTATCCGTTTTCCAGGGCGCTTCTCACGTCGGGGGTTTCCCCCCGGACAGGTCCCGCAAAAAGCAGCACACACGCCAGCAGCCAGATCCACCGTCGTCGTCCCCTGTTCATGCTTCCCCCCCGTATCACCTGAAAAAATGTCGGTATGTACAGAAAAGATATCACACTATATATCAATCTACCAAAATCTTTTTATTCCGACCGTGGCGCCCTATTTTCCTTGTGGCTCGGCCTTTTTTTGTTATAATAGCCCATTCATCGTTGGGAAGACGACGACACATCCGAGGAATACCGTTGATGTATTGATATCAAATGTAGTAGAGATAAAAATCATCAGAAAAGAAGGGGCGTACCATGAAGCCGATTACTTTCCCCAAGGATTTTTACTGGGGCGGGGCCACGTCATCCCACCAGGTTGAAGGACGAAACACCAATAACGACTGGTTCGTCTTCGAGCAGCTTTACGGAAAGATAGCCGATGGAACCGTTTCCGGGGATGCCTGCGATCACTATTCCCGCTTTCGAGAAGATTTTGCCCTGCTGAAATCCCTCAATCACAACGCCCACCGTTTTTCGGTGGAGTGGAGCCGGGTGGAGCCCGCCCGGGACTACATCTCCAAGGTGGAGGTGAACCACTACCGCCAGGTGGCCGAGAGCATCAGGGAAAACGGCATGGAGCCGTTCGTGACCCTGCATCATTTCACCACGCCGCTCTGGTTGGCCCGGACCGGGGGATGGCTCAACCCGGATGCCATAGAACGCTTCGAGAAGTTCACGAAGGTCATGGTGGACGCCCTGGGGGACATCGTCACCTTCTGGATGCCCATCAACGAGCCGGTGGTTTATACGTTCCTGTCGTTCATGGACGGCAGCTACGCACCGGGAATGAAAAAACCGCTGGCCGGATTCAACGTACTCACCCACATGCTGGTGGCCCACGGCCGGTCGTACCGAATCATCAAGGAGAAGTATCCCGACGCCCAGGTCGGATTTAACAAGCACATGCGCATCTTCGATCCGTACCGGGAGGACAACAAGCGGGATCGTGCGGCGGCTGCCCGAATGGATCGGGTCTTCAACATGGACATCATCGACGCCCTCTTTACCGGAGAGACCGCTGGGCGCGTGAAAGTCCCCGTCGAGGAGAAAACCGCCGTCCGGGAAAGCTCCGACTTTCTCGCCCTCAATTACTACTCCAAGGACAGCATCAAGTTCAGCATTTTTCATCCCGGAACCCTCTTCGGCAAGACCATCATGCCCGAGGGGGCCGAATCATCCCACGAGGGCGCCTACGGCGACAAGCCCGAGGGGGAATACTATCCCCACGGCATCCGGAGGCTTCTGAAGATCCTCGATTCCTACGGGCAGCCGGTCTACGTCACCGAAAACGGCGTATCGACGAACAACGACGCCTACCGGGTGAAATACATGGCGAACCATATCGCCGAGGCCGGCCGGGCCATGGAGGACGGCGTCGATCTGCGGGGATATCTCTTCTGGTCGACGCTGGACAACTTTGAATGGAACGAGGGATACCTCATGCGCTTCGGGATGATCCACGTTGACTTCGAGACCCAGGAGCGCACGGTCCAGGATTCGGCGAAGCTCTTCGGTGACATCGCAAAGAAAAACGGATTGGACGATGCGCTGTGCAAAAAGTACAACGCCGTCGTCGAATAACACCACACCCGAAACCGGGTCCGTGACGGGGATGCGAGAACGATCGCATCCCCGTTTCTTTATCCACGGGCGACGGGCGACCCGGCGCAGCATGAGCAAGACGCCTGTTTTTACTTGAATAAATGGCAGGATGGGCTACAATAGTGAACGGCATTCGAACATCCTGCTTTCGGCCGACCTGGATATTTTTCAATTTTATTCGGAGAGGAACACCGTCCATGACCGAATATATGTTTCCCGAAGGCTTTTTATGGGGCGGCGCCACCTCCTCCCACCAGGTGGAGGGCGGCAATACCAATAACGACTGGTGGGCGTTTGAACAGAAACCGGGGATGATCATCGACGGCTCCATCTCCGGCGACGCCTGCGATCACTACTGCCGCTACCCCGAGGACTTCGCCCTTCTGAAAACCCTCAACCACACGGTCCATCGTTTCAGCGTGGAGTGGAGCCGTGTGGAGCCGGCGCCCGGGTATTACAGCAGGGCGGCCCTGGACCACTATCGGGACATTACGGCGGCGTTGAAGGAAAACGGGATGAAGCCGATGGTGACCCTGCACCATTTCGGCACGCCGCTGTGGCTGGCAAAAAAGGGGGGGTGGGCCAATCCCGAAGCGGTCGAGCGCTTCGTCTCCTACGCCGGGATCGTCGCACAAGCCCTGGGGGATGACATTACCTTCTGGATGCCGATCAACGAGCCGATGATATATTCCTATATGGGGTATATCCTGGGCACCCACGCCCCGGGACGAAAAAGCTTCCTGAAGGGATTTCGGGTCGCCTCGCACATGCTGCTGGCCCACGCCTTGACCTATCGGAACATCAAGGAGGATCTCCCCGACGCCCTGGTCGGCTTCAACCGCCATCTCCGGGTCTTCGATCCCTACCGGCCTGAAAACCGACGGGATATCGCCGTGGCCCGCCGACAGGCAAAAAGCTTCAACTGGGACATGCTCGACGCCCTGTATAACGGCGCATCCCACGGGCTCATCAAGGTCTCCCGAAAGGACAGAGACACCATTGCCGGAACCTACGACTTCATCGGCCTGAACTACTACGCCCGGGACCAGGTGATGTTCTCCCTGGGAAGCCCGTTCCAGCTCTTCGGCAAAACCATCGTTCCGCCGGGGGCGGAGACCTCCCACCAGGGCGAGGGCGAATACTATCCCCACGGCATCTGTCGCCTGCTCATAGAGCTGGGGCGCTATGAAAAGCCGCTGTTCATCACCGAAAACGGCGTCGCCACCGAGGACGACGCCTACCGGGTCAAATACATGGCCCAGCACATCGCCGAGGTCGGCCGGGCGATCCAGGAGGGCGCCGACGTGCGGGGGTACTTTTTCTGGTCGACCCTTGACAATTTCGAATGGGCCGAGGGCTACACCATGCGCTTTGGGATGATTCACGTGGATTTCGACACCCAGGAGCGTACCGTCAAACCCTCGGGAAAGATGTTCGCCGAGATTGCGAAAAACAACCGCATCGATCATTCCCTGGTAAAAACATACGGAGCAACACTATAAACACGGAATTTTTTACCTCGACCCGGAGAATCTGGTACTCCCTGGGGCTCCTGTTCGCCGTCATCCTCTTTGGAACCATCGGGTATATCATCGTTGAAGGATGGGGCGTCCTTGACTCCCTCTACATGACGGTCATCACCCTGACCACCACAGGATTCAGCGAGGTCAGACCCCTGGGAACGGAAGGCCGGATTTTCACCATCGTTCTGTTGACCTCCGGCATCCTCGCGGCGGCGGTTGGGCTGGGTTCTTTTACCCGATTCGTCATCGAGGGAGAAATACTGAAGTATATGGGGAGCAGAAGATTGGCCAAAGAAATCAAAAAGCTGAAAGATCATTATATTATTTGCGGGTACGGACGCATCGGCAAGGTCATCGCCAAGGAATTTCACGAACAGAAGGTACCGTTCGTGGTGATCGATGCGGCCATGGAAAAAATGGAGGAGCTGGCCAAAGAAGAGTTCCCCGCTGTGTTCGGCAACTCCGTTGAGGAGGAGATACTGCTCAACGCCGGCATCATGCGGGCCACGGGGCTCATCGCCGCCGTTGGATCTCCCGCGGATAACGTCTATATCACCCTCAGCGCCAAGACCCTCAACCCTGATATCTTCGTAATGGGCCGGGCCAACGACGATATCACGGAAAAGCGCCTGCGGGCCGCTGGGGCCGACGAGGTGGTCTGCCCCTATGCCATCGGCGGACGCCGCATGGCCAACTTCGTCCTGCGCCCGGCGGTGGTGGAATTCGTGGACCTGGCGGTGGCGCGAAAAAACCTGGCCCTGGCGATGGAGGAAATCACCATTGCCGAGACCTCTCAGCTCGTGGGAAAAACCATTATCGATTCCGCGGTCCGAAACAGATACGGCGTTATTATCGTGGCCATCCTCAAGCCCGACGGCCAAATGATCTTCAACCCCCCTCCCAGCACCGCCATCGAACAGAACGACGTTCTCATCGCCCTGGGAAAACTTGAGGACCTCAGGTCCCTGGCCCAAGCGGAAACATGACCAATTTTCAAGGATATAATTGTGCTTGAATAATCCCTGGAAATCTACTACTCTATAGCAAGAGAAGAAAACTCACATTCTTTATATCATTTAAATTAGCAGCGACTCACGTATGAAAAAGTTCGGCATTATCACCGGCATTATCATCTCTATCCTTGTGCTTTTTATGTATCGGTCCAATTTCAGATTTTTCGACCTCGGCACGATGGAGAATAAGCTGCTGGATATGCAATTTGATCTCAGGGGGAAAACCACACCGGGAGACGAGGTGGTCATCGTCGCCATTGATGAAAAGACCCTGGACAAGCTGGAGCGCTGGCCCTTTCCCCGCCGTTATTTCGCCGAAGCGGTGGAAAATCTCAACAGCTGGGGCGTGCAGGTCATTGCGTTCGACATGATCTTTTCCGAAAACGATATCTACTCGGGTACCTCCACCGTGGACTACATCCAGGACCACATTCAAGACATCGTCGGATACAACACGGACATGTCGATATTTTTTGCCGAAACCCGCCTCGTCCTGGATGGTGACTACCATCTCGCCATGGAGCTGCGCGAAACACCCAAGGCGGTATTGGGGTATTTTTTTCATCTGAATCCGAAAAACATCGCCCATCTCACTCCCGAAGAACAAGAGGAGTACATGATTAAGCTTGATGAAAAATCAAGTTTCAACTTTATCTATAATACATCGCAATACTCAAATAAGGACTTGATACGCACGGGAGTATTGCCGGAGCCGAATATCGACATCATCTCCGACTCCGCCGATGGATACGGATTTTTCAATGTTTTCATCGACCCTGACGGCACCATCCGCTGGACACAGCTGGTTATGAAATATTCCGAAGAAGATAAATTCTTTCCCTCCCTTGCCCTTGAAGTGGCCCGAACCTATCTTGATGTCCCCCTCGGACTTTCCATCGGCGAGGAAGGAGCATTCAAAATTACCCTTGGAGATATTGACATACCGGTCAGTCCTCATGGTCAGATGCTCATCAACTACCGGGGAGGATTGCGTACCTTCCCCTACTACTCCTTTGTTGATGTATGCACCGAAGACTTCTCCGATCTGGATGACGATTTTGATCCCTTCGAGGCATTTGGGAACAAGATCGTTCTCATCGGTACGGCGGCGACGGGCACCTACGACCTGCGGGTAACCCCTTTCTCCAGCGAAATTCCGGGCATGGAAATCAACGCGAACATCATCGACAACATCCTGCATGAGAATTTCATGTCCGTACCCCGATGGGAGCCGTTTTTGATGTTTGTAACGGTCATCATTTTCGGCATTCTACTCGGATTCGTCCTCCCTCGGGTGAACGCCTGGCAGGGGGCTATCGTGAGCCTGGTCCTGCTCGTAGGATGGTTGGCATATGTCAGATTTATGTTTTTACACAAGCTGGCGTGGATCGGCATCATGCCGCCATTTCTCACCATCTTTCTGGCTTACATTACCCTTACCCTCATAAGATATATAGTCGTAGAGCGGGCCGGGCGGCAGATCAAGAGCGCCTTCGAGTTCTATGTCCCCGAGGCGGTGGTGGACGAGATCATCAAGGACCCCGCTAAGCTCACCCTGGGGGGGGAGAGAAAGGACATCTCCGTCCTGTTTTCGGACATCGCCGGCTTCACGACCTTCTCAGAAAATCTCACCCCGGAAGAGCTGGTCCATGTTCTCAACGAATACCTCACCGCCATGACAGAGGTGGTCTTCGCCCACCGGGGGCTTCTGGATAAATACATCGGCGACGCCATCATGGCGGTCTACGGCGCACCGCTGCCCCAGCCGGATCATCACCTCAAGGCGTGCCTGACGGCCCTTGACATGATGAGCGAGCTGAAAATCCTTCAGAAAAAATGGGAGGGGGAAGGAAAGCAGAAGCTCGAAATCCGCATCGGCGTCAACTCCGGATTCGCCGCCGTCGGAAACATGGGTTCGGAAAAGCGATTCGACTATACCGTTATGGGAGACAACGTGAATCTGGCCTCACGGCTTGAGGGCATCAACAAGATCTACGGCACGAACATCATCATCTCCGAATCCACCTACGAGCATGTCTATCAGGAAATCCTCTGCCGGGAGCTCGACCTGGTGCGGGTAAAGGGAAAAACCAAACCGGTCAAGATTTACGAAGTGATCGGAAGAAAAAACGGAGATCAGGAGTCTCAGAAAATGGTTCACCTGTTCGAAAAGGCGTTGATCGCCGCACGAGAACGGGACTGGGACGTGGCCATGGCGATATTCAAGGAAACACACGAGCAATTTCCCGACGACGCACCGACGACTCTCTATCTCGATCGAATCACCGAGGCCAGGAAAAACCCGCCCCATGACGACTGGGACGGCGTGTTCGACATCAAAACGAAATAAACCGAACAGATACCGTTCGTTTACGGCGATAATCGATATCGCCGAAAGCGCCCGGATATATTCTTCAACAGAAGGGTATGCCACATGTCTTTCATCATCCACTGGCTGCGGGACCAGCTGGCCGACTTCGGACGCATCTCCATCATGCTTTATGACGCCGTTCGCTGGTCGGTGGTTCCTCCGCTGCGCTTCAGAAACTGCATCAAGCAGATGGAGTTCGTCGGGGTGAAGTCTTTTTCTATTGTGATGTTCACCGGCATCTTCACCGGGGCGGTGCTGGCGCTGCATGGGTATGAGACCTTTTCCATGATAAACATGGAGACGATGGTGGGGGGCACGGTGGCGGTGGCCATGGCCCGGGAGATGGGCCCGGTTCTTGCCTCCATCATGGTAGTGGCCCGGGCCGGCTCCGCCATGGCGGCGGAGCTGGGGACCATGCGGGTGACCGAGCAGATAGACGCCTTGGTGACCATGTCGATTAACCCGGTCAAGTACCTGGTAACCCCACGGCTCATCGCCGGCATCACCATGATGCCGATCTTGGCGTCTATTTTCTCCCTTACCGGCTTTGTGGGGTCGTATATCGTCGGTGTAAAAATCCTGGGCATCAACAGCGGGCTGTTTTTGGCCAACGTCACCGAGATCGTTGACCTCGATGACTACACCCACGGGATGGTTAAGGCCGTGGTGTTCGGCCTGTTGATGACGCTGATCGCCTGCTTTCACGGCTTTAACGCCCGGGGGGGAGCCGAGGGTGTGGGAAAGGCCACAAACAGGGCCGTGGTCTCCGGCTGCGTCTCCATCGTGGTGGCGGATTATTTTCTCTCGGCGTTGATGTTCGGATAGCCGGACCATCCCCGCCGAAGGGTTTTCTCATATTTATTTCATTGCGTGTTAATCCGGTATGATTCGTATCGTCAATCTGAAAAAAACCTTTGGAAGCCAGGAGGTGCTCAAGGGGGTCAATCTGACCATCCAAACCGGAAGCATCAATGTTATCCTGGGCCGCAGCGGCGCCGGCAAGAGCGTCCTGATCAAGCACATCATCGGTTTGTTAAAGCCGGACAGCGGCGAGATATACATCGACGATGTGGAGATTACGAAGCTCAGCGACCGGGAGATGGATGCGGTCAGGGAGCGGTTCAGCATGCTGTTTCAGGAAGGGGCGCTGTTCGATTCCATCACCGTATGGGAAAACGTGGCGTACCCCCTCAAGGAGCGGCTCAACCTCTCAAGGAGCGAAACCGAAAAGCGAGTGGCAAAGGTCATCAAGGAAGTGGAGCTGACCGGCATGGAGCACAAGATACCCGCCGAACTTTCCGGGGGTATGAAAAAACGGGTGGCTCTGGCCCGGGCGTTGGTGACCGATCCGAAAATCGTCCTGTTCGACGAGCCCACGGCGGGCCTGGACCCGATTACGGAAAATTCGATTCGCGACCTGATCATGCGTATACATAAAAACCAGAAAAACACATATGTCATGATCAGCCACAATATTGATTTCACCATGAACATCGCCGACAAGATCGCCCTTCTCTATGACGGAAGAATCATTGCAGAGGGCACGCCCGAGGAAATTTTCTCGTCGGACAACACCGCCATCGCCAATTACATGAAGAACGGCAACAGGAAAAAGTAACGCGATTTTTATAGAAAACATATCTATAAATAAAGGGAAGGGACGAAAAACACATGGAAGACAATACCTATACAGAAATACGGGTCGGCTTCTTCATCCTGCTGGGCATCTTCATTATCGCCATCATCACCTTGTTTATCGGCGATCGCCCCCTGACACCTAAAACCGGCTATACCCTCTACGCCGAGTTCGATAATGTCTCGGGCCTGGACCTGAACGGCCCGGTGACGGTGGCCGGCGTCGACATCGGGAGTGTCACAGACATCGAGCTTGCCGGTGAGCGGGCGCGGATAAAGATGGCGATTCGTAGGAACGTGCCGATATATCGAGACAGCGTGGCCGAGATGAGAACATACGGCGCCCTGGGCGACATGTACGTGATGATCACCCCGGGAGATCCCGCCACGGGCGAGCTCGTCGACGGGGACACCATCGCCAACACAATCTCTCCGGTGGACCTCAGCGAGGTGCTCAGGAATGTGGAATACATCGCCGATGAAATCTCCGGCGTGGCCGAAAACATCAACACCGTCTTCGGCACCGAGGAGGCCAAAGAGGATATGCGGGAAACCATCAGCAATATCCGGGAAGCCAGCGAAAACATCATGATCATAACGGCGAAGGTGAACTCCGGCGAAGGGACCCTGGGGAAACTGATAGCCGACGAGTCCCTCTATTACGACGTGAGGGATTCCACCAGGGCCCTGAAAGAGGTGGCGGACAGGGTGGAAGAGGGAGAAGGAACCATCGGACGGCTGGTCCAGGATGACTCCCTCTATACCGAGGCGGAAAACGCCATGCGGGAGCTGAGGAAATCCGCCGAGGGAATACAGGAGCAGACGCCCATCTCCGTCATGGCGACGATTTTCGGCCTGATATTCTGATATGATGCGTATCCTCCGACATGTCGTGCGCTGGACGGTTCCGCTCGTCCTGGCGCTTCTTTCCGCTTCATGCGCCACCACCGGCGCCGACCGGGTCAACGCCTGGCCGCTCTTCTATTACAACCGGGATGAGGCCCGCCAGACGGTGACGGTATCTGTTTTGACGCCCCTTGTCTACTTTCACCGGACGGAAGAAACCCGGGAGTTCGCCCTGCGCCCGGTCTTTTCCTTCTTCCGGGACGACGCCGAAGACGTAACGGTCCTCGATCTGGTCTACCCGATCGGAAAGTATAAGCAGCGGGGATTGGATCGGGAGTTCATGCTCTTCCCGATCATCAAGGACGAAACCCACGAGGTCCTCGACGACAGACTCCGCACCAACCACGACTATTTCCCCCTCTACTGGGGAACCTCCGAGGACGGTGAACCCTACGGGGGATTTTTTCCTCTCTACGGTACGGTGAAAAGGAGATTCGGCAAGGACGAGGCGATGTTCCTGTTCTGGCCGATCTACTCCATGAGCACCGAAGACGGGTTTCGCTCCGACACGTTCATGTGGCCGGTCGTCCGAACGGTCACCGGCGAGGGAGGCTGGGGATTCCGGGTGCTGCCGCTCTTCGGCCACGAAGAGATTACCGGTGTGGAATACAAGACCACCGCCCTCTTCCCTTTAATCACGGTCCGGGGGCGCTATCTGGACACCGAGACCCCCCTCACCGACGTGCTGGTGCTGCCGCTGTTCGCCTACCAGCAGTCACCCTATTCCGAGACGATCTCCATCGTCTGGCCCTTCTCCCTGGTGTCCTACGCCTACGACGAGCGGGTCAACTACCGGAAGTACTCTTTCGTGTGGCCCTTCATCACCTTTTCGTCTTCGGATTATTCACGCTCCGCGGAGATCGCCCCGATCTACCGTCGCTCGGAAACCCGGGAGGGCGATGACGTCACCACCAGCATGTACCTCTTCTACCCGATATACAAGGAATACCACTTCACATCCGAGGACAAGCGGGAAGATACCTATCGTTTCTTTTTGATCGACAAGTTTCAGAACATCACCTACACCGATGGGACCGAGGCGTACTGGTATTACCTGTTCCCGGTTTACAACCGGCGGCTTCTCGAGTCCGGCGTCGATACCACAAAGATTCTTTATCCCCTGCCGTTGTACGACGACGGATTCCTGAGGAATTACCTGCCGCTGTTCGAGGTATATTCACAAAATATCGACGAGGAGGGTGTCCGGGAGACCCGGATACTGCACCACCTCTATATCAAGACGATCCGGGATAATACCGAATACATCGACGCCCCCTTCTATTACAAGGAACGACCCCTCCCATGACCCGACATACCGTCACCATCCTCCCCGACAATACAACCGTTTCGGTGGAAACAGGAACTCCGCTGGTGGAGGCACTCACCCGTAGCGGGATTCGCCTGACCCTTCCCTGCGGCGGCGAGGGCCGCTGCGGCAAGTGCCTGGTGCGGATTGAGGCCGATCCCCCACCGCCGACGGAGAGCGACCGCCGGTTCTTGAGGGATCCGGCCCTGGCCGAGGGGCTCCGCCTCGCCTGCGGCGTATCGGTAAGCGGTGACATGACGGTCCACGTCCCCTCGGCCCTCAGGATGGACGAGGCGGGGGACCACTGGGACGACGTCAGGATATCCACCGACCAAAGGGAAGGGGAGGAGCGCATGGGTCTGGCGGTGGACCTGGGGACTACCAGCATCGCCGCGGCCCTGGTCTCCCTGGATACCGGCCGCATCCGCGCCCAGTCCTCCACCCTGAACCCCCAGGCACCCTACGGCGCCGATGTCATCACCCGCATCAACGCCGCCTCAAAGAATCCCGAAGACCTCGCCACTCTCCAGGGACTGGTTAATAACGCGGTGAACGACCTTTCGGATCGCATGACAGGCCGTCTGGGGATAAATCCTGACCGGATAGATTGCATCACGGTGGCGGGAAACCCGACAATGGAGCACATTTTTTTCGGCATCGACCCCGCGTCCATCGCGTTTGCCCCCTTCTCCCCGGTCTTTACCGACGCCCAGAAAAAAAGAGCCGGCGAGCTGGGACTGAAAGCAGCCCCCGACGCCGAGGTGTATCTCTTCCCGGTGATCTCCGGCTACATTGGGGGGGATACCCTGGCCTTCATCCATTCCGCCCGGATGCAGAACTCCGACCGGGTCGTGCTGGGCATCGACATCGGCACAAACGGTGAGATCGTCCTGAGCACCGGGAAGCGGATACTGGCCTGCTCTGCCGCCGCCGGCCCCGCTTTCGAGGGGGCCCAGATCACCCACGGCATGCGGGCGGACCTGGGGGCCATCGAGGAGGTCATCATCGCCGACGCCAATGTGGCCATCGCCGTCAAGGGTGACGTCCCCCCCCGGGGAATATGCGGCTCCGGCCTGTTCGACGCCGTCTCCCAGATGCTCGAAGCCCGGGTTCTGACCGAGACCGGCAGAATCACGCCAAAAGGCGTCGAGCGCACTCTGGCCGATCGGATCGTGAAAAACGAAAACGGCACCGAGTTCATCCTCTATTCCAACAACGGCTCCACCCTGGGCGTCACCCAGAAGGACATCCGCCAGGTGCAGCTGGCAAAGGGGGCGATCCGCGCCGGAGCGGAGATACTGCTGATGGAGGCGAGCCTTGCCTGGGAGGACGTGGACCGAGTTCTCATTGCCGGGGCCTTCGGCAACTACCTCAAGCCCGAGAGCATCGTGGGAGTGGGGGTCATCCCCCCGTCACTCACAGACTCCATCCATTTCGTGGGAGACGCCGCCCTGACCGGCGCCGTGGAGGCGACCGATCGGGCCGCCCGGGAGGAGATCGAGACCCTGGCAAAACGAATTAAATATATCGAGCTCTCTTCCGACGCCAGGTTCAACGAGCGCTTCATCGAACGTCTCTCGTTTTCAGAGGCATAGCCGAGCTGGTCCGGCATTGACCCGGTTTTTTCGGGCGGGTCAGTGGACAGACACACCGGTTTTTCCCGGCCAGGCCAAGGAGTATACCATATGACAGAGAACGGACATACCGACGACCCTCGATCCGCGCCAAACGGCCGCATCGACACGATACTCAAGGAGCTGACGCTCCTAAGAAAAGAGGTGTCCAACCTGGGAGAGCGGCTGACCCGCCTAGAAACGTCGGAGCGGACTGACATCGCCGCCCCGCAGCGGGAACAAAAACCGGTCCCCGCCCCACCTTCCCCGCCGAAAAAGGAAAAATCGAAAAAACCCGGTGCGCCGGACGGAAAAAAGATCGATGGGGAGTCGCTGGAGACGCGTATCGGCGGGCGGTGGCTCAACCGGATCGGCATCGTTGCGGTGGTCATCGGGGTGGCGTTTTTCATCAAGTACGCCTTCGATAACAACTGGATCGGTCCCACAGGCAGGGTCGTCCTGGGGATCGTCTCGGGCCTCGGCCTCGTGGCCTGGGGGCAGCACCTCTACCGGACATACCGCATCTACGCCCAGGGGCTGATCGGCGGCGGCATCGCCATACTTTATGTCTCCATCTTCGCCGCCCACGATTTCTACAGCCTTATCCCCTATGGGGCGGCCCTGATCTTCGTGGCCCTCGTTACCGCCGCGGCGGTGATCCTATCCGCCGTCAACGACGACATCGTACTGTTCATCCTCGTCCTGGCGGGCGGGTTCTCAACACCGCTGCTCCTCGGCTTCTCGGAAGACCACCAGGTATCGCTTTTGACCTTCGTGACCGTCCTGGACCTGGGGGTGCTGGCGGCGGCCTATCGTAAAAACTGGAAGATCGTTAACTTCCTGGCGTTTTTTGCCACCCTCATCATCTTCGGTATCTGGGCGGACAAATTCTGCATCCACGAATCCCATCTCGCATCCACCCAGGTATTTCTCACGATCTTCCTCGTCATCTTCGCCGCCCTCTCCTTTTCCTACAACATCGCCAATCGGAAAAAGACGAGCGTCTGGGACCTCCTCCTGATATTCGCTACGGCCTTTTCCTTTTTCTCAGCCTCCTACGCCAACCTAACCCCAGAATACGAAAATCTCATGGGCCTCCTCGCCGGGGGCATGGCGGCGATCTACTTCGGGCTGGGATACCTGACCCACCGGCGAAACGCCGGCGATACCCTGCTGGTCCTCGGCTTCTACGCGGTGGCCCTGGCCTTCATCGCCGTGATGATACCCATCGAGCTCGACGGCGCGTGGATCACCGTGGCCTGGGCCACTCAGGCGGCGGCCCTGGTCTGGATCGGGATTGCGGCGAGGAGCCGGGCAGTGGGCATCGGCGGAATGGTGCTGTTTTTTATAGTGCTGATGAGGCTCATCGTCATCGATTTCACGGTGGATCTCTACGCTGAAAGCTTTCGTGTCCTTTTCAATGGACGATTCCTGACAGCCCTATACGTGGCCATCGCCTTGGGTTTCGGATCTGTCATGGTACATCGGGGTGTAAAGAGATCCCCCGATGATACATTCCTGAAAGTCCTGGGGGTGCTGCTCTTCATCGCCGCCCACGCGGTCATGATCACGGCGCTTTCCGCGGAGGCATATGACTTCTTTGAGATCAAACGTATCTCTATCCCCGTGGCCCAGGGAGACGCAGACCGGATGATCGACGCAATATTCTACGCCCAGCGGCTCTCCCTCTCGGCGATATGGATGGTCTATTCGGCGGCCCTGATCGTTTTCGGCATCGCTTTTAAAAACCGAACCGCCAGGATATTCGCCATCGCACTGTTTGCCATGACCATCTTCAAGGTATTCTTCTTCGATTTCTCCCTTCTTGACCGATTCTACCGAATCGTGTCATTCGTAGGCCTGGGCGTCATTCTCCTGGCCGTTTCGTTCCTATATACACGCTTCAAGGACTCCCTCATCGATCTCGTCATCGGGGACGAGCCCCGTCCGGATTCGGGGGTTCAGAAGGAAGAACATGAAGACTCCTGACCGCGCACGCATACTTTTCCTGTGCTGTGTTTTATGTATCGCCGGCGCCGTCTCCGCGTCGGCCTTCGCCGCGGATTTGTCCCGATTCCACTGGCGGGCCCCCGTCACCGGCGAGGCCGGGGAATACGCCGTCTTTGATGTGACGCCGGAAATATTCGATCGATCGCTGCCGGATCTGTCGGATATCAGGATCGTCGCCGACGACGGGCGGGAAATCCCATATGTCATCTGGACCGAGCGGTCAGATGAGACGTCATATCGCATCGTGTCCGACATCATCAATACCGCCTATGTCCCCCAGAGTCACACGACCTTCACCATCGACCTGGGAAGCTCATATGTCAGGACGAACTCCGTTACGATAACCACGTCGTCCATCGATTTCGTTCGCCGGGTCACCGTGGAGGGGTCGCCGGACAACCGGCACTTCGCCGTCCTCACCGACGACGTACAGATTTTCGATTTCACCACCGATCACGGCATCTCTGACACCACGGTGACTTATCCCACCACCGACTACCGCTACATCCGGGTGACCCTGTGGGACAACGGCGACGAGCCGCTCTCCAACGTGGGAGGAGCTGTCTCCATCCGGGAAACCGTCAAGGGAGAGCTCGTCCCCCTGGAGATACGAAAAAGCGAGATAACCCATGATGAAACGACCACCCGCATCCTCGTCGACCTCGGGTACAAAAACATCCCCACGAGCGGGGTAACGTTTGAGGCGGGTGACGATAATTTCTCCCGGGAGGTAACGATCCGCGTCTCGAACGAGCGTGACAGCGAGTCGTTTCGGGATGTTTTCGGCGGCGTCATCCACCGCCTGTCTGGCATACGCGGCGGGATATCAAAAGAATCCCTGACGACCGAGCGGCTCACCCTGACATATCCTGAAACGAGGGGGCGCTACCTGGAGTTCATCATCCACGACCGGGACGACGTACCCCTGGATGTCACGATAGTCGAGATCACCGGCGTGCCCAGGCATGTGACGTTCGCCGTGGAGAATGTCGGTAACTATTTCCTTTTGACCGGCAACGTCAGGACCCACGAGCCGTCCTATGATTTTCGTACGACCTTTTCGTTCCTGGACAAATCGGCTTTTTCTCCATGGGAGGCGGGCGCCCTGGGCGACAACCCGGACTACGTCCCCTACCGAGACGTTCCGTTTTCAGAGCGCTATGGAGCCCTGATATGGATCTTCCTGGGCCTGATGGCGGCAGTCCTGGGATTTTTCGTCATCCGCGCCATGGGGCGGACCGCCGAACAAACTCGATAAGCGTCCCGGGGCACATTCCGACAATCCAAAAAAACGGGGAGCTTCATATGATTTTCAGGACATTGAATCCTTGATTTTCAGACAGATTCCTGTTATAAAGGCAAATTGACCCATCCGCCCCCGTACATCGGAGGCGGACGTACTCTATTCAAATCATTTCAATTGATTTGCATGCTACCCCCCCGGCTTTTTCCGAAAAAACGGACCGGAGGGACTGGACAGACGACACGAACACCTGACAATGGAGTGAAGGCACATGGCTCTCATCAAAACAGCGCTGATCAGCGTCTCAGACAAAACCGGCATCGTTGCGTTCTCCCAGGAGCTGGCGGCCCAGGGAGTATCGATCATATCCACCGGCGGCACCGCGAAGCTTCTGAGTGAAAACGGCGTCTCCGTTACCGACATCTCCGACTACACCGGATTCCCGGAGATGATGGACGGCCGCCTCAAGACCCTGCACCCGAAGGTGCACGGGGGCTTGCTCGCCATTCGGGATAACAAGGCCCACATGGAAAAAATATCCGAGCACGACATGACCCTCATCGACATGGTGGTGGTCAACCTCTACCCCTTCGAGGAGACGGTGGCAAAAGAGGACGTGACCCTGGCCGACGCCATCGAAAACATCGATATCGGCGGTCCCACGATGATCCGGGCCGCGGCGAAAAACCACCGCTTCGTAACAGTGATCGTCGATCCCACGGACTATGACCTCGTGCTCGACGAGATGAAGAAAAATAAGGGAGCGGTTTCCGACGCCACGAATTTCAAGCTTGCCAAGAAGACCTTCGTCCGCACTGCGGCTTATGATGGGGCGATTTCCAACTTCCTGACGTCCCTGGACGAAAACAACGAGCGCACACGGTTCCCCGGGAGCATCACCCTCCAGTTCCAGAAGGTACAGCCCCTTCGCTACGGGGAAAATCCCCACCAACTGGCGGCCTTTTACGCGGAAAATAAAAAATACCCCGCGGCCCTCACATCCGCTGAGGTGCTCCAGGGAAAGGAGCTCTCCTACAACAACATCATGGATACCGACGCGGCCATGGATGTGGTCAGGGATATCTCCGAGCCCGCGGTGGCGATCATCAAGCACGCCAACCCCTGCGGCATGGCCATCGGGGGCGAGAGCTTGGCTAAAACATACCGGAACGCCCGGGAGACCGACCCGGTTTCCGCCTTCGGCGGCATTGTGGCCCTCAACCGCACGGTGGATGGGGAAACCGCCGAGGCCCTGGCCGAGACATTCCTGGAGGTGGTGGTGGCCCCCGGCTTCTCGGACGAGGCGAAAGACATACTGGCCGACAAGAAGAACCTGCGGCTCCTGGTGGTGCCGGAGGGTCCTGCGGGAGACGAAGACGGATTCAACCTGAGACGGGTCCACGGGGGGCTCTTGGTGCAGGACTGGGATACCGCATCCATTGACATCAGAAAGGCCAAGGTGGTCACCAAGCGGGCACCCACAGAGGAGGAATGGCGGGCCCTGGAGGTGGCGTGGCGGGCGGTCAAGCACGTGAAGTCCAACGCCATCGTATTCGCCAATGAGCACCAGCTCGTGGGAGTGGGCGCCGGCCAGATGAGCCGGGTCGATTCTGTGAATATCGCCCACATGAAGGCGCAGCTCTCCACCGAGGGCGCCGTCATGGGGTCCGACGCCTTCTTCCCCCACCCGGACGGCATAGAGGCCGCGGCGAAGGCGGGGATCACGGCGGTCATCCAGCCCGGCGGCAGCGTCAAGGACGACGATGCGATCAAGGAGGCGGACAAACACAACATGGCCATGGTGTTGACAGGGCAGCGGCATTTCCGTCATTGACGGCGCCGGTATACGATAGATGACGAGGTGACATATGAAAGTATTGATCGTCGGCGGGGGCGGCCGGGAGCACGCCCTGGCCTGGAAGCTCTCCCAGGAAAAGTGGGTTTCTCATATTTTTACCGCACCGGGAAACGGCGGCACATCGAAGCTGGGAACGAACGTCCCCAGCAAGGTCAATGACATCGACTACCTGGCGGATATCGCCGTCCGGGAGGAGATCGACCTGACCATCGTCGGCCCGGAAGAACCGCTTACCCTGGGCATCGTCGATACTTTTGCCGCCCGGGGATTGAGGGTATTCGGTCCGAACAAGGCCGCAGCCCAGATTGAGGGGAGCAAATCCTTCAGCAAGAACCTCATGAAGAAATACAATATCCCCACCGCCGAGTTCGGCGTGTTCGACAATCCCGACGACGCCCACAACTTCATCATCAATTTCGGCCGTCCCATGGTTATCAAGGCCGACGGCCTGGCGGCGGGCAAGGGTGTGCTCCCCTGCAGAAACCTCCAGGAGGCCGTCAACGCCGTGGATCGCATCATGGTCAAGAAGGATTTCGGCGCCGCGGGCAGCCGGGTGGTGGTGGAGGAGTTCTTAACCGGGGAGGAGGCGTCGTTTCTCGCCTTCAGCGACGGCGAAACGGTCCTACCCCTGGCCACCTCCCAGGATCACAAGCCGATATACAACGACGACAAGGGCCCCAACACCGGGGGCATGGGGGCATACTCCCCCGCCCCGGTGATCACAGATCCGCTGTTCGATCGGGTGATGAAGGAAGTCATGATCCCCACGGTTCAGGCCATGAAGGCCGAGGGGCATCCCTACATCGGGATCCTCTACGCGGGATTGATGATCTCCAAGGGGGAGCCGAAGGTGCTGGAGTTCAACGCCCGCTTCGGTGACCCCGAAGCCCAGCCGCTTCTCATGCGCCTGAAGAGCGACCTCACCCCGGTCATTGAAGCCGCCATCGACGGAAACCTGGCAAACGTCTCCCTGGAGTGGGATCCACGGCCTGGGGTCTGCGTGGTGATGTCCAGCGGCGGGTATCCGGGCAAGTACCAGATCGGCCGCCAGATATTCGGCGTCAACCGGGCCGAGTCCCTGGACGACGTGGTCGTGTTCCATGCGGGAACCACCACGGTGGGGAAATTCCTCAACAGCGCCGGTGGTCGGGTCCTGGGTGTCACCGCCCTGGGAGACGACCTGAAGGGGGCGATAGACCTGGCCTACGAGGCGGTCAAACTCATCGACTTCCACGAGGCGCACTACAGAACCGATATCGGTGCAAAGGGATTGAAGTATGACTGATGAACAGGTTCTGATCGTCATGGGAAGCATCTCCGATAGGGAGGTGATGGAGGCGGCGAAGAAGACCCTGGACGGGCTGAAGATTTCCTCTCGGATGCGCGTCGCCTCGGCCCACCGAACCCCGGAAATGGTGGACGAGATGGCAAAGACGGCCCGGGACCGGGGGGTTCGGGTCATCATCGCCGGCGCCGGATATGCCGCCCACCTGGCCGGGGTCATCGCCTCCAAGACCACCCTGCCGGTCATCGGCGTGCCTCTGGCCTCCTCGGACCTTCTCGGGGTGGACTCGCTCCTCTCCACGGTGCAGATGCCTCCGGGGATACCGGTGGCCACCGTAGGTATCGGAAAGGCCGGGGCAAAGAACGCGGCGATCCTGGCGGCACAGATCATCGCCGTCACCGACGAACGCGTCCGAAAGGCCCTGGAGGCTCAGCGGGCCGAAACAAAAGACGCCGTCCTCCTAGCGGACCGGGACCTTATGCAATCAGAGTGATGACGGGGTGCTTTTTTACCTGTGTCGATACAAGGAATAGTCGTGGCTACTGAACGGGCGAAAAGACCGGGAATGATGATTCTGACGATATGCGCCGTGGTGACCTGTGCGCTGGCATTCGGCTGGGTGTTGACCCTTGCCCAGGGAGACGCCGGCGCCGGCTCCGCCCTGATCACCCTGGATCAATATGACAGAGGCACCGGTCCCGTGACCTTCATCCACGAAGACCACGGCTCCAGCGGGACGACAGTCCCGTCGTGCCGGACCTGTCATCACACATCGGTCCTGGGCGAGACGCCCCCCGCCTGCGGCGAGTGCCACGTCTCGCATCCGGACGACGACACCCCCTCGACCCTGGCCGCCTTCCACATCAAGTGCGTCGGGTGCCATGTCGGGGAGATCGCCGGCGGTAATATCTCGGTGAAAATTACGTGCGAGTCCTGTCACCGAGCCGATTGATACTTTTTCCAGGGAAGCATCCATGTCGTCAATTTTCAAGGAATCACTGGAGTATCTGCGTTCCCTGCGATTCACCGTCGTGGTGCTCATCCTCATCGCCGTCGTCAGCGCCGCAGGCACCCTGGTGGGACAAAACCAGTCCCCGGACTATTATGTAACCCGGTTCGGCCACCGGGGATACCATATCCTCAACTCCCTCGCCATCACCGATATATACCACAGCGTCACCTTCAACGCCCTGCTGCTGCTGTTGATTGCGAACATCATCCTCTGTACCGTGGCCTTCGCCCCCAAGCGGTTCCGGGGCGCCTTTTCCCGCAGTGAGCCGACATTTGCGCCGACGGAGACTGAAACCTTTACCGCCACGAAAAGCACAGAAGATATCAAAAAGATCGTGAGACGGGAGATGTCCCGTCCCTCGCGACGGCTGGTGGAGTCTACCGACGGCGACACGGTGCGGTTTTCCGCCTTTCCCCGCCCGATTTTCTCCCTGGGGGCGGTCATCGTGCACCTGAGCATCCTGCTGATCCTCTTCGGAGGGCTGCTCTCGTTCCTGTTCGGTTTTTCCGGCGACATGGCCCTCAAAGAGGGATCGTCCACGGATGTGATCGTCTTTAACGATACCGCCTACAGCCTGGATTTCACGGTCCGGCTCGATGAATTCATCCTGGAGCTGTACGAGGACGGCACGCCGAAGGAGTATATCAGCAACGTGACGTTCATTTCGGAGACGGAGACGGAAGAAGCCTCCATCATGGTGAACCACCCCGCCGTGTTCGGCGGCGTGCGGTTCTACCAGATCAGCCTCTGGACGGATCTGGAGCGGGCGGCGATGGAGATCGAATCCCCGGACGGCGACACCCTTTATGCGGGGAACGTGTTCCCCTTCATCCCGGTATCGCTGCCGGAAGAAGACCTCCTGGTGTTAATCGTCGACTATTCCCCGGACCTGTCGGGCCTGGGACCCGCCGTGCATCTCTTCGTCCGAAACGCCGGGAGAGAATACGGCATCTGGGTAACCTTGGCCGAAGGGGCGGTGAAGATACCGGAGTCGGGCGGCGTCTTCATCAGGCTGACCGACTATTCCCAGGTCTTCTATTCGGGCATCTCCGCAGTCAGGCAGCCGGGGCTTCCCTTCATCTGGGCCGGGTTCATCCTGATCTGCATCGGCTTCACGTTTCCACTGATGGGCACGGGCCCCCGCTTCAGGGCGGTCATAGAAAAATCGAAAGCCGGCGCTCCCACCGTCACCGTCTCCGGTGCACCAGGGCGGGTCGCCGTCGGGTTCGATGACGCCTTTCACACCCTCGTACATCGCCTCAAGGATACCCTATGCTGAGCTCGGAAATACTCACGTACGTGACGTTCGTCTACGGCCTGTCGTTTCTCCTGTTCATGTTCTATTACCTGACCAAGAGGGAGGGGGTTGTCATCGCCGGGGATATCGTCGCGGGTCTGGGCGCCGCGGCCCATCTCGTCGCCCTCGTCATCCGCTGGATCGTGTCATATCGGGTCCTCGAAGACGGCCACATCCCCCTGACGAATTTCTACGAATCCCTCATCGTATTCTCCCTGCTCTTGACGTTGGCCTACCTGGTCTTTCGCCTGAAGACGAAATACCTGTTCCTGGGGGCCTTCATGATGCCTCTGCCACTGTTGGCCCTGGCCTATGCGTCCCTGGCGCCGGAAGTGGAGAGGGGCATCCGCCCGCTGATTCCCGCACTCCAGAGCAACTGGCTGACGGTTCACGTTCTGACCTGCTTTTTTTCCTACGCCGCCTTCGCCTTTTCCTTCGTGGTGGCGATCCTCTACCTGTGGCGTAAGAACAGGGAAAAGAGCATACTCCCCCCGATCAAGACCTTGGACGAGCTGATCTACCGGGGAATCCTGGTGGGGATGCCGCTTCTGACCATCGGCATCATCACCGGGTCCGCGTGGGCCCACTACGCCTGGGGGTCGTACTGGTCGTGGGACCCCAAGGAGACCTGGTCCCTGATCACCTGGATCGTATACGCCCTGTTCCTCCACACCCGTCTGATGGCCGGGTGGCGGGGGACACGCACCGCGGTGCTGTCCGTCATTGGATTTATCGCGGTGCTGTTCACCTTTTTCGGCGTCAACTTCGTCATCTCCGGCCTTCACACGTACCTGTAAGGAGGTTCCCATGATACGAGACCTTCTCAATGCCCGCACCCTGGCCGTCGCCCATCGGGGGGACCCGCTGGTCAAGCCCCAGAACACCGAGGCGGCCTTTCGGTCGGCGCTCCAGTACGACATCGACATGATAGAGACCGACATCAACCAGACCAGGGACGGCGTCCCGGTGGTCATTCACGACCAGTCGGTGGATCACCTGAGCGACGGCGCCGGCAAGGTTGTGGATTTGACCCTCAAAGAGCTGAAGAAGCTCGATTTCGGCTCGTGGATGGGCGAGGCCTTCGCCGGGGAGCGGATCATGACCCTGGATGAGCTCCTGGAGTTAATCGAGGATACCGACGTGGCTTTAAATCTCGAGATCAAGAACGACCCGGTCAAATACCCGGAGGTGGGAAAGAAGGTCCTGGCCGCCGTCAAGGATCACAACATGAGCGAGCGGATCATCATCAGCTCTTTCGACCACCGCCTGATAAAAAATATCAAATCCATCGAGCCGAAAGTGCTCACCGGCATCCTCTACCACGCGGGGCTCATCGACCACATCACCCCCGCCCGGCATGCCGACGCCGACGGCCTCCACCCGGATCACGGCACCGTGACCAGTGAACTGGTCGAAACCGCGAAAAAAGCGGGGCTCTTCGTCAACACCTGGACCGTGGACGATGAAGAGAGGATGCGGGAGCTTCACAAAATGGGGGTGTCGGGGATTCTCTCAAATTTCCCGGGCCTGCTGGTGGAGACTATTAAAAAGTAGCATCTTAATTACATTTGAACACAAAAAGGCCGGCACACTGCCGGCCTTTCGATTATCGGTTTTTCCGAACAAATTTCAGGTATCACTCATCCAGCAGGAAGATGATATCCATGTTGACACGGTATTCCTCGATCTCGTCGTCCTGCACGTGAATGCGAAACTCCTTGACCTTCACGCCGACGATATTGCGAAGCGTCTTGGTGGCCCGCTTCAGCCCCTTCTTGACGGCGTCGTCGAAGCTGACGGTGGAGCCGGCGATAACCTCGGAAACCCTCGCCACTCGCTCACTCATACACTACCTCCTTTGGTAACTCATAAAAATAATAGTACGATTACATCTGTATACGATACAGACCGCCGCCCGGAACGGACGCGGTACGTTTCGTGGTCACTTATTATACGGGAATGGACTCTTTCTTGTAAACACTCTTTTTACATGCGCCCCGCCCCGTCACGGCGTAATAATCAACTCCTCGATGAAATCACACACCACCCCGGTCACCTCATCCCCCTCGTCACCCAGCTCCCGGTTGACGGTGCCGTGGGTCTTCTCCGGCGCGTGGTACAGGGTTACCTCGCCCCCCACCGCCTCAAGGCGCCGGGCCAGGAGCTTCGCCTGGACCTCGGCCTCCACCCGGTCGCCCGCGTATATGATCAGAAACGGCGGCGGCGATTCATCGTCCTCCACGTGTAGAACGGGCGACGCATCCCGCTGGATTTCCGGGTCGTCGGTAAACGGAGGCCCGTAGAGCTTCTGATACAGCCACCCGGCGTCCAAAAGGAGCGTCGGGATGTCATACCCCGCCCCATCCAGGAGAATCACTCCGGAGATGATATCGGGCGTGAGCCCCTCGGCCTCCAGCCTTCGCTCATCCAGCGCCACCAGGGCGGAGAGCTGCGCTCCCGCCGAGTGGCCCATTACGAAAAGCTTCGCCGGGTCACCGCCGTATTCATCGATGTTTCGATACACCCAGGCGAGGGCCCGGGCCACGTCCTGGATGTGCACCGGGTGAATCACCTCGGGGGAGAGCCGGTAATTCACGGTGACATAGACGAAGCCGTTTTCGGCGAAATATTCCCCCTTGCTCCCGTCATATTTCTTGTCCCCGATCTGCCAGGCGCCGCCGTGGATGAACACCACCACAGGAAACGGCCCATTCGACCGGGGGGCGTATATGTCCAGGCTCAGCAGGTCCTCATTGCACCCGTCGCATTGGTAATAAACGATATCCGAATGGAGGGTGTAATCGGCGCCGAGGGAGGAAGCCGCCCCGAACGGGGCGAGGGTGATAAGCAGAACAGAGAGCAACAATAGGCCCGCTTTCCTCTGAGATGATGTATTCATCCGGTATCCTTTCGGTATAACAGAAACTCCGACCTCCAGGGGCTCGTCCTACGTATATTCCGCCAGCTCCTCTTCGGACATGCCGAAGTAATGGCCGATCTCGTGGAGCAGCGTCGCCCGAATCTGCTCCACCAGCTGCCTTTCCGTCCGGGTAATCCGCTCTATGTTTTTCTGATAGAGCACGATTTCCGATGGCATGATGGGGCCCGCGTGAAACGCTCCCACATGCCCGAAGGGAAGCCCCCGAAACAGCCCCAGGAGCATGCGGCGATCCCTCAGCCCCACCGACGCTAGGTCGTCCCGACTCGGGTAGGGCTCCACGGTGATGACCAGGT
>Ga0180432_10002381_pt1 | contig 28172 bp, 25 predicted proteins | sample SS_ome_10_FD_132414 | JGI IMG/M metagenome (GOLD analysis project Ga0180432, IMG submission 132414) | Hypersaline lake sediment archaeal communities from the Salton Sea, California, USA - SS_1_MS_2 metaG | ecosystem: Environmental > Aquatic > Non-marine Saline and Alkaline > Hypersaline >... | reverse complement strand
CGTCGAGTACAACCGCAATCTTGGGGTTCGCTGCTACTGGGGTTCGTCGCCTTCGATTCTCTCCTCGATAATCACGCACAACGCCTGCACCGGCGTTGAGTGCATTCGTGACTGTGCGCCTACGATCGCGAACTGCCTCATCGCCCGAAGCGGCATCAACGGCGTTTACTCGTACGATTCAGACCCGGCGGTCGTCTATTGCACGATCGCGGACAACAGCGAATACGGCATACATGCCTTTCACTTCGACGGCATGATCGCCAATTCCGTCATGTGGGGGAACAAGGACGACCTGCACGGGTGCTCGGCAAGCTACTGCAATGTCGAGGATGGCGATGCAGGGGATGGGAATATCTCGGCCGATCCGCAATTCGCCGCGCCTGATTACGGCAACTACCGGATCACGGCATCATCGGCCTGCATTGACGCGGGCACCGCGCTGGTCGGAGGGGGCGATGACTTCGCCGGCGACGTGCGGAGCGTGCCCGACATCGGGTTCGACGAGTATCTGGACACCGACGGCGATGAAATGCAGAACGCGTGGGAATTGCAGAACGGTCTCACACCCTCCGACGGCAGCGACGGCCCGGGGAACCTTGACGGCGATGCATTGACGAACGTTGACGAGTTCCTACGCGGCACTGATCCACAGGATCCCCAGAGCCCGATGGGCACCGTTCACGTCGATGGCGCCAGCGCGACGGGCGTGGAAGATGGGAGCCCTGCAAACCCGTTCACGACGATCCAGGCTGCGATCGACGCTGCGTGGCCCGGGGACGCGGTGCTTGTGGCAGCCGGAGCGTATGCCGAAAATCCGATAATGAGGCAGGCCGTCACGGTGCGTACAGGCAGGACCGCACAATGCACTATCGACGCTGGCGATGGCGAGGCGGCGTTGTTTGTGGGGATCAGCGTGGGAACGTTGGAGGGCTTCACAATTGAGAACGCATACGACGGCATTACGACAGTCAACAGCTCAGCCGTGATGAAGCGCTGCGCGATCGTCTCGTCGGAGCAGGCCGGCGCGCTGGCCGTCTATTCGGATTACCCTGGACTCCACAACACCCTCATCTTGGGAAGCTCCGTCAGCGGCGCTGAAGCATGGAACGACTCCGGTTTGACAGCCACCAACTGCACTGTCGTTGGGGGAAATCGCGGAATCTTCGCCTACTACTCAACGCCGGTCATAACCAATTCAATCCTCTGGGATAACGTGGATGATCTTGTCGATTGCGCGGCGACCTATTCCGACATCGGCACCCCGGGGGATGTTGCGGGCGAGGGGAACATTTCCGCGGACCCGTGGTTCGTGTCCGGGCCGCTGCATGGCTATTACCTGAGCCAGATTGTGGCTGGCCAAGGGGTGAACAGCCCGTGCGTGGACGCCGGCAGCGACACGGCCGTCAACCTCGGCCTCGACGCGTTTACCACGCGGACGGACGGCATGCCCGACGCCGGCATCGTCGATATGGGCTACCACACCCCCGCGGCCGTCCCGGGCGACGTCGACGGCAACGGGGTCGTGGACGGTCTCGATCTGACCGCCGTCATCTCGGCGTGGGAGTGCGTCCCCGGCGACCCGCTGTGGAATCCAAACGCCGACCTCGACGGCAACAGCGTCGTCGACGGTCTGGATCTGGCGGAAGTGACATCGAACTGGCCGACCGTCCCCGCCGCGGCACCCGATGCAGGTTCCTCAGGTGCACGGGCGCGTGGCAAGCGTACGTCCGGACGAGCGAACGTCCGTGGCGGCCGCGGCAACGTCCGCGGCGGCCGCGACGAGGTGCGGCGGAAGTAGCTGCGCGAAGCGACGTCTGATCCTTTTCCCTGCCGTGCTTCCGTCTTGTGGTTTTCGCTTGCGCGGGGGTGTGCGCGTAGGCTATCACGCCGCGGACTCAGACGCGTTTCCAAGGAGAGCCATGGGGAAGTTGACGGCGAGGACGGTAGACAAGCACCGTCTCTACGAGCTGAGTGTGCAGGAGCCGGGCGCCGACCTGGACTTCGCCGAGCGGCAGTACCGGCGGCGACGGGGCACGCCGCCGAGGCTCGTGCGCGAGGACTTTTGCGGGACGGCGGCGCTGTCGTGCAAGTGGGTGCGGCGACGGCGCGCCAACCGCGCGCTGGGCGTGGACCTCGACCCGAACGTCCTCGCGTGGGGACGGCGCCACAACCTCGCCCCGCTCGGCGAGGCGGCGGAGCGGGTAACCCTCGTCGAGGCGAACGTGCTCGACGTGCAGGCGCCGAAGGCCGACATGACCCTGGCGATGAACTTCTCGTACTGGGTGTTCAAGACGCGGCCGGAGCTGGTTCGCTACCTCAGGTCGGCGTACCGGGGCCTCAAACCCGACGGCGTCATGGTGCTCGACGCGTTCGGCGGCTCGGACTCGCAGGTCGTGCTCGAGGAGAAGAGACGGGTCGCGGGGCAGGCCTTCACCTACGTGTGGGACCAGGCGAAGTTCAACCCGATTACGAACGAAATTACCTGCCATATCCACTTCGAATTCCCCGACGGCAGCCGCATGCCCCGGGCGTTCACCTACCACTGGCGGCTCTGGAGCCTCACGGAAGTGTGCGAGGCGCTGCGCGAGACCGGCTTCCGCACCGCCGACGTCTACTGGGAAGGCGAGGGCCAAGACGGCGAGGGCGACGGCGTCTTCCGCCGGACCACACGCGCCGAGAACTGCCCCGGATGGATCGCCTACATCGTCGCGGCCAAGTAAGCCTGGACGAGAACGCCAACCGGTGGTATAATAGGGAGTTAGGTGTCCGTATCTCTACACACAGCGTAGAATGCAGGGCCAGATCATGCATCGCTGTAACACTCCCTGGTTTGGGCTTGCCCTTTTGGCGTGTTTCCTCCCGTGTCTTGGCGCCCATGCCGGCGCTGCTGACCACCTTCAGAGAGACCAGCAGCGATACGGTCATATCACGAGGCTCGAGAACCTCGAGCCGGAGAAGCTCGGCACATACGAGGACTACATCGCGCAGCATCCGTTCCGGCCGATGGTTCACCGCCGTCTCATCCCGCGCGGCGGGCGGCTCATTCCCCTCGACAAGGCGAGAAGGCTCCCGGTCACCGCGTCGGCCGCCGGCCCCAAGGCGCTCGTGATCGTCAATACCACGCTGCGGCCGCAGATCGAGCCGCGCCTGACACGCTATATCACCGATCTCCAGGCCCAGGGCTTCGACGTTGTCGTGGAGGAATCCGAGGGAGGCACGCCGGAGGACCTCAAGGCACTGATCATCTCGCACGAGACCGATCTTGTCGGCGTCGCCCTCGTCGGCGAGCAACCGGCTGCCTGGTTCGAAATCGATGAGAACGGCTTCCCCTGCGACGTGTTCTTCATGGATCTCGACGGCACGTGGCACGACCTCGACGGCGACGGCCTCTACGACGAGCACGAGGCCGGCTCGGGCGATGAGGCGCCCGAGATCTGCATCGGGCGCATCGCGGCGCACAACATGTCCGGCGACGAGGTGGCGATGCTCGACCACTATTTCGACAAGAACCACGACTACCGGACCGGCGTGATCCGGTGCGCCGAGAAAGGCCTGACGTACGTCAGCAGCGACTGGGCCAACTGGCCGGAGGCCAATTACGGCATCGCGCGGGCCTATCCCAATTTCGACAACATGACGCCGCCGGACCTGTCGGAACCCGACTACCTCGACCGCATCAGCAACGGGCTCTATGAGTTCGTCCAGTTGTGCGCCCACTCGAGCTCCGGCGGGCACTCCATCGGCGGCTGGGTCACCACGTCGGAAATCCAGAACGCCCCGCCGATTGCCGTCTTCTACAATCTCTTCGCCTGCGGCGCCGGCCGGTTTACGAACTACAACTGGGTCGCGGGCGGCTACGTCTACAACACCACGGGCCAGGGCATCACGTGCATCGCGTGCAGCCGAAGCGGGAGCATGACGAACTACTACCATTTCTACGGGCCGTTCGGTGAGGGCGAGACCTTCGGCGAATCATTCCGCTCCTACATGGAATACCTTGCCCCGTACACCGGCTCGGACCGCTCGTGGCAATTCGGCCTGAACATCCAGGGCGACCCCTTCGCCGTCGAGGACCCGCCGCTGCCGTTCCGGCTCTACGCGCCCGTGGGCGGCGAGACATGGCATCAGGGCGAAGTGTACACGATCGAGTGGACGCACACGGACGTGGCGGGCCCGGACATCAGCATCGAGCTCCTCAAGGGCGCAAGCGCTGTCGGGTTCATTGCCGCAAGCACACCGAACGACGACGAATTCGACTGGAACGTCCCCTCGGACATGACGCCGGGCACCGATTACCGCGTACGCATCACGAGCATCTCGAACCCGGCCTACACGGATACGAGCCCGCAGTACTTCACCATCCAGGAATCGGCGTGGGAACGCATGCTCGACGACCCGTGCCTGTTTCCCCACGGCGACGTTGTCACACCGCCCGAGGAACCGCGCCTGCGGACCAACGTCGCCGCCATCGCCGACGGCGAGAAACTCTACGTCATCGGCGGCAACGGCGACGACTATACGGATTCCGACTCCAGCACGTACTGGGGCAATCGCCAGGCCACGTTCAGCATCTTTGACCCGCTCACGAAAACCTGGTCCGCCGCGCGATACGACGCCGACCATCCCATCGGCTACAACAACGGCAGCGGCTCCGTGAAACCCGACTGCGGCAAGGGCACGGGCTCGTGCCACATGGCCGCCGTTGCCTACGATTGCGACGGCGACGCAATACCCGAACCCGTCACCTTCGGCGGCTACCCCATCTGGGGCGGCAACGGCATGATCTACGACCCGGATACGGATAGCTGGTCGAAGACGCCGAACAAGCCTGACCATTCCGGCGGCGGCTACAAGGCGTGCTTGGACGGCATGCACGCGCTCATTGGATCCGTCTACTACCAGTACGGGGGCTCCTATAACGGGCCGGACCAGAGCACGTTCTGGACGTACGACTTCGCCAGCCTGCAGTGGCTCGAGATGCCGCCCGGCCCGGTCAGGATGGTCAACGGCACGGGCGCGGCCGTCGCAGGGAAGTTCTACCTGATCAGTGGCAAGCAGAACGACGTCGCCAAAACGACCGACTGCTGGGCATACGATCCCGCCACCCTGGGCTGGAACTCGATCGCCGACATTCCCACGGGCGTCAACAAGGCGCCGGCCCTCGTGCTCCAGGACAGGATCTTCGTCTTCGGCGGCAGCAGCTCCAGCGGCGACACCGACGCCATCCAGATCTACGACCCTGCGGGAGATTCCTGGAGCGTTTCCCCGGTCGTGTTGCCTGTGGCGTGGTCGAGCCAGGGCGCCGCCTATCTCGACGGCTACGTGTACCTCATGGACGGCAATGGCGGCGGACGGACGAACGCCTGCTACCGGATCAGCGTCGGGCACCTCGTGGAGAACGCAGACTGCGACGCCGACGGCCTCCCCGACCTGTGGGAAACGACGTACTTCGGATCACTCCGCTACGGCCCGGACGACGATCCCGACGGCGACGGCGCCACCAATAGCGAGGAGCGAGCCGCCGGAACCAATCCGGCCGACCCGAATTCCTTCTTCGGCGTAGCGGCCGTCGCGTGGGTCACGTCGGGCCCCGATTCCGGTGTGCACGTCACCTGCAACACCGTCGAGGGCAGGTCGCATCTGCTCTACTACTGCGACGAAGACTACTCGACGGGCATGATCTGGCGTGTGTGCAGCTTCCCCGTGATCGGCGACGGGTCACCCCACACGTTCGTCGATCGGGGAGATGTAGGCCGACCGTCTCCCTTCGATCCGTCCGTCCGGCACCGCTACTACAAGGTCGTGGCGGAATAGCGGGCTGGCGTGTTCCTGATGCGGTATCGCGCGCCAGGCGCCTCGAGACGACGGGGCGGGCCGCGTTGGATGCGACCCGCCCCGCGTGGCTGAAGAAGGTGGGCTGCGGTTTCCGCTGCGTCAGCCGTCCGGGCTGCGTCAGCCGTTTACGCCCCCCGGGGGTGCGCTTCTTCTATCTGTATTCCCAATGGCCGGGGACCCACTCGCGAACTTCCCGGGTCTCCCAGTAGCCTTCGCGCCACACCTTTTCGTAGTGGCCCTCGCACACCAGGACACGCTCCCAGTGAGTGCTTGGCCGACCGCGCCGGTCGTACCGGATCACCTTGATCTGACGGTATTCCGGCGCCACCCAGATCTTCTCCCAGTAGCCGTCCACCCACACGCGCTCCTGGCGGGCTACGTAATAGCCGGCGATCCAGACGCGCCGGGGCGAGCGCACGTAGCGCACGCGCCGGCCTTCGTACTGCCGCCCCTGGTACCGCACGTAGGTTTGGTCGGCCCGCCTGTTGCGATCCGAGGTAGCCACCTCGTGGATGATGGCCGCGCCCACGACCCCGGCCAGGATCTTCCCGGCCGTCGCCCATTCCTTGTCGCCCGCATAGGCAGGAGCCTGGGGCAAGGCCACGATCGCCACGGCCGCGATGAGAGTTGTTGCGATTGCTTTGGTCAACATCTCAATCACCCCTTTCTGCTTGCCCGGCGGTCGGTTCGCCCGGCGCTCGGGCTTTGTGTCAGGGCTCTCATTCAATCTCACCGGGTTGGACGCCCAAAGCAGGTAGATATTCAAGCCGCTTAAATATTTGTTCGTGGAAAGAGTGCCGCGTGGCCGGGAGGTCTTCGAACCGTAGTGGTTTCGCCTTCAATAGCTTGCGAGGTAAGCGTGAGCCGGGGAGGACGGTGGGACTGGCACGCTCCGTCAGCGGACGTGTATGATCAGCATGTAGCCGACGCTGCCCATGGGAACCACGACGACGGTCTTGCCGCCTCTGGGCACGCTGTAGTTGACCGTGGCCTGCGCCTTGCCCCCCTTGGTGATCTGGCACTTGAAGGCAACGCGCTTGTTGATCTCGGACTTGTACGTGATCTCCGCCTTGAGGTTGCCGACAATGGTGACAGTCCTGGCGGCGCCCTTGGCGAGGGCGAAGGCGGTGCTTCCGAGCTTGGAGAGGTTCGTGTAGCCCTTCCCCTTCAGGAGATGGGCATACTTATTGAGGGCCGTGTCCATCGAATTGCCGTCGTTGGTGGCTTTGACGATTATGACCTCGAACTGGGCCGAATCCTGGCCCCGAGCAGGCCCGGCAACGAGCAGCACGGCCGAAGCCGCGACAAGTCCCAGCAAAGCGATGGTCCGGCTGGCTCTGCGCATGGTCAATTCACCTCGTCCGTCACAATGCCGTCAATCCAGACGATTGGGGTGCCGTCGGTGGCGTCCTCGCCCACGGAAACGACCACGTCGGGATTCTCACCGTATTCGATCTCGGTCACCTCGGCAACGGCCTTGCCGCCCGTGAGCTGGGCGAAAAGGATGAAGAGGCCGACGAGAACAAGGGTGACGGCGACCCCGGCGGCCATCCTGGGCCGGAGAAAGACGCGGAAACCGTCGAGGAACGTGCCGAGGGGCCGGCGGCCGGGCGCAGCGATGCGCTCGGCCACGCCGCGCCAGAGGCGCTCGGCCTCGATGGAGCCCGCGGACGAGCTCACAGCCTTCGCCACATGGGGGCGCAAGGCGGCCAGCTCGTCGGCAATGCGGCGCAGCCCGGGCTCCGCTTCGAGCCGCCGTTCCATGGCGGCGCGCTCGGCCGCGGTCATCTCGCCGTCAACGTAGCGTCCGATTTCGATTTCGAGCCGGGTGGCGTTGTCCATCATGTCCCTCGTCCCGCGGCCAGGTAGCCGCTGAGCTTTTCGCGGAGCTTCTTCCGTCCGTAATGCAAACGCGACATCACGGTGCCGATCGAGCACCCGAGCACCGAGGCGATCTCGGCGTAGCTCAGATCCTCGATCTCGCGCAGCACGACCGTGGCGCGCTGTTCCTCGGGCAGCTCCATGATGGCGTTCATGATCGTTTCGTTCAACTCCTCTCGCTCGAGCACCTCGAGCGGGTCCGCGTCCCGGCGGCCGCGCGGCGCGCCGTCGGACGGCGTCTTCTCCAGGAGGCGGTCATCGTAATCAACGCTGACCATGTGCCTCTTCTTGCGCGCGTGGTCGATCGCCAGGTTCACCGTTATCCTGTAGAGCCACGTGTAGAAGCTCGAGGAGCCGCGGAAGCTTCGCAGCTTGCTGAAGGCCTTGATGAAGACCTCCTGGGCGATGTCGAGCGCGTCCTCGCGGTTGTGAATCACGCCGTAGGCGATGCCATACACCTTGCTCTGGTAAGCGTTCACCAGCGCCCGGTAGGCCTCGTGATCGCCCTCGAGCGTGCGCCGGACGAGCTCGGCATCGTCGGCCCCGGCATCGGCGGCCCGGCCGGCCTCACCGGCCCTGGCGGCCTCACCGGCTCTGGCGGCGCCACCGGCCCCGCCGGCATCCTCAATCTTCTCCGCGTTCATCGAATTCGACGCGATCCTGAGCAGAATATTCACCGTTCCGTACCGCAGGCACTATGCCGTCGGAGGCGCGTGCGTGTCAAGCAGCGCCCCGGCGCCTGCGGCGGGACGCAGGCGCGCCGGCGGCTATTTTGATTGACTTTGCCGAGCGCGCCTCCCTACTATCGCCCCGAGGACCAAACCCCGCAGAGAGAGGGCCCGGGATGCGCGCAGCAAGGGTGGCGGCGCTCGCCGTGACGGTGGTGGCGGCCCTGTGCGTCCAGCCGGCGGGGGCGACCTGGGTCTATTCGCGCGACACCGGCCGGTTCGCGCGGCTCGAATCGCTCGCCAAGGAAACCGCGAACGAGCAGTACCTCTACGCCGAGCAGTTCTACGAGGCCGGCCGGTGGGAAGAGGCGCTGCGCGAGTACCGCAAGGTAGTGCGCTACTTCCCCGACTCGATCCGTGCCTCGAGGTCGCAGTTCAAGGTGGGCGAATGCTACGAGCGGCTCGGCCGACTGAGCAAGGCCTTCGACCAGTACCAGCTCGTGCTCGAGAAGTATCCGTCGTTCGCCGACCCGGACGAGGTGATCAAACGCCAATTCGAGATCGCCGGCGCCTTCTACGGCGGGCGGAAAAGGTCCATGCCGCTGATCGGAATCAAGATCCTCCCGGGCCGGGGGGAGGCGATCCGCTTCTACGAGCGGATCGCGGCCAACGTGCCGTTCAGCCCGATGGCCGAGGAGTCGAAGTACCGCGCGGGCGAGCTGCTCGAGCGCAAGAAGCGCTACGACGACTACACCAGGATGGGCGAGGCGCCGCGCACCGGGGCGATCAACACCTACCTGTTCGTCGTCGACAACTTCGAGGAGGGCGAGCGGCGCGACGACGCGCTGTTCCGCGTCGGCGAGTGCTACTACAAGAAGGCCCGGCGGGCCCGCTACGACAAGAAGGCGCTGGAGCAGGCGCTGTTCTACTATCGCCGCTCCCTGCGAGAGTATCCCAAAGGCCGGCACGTCGAGGAGGTTCAGGCGCGGATCACCGAGCTCGACCACCGGCGCGCCAAGGGCATCTACGAAGTGGCCCTCTACTATGAGAAGCGGCGCAAGTACCGCGCCGCCGTCATCTACTACGATGATCTGACAACACGCTTCCCGCTGTCGCCCTACGCCGAGGAGGCCGCCGAGCGCGCCGCAGCGCTCAGGAAGCGAATCAAGCCGGACAAAAAAGAGCCAGCCCGGGAACCGGACGAAGGCCCCATCGAGCCCGATTGGCCCGATGACTGAACGCACGGAGGCACGCAGGGGGCGAGGACCCAACAGACGGGCGTCACCGCTGACGTCACAGGAGGGAGCGAGATGATGCGACGCGCATGGATTCTGACGGTGGGGCTACTGGTGGTCATCTCGGCGGTAGGCGGGTGCGCCGGCTACCGCGTGGGAACCCTTCTGCCCGAGCACATCAAGACGATCGCCGTGCCGGTGTTCGTCAACGACACGGACGAGCCGAACCTCGAAATCCAGGCCACGACGGCCGTGATCAACCAGCTCAACACCGACGGCACGCTGCGCGTCGTGGACGAGGATGAAGACCCGGACGTCGTGCTCAAGGCGCACATCGTCAACTACGAGCGCAAATCCGTCCGCTACAGCGGCGCAACGCGGCCGGCCGAGTACCGCATCACGGTCACCGTCCTCGCCACGCTGCACGACACGCGCGACGGCACCGACCTGTGGAAGGACACCCGCCTGAGCGGCAACACCGAGTTCATCGTGGGCAGCGGGCTGCCGGCGTCCGAGCGCCGGGCCCGTCCGGAGGCGCTCGAGGACCTTGCGCACGACATTGTGGAACGGATCGTCGAAGGGTGGTAGCCGCGCGCCCGTGCCGGGGGATGGACCGTGAAGCTGGAGGACTTTCGCCGCGTCCTTGCCGGGGCCGCGCTCTGTCCGGTGCAGTTGCTCGTCGGGCCTGAACCCTACCTCGTAAAGCTCTTCGTCGAAGCCCTCAAGAAACAGGGCGCCAAGGAGCACGGCGAGGCCTTCGCCTGCCATACGTTCTATGCCCATTCCCACACCGCGCGCCAGGCGCTCAACGAGTGCCGCAGCGGCGAGTTCTTCGTCACCGCCAAGCTCGTGCTGCTGCACGAGATCGAACGCTACCGCAAGGACGACCTCGCCGCCCTGGCCGGCTACGTGCGCGCACCCGATCCGGCCGCCTCGCTCGTGATGACGGCCCAGAGCGTGGACGGGCGCACGGCGTTCGCCAAGGCCGTCGCGAAGGTCAAGGGCGCGCGCATAGACCTCAAGCCGATGTACGAGAACGAGATCCCCGCGTGGATTGACGCGCTGGCCAAGCGCCGGGGCAAGCGCGTCGGCCGCACGGCGCGGGACGCGCTCGCCGAGCTGTGCGGCACGAACCTCGACGCGTTGGCCGCGGAAATCGAGAAGCTCGAGATGTTCGTGGGCGAGCGGGACACCATCGCGGCCGACGACGTCGCCGACGTCGTCGGCCGCGGCCGCACGGAAACGTACTACCGGCTCCGCGACGCGATCCTCGAGCGGCGCGCGGGCGAGGCGCTCGAGATCTGGGGCACGCTCGTCGAGGATGGCGAGAGCGCGTACGCGCTCTTCGGCCGGCTCCGCGTGACCCTGCGCGAGCTCGTCAACGCCAGGGAGCTGGCCGACCACGGCGAGGGCCTCGAGGCGATCGGCCGCGCGCTCGGCATCCCGCCCTGGCGGCGGCGGACGTTCGGGCCCGTCCTGGCCAAGACGGACCTCGAGCACCTTCGGCGCAACCTGGTGCTCCTGTTCGAGGCCGACGTGGACCTCCGCGTCAGCCGGCTCACGGAGCGCCAGGTGGCCGAGCGCCTGCTCGTGCAGCTCTGCGCCGCGTGAGGCTTCAGCCATTTGGCCGGAACGGATAGCGAACGCAATCGCGGGTCAACGGGAAGGAAGGATGGCTGGGGCGGAAGGATTCGAACCTTCAGTTGCCTGATCCAGAGTCAGGAGCCTTACCAATTTGGCCACGATCCAACGAAAGACCGCCTCGCGCGCCCACGGCGTTGAGGGCCTGTTGAAAAACCTGTGCCCGCGACGCCCCGTAGGGGCACCACGTGAGTAGCCGTAGGCGTCAGCCTACGGACCGCGAGCGAGGAACAACCAACCTTTGTCGACGGGCGACCGGCCCCGTCCGGGCCGGTCGCCCGTCGAGAAAGAAAACCTTCATCTGTCGCCTCTTGCCCGTAGGCTTACGCCTACGGCTACCCACGTTCCGCCCCTTCGGGGCGTGGGACGACGGGCGTCGCGCCCTGGAGCACGTGCCGACAGCGGTTTCTTCAACAGGCCCTTGAGCCGCTGGTTAACCGCGTCTCTCTTGTTCCCACGACCGCCTCTCTCCTGGCTCCCAGTACAGCCACAGCGGGAACATCGGCAGCCTCCGCCCGGTCAAACCAAGGGCCGGGCAACGAAAAGGAGGGAACTCATGGGGACCGAGTTGGAGTCTCTTTCAAAGCGCCTCCAGAAGGTGGAGAGGCAGAACCGCACGTTAAGGATCACGGCGGTGGCGGCTCTGGCGCTGATTGGCGGCGTCGTGCTGGTGGGCGCCGCTGCGCCGAAGCCTAAAACGGTTGAGGCGGAGAAGTTCGTCGTCCTCGATGAGCAGGGCAGGAAGCGCGCCGAGCTGGGCATGTCTGAGGAGAACTCGGTGGGCCTGGCACTCTCTGACAAGAAAGGTGAGCGGCGTGCCGCCCTGCGGCTCACCCGCCTAGGTCGGCCCAGCTTGGTGCTGCAGGATGCGCACGGCGACGAGCGCGCGAAACTCGACCTCGGGGTGGAGCCGAGCCTGACTCTCAGCGACAAGACGGGCGCGGTGCGACTAAATCTGGGAATAAACATCGCCAAGACACGGGACCTTCGTGAAACGCCCTCCTTCAGGCTCTTTGGCGCCCAGGGCAAGGTCATCTGGGAAGCCCCGTAGAACGGGAAAACGAAGTGGCTGGGGCGGAAGGATTCGAACCTTCAGTTGCCTGATCCAGAGTCAGGAGCCTTACCAATTTGGCCACGCCCCACGGGAATGCTTCGCATTCCTTGGACGTTCCTTCGCAACGTCGGGAATGCTCCGTGTTCCTTAGACGTTCCTTCGGAACGTCCGGGAAACGCTCTATTCCTCAGCCGGTGCCTCTGCAACGAACCGCGCCGGCAAAGCCGGTGCGGCTAACCATCCTGGGCAAGCACGCCGATGTACGGCAGGTTCCGGTACCGGTCGGCGAAATCCATGCCGTAGCCGACGACGAACTCGTCGCCGATCTCGAACCCCCGGTAGTCGGGCTCCACGGGCGCCTCGCGCCGCGCGCGCTTGTCGAGCAGCACACAGATGCGCACGCTCGCCGGGCCGAACGACTCGAGGTAGCGCAGCACCTCGCGCATCGTCCGCCCGGTATCCAGGATGTCGTCCACGAGTAGCACGTGGCGGCCCGCAATGTCAATGGACAACTCCTTCGTGAACTCGATCCGGTCGGCGGGCACCGTGCCGTCGCGGTAGCTGACCACCCCGATGAAGTCGAACGAGACCGGCCGGTCGAACCCCCGGATCAGGTCCGCCAGGAACACCACGCTCCCCTTGAGCAGCGCGACGATCACCGGCTCCTCGTCGGACCACCCGGCGCTGATCTCGGCGACCAGCTCGCCCACCCTGGCGCGGATCGCCTCCTCGCTCACAAGCACCCGTGCCACCTTGTCCGGCAAGCGTTCTTCGCGCATCTCGCCTCCTGGCGCATCTCGCCCCCTGGCGCATCTCGCCTCCTGGCGCATCTCGTCTCCGCCACGACGAGCCTACCGCATCCCCTGCCTGTTGCGCAACCGCCCCGCTTGATTCCCCGCAGGTCCCCTGCTACCATCGCGCGTTCCGCACACCCCCAACCGCGAAAGGAGCTCACAATCGAGAAAGGCGCAGGCAAGTACGGCATGCTGCTCGTCGCGGTGTCGGCCACCTCCATATCGGCCCTGCTCGTCCGATACGCCGAGGCGGAGGGCGCCCCCGGCATCGTCACCGCCATGTGGCGCACGGTCTTCGCGGCCGCGCTCGTCCTGCCGCTGGCGCTCTGGCGCGGACTGGCCGACATCGCCGCGCTGAGCGCCCGCGAGCGGCTCCTTCTCGCCGCGTCGGGCGTCGCGCTCGGCCTGCACTTCGCCGCCTACATCGTCTCGCTCTACTTCACCACCGTCGCCTCGACGATGTTCTTCGTGGCCATCACGCCCATCTTCGTCGCCCTCGGCAGCCACTGGGTCTTGCGCGAGCGTGTCGCGCCGCTTTTCTGGATCGCCATCATCGTCACCGTCATCGGCGGCCTGCTCATCGTCGGCGTGGACGTCAAGGAGCTCAAAAAGATTCACGGCGATGCGCTCGCGCTGGCCGCGGGGCTTTTCGTGACCGTGTACCTGCTCATCGGCCGCACGCTTCGGCCGAAACTCCACGTCCTGTCCTACATCGGCGCCACGTACACGCTCGCGGCCCTCACAACCACGGCGGCCACGCTCGTGCTGCGAGAGCCGATCGTGGGCTATGCGCCGCGGGCGTGGCTGATGTTCGCGCTGCTGGCCGTCGGCCCATCCATCGTCGGACACGGCTCGTACAACTGGGCCCTGCGCCACTTTGCGTCCTACGTCATCTCCGTCGTCAACCTCGGCGAGCCCGTCATCGCCATCCTGCTTGCCTACTTCTTCCTCGCCGAGACCCCCACCCCCATGAAGCTCGTCGGCGGCGCCGTCCTGCTGCTCGGCATCTCCCTCGCCATCTACTTCACGCGCCAGGCCGAAGCCCCGGCGCCCGCCGGGCCGTAGCGCTCACCATCAGCCGAGGATGGCCGCCAGGTCCTCCCGCGGCGTCGAGACGGGCATGATATTGAACTTCTCGACGAGAACGTTCAGCACGGCCGGCGTGACGAACGCGGGCAGTGTTGGCCCCAGCCGCATGTTCCTGATGCCGAGATGCAGCAGCGTGAGCAGGATGCAGACCGCCTTCTGCTCATACCACGACAGAATAAGCGACAACGGCAGGTCGTTCACGCCGCAGTCGAACGCCTTCGCCAGCGCCAGCGCGATCTGCACGGCCGAGTAGGCGTCGTTGCACTGGCCGACGTCGAGCAGGCGCGGGATGCCGCCGATCTCGCCGAAGTCGAGCTTGTTGAACCGGTACTTGCCGCACGCCAGGGTCAGAATCACGCAGTCGGACGGCACCGCCTGGGCGAACTCGGTGTAGTAGTTGCGACCGGGCTTCGCGCCGTCGCACCCGCCGACGAGAAAGAAGTGCCGGATGGCGCCGCCCTTGACCGCCTCGACCACCGTGCCGGCCACGCCCATCACCGCCTCGTGGCCGAAGCCCACGAGGATCGTCCGGTCGGGGCCGTCCTCGGCGAAGCCCTCCGCTGCGAGCGCCGCCTCGATCACGGGCGCGAAGTTGCGGTCGCCGATATGCGTCACACCGGGCCACGCCACGAGCCCGCTGGTGAAGATGCGCGCCTTGTAGGAGTCCTTGGGTTTCTGGATGCAGTTCGTCGTCATCAGGACGGCGCCGGGGAACGCGTCGAACTCGCGGCGCTGGTTCTGCCATGCGCTGCCGTAGTTGCCGGCCAGGTGCGTGTACTTCTTCAGGCCGGGATAACCGTGGGCCGGCAGCATCTCGCCGTGCGTATAGACGTTGATGCCCTTCCCCGCGGTCTGCTTCAGCAGCTCCTCGAGGTCCTTGAGGTCATGGCCGGAGACGAGGAGCGCCTTGCCCTCGAGCGGTTCGATCCGAACAGGCGTCGGCACGGGATGGCCGTACGCGCCGGTGTTCGCCGCGTCGAGCAGCTCCATCACTCGTAGGTTCACTTCGCCGCATCGAAGCGCCATCGAGACAAGGGCGTCCATGTCGCGCGGCTCCTCGGCAAGAAAGCTCAGCGCCTCGTGGAAGAAGGCGTAGACCGCCTCGTCCTCCTGGCCGAGGATCTGCGCGTGGTCCGCGTAGGCCGCCATGCCCTTGAGCCCATAGAGGATCAGCTCCTGGAGGCCCGTGACGTCCTCGCCCAGCCTCGTGCGCCGCTGTTCGATGCCGACCGCTTCGCCCTGTTTGACCAGCCCGGCCACGTCCGACGCGGGCTGCCAGGCGGCCGGACCCGACAGCGTCTCAGGCTCGCGGCCCGCCTCCGCGCACGCTTTCTCGTAGAGGCGCCGCGCCTTATCGCGCAAGGCCGCGGCTCTTGCCACCAGGTCGGCGACTCTCTCCGCATCGAAGTTGACGTTCGTCACCGTCGAGAAAAGCGCCTCGATTGTGAACACGTCAATCTCGCGGTCGCGCGCCCCGAGCTGTCGCGCCGCATGCGCGTACATGGATACGCCCTTGGTCACATTCGCCAAGACGTCCTGCAGCGCAGCCGTCTCCGCGTCTTTCCCGCACACGCCTTGCACGGTGCAGCCGGTCCCCTTCGCCGTCTGTTCACACTGAAAACAAAACATGGTCACCATCGTCTCCTTCTACCTCAGGGAACAGTGTCGGGATTCCGCATCACCGGCCCCGGAAGCCGGATCACGGACCGCTCTCTTACGATCGCGCCGGCGGCACGCGGCCACACAGTCGCCGCAGCCGTCGCGCCAGCCGTCGCTGCCGTCTTCATCAATCGTGAAGGCTGTTCCTACGCAACGGCCTTCCGTCCGTTCACTCGACGGTTGGCGGCAATGTCTGCAAGTGTCGTCTCCTCCAGGCGCCTCCTGGCGAGACCGTTCACCGTCTCGATCAGGTCACCCAGGATGCACTGACGTCCACCGCACACGCACCGGTCCAGCAGGCAGCTTTCGGGCGTGAGCACGCCGTCAATCACCTCGAAGACCTTCAGCAGCGTGATCATCCTCGGGTCTTTCGCCAGGGCAAACCCTCCCTTCGGACCGCGGACGGACTCGACAAGGCCCGCGTGAACCAGGCGCTGAAGCACCTTGGACAGATGCGCCTCCGATGCGCCCATCGTCGAGGCCATCTCTTTGGTCGTCAGCCGACGCTCCGGGTTCGTCACCAGAAAGAAAGCGGTGTGCAACGCCAGCGAAGCGCCTTCGGAAATCTTGAGCATCGTAGGCATCGGAATCGGGCCTCCGCGCTTAGGCATGTCCGCCTGCGGGCCCCGGGACGCCCACCGGCTGTGTTGACTTCACAATCCCCCGCCGCCTCGCGAACGCGTACAGCTTCTTCTGGAGGAACTTCCTCGCCCGCGACAGCCGCGACCGCACCGTGCCCACCGGGCACTCCATCGCCTCCGCAATCTCCTCGTAGCTGAACCCCTCGACGTCGGAGAGCACCGTGACCATCCGGAACTCGAACGGGAGCTGGTCCAGTGCTTCCTTGATCTCATCCTCAACCAGTTCCTCGAACGCATGCTCGACGTCGTGCGCGTCCCCGAGCCCGCCATCGGCCGGGACTTCGGCCCGGAGCGTGGCTTCCACTTTCTCGAACTCGACCCGCTTGGGCTCTCTTGACCGCTTGCGGAAGCCGTTGATGAACTTGTTCTTCATGATCTTGAACAGCCACGCCTTACAGTTCGTGCCCTGGGCGAACGTGTCGAAGAAACGATAGGCCTTGACCAGGGTGTCCTGCACCAGGTCCTCTGCGTCCGCCAGATTGCGGGTCATCTGGACGGCGCTGTTATAAAGAAGATCGAGATGAATGAGGGCCTGCTCTTCGAACTCCCTGCGGCGGTCGACTTGGACTGGCTCCGCTGCGGCCGGCGGCGGCGAGCGTCTCGCCTCCGCCTGGAAAAACATCAATCCCGTGCTCGCCACGGATTGCACGATCGGACACATTGTTCCCACCTCCTCCTTTTCGTGTGGCCTGCTGCGCAGGGACCGTCTCAGCTCAGTGGCCTCGAACGCCTTGACGACCGCTGACAGTCAGGCGGAACCCGATACCCCGTTTTCGTAGAGTGCCTCGGCAACGACTGACAGCCGGGCAGGACCCGATACCCCGTTTTCGTAGAATGCCTCGGCAACGACTCACAGCCAGGCACAACCCAATACCCGTATTGCGGTGCTATAATACCAAATTATCTCACCATGTCAACAAAAAAATCACACAAACCACAGAAAATCACGGCGAGGAAGCGACCAAGGTCAAAAGTCGCTCCTGGTCAAGGTCTTAGCCCGCATTTCTCACAGAGAGCCGACGCGGAGCGCTCAGGGATGCGCAATTGGAAAAATAGGGACAGGCACCTGTTTTTCTGTGGCTGGTAAACACATTTGATCCGCCCTGGCGCAGAAAGAATAGGTGCCTGTCCCTATTTTTTTTTCGTGGCGTGAGAAATGCGGGTTGGAACTCTCAGGCGATGAACCGCGACCCCGTCGCTGACCATGGCGGTCCCCCGCCGCACCGTGCCGGGGCCTGTGATCCCTCGCGAGACGACCGCCCGGCTACTCTTCCGGCGAGAACTCGTCCTTCCCTACCCCGCACTCCGGACAGACCCAGTCGTCCGGCAGGTCCTCGAAGGCTGTCCCGGGCTCGACCCCGTTGTCCGGATCACCTACTGCCGGGTCATACACGTACCCGCACACGTCGCACACGTACCTTTTCATATCCGGTCTCCTTTGTCAGAAAGGTCCTTTCCGTCGTCAACACCCGGTCGTCGCAACCGGCGCACCCGGCTGGCGCACGCGGCTGGCGCAGGCCGCTGGAGAAGAGTTCAAGCCCGCGCACAAACCTCCCTCAACCTCTCGGCCACCGCCAGCCCGAGCGAATATGCTTCCTTGAGATCGCTCCCGTCCGGAACGTACTTCACCTTGAGCCCCTCGCCGACGAGCTCCACCTTCATCGCCTCGAGCGTTTCCCGGACCTGCTTGACGCCCGCGGCCGCCCAGCCGTACGAGCCGAACGCCGCGCCGACGAGGTTCTTGGGCCTCAGACCCTGGAGATACGTCAGCACATCGGCCACGGTCGGAAACATCATGTTGTTCAGCGTCGGGCTGCCGACCACGAGCGCCCCGGCCTCGAGCACCTCCGTGGCGATATCACTGCGGTGACAGCCCTTGAGCGGCATGAGCTTCGGCTCGGCCCCGCCGGCCTTGAGCCCCTCGCCGATCGCCCGCGCCAGCCTCTCGGTGCTGCCCCACATCGTGTCATAGACGACCACGGCCTTTCTCGTCGGCTTCTGTTCACACCACCCGGCGTACTTGCCGACGATGAACTCGATGTCCTCGCGCCGCCGCCAGATCGGGCCGTGGTCGGGTGCGACAACGGCCAACTCAATGCCGGCCTCCTGCACTTTGCCCAGCGCCTTCAAAATGGGGCTGACGAGCGGCATCAGGATGTTGGCGAAGTACTTGGCCGCCTCGAACTCGAGCACCTCGCGCGGGAGCCTGTCGGCGAACAGCTCGCTCGTCGCCAGGTGCATGCCGAAACCGTCCTGCGAGAACAGCAACTGCTCCTCGACGAGGGTGCTCAGCATGCTGTCGGGCCAGTGGACCATCTTTGTCTCGATGAAGCTGAGCGTCCGGTTGCCGAGGCTCACCGTCTGGCCGTCCTCGACGGCCACGATCCCGCCGGTGCCGTGGAAATGCCGCGCGAGCGCCTCCGTGCCCGCGCGCGAGGCGTACACCGCGTCCGGCTCAACCGCCTCGATCACGTCCGGCAGGCACCCGGTGTGATCCATCTCCGAATGGTTCGAGACGATGATGCTAATGTTCTTCGGGTCAATCACCGACGCGATCCGGGCGAGCAGCTCGTCCTTGAACGGTGCCTTCACCGCATCAATAAGCGCGACCGTATCGGCGAGCACAAGGTACGCGTTATACGTCGTGCCTCGGTTGGTCGCGTAGCCGTGGAAATCGCGCAGCACCCAGTCAATGGCGCCGACCCAGTACACCGTGTCGGTGACCTTCTGTGCCTTGAACACGTCCTTCACAATGCCGGTCTCCTCCGTCAGGTCACACCGCTGGTTCGCCGGCCGAGCGGCTCGCACCGGCTCTCATACCAGATTGCAGGGGGGCCGTCTACTTCACACCGGACGGCCCTGTCGCGCTCCGGCAACCCGCTCAAAAAGGCGGACTCCCTACGACATCTTTGTCACCCCCAGGGCCGTAGGCCCGACAGCAGGTAGCCTGGCCCGCCCGCCCTCCGTAGCCTTGGCGAAGGAGGGCAAGCCCCAGGTTAGCGACGAGATCCTTACCACCCCCAGGGCCGTAGGCCCGACACCGGGTAGCCTGGCCCGCAAGGGCCTGTTGAAAAACCTGTGCCCTCGACGCCCCGTAGGGACGCCACGTGAGTGGCCGTAGGCGTAAGCCTACGGACCGCGAGCGAGGCATAACCAACCTTTCTCGACGGGCGACCGGCCCCGTCCGGGCCGGTCGCCCGTCGAGAAAGAGGACCGTTATCGGTCGCCTCCTGCCCGTAGGCTGACGCCTACGGCTACTCACGTTCGGCCCCTTCGGGGCATGGGACGACGTGCGTCGCGCCCTGCACGACGTGCTGGTCGCGGTTTCTTCAACAGGCCCGCAAGCCCCAGGTCAGCGACGAGATCCTTACCACCCCCAGGGCCGTAGGCCCGACACCGGGTAGCCTGGGGCGCAAGCCCCTGTTGAAAAACGCCGCCTTTGCCCTTCGCAGCTTTGCCCCGAAGGGGCTGCATAGAACAGCCCAGGGTCAGTTTGGCCCCGAGCCTGTCGAGGGGCGAAGCGCCACCCTGGGTACAAACGCCGCAACAAACCGAAGCATAGCCTGAAGGGCTTACATAAACGGAGCTTTTCAACAGGCCCGCAAGCCCCAGGTTAGCGACGACAAAACAAAGCATCTCAGCCCCGTAGGGGCGACAGAGGCCCCTCAACATCCCAGGGTCCACCCGAGCTGCCCCAGTCTCTCACCAACCTGCTAGGCCTTCCAGAGCCCGTGCAGGTTGCAGTACTCGCGCGCGCTCACTTTGCCGGCGGCAATGTGGAATGTCGCCTCGGGCGCGCCGCCGGGATCGAGGAACTGCCGGTAGGCCTGCCCGTCGGCCAGGAGCTGCACCCACTCGATCCAGTGCTCGCCCGTCATCGGGTGCGCCACGCTGCCGACCTTCACCTTGTAGCCGCCTTCGACTTTCTCGATCACGGGCACGTGCTTCTCTTTGGCCGCGTCGACCGTGTTCTCGGTCTGCAGCTCCATCGGCTGGTTGCAGCAGACGAGCTGGCCCGCGCCCGCGTGCACCACTTCGACGATGTTCCCGCACACGTTACACTTGTAGATCTGCAGTCTCTGTGTCGCCATTGCTCTGCTCTCTCCTTTCCGTGTTTCCCGGCTCAGTCTGTCTCCAACAATACCCGCCCTGTGCCTCGCGGGCGCACAACAATATCGAGTCAGCCCTCTGCGAGCGTCCCCACCACGGGGAATTTCTCAAGCAGGCCAGCGCCGTGCGGCGCCTGGTCCAGCTCGTCGGTCAAGTCAACGCCCGCGGGATGCATCACCTGGTGCACCCCGCCTCGCCACAGGAAACTCCCGGACACGTCGTACACCATGCCGTTGAAGGCGATCAGTGCCGGCGTACCATCCTTGCCCGTGTACGTGCGCAGCTCCTCTCGAGTGAACTCTCGCATTCGATTCGCCCTGTATGCAGTCGTCGGCCCGGGCGGGCCCGAGAGGCCCGGCCCTTCGCCGGGCCTCTCAGCGCCTCGTCGTGACCCTACTTCAGAAACTTCGACACGAACGGAGACGTGTCGCCCTGCCTCATGAAGTGCCCCGAAGGCCCTTCGCCAAGGAACTCGGAGAACCACGACTCGTGCTCGATCTCCTCGTTGAGGATCGCCAGCGCCAGATCGTAGGTCCGATGGTCCTTGCCCGCCGTCATGTTGCAGATGTGCGTGTAGCCCCGAACGGCGCAGCGCTCGGCTTCCACCAGCACCTTGAGAACCGCCATGACGTCCTTGGGGTCCTTCGGCAGACTCGCCGGCGGACAGGCCGACATGTCGTGGAACGCCTTCATGTCCTCCGGCAGCGCGCCGCCGAGCTCGTAGATGCGCGGCACCAGCGCCTCGAAGTGATTGCGGTCCTCGATCCGGGCCACTTCGGCGATCTCCTTGATCCCCTCGCCCTGAAGGCCGATCAGGTTCACCCGCAGGATCGTGTAATAGTAATAGGTTGTAAGTTCTGCGGCCGCGTTCTTGACCAACAGCTCAACGAGCTGGTCCAGGTTCACGCCCGCCTTCTTGACCATTTCTTGTGCGACTCGAGCCATCGTTTCGCTCCTTTCTTGAGGTTGTCATTGTGTTTGTGCTGCCGATCTATGTCTCACGCGGACCTGGCCGTGCTCCCTTCCGCCCGGGCGCCAGCTCCCCGGACGGCCTGTCTGCCACGGCCGCACGAACTCGGCGGCAACCGGTGCCTCAGCGGCGCAACGCCCGCCCCAACGCTGTGCCTCTAGGTCAGCGCGCGGACGGCGTCCAGCACCGAATCGAAGTCGGGCTCGGTCCCGGTCTCCGGGACAATCTGCACGAACCGAACGACGCCGTCCCTGTCCACGACGAACACCGCCCGCGCCAGCAGTCGCAGCCCCTTGATGAGCACGCCGTAGGCCTCACCGAACGACGCCGTCTGATAATCCGACAGCGTCACCACCCGCTCGACGCCCGCCGCGCCGCACCAGCGCTTCTGCGCGAACGGCAGGTCCATGCTGATCGTCACAACCACGACATCCTCGCCCAGCGACGCCGCCGCCTCGTTGAACCGCCGCGTCTCGGTGTCGCACACGCTCGTGTCGAGCGACGTCACCGCCGAGAGCACCACCACCTTGCCGCGGTACGCAGACAGGCCCACCGCTTTCAGGTCCGTGTCCACGCACGCAAAGTCCGGCGCCCGGTCACCTGCCTTGACTTCGCCGCCGATCAGCGTCACCGGATTGCCCTTCATCGTGACAATCCCAATCCGTTCACCCATCGGACCTTCCTCTCCGAGATTCTCATGGCCGGTGCAGATTGCCCAACAGCGCCCGCGCCTACTCCGAGGCGCCGCGCTGCCCCAGCTCGCGGTCGAGCATGAACAGCCCGCCCGGCGCCTCCTCGATCATCTTCAGCTTCTGCACCACGGCGTCCGCCGAGGCTTCCTCCTCGACCTGCTCGGTGATGAACCACTGCAGGAACACGCCCGTCGCGTGGTCGTTCTCGGCGGCCGCCAGCTCGGCCAGCTTGTTGATCAGGCCGGTGACCTTCACCTCGTGCTCGTAAACCGCCTCGAACGCTGCGAGCGGCGACGCCCACTTCGCCGGCGGCTTGTCCACGGCATCGAGCGTTGCCTTGCCGCCGCGTTCGATCACGTAGTCGTAGAACTTCATCGCATGACCAAGTTCCTCGCCCGCCTGGGCCTTCATCCACCCCGAGAAGCCCGGCAGGTTGATCGAAGCGAAGTAACTCGACATCGCCAGATACATGTAGCCGGAGTAGAGCTCCGCATTGATCTGCTTGTTAATCGCCGTCTCCATCTTCTTGCTCAGCATCTCTGTCTCCTTTTCCTGCCTGTCGGCGAACTAAGTTCCCCCTCCGTTGCACCCCCTAGTGCGGGCATTTCTTCAGGCACAGGAACCAGTCAAGGCACTCGTAGTCCTTGCCGGCGGCCTCCACACGGTCCTTGGCGCTGCCGCACGAGCCCGGCGGCGGGATGATCACATCGTCACCGAGCTGCCAGTTGGCGGGCGTGGCAATTGTGTGCTCGTCGCTATGCTGCATGGCAATGAGCAGCCGCTTGATCTCGTCCATGTTGCGCCCGTTTGACAGCGGGTAGTAGAGCACGGCCCGCACGATCGCCTTCGGGTCGATGATGAACACGGCCCGGACAGCCTGCGTAGTGCTCGCTTCGGGCTGCAGCATCCCGAACGCCTTGGCCACCTCCATCGTCAGATCGCTGATGACGGGGAACTTCACCTCGACGTCCTTCATGCCCTTGTACTCGATCTTCTCGGCAATCGTCCTGAGCCAGGCGATGTGGCTGAATGTGCTGTCAATCGAGAGCCCGAGCAGTTCCGTGTTCAGCTTCCTGAAGTCGTCCGCCATCGAAGCAAACGTCATGAACTCCGTGGTGCACACCGGCGTGAAATCCGCCGGGTGCGAGAAAAAGATCACCCATTTGCCCTTGTAGTCGTCGGGGAACTTGAGTGTCCCCTGCGTCGTCTCCGCCGTGAACGACGGCGCCTTCTCACCAATCAGCGGCATCCGATTCTCACCCATTGTTCTCCCTTTCCACGTCTTGCGTAAGCGGTTCAGTTTCCTTCAGAACATCCTCCTGGCCATCCAGCGCAGGAACTTGGATTTCATCTTACCCATCATCCACTGCTCGCCGATGCGCTTGTTCATAAACGAAAACGTCGGGAAGGCGTGCTGCAGCATCATGATGTGCCACAGCTTCTTCTTCGCCTGCATCGCCAGGGCGAACTCGTGGATCATCTCGCCCGCAGCCTCGCCCACGATCGTCGCCCCGTAGATCCGGCCGCCGGGACTCGCCAGCACCTCGACAAACCCGACCGGCACGCCCTCAGCCAGCGTCTTGCCGTAGTTCTCATACTCGGTGCGGACCACCTCGTACCGCACGCCCTTGCGTCTGAGCTCGGCCTCCTCCACGCCGACCCGGGCCACCTCCGGCTCGGTAAACACCGCCCACGGCACGACGTACGTGCGAAAGTCGCGCCTGAACGGCCACGGAAGCATCGCGTTCATCAGCGCGATCATCCCCTGGTGCATGGCCGCATGCGTGAGCAGGAAGTGCCCGTTACAGTCCCCGGGGGCGAACACGTGCTTCCGCGTCGTCCGGAGGTACTTGTCAACCCAAATGCCCTTCTTCGTGTAAGCGATGCCCGCGTTCTCGAGCGTGAGCCCCTCGACGTTCGGCCTGCGCCCCGCCGCCACCAGCAGCCGGTCGGCGCGCAGCTCGATGGGGCCACCGTTCGTAGCGCGCACGACGACCGTCGCCCCGTCCTTCTCGACGGCCGTGATCCGTGCGCCGTTGTGCACCTCTATCCCTTCGTGCTCAAGGTGCTTCTGCAGAAGAGTGCCCGCCTCGGGCGGCCCGGCAGGCAACAGGTGCGGGTCCATGTGGATGACGGCGACCTTCGTGCCCAGCCGGGCGAACGCCTGCGCCATCTCGCAGCCGATCGCCCCGCCGCCGATCACCGTCATCGTCGCCGGCGGCTCGTCCAGCTCGAACAGGTTCTGGTTCGTCAGCACGTCCACCGCGTCGAGACCGGGGATCGGCGGCACCGCCGGCACCGTGCCGGTGCAGATGAAAATCTTCTTCGCCGTGATCGTGCGACCCCCTGCGGCGTCCGTGCGACCAGCGGCCGCGTCCGCCCCGTCTCCCACGGCCACCGTGTGCGGGTCCACGAAGCGGGCCGGCCCCTCGCCGTGTACGAGGTCCACCTTCTCAAACATCGCGCGGGTCTTGGCCGTGTTGATGTGGTCCACCACCTCGCGCACGCGCCTGAGCGGCGCCCTCACCTCCGGCGCGGGCGTCTCGCCAAGGCCCATCTCGGCGAGCTGCGTGTGCGCGTGCCGGAGCTTCGCCGCCTTCAGAAGCGCCTTGCTCGGAATGCACCCCACGTTGAGGCACTCGCCGCCGAGCTTGTCCGGCTCGATCCCGCACACCTTCAGCCCCATGGCCGCGCCCATGATCGTGACCGCCATCCCCGCCGGGCCGAGGCCGAGTGCCACCACGTCGTAGTCGTACTTCATCAGACAGACGCTCCCGTATGACCCTTCCCGGTGTGGTGCCTGCTCGTTGCCGCTGGACCGCAGGCGGATTCCATCCAATCCGACTCGATGGCCCGCCACGACGTACCCGCTCGCCTCGCCGAGCACTCCATCGCGATGGCTGATCGGTGAGACCGGCGCGTCGTCCAGACGTCCGCACCGGATGCAGCACAGGTGGCAACCGCCTTCGGCGTCGCCGTCGGAGTGGCGCGCGGGGCACGCAAGCTCCAGCGCGCGGATTGCACCACTCGCCGACACATTCTCCGGGTCTCCGGCAGACCCCGTGTCGCCTGGGCCGGCGCCTCATCTCTCGCCCGGGCATTCATCATTCCTAATGACAACCGGCTCCGGCCACGTTGAGTTCCCCGGCACATTCGGGCCCGCCTTCCTGCCCCCGCCTCGGCCCCGGCCCTCCCTCAGCCCAGTGAGTGCCGCCCGGCCGCAATTCCTGTTATGATAGAAGCCGGACCGTGCCGTGCGCCCGGCGGGAACGTTTCCCGCACCGCACGGGTTGAGGTGACAATGGCTATTCGTTGGAAGCTACTCATATTGCTGCTCCTGACCGCGCTCGTGCCGCTCGCCGTCTTGAGCCTGCTGCAGCGGCGGACCACGGCCCGGCTTGGAGATGAGTTGGCGGCGCGCATTCGGAACACGCTGGCCGACGACGCCGAGCTTCAGCTCCGCCACCTTATCGATGACTACCGCACGATCCTCAGGCACGACCAGGAGATCATCGAACTGGCCTTGCAGGCGCAGGCGCGTGAGGTCGAAAAGCGCCTCGCCGCAGAGCCCCCGCAGGAGTACCCACGCGTGTACTTCTCGCGAGACTTCGATGTCGGCGGCAGCGCACCCCCGAACCTGGTGCTCTCGCCGAAGCACTTCATGGCCCCGGGCGGCGCCGAGGCGACCCCCATGCCGGTCACCTACAGCGATCAGGTATTCAAGCTGGCCCCGGGCGTGGCCCTCAAGGACGTCGCCCAGGACGTGGCGCGCCTCACCAAGGTGCTTCCCATCTACCAGTTCCTCACCAAGGAGCACCCGGAACTGTTCTACTGGAACTACACGAGCCTCGAGAGCGGTGTGCACACCTCCTTCCCGGGCCATGGCGGGTACCCCCCTGAGTATGACCCCCGCAAGCGCACCTGGTACCGGAAGGCCGTCGAGCAGGGCACCCTGACCTGGGACGGCCCGGTGGTGGACGCCTCCTCACTCCGGCTCCTGATGACCGCCGCGGTCCCCGTGCGTTACCCCGACGGCTCCCTGGCAGGCGTCACCGCCATTGACGTCCCGCTTCGCGACATGCTCGGTGGCGTCGGGCTGCCCGCAGAATGGGCCGCGGAAGCCGCCGTCCTCCTTGTCACGTTTATCCCCGACGCGGCCACGGGCGAGATCGCCCCGGTGATCGTCGCCCAGGAGGACTACCACCGCAGGGAGCGGAGATGGGACATGCCGATTACGGCAGAGCCCCTCGACTCCGACGACAAAGACACGCTCGGCAAGATGGTGGCCCGGATGCAGCAGCTCGAGGCCGGCGTCCAGCGCATGCCCTACAAAGGCCGGGAATCGTTGTGGGTCTATGGACGACTCAGCCGCTCCGACGTGTACCTCGTCGTCATCGCGCCCTACGACCACATCGTCGCGGAAGCGGTCAACGCGGAAACGTATGTCCTCGATCGCACGCTGGAGCAGCTCCAGCTCGCCGGGACGGTCCTCGTCGGCGTCATCGTCATCGTGGGCATCATCGCCTTCTTCGTCTCACGCACGATCACCAGGCCCATCCGCCGGTTGGCCCACGCGGCGAGGCATCTCGCCGCCGGTGACTTCCAGGCCCGCGCAGACGTGACAGGCCGCGACGAGCTCGCGCAGATGGGACGCACGTTTAACGAAATGGTCCCCCAACTCCAGGACAACCTGCGCATGCGCCAGTCGCTTACGCTTGCCATGGAAGTCCAGCAGAACCTGCTCCCCGCCGGCCCGCCGCAGGTCAGCGGCCTCGACGTGGCCGGCAGCAGCGACTTCTGCGACGAGACCGGCGGCGACTACTACGACTTCCTCGACCTCTCGAAACTGACCCCCCACCGCCTCGGCGTGGCCGTCGGCGACGTGACCGGCCACGGCATCGCGGCCGCACTGCTCATGGCTACCGCGCGCGCCCTGCTCCGCAGCCATGCGGCCCACCCGCACACCCTGGCCAAGATGATCGCCGACATCAACAACCACCTGACCGCCGACACCCCGGTCGGCCAGTTCATGACGCTGTTCTACATGGTCATTGACCGGCAACAGAAAAACCTGAGCTGGGTCAGCGCGGGCCATGACCCGGCAATGATCTACACGCCCGCGACCGATTCATTCAGCGAGCTTGGAGGCGCGGACATCCCCCTCGGCATCGAAGCCGAGTACGCCTACTCCGCATTCGATCGCGACGGCCTCGAGCCGGGACAGGTCATCGTCATCGGCACCGACGGCATCTGGGACACACGCAACGCCAACGGCGCCAGATTCGGCAAGGACGCGCTTCGCGAGGTCGTCCGCCGCCACGCCGACCGGTCCGCCGACGACATCAGCCGCGCCATCACCGACGCGCTCGCCGACTTCCGCCAAGCACAACCCCAGGAGGACGACGTCACCCTCGTCGTCATCAAGATCGCCTAGTGTCGTGTCTCGCAAGTTCGTTGGCAAAAGGGCCAAATGCCCTATCACAGAACCAAACGTCCAAAGGGTCTTCCTCAACAGAAATGATGGGAAGCTCCACTTATGTCAGTTATTTCCCGGACGCGATACTAGCAGGCTGCTGAAAAAAGGAGCCTCACCCGGATCGTCCCGCCATGAGGGCCGGCGGCCCGCCAAGGGCGGGCAAGCTCGACAGCCGGTAGCCTGGGGCGTAAGGGCCTGTTGAAGAAACCGCGACCAGCACGTCCTCCAGGGCGCGACGCACCTCGTCCCATGCCCCGAAGGGGCCGAACGTGAGTAGCCGTAGGCGTAAGCCTACGGGCAGGAAGCGACCGATGACGGTTTTCTTTCTCGACGGCCGACCGGCCCGTCCGGGCCGGTCGCCCGTCGAGAAAGGTTGGTTGTGCCTCGCTCGCGCTCCGTAGGCTTACGCCTACGGCTACTCACGTGG
>Ga0180432_10002379_pt1 | contig 28192 bp, 14 predicted proteins | sample SS_ome_10_FD_132414 | JGI IMG/M metagenome (GOLD analysis project Ga0180432, IMG submission 132414) | Hypersaline lake sediment archaeal communities from the Salton Sea, California, USA - SS_1_MS_2 metaG | ecosystem: Environmental > Aquatic > Non-marine Saline and Alkaline > Hypersaline >... | reverse complement strand
GAAGTCCTCCATGAACAACTTGAAGTCCTCGAGGTCCACGTCCCCGTCGCCGTCCAGGTCGGCCGAGATCCCGCCGACACCGAACGAAGTCAGGAAGTCCGTCCGGTGCACGCTGCCCTTGCAGCCCAGGCGGGATTGGTCACTGACCCGCAGACGCAGCGTGTAGCAGCAGGGCACCAGGTCGCTGGTGTCCCACTCGTGGAGGGTGTCCTCGATCACGTTGCCGGTCCCGCTGGCCAGCGTCACCCAACCGTTGGTCGTGCCGCCGGTGTACTGCAGCGTCCAGCCGTTGATGTGCTCGTCGAAGGCCGTGCCCACGATCTTCACCACATCCTGCAGCGTGTCGCAGTTCTCCGGCTGGTGGATGATGGAGACGGGCACCGTGTTGTCCACGGTCAGGTCCAGGAATTCCTCCCTGGTCCGGCCGCACTCGTTCTCGGCCACGATCCGCACCTCGTAATCGTCGTCCGCCAGCCCCAGGGTCAGGGTGTCCCAGTAGGCAAACGGCTCGTTGACCGCGGTGCCGCCGTAGCTCGGCTGGCCCGGATCCACGGGCATCCAGGGGCCGCCCGAGGCCAGGCGGTAGTCCACCGTGTACTTCGAGCCGCACCAGCTCTCGAAGACGGTGCCGTCGAAGCAGATGTTGTTGCCGCCCACGATGTCGCCGCTCGAGGGGTAGTCCACCGTCAGCGTGTCGTAGGCGGTGTCGACGAAGACCGTGGTGGCGTCCGTGGCGATCAGCCCGCAGCCACTGTCCACGATCAGCCGCAGCACGTAGTAGCCCTGCGAGGGAGCGGGCCAGGAACCCAGCACGTCGTCGTCGACCGGAACGGTGCTGGAGGCGATCAGGCTCCAGGCGGTGTCGCCCACCTCGCGGTATTCGAGGGTGTAGCTCTGGAAGCGGCTGGCGTCTCCGGCGTCCGGGTCGGCCTGGGCCGTGCCGATCACCTGGATGGGGTCACCGCAGGCGCAGCCGTCGCCCAGCTCGGGCGGGAGCTGGATGTCGGCCAGCGGCGGCGCCTCGACTCCGCCGCAGACGCAGTCCAGGCAGTTCAGGTCGCTGGCGGCCTCGTCGGCGCAGATGCTGTCCCACTCCGTCTCGCAGCAGAAGGGGTCGTAGGAGCACACCGAGGCGCAGCACGCCCCGTCATCACAGGCGGGGGTACCGTTCGGCTCGCAGCAGCTCCCGGCGGTGGGTTCGCCGCAATCGACCTCGCAGCGGCAGATGTTGGCCACCAGCAGGGCCCAGTCACCGCCGCCGTAGTAGGTGCCGGTGTTGCCCGCGGAGTAGTACACCGTGCGGGGCAGGTACCAGGAGACGGACGGCCAGTCGCCGGCGCCGTCGTTCAGCGTGCCGTCGGTGTAGGCCCCCGCCCGCAGGACGGTGTTGTCCAGGTACTGCGTGTCGTAGGCCTCCACATCGACGTGCACGCACCGGGTGCCGTCGCCGTTGTAGGTGCCGCTCGTTCGATCGACCGCCGTGACCGGGCAGTAGGTGCCGGTCAGGATGCGGCCGGCCAGGGCGTTGGGCTGCCCGGTGTCCAGGCACCACTGGCCCAGGATCACCTTCCCGTAGCCGGCGTCCACGTAGTCGGCCAGGCGGTTGCCGAACAGCGTCGCGTTGTCGTAGCTGAAGTTCACCCAGGTGAGCACGCAGTCGTAGTTGGACAGCAGGTTCAGCCCCGGCGTGGCCACGCGGGCATCGAAGTAGTCGCAGGGAACGCCCAGCAGGCCCGTGACCGCCGCCCGAAACTCCGGGCTGTCGGAGTTCGACGGGGCATACAGGATGCCGCCGCGGGGGCAGGCCAGCAGGTTGCAGGTCAGCTCGGCCCAGTCGCCGCTGCCGTAGGCGGTGCCGGTGTTGCCGGCGCTGTAGTAGACCCGGCGATCGGGCCGCCAGGCCACCGAGAGGAAGCCGTCGGTGTAGGTCCCGTCCGTCTGGTTGCCGCCGAGCAGGGTGCAGTCGTCGCGATACTGCGTCAGGTACCCACTGACCAAGGGAGCCCCCACGTGGACGCAGTCGGTGCCGTCGCCCGCGTACTTGCGGTCCTCGCGGGTGTCGTCCTCGGCGGTGACGGGCACGTAGCCGGCGTCCATGATGCGCCCGGCGAGCGAGAACAGCTCCGTCGGCAGGCACCACTGGCCCAGGATGACCGTGCCGCCGGCATCGACGAAATCGGCCAGGCGATCCCCGAACAGCACGCTGTCGTCGTAGGCGTTGTCGGGCCAGGTGAACACCGCGTCGTAGGTGGAGAGCAGCTTGGCCGTCGGCGTCCCGGCGCGGGCATCGTAATAGTCCACCGGCATGCCCAGACAGGCCGACAGGTCGGCCCGGAAGGCAGGCGAGTCCGGGTCCGCCGGGGCGTACAGCACCCCGCCGGCCGGCAGGGCCGGATCCGTGCTCAGGTCGTGCCCCTCGAACACGATCGGCGCGCTCTGCCCGCTGTTGCTCAGCGCCTCCGTGCTGACCACGCGGGGCGGCTCCGCCAGGGCCTGCTGGCGAACCGCGCTCGACTCGGCATCGAGCAGGCCGCGGGCCCCGAAGGAGAGCACGTGGCCCGTAAACTCGAACACCGCCGGCTCACCGCTGTTGGTTACGCCCGCCGGGCCCTCCGAGCCGCCGGCTGCGCCGGCCCCACAGACCAGGCCCCCCACCAGGAACAGAATCGTCCGGTACATGCACCATCCTCCGTTTTCGCGCCTGCAGCGCAGTTGTCACGTGACGTGGGAAAGCGGGCACGTGTTGATGTGCCCGGAGCGAACCGACCCGCGCGGCTGTCCCCTCCCACCGGTCCCCAAGACGAGTGCGGGGCAGTCTGCGGGGAAACGGGGTGCGTGTCAATAATGGATGTGTTAAAAGCGCATGAGCCTCGCCCCGCCGCCCCGCAGCGGGGCGCCCGCCTTCGCGCCGGCCGTGGCGATTCGAGGACGCCCGGCGCCGGGGTCCCGCACCACCCGGACCGTCACGACCGCTCCGGCAGGCGCCCCCCCGGACCGGGCGTCGCCGGACGGCTTCCCGGGGCAGGCGGGCCTTCGCGCCGGCCCGTCCGCTCCCCTGCGCCGATCTCCTCCTGGTCAGGGCGGGGCGGTGGTCGGGCGGCGGCCGCAGCCCGCCCGGGCGGAGGCAGCGGGCAGGGAGCGCTCCCGGCCGAGGGCGGGCATGCGTCTGGCTCGGGGGGCTCGCCGGCAGCCGTCCCCGGGCGGGCCGTGCCGCGACGGGTCAGCGACGGGATCAACCGCGGGGCCGCCGCCGGGCGCCCCCACGCTGCCCGGGGCGTCTTTTTTGTTGCCTAACTTCAATATCACCCTCCCCCGGCATGCGGAAACGCTCCCGGGCGGCTCCCGTCCCGCCGGTTTGGGGACCGTGTTGCGACATGATCCTGTTATAATGCCTTGGGGCGAGCCGGAGCGGCGCCGCGCCAGGGGCGGGGGTATTTCCTTCCTGGGGCGCGGGGCTCGGGGTATTGGGAACCGGGATGGTCCGTGGACCCCGCCGGGACAGAGCGGGACGACCGCCGCCGCGGCGCCGGTAAAAACGGACGTATGGATGCTGAGGAGATGAAAGATGAAGCGAGACAGCGGTAGGATCCTGGCGGCGATGGCGGCCGTCCTGTTGATGGGCGGCGTCGCGGCGGCCGGAGACGGTCCGGCGGCGGGAACCGCCGAAGAGGTCATCCGGGTGGACATCGCCGTCGGCCCGTACCAGACCCTGGACGGCCTGCGCGGCGAGGAGCTCTCCCTCGACGGGTTCGGCCAGCTCCTGGTGCCCGGCAAGCCGAAGCTGCCCGCCCGCATCTTCGCCGTCGCCATCCCGCCGGGCGCCGAGTTTGTCGAACTCCGCTGCCAGCCGGGCCGGGGCCTCGACCTGGGCGGCGGGCACCAGATCCTGCCGGCCCCCCTGCCGCGGGTGATCGGCGACGCGAACCCCGCCGTGGAAGCGATCCGGCAGGCCGAGTACGACGCCAACCTGGCGACCGTGTACGGCAGCGACGACACCTACCCCGCCGCCGTCGCCGAGTTCGTCCGCACCGCCGGCTACCGCAAGTACAACCTGGTCGACGTGCGGGTCACCCCCTTCGCCTATCAGCCGCTGTCCGGCGAGCTCACCTACTACCCCGAGATCACTGTCGAGGTGGTCTACCGTTCCGGCGAGCGGTCTGAGGCGGTGGTCGACGACAGCCTGGTCCGCACCGAGGCGGCGGCCCGCGAGTTCATCATCAACTACGAGCAGGCCACCGAGTGGTACGGGCACCAGGCCACCCCCGGCCGCGGCCTCCACGACTACGTCATCGTCACCCTCGATTCGCTGGTCTCGGCCGTCGATCCCCTGGCCACCTGGGAGCAGCAGAAGGGCCGCAACGTCGAGGTGGTCACCACCTCCTGGATCAACACCAACTACAGCGGCTACGACCTGGGCGAGCGGGTCCGCAACTTCCTGCGCGACAAGTACCCCTCCGGCCAGTGGGGCATCGAGGACGTCCTCCTGGTCGGCGACTACGACGACCTGCCCATCCGGCTGATCCATCAGGACATGGGCTACGGCAAGCCGCGCACCGACTTCTACTACGCGGAGCTGTCCAAGACCGACGGCCAGTCCTGGGACTCCGACAAGGACCACAAGTGGGGCGAGGACGCCGACAACGTCGAGTTCTACAACGAGATCAACGTGGGCCGCATCCCCTGGAGCGACGTGGACATCGTCCAGCACATCTGCGAGAAGTCGGTGGCCTACGAGCAGAACGAGGACCCGGCCTACAAGAAGAACATCCTGCTGCTGGGGGCCTACTTCTGGGCCGACACCGACAACGCCGAGCTGATGGAAGCCAAGACGGACCAGCCCTGGATGGCCGACTGGACCATGACCAGGATGTACGAGCAGAACTCCAGCTACTGGTCCAGCTTCCCCTGCGATTATCCGCTCAAGCACAGCAACGTGATGGCCGTCTGGCCCGATGAGAAGTTCGGGTTCGTCAACTGGGCGGGCCACGGCTCGCCGACCTCCTGCCACGTGCTGGGCCTGAGCGGGGCGGCCTTCATCGAGGCCGACGACAGCTACTCGCTGAACGACGACTACCCCGCCATCATCTTCGCCGACGCCTGCAGCAACTCCGACACCACCGAGGTCAACATCGGCAAGGCCATGCTGCGGCAGGGGGCCGTCGGCTTCGTCGGAGCCACCAAGGTGGCCTTCGGCATGCCCGGCTGGGACAGCCCCTATGACGGCTCCAGCCAGAGCCTGGACTACCTCTTCACCACCTCGGTCACCTCCCACGAGCGCACCCAGGGTGAGGCCCTCCAGTGGGGCCTGCGGCAGATGTACACCCAGGGCATGTGGTACTACGACACCTACGAGATGTGCCAGTGGGGCGCCCTGTGGGGCAACCCGGACCTGAGCATGGCCCCGCCCCCGCTGCTGGCCATCAACCTGCCCGACGGCCTGCCCGAGTACATCGATCCCGGGCAGCCCACCACCATCACCGTGGAGATCAAGGAGATCGCCGACGTGTACCTGGCGGGCTCGGGCCTGCTGCACTACCGCTTCGACGGCGGGTCCTTCCTGACCAGCCCGCTGGCGCCGCTGGGCGGCGAGCTCTACGAGGCCACCCTGCCCGCGGCCGGCTGCAGTGACGAGCCGGAGTTCTACTTCAGCATCGAGGGCGCCGTGGCCGGCGTGGTCACCGACCCGCCGGGGGCGCCCGCCGTGTTCTACAGCGCCACCGTGGGCGAGCCCGTCGTCGTCTTCGCCGACGACTTCGAGACCGACCAGGGCTGGACCACCGAGGTCCTGAGCGCCACCAGCGGCTGGTGGCAGCGCGGGGTGGCCGTCAACGACCCCGACTGGTCCTACGACCCCTACGCCTGCTCCGACGGTGGGGCCTGCTTCCTGACCCAGAACGAGTACGGCAACACCGACGTCGATGACGGCGCCGTCCGGCTGACCTCGCCGCTGATCGACATGTCCGCGGGCAGCATCAAGATCGGCTACGACTACTTCCTGCGGCTGACCGACACCTACGGCGGCGTGGACCGCCTGCTGGTCGAGATCAGCAGCTACGGCGACGCCGGACCCTGGATCGAGATCGCCAAGCACGACACCGACGGCGGCCTGGACTGGCGGCACCACGACATCACCCAGGCCGACCTGGACGCCGCCGGCGTCACGCTGACCGCGACCATGAAGCTGCGGTTCACCACCAATGACGCCGACGACCAGTCCATCAACGAGTCCGGCCTGGACGTGCTCGAGATCGTCGGCGTGTCCTGCTCCGGCGCCGGCCCGGGCGACTGCGACCAGGACGGCGACATCGACCTGGACGACTACGCCGTCTTCGCCGACTGCCTGACCGGACCGCTGGGCGGGATCCTGGCGGGCTGTGACCTGGCCGACATGGATGTCGACACCGACGTCGACCTGGACGACTTCGCGGCTTTCCAGGAGGCGTTCACGAACTAAGGCCGGCGGGCATTCGCCGGCTGATGCCCCGTGCGGTGGTCGACTTCCGCAGGCCGACCTGCGAGTCGGCCGCCGCACGGTTTGTTTAGCCCCAGATCGACATGACCTCGCCGAGGCAATGCCCGCCCGCAGAAGCGGGGCCGGCCCACGCACGGCGCGACCGGCCGCCGATCAGAGCCGCGCGGCGCCAGCCCGCGGACAGGGCATGCCAGGTTGTCTCACCCCCACCGGCTACTACGCCGGCCCCCGGCGTTCTGGTCGGGACCCGCGCCCGTGCATCTGGCGGCGACGACGACCCCGCAGGAACCGATCCGCCCGCGAAGCCCCCCGAGGCAGTCCCCGGAGGGGGCGACGGAAGGCCCCGGCGACAACGCCCCGTTGCTCGCCTCGCGGCGCGACGGGCTGGCAGGCGAGAAGGGGCCCCGGGTTTCAAACGAACACTGACGCTATGATAAGGGACGATGCACGACTCGCCCTGTCGGGAGCGGCAATCATGAAGCGAACCTGCCGGCTCGGCCTCTGGGTCTGCCTGGCCCTCGGCCCCGCGCTGCTCCTGCACGCGGCGGCGCCGACCGGCGAACGAACTCGCCGCCCTGTCGAGCTGCCCGGAGGCTGGGCACCGTCCGGCGAACCGAAGCAGTTCATCGCCCAGGACCTGTTCAACCACATCGACGGTGCGGCCGAGCACTTCATCGAGATGGGCTTCCGCCGGGTCACGGTGCAGCGCTACGCCCGCGGCAGCGCTACCCTGGACCTCGAAGTCTACGAGATGGAGGACCCCACCGCCGCCCGCGGCACCTTCCTGCGCTTCCGTGGGGGCGGCAAGGCCGTGCCCGGCGTCGAAGGGCGCAACGTCGGCAACCGCTATCAGCTCATCGCCCAGAAGGGCCCCCTGTTCGTCCAGGTGAACAACCCGACCGGCCACCCGGAGCACACGCCGGCCATGGCGGCGCTGGCCAACCGCGTCCTGAACCCCCTGCCCGAGGACCCGGACGTGCCCGTTCTGAAACGGTTGCCCGTCGAGAAGCGCGTCCCCGGCTCCGAGGCCATCTTCCGCGGTCCCTTCGGCCTGCAGGCCGTCTACACGCTGGGCGACGGGGACGTCCTCTTGCTGGGCGGCCAGGTCTTCGGCGTGGCTGCCGACTACAAGACCGATCAGGACCCCGCCTGCACCCTGCTGATCGTGCCCTACCCGGATCCTCCCGCCGCAGCCAGGGCCTTCACCCATCTCCTGGAGCACCTCGACCCCCATCTGCGCGTCCTGCGGCGGACCGACCACTCGGCCATCTTCCAGGATGCCACCGGGAAGTTCGCCCTGGTTACCCTCCGCGGAGACGCCCTCGAGATCCACGCCCGCCTGCCCAGCCCCCCCGCCGGGCCGCCGGCAACGACCAGCCAACCCGGACCCCAACAAGGGTTACACCCATAAGCTACTTTTCAGAATAAACTTACAGACATTCCACCCAGAGGCTCTCCCACGGGGAACCGCCCCCCTCGGTCCCCTCCCGGAGAAACGCCTCCCGCCGAGACTCCGCCGCCAAGACGCCGATTCCGGTGACGAACTGGCCCTCTCCGGTTGCCGATAATGTTAGAGAGAGTGGCACTGCGGGGTGGCGATGAAGCGGTCGGGGACGTTCGAGGCGTTTTCCCGCGCGGTGACAGCGTGGGCAACCTCACCGAGCGGTAAGCCGCCGGACTCCCCCACGCCAGGCAGTGATCCTCGCCCCGGGGCGTCGGTGGCCAACGGAGCTGCCGCGTTGCCCGCATCCGGAAAGACCCGTGCGTGCAGAGCCTGGGCATGCGTCTGCCGGAGGCAGATCCCACGTGATGGGCCGGCCATTCGGGCATACCGCCTGGCTGACCCTGCCGCTCACCGTCTGCCTGCTGGCAGGCCCCGCCGCGGCACAGGCCCGCCTCCAGGCCGGCAACGTCCCGGTCGGCACGACGCCCGTCACCGTCAACCTCGCCCGGACCTTCACCAGCCCGGTCGTGGTCTGCACGGTCCGCTACGCCAACAACAGCGTGCCCATCGTGGCCCGGGTCAGCAACCTGACGGCCACGAGCTTCGACGTCCGGCTGGAGAACCCCTCGGCCGGGGCGGTGGTGGCGGAGTCCGTGAGCTACGTCGTCGTCGAGGAAGGCGTGTGGACCATCGACGATCTGGTCATCGAGGCCCAAACCTACCTCTCCACGCACACGGATCACGACGGCGGTTGGAGCGGCGAGGTCCAGGGCTACGGCCAGGCCTACGCCGATCCGGTCGTCCTCGGCCAGGTGATGACCGAGAACGATTCCGACTGGTCCGTCTTCTGGTGTCACGGATCCGGAAGCCAGAGCCCGCCCTCCGCCGGCGCCCTGTGGACCGGCAAGACCGTCTGCGAGGATCCCGACCTCACCCGGCTCAATGAGACGGTCGGCTTCCTGGTCGTCGAGACCGACCACGGCCTGGTGAACGGCGTCGCCTTCGAAGCTGCCCTCGGCGCCGACTCCGTGCAGGGCATCGACAACTCCCCACCCTACACCTACAACTTCGACACCGCCTTCGCCACGGTGCCGGAGGTGGGCCTGCTCAGCATGGCCGGCATGGACGGCAACAACGGCGGCTGGGCCCTGCTCTGGGGCAGCACGCCCACGACCACCACCTCGATGCGGCTGGTCATCGACGAGGACCAGCTCGGCGACTCGGAACGCAACCACACCACCGAGCAGGTGGGCTACCTGGTCTTCGAGACGCCCGTCCTGTACCCCAACGCCACGCCCGACGACCCGGCCGGCCTCGCCCGGACCGAATGCCCCCAGGGCGGCGGCACCGACAAGACCCCGACCCTGGGCTTCACCCTGGCCGACGCCGACGGCGACGACCTCACCTTCCGACTCCAGGTCGACGACACCGACAACACCTTCGGATCGCTGGTCGTGGACTACACCAGCGCCGCCCAGGCCGGCGGTGCGGCCGCCTTCACCGTCGGCCAGGCCGCCGGCGGCGGCAGCTACGCGGTGGGATCGGCCGGCCAGGAACTCGGCCCGGACACCTACTTCTGGCGGGTGCAGAGCACCGACGGCTTCGCCACCTCCGCCTGGGTGCAGGGCGCCTCCTTCACCGTCGTCGAGCCCACCGTCGACTTCTCCGCCGGCACCTACAGCGGCGGCGAGGCAGCCGGGCCGATCACGCTGACCGTCGACCTCAGCGACGACTCCTGCCAGACCATCACCGTCAACTACGCCTCCAGCGACGGCACGGCGGCGGCGCCGGGAGACTACGGCGCCGTCTCGGGCACCTTCACCTTCAACCCCGGTGACACCACCAGGACGTTCACCGTCACGCCGGTGAGCGACAGCGTCGACGAGGCCGACGAGACGGTCACGCTCACCCTGTCCGGGCCTCAGGATGCCACGCTCGCGGGGGTGAACAACCCGGCCACGCTGACCATCACCGACGACGACACGGCCGGGGTGACCATCACCGAGTCGGCCGGCTCCACCGGCACGGTCGAAGGCGGGGCGACCGACAGCTACACGGTCGTGCTCGACTCGCAACCCACCGGCAACGTCACCGTCACCGCGACGCCGGACACCGACGGCGACCTCGGATCAGGAGCAGCCACCGCCGTCACCCGCACCTTCACCCCCGGCGACTGGTCGGTGCCCCAGGTGATCACCGTCACCGCCGTCAACGACGACATCGCCGAAGGGGCCCACACCGCCACCATCACCCACACCGCCGCCAGCACCGACGGCAACTACGACGGCATCGCCATCGCGGGCGTTACGGCGAACATCACCGACAACGACACCGCCGGCGTCACCGTCACCCACACCGCGGGCGGCACGGCGGTCACCGAAGGGGGATCCACCGACACCTACTCCCTGGTCCTCACCTCGCGACCTACCGCCGACGTGGTCATCACCGTCGACCCCGACGCCCAGGCCGACCTGGGCGCCGGCCCGGGCGGGGCGGTCGCCCTGACCTTCACCAACGCCGACTGGGACACCCCCCAGTCCGTCACCGTCACCGCCGTCGACGACGACGTGGACGAGGGGGCCCACACCGCCACCATCACCCACACCGCCGCCAGCCCCGACGGCTTCTACGACGCCATCGCCATCGCCAACGCCACCGCGGACATCACCGACAACGACACCGCCGGCGTCACCGTGGCCCAGTCCGGCGGCACGACGGACGTCACCGAGGGCGGGGCCACGGATTCCTACACCGTCGTGCTCGAGTCCGAGCCCACGGCGGACGTGACCGTCACCGTCACCCCCGACGCGGAGCTGGATGTCGGCGGCGGGGCCGGGGTGGCCGTCACCCTGACCTTCACCAACGCCGACTGGGACACGCCGCAGACCGTCACCGTCACCGCGGTCGACGACGACCTCGACGAAGACGCCGAAGCGGTCACCATCACCCATTCGGTCGCCAGCACCGACGGCAAGTACGGCGGCATCGGCGCAGGCGGCGTCACCGTGAACATCACCGACGACGACACCGCCGGCGTGACCCTCACCGAGTCCGGCGGCACCACCGCCGCCACCGAAGGCGGCGCTACCGACACCTACACGGTCGTGCTGGACTCCCGGCCCGCGGCGACCGTGACGGTCACCGTCGATCCCGATGCCCAGACCGACCTCGGCGGAGGCCCGGGCGCGGCCATCCAGCTCATCTTCGCCCCCGGTGCCTGGTCCGCCGGCCAGGCCGTCACCGTGACCGCCGTGGACGACAGCGTCGCCGAGGGCGTGCATGCCTCCACCATCACCCACTCGGTGGCCAGTGTCGACCCCAAGTACAACGGGCTCGACCTCAGCGGCGATGACCTGACCGTCAGCATCACCGACAACGACGCCGCCGGCGTCACCCTCGCCGAGTCCGGCGCCGGCACCAGCGTCATCGAGACCGGCGCCACCGATACCTACTCGCTGGTGCTCGACTCCAAGCCCACCGCCGACGTGACGGTCACCGTGGATCCCGACGACCAGACCGGCGTCGGGGCCGGTACGGACGTCGCCATTCAGTTGACCTTCACCACCGCGAACTGGTTCACACCGCAGGTCCTGACGGTGATCCCCTTCGACGATGCCATCTTCGAGGGGGGCCACACCTCCACGATCACCCACACCGCCGCCAGCACGGACCCGACCTACGACGGCATGGCCATCCCGAACCTGGTGGTGAACGTGGCCGACGACGACGTGGCCGGCGTCACCCTGACCGAGACCGGCGGAACCACCGCCGCCACCGAGGGTGGCGCCGCCGACACGTACACCATCGTGCTCGATTCGGAGCCGACGGGCCCCGTCACCGTCACCGTGACGCCGGACGGGCAAACCGACCTCGGCTCGGGGGCCGGCGTCGCCGTGAACCTCGTCTTCACGGCCGGCGACTGGGCCTCCGCCCGCACCGTCACCGTGACCGCCTTCGACGACGCCGTCGACGAGGACGCCCACAGCTCGACGATCTCGCACTCCGTGGTGAGCGGCGACGGGGATTACAACGGAATGGCGGTCAGCGACGTCATCGCCACCATCACCGACAACGACACCGCCGGAGTGACCATCACGGAGTCCGGCGGCACGACGGCCGCCACCGAGGGCGGCGCCGCCGATACCTACGAGGTGGTCCTCGACACCAGGCCGACAGCGGCCGTCATCATCACGCTCGATCCCGACGCCCAGTCGCACCTGGGCGCGGCGGCGGGCGCGCCCATCCAGTTCACCTTCACGACGGGCAACTGGTCCGTGCCCCAGACGGCTACCGTCACCGCCGTCAACGACGACGTCGCCGAAGGCGCCCACACCTCCACCATCGTGCACTCCACCAGCAGCACGGACGCCAGGTACGACGGCCTGGACCTCAGCGGCGCAAACGTCGTCGCCGCCCTCACCGACAACGACACCGCCGGCGTCACCATCCTCGAAACCGCCGGGGCAACGAACGTCAGCGAAGCCGGCGTCGCGGACACCTACACCCTGGTCCTCGACTCCGAGCCCACCGGCAACGTGACCGTCACCCTCACCCCCGACGACGACGGCAACCTGGGCGTCGGCGCCGCCACCGCCGTCACCCGCACCTTCACCCCGGGCGACTGGTCGGTGCCCCAGGTGATCACCGTCACCGCCGTCAACGACGACATCGCCGAAGGGGCCCACACCGCCACCGTCACCCACACCGCCGCCAGCACCGACGGTTGCTACGACGGCATCGCCATCGCCGACGTTTCCGCCAATGTCACCGACAACGACACCGCCGGCGTCATCGTCACGCCCACGGGCGGGACCACCGCGGTCACCGAAGGCGGCGCCACCGACACCTACGCCCTGGTCCTCGCCTCGGAGCCGACCGCCGACGTGGCCGTCACCGTCGACCCCGACGCCCAGAGCGACGTCGGCGCCGGCAGCGGCACCGCCAGCACCCTCACCTTCACCGCCGCCAACTGGGATACACCCCAAGACGTCACCGTCACCGCCGTCGACGACGACGTGGACGAAGGCGCCCACACCTCCGCCATCACCCACACCTCCGCCAGCACCGACGGGTTCTACGACGGAATCGCCATCGCCAACACTACGGCGGACGTCGCCGACAACGACACCGCCGGCGTTACCGTCACCGAGTCGAGCGGCTCGACGGAGGTTACCGAGGGCGGCTCGAGCGACACCTACACCGTCGTGCTGGACTCTGAGCCTGCCGCAGACGTCACCGTGACCGGGACGCCGAACGCCGAACTGGACCTGGGCGGCGGTGCCGGGGTGGCCATCAGCCTGACCTTCACCGCCGCCGATTGGGACACGCCGCAGACCGTCACCGTGACCGCCGTCGACGACGACGTCGAAGTCGGCGACCGGGTCGGCACCATCACCCACGTGGCCGCCAGCGCGGACGGAAACTACAACGGTCCGGTTCTACCCGACATCGTTCCGGCGATCATGGAGGACGACGTCGCCGGGGTGTCCATCGCGGAGACCGGCGGCCACACCGCCGTGACCGAGGGGGCCGCCACCGATTCCTACCAGGTCGTCCTGAACTCGCAGCCCGAAACCGACGTGCTGATCACGGCCGACCCCGGCGGCCAGGTCGACCTCGGCGCCGGCCCCGGCACGCCCGTCCAGCTCACCTTCACCCCGGTCAACTGGTCCACCCCCCAGACCGTCACCGTCACCGCCGTCGACGACACCGACGACGAGGGGCCACACAGCGCAACCGTCGTTCACACCACGGTCAGCGGCGACGGCAAATACAGCGGAATCACGGTGACCACCGTGGCCGTCTCCATCACCGACAACGACGGCGTGGACCCCGGGGGAGGCGGTCCTGCGGGAGACCCGGGGGCGGACACCGACCCGGACCCGGACCAGGATGGTGACGATTCGGACGGGGTGGCGGAGGAGGGAGAACCCCCGCAGGACGAGGACCCCGAACCCTGGCCCGACGACGAGGACGACGGCGAAGGGGAACCGCCCGAATGGGACGGAGAACCCGATCCGCCCGCCGAGGAGGAGCCCCCGGCTCCCGAGCAGGACCACCCACCCGCGGACGACCCGGAGCTGCCCCCGCAGCCGGAGGTCCGCGTCCGGATCGAGATGGCCTCGACCACACTCCGCGTTGGTGATGAGCTGGGTCTGACGGTCGTGGTCACCAATGTGGGCACCGCGGACGCCTGCGATCTGGACATCACCCTCAGACTGTCGGATAACGGTGAATGGCTGGCGGCCGAGACGATCGGCAAGGAAGACGCCTGGGAGATCGACGTCGCCGCCCTGGCCGGCACGGGGGAAGCCCGGGTGTTCCTGGGAGACCTCGCCGCGGGTGAGAGCATTGAGGTCGAGTTGTGGGTGCGAGCCGTGGCCGGCGGCACCCTGACCCTCGCCGCGGAGATCGGATCCGAACAGACGGTTCTCACGGAGGAGTCCGCCGAACTGGAGGTGGAGCACGTGTTCACCGAGCGAGTCACGATTCGCCGCCCCGCAGGCTACTGCGGCGCGGCTGCCCTGCCCGCGGCGATCGGCCTGGGCCTGCTGATGACCCTGCGAATGGCCACCGGCCGGCGCATCAACACCCGGCGAGCATGGAGGTGCCGACGATGAAGGCCATGCCCCGGCTCAGAAACGCGATGCTGTCCGCGGCCCTCGTACTGGCGGGCGCCGCCACCGCGGGCTGTGACGGCACTCTGCTCGCCGGCCATCTGCTCTCGGGTGCCGCCGGTTGGCTGATCGGCCGGGCCACCACGCCCGTCGAGGTCGAGACCCGCTGCTTCCGGGACGGTGAGCCCGTCGACTGCTCCGAGCTGCCCACCTGACGCCCGGCCGGCAGCCCCGCCCTCACGGTTTACGGACAGCCCCTGTCACCGACTCGTCGTTGCCGGCCACCGCCGCCCTGGCCCGCCACTCGGCGGCCGGGCCCCTCCGGCCCCAGGCCTCGTACACCGCTGCGAGCCCCGCGGCCGCCTCGAGGGTGATCCGATCCCCTGCGCCGTAGCGCGCCCGCGCCCCGTCGTACGCCTCTCTGGCCACCTCCTCCGCTTCCTCGAACCGCCCCAGGGCAAGGAGCGTTTCGGCGTACCCCTGCGAAGACTCGATGATGTACGCGTGCCCCTCGGTCAGCACGCGCCGCTCCGCGGCCAGCACCTCGGCGAACACGCCTTCCGCTTCCTCGAGTTGCCCGTGCTTCAACAGGCACCAACCCAGGTTGCCCATCCAGTACAGCCGGTAAGGGTGCTCCGGCCCGAGCACGCCGGTGGCGTCCTCCACGATTCCGCGGTACAGCGGCGTTGCCTCCGCGAAGCGGCCGCCGGTGTACAGGTACCAGGCGTGGATGTTCCGGGCGTACAACGTGTGAGGGTGGCGGGCGTCCAGCGTCCGCACCAGACCGTCTCTGCCGTCGACGGCGAGCGGCTCGGCCTCGTCGAGCTTGCCCTGGGCGATCAGCGCCGCGGCCAGGTTGCTGGCCTCCAGCAGCGTGCTGGCCGCATCCGGTCCGTCGTTGAGTCGAAACCCCTCCCGGCTGCGGCGGAACAACGGCTCGGCCTCGGCCGCCCGGCCGCCCGTGAACAGGAACCACGCCAGGCGGTGCGAGGACCGGACCGTGTCGGGGTGCATCTCACCCAGCACGCGCCGCTGGGCCTCGACCGTCGGGCCCAGCCGGGCGATGGCCTCCTCCATCCGGCCGAAGTCACCCAGCGCCCCGGCCAGCACCGCCGCCAGCCTCAGGGTGGCGGGATGCTCCGCCCCCTGCGTCCGCTGGCGGATCTCGGTGGCGGCTTCGAGCTGCCGGACGGCCACCTCGAACTCGCCCAGGCTGTGGTAGATCCGCCCCACGATCTCGCGAACCGCCGCCTCCGTCTCCGGCCGGCCTGCCGTGAAGCCGTCGATCTTGCCCGCCGCGATATCCAGGGCGTCCCGAACCGTCAGCTCCCGCCCCAGCGCCCGCCAGGGGCTGGCCAGCGTCAACACCTCACGCAGGAAGTCGTTCGCCGCCGTGGCGTTCTCCGCCTCACGCAACGCCAGACACCGGGCCGCTTCGGCGGCATCCCGCTCCCGCACCGCCCGCCGCCAGAAAGCCAGCGAAGTCACCAACCCCGCGCAAACCACCAACACGAACGCCACCGCCACCACCACCGCCGGCCGGTGCCGCCGCAGCTCCGCCCGGAGCACATACCCCAGCGAGTCCCGCCGCGCCCCGATCGGCTCGCCCGCCAGGTAATGCCGCAGGTCGCCAGCCAACTCGCCGGCGGTCTGGTACCGGCGCTCCGGGGCCTTGGCCAGGCACTTGAGCACGATGGTCTCGACGTCCGCGTCCATCCCCCGGCCCAGCTCGCGGAGACGGGCGGGCTCGGCGCTCAGGATATTGTCGACGACCTCCCGCACGCTCCCCGTCACCGCGTAGGGAAACCGCCCGGTCAAAGCCTGGTACAGCATCACCCCCAGGGCGTAGACGTCGGTCCGCACGTCGATGTCGGCCGGCGAACCCTCGATCTGTTCGGGCGAGGCCCAGGGCATCGACCCGACAAACTCGCCCGTGGTGGTCATGGCCCGCTCGCCGCCCACCACCTTGGCCAGCCCGAAATCCAGTACGTGCGGCTCGCCGTCGCCGTCGATCAGGACGTTGCCGGGCTTCAGGTCGCGATGGATGATGCCGCGCAGGTGGGCGGCGCTGATGGCGTCACAGATCTTGACGAACAGCCCCAGCGTCTCGCGGGGGCAGCGCCCTCGGGCGGCCACGTACTCGTCCAGCGGCTCGCCGCTGATGTAGTCCGTCACGTAGTAGAAGCTGTCGCCGGTGCAGCCGGCATCGTGGATGGCGGGGACGTTGGGGTGCCGCAGGCGGCCGAGAATCTCGATCTCCCGCTCGAAACGCCGCGTGCTTTCCGTGCCGGGCCCGGCGTCGCCGGCCAGCACCTTGATGGCCACGCTTCGCCGCGTCCGCTCCTGCACCGCCTGATAGACGATGCCCTGGCCCCCGCGGTGGATCTCGCCGACCAGCTCGTAGCCCGGCAGCGTCTCCACCCCCGCGGCGGGTACCCGCCCCAGCCCCCCCGCCGCGCTGCGGGCCCGATCCTCCGCCTGCTCGATGATCGCCAGCCGGCCCAGGGCGGCGGCCAGCTCGGGCATCAGCTCCGGGTGCTCCCCGACCACCACCCCGTCCGGAAGGGACTCGCCCGACACCCGGCGGCTGATGCAGCCGTCAACCACCTCCTGGATGCGCTGGGCCCGGTCTCCGCCGTCCGCTCCCCCGGCCATCCCGTCGTCCTCCCCGGCGCTCGGCCCGGTGCCTCGCTACGCCGACTCCAGACCAGCCGCCGGCTTCGGCTCGCCCGGGCCGCGGCTCACCAGGCCGCCAGCGGAACCTGCCCCGGCCAGGCCGGGGGTCCGCGCACACCACCGGCGCTCCCACGTCCGCCGCGCAATGAGACGAACTCCTCCCGACACTTCACCAGGACGGGAACGGCGCCCCGCGGATCACGCGTCGCGGCTCAGAAACCGGTCCGGATCCCCAACCACCCGGGCGAGCCGCCGCAAGGCCCGGCTGCAGAGCATCACCACCGCCTCGGCACTTCGCCCCATCCGCTGGGCCGTATCCTCCACCGACAGGCCCTCGAGGTAGTGCAGCCGCAGAACCTCGCGATGGTCCTCACTCAACTGCTTCAACGCCGCGTGTACCCCGGCGACGAGCTCCCGCCGGGCCACCGACCGGCTGGGCGTCCGCTCGTGCACCGCCACCAGATCGAGCAGCTCGGCCACCGACGAAGCGGCCGCCCCCGGGTCCTCGGCGGCCGCCCGCCGACCGCCGCCCCGCTTCCGAGCCCGCAGGGCCCGGACCGAATCCACCAGCTTCCGCTCCACGATGGCCTCCAACCAGGCGCGAAACGCCCCCGCCCGGCGGTCCCGCAGCGACCCGACCTGCTGGAAAACCACCACGTACGCCTCCTGGCACACGTCTTCCGCAGCCAGCACCCCCTGCAGGTCCGCCGGCACCCGCCTCTGCACCGTGGCCGCCAGGCGGGCGTGATGCCGCATCAGCAGTCGCTGCAGGGCAGCCCGATCACCCCCGGCCGCCAGGGCCACCAGCTCCGACTCCGACCCGTTCATTGTGCCTGCCCCTCTTCGCTGGCGCCGAAAGGACCCGCGCCGGCCGCCCCTCCCCACGATTGTACCGGGCTTCCGGCAAGGGGCGCTGGAATTACTCGTCGAGACCCGTGGCCCGCAACCCCCGTTTCCGTCCCTGTACCTGTGGAGGTCCCGCTCCGGGCCCCGGGGGGTCTCAGGCGCTCGGCGGGACAGGCGCGGATTGCGACTCGGCCATGCCGGGCAATCCCTTGTGACGGAGGACACCTGTCATGTCAGGGCATCGGATCATCCAGGCGGTCGGGGTCGTGGCCCTGCTTCTGGTCGGCGCCGCCAACGCGGCGGCCCAGTGCGCCGAGCACGGCTTCGAGGAATTCGCCCCGGGCTCGGCCATCACCTCCCAGATCCCCGGCGTCACCTTCTCGGTGGTCGGGCAGTCCTGCGGGGGCACACCCTACCTCTACATGCGCGTCCAGGAGGAGTTCTACGGCGACAGCTTCGCAAGTCGCACGCTGGTCATCCAGACCGGCTGCCCGGACTTCAGTTCCGACTACATGCGTATGGTCTTCTCCAGCTCCCACGATGACGTGAGCTTCACGCTGGGCCCCTGGGCCGAGGAGTACGAGGTGCGCGTCTACAACACGACCTCCGGAGGGGCACCGGTCCACACCGAGGTCGTCGACATCCCCGGCGCAGGCTTCAAGGACGCCCTCTACCCCGTAAGCATCTACCGCGCCGCAGGCGACATCCGCCGCATCGAGGTCGAGGCGGACATGCAGGGCCACGAGGCCATCGACAACCTGAAGTTCGGCTGGGACGACACGCCCCCCACGGCACAGCTCGACACGCCGACGCACATGGAATGCGTCTGCGGCCAGGTCGAGTTCACCGGGATCGCCTGCGACGAGGACGGGGCCTACGACCGCGACCGCCTCGAATACCGCCGCGTCTGGCCCACCGCCGAAGCCGACTGGACCCTCATCAACGAGTGGATCGGCTCGCCCGTCTGCGACCCCGGCCACCTCTACTACTGGGACACCTCGGAGACGAGCGTCACCGACGGCGTCCACCTCGTCCGCATGACCGTCCTGAACGCCTGTGGTCTGTACTCCACCGCCGAAGTCCTGGTCTACGTGGACAAGTCCTTCGACAGCCTCATCATCCGCATACCGACCGCCGGGGATATCGTCGGCGGCGACATCTGCTTCGACGGAACCGCGTGGGAGCGCTTCTGCTTCGAGAGCTACGAGGTGGAATACCAGGACCCCAAGACCATGGACTGGTTGCCGGTGGATCCGGCCCATCCCGAGTACCTCAGCACCGTGATCGCCGACCCGTTCGCCTCGTGGACGGCCGCAGCCGGGCTCGACGACGGCAACTACAGCCTGCGCGTCTCCGCCCACTCGACCTGCGACAACAAGAAGGAGCTGTTCTCCGTCACCCTCGACAACACGGCGCCCGAAGCCGAGATCACCACGCCCGGCGCCTGCTCCGCGGTGGGCGACACGGTGGGCTTCACCGGAACGGTCTTTGACGCCAACCTCGACCAGTGGGTCCTGGAGTACTACGACCCCGCCACCAGGACCTGGCCCAACATCGTCACCGGAAACAAGTCGGTCTCGGGCAAGCTGGGCACCTGGGACACCAGCGGGCTGGCTCCCTGCTACTACGTGGTCCGCCTGCGGGCCTGGGACCTCGCCGTCGTCGACCCCTGCACCAATCCCCGCCACCACGAAACGCGGCACTACCTGGCCCTGGCGGTCGGCCAGCCCGCCATGGCCGACCTCGACGGCGACGGCGACGTCGACCTCGAGGACCACGCCATCTTCGCAACCCTCTTCACCGGCCCGCTGCCCTGACCTGCGGGCGAGACGATCGACCCGGCCCCGGGCCCTGCCGCGGGGCCGGGCACTGCCCGGCGAAACAGCACGACCACGGAGCGGGGAACGCAGGGCGACCCGGGGTGGCCGCCGGCCGCCCCGGGTCACCGATCATGCCCCCGGTCATCCCCACGGAAACGCCGCGCCCGGCGACGGCCGAACCGGCGATGGCGTCCCCCTGCCGATCGGTGCGGAAGCCGGCATGCGGGGTCGCCACCCCCGCACCCTGCTGCCCGACCGCGCTTCCCGCTGGCCGCGGGTGACGCAGCGCCGCCGCTCTCCACGGCCCGGCCGCTGCGGCGGGAACAGGCCTCCCCGGCCGGGAACAACCTCAGGAAGCGGAGTTCACCATCCCCTGGAGGGTAGCGCGCCCACCTCGGCCCGCAACAGGCGGTCGGACGCGCCCGACACCCCCGCCCCGGCATTCCGCGGATCGGGGCGCCGGCCGGCGGCGCTGACGCCGTGCCACCGACTCGATACAATCGCCGGACACGACATTCCGTCATCACGGCGTCACCGGACGGTGCGGCCCGGTTCCGCGCGGCACGGGGAGTTTCCTTATGATCGTCCTGGCAATCATGGTGGTAGCGGCCGTCGCCCTGGCTCTCGGGGCAAGATTCTACGCCCCGCTGATCGGGCGGGTGCTGGGCGAGAGACAGGATCGTGTCACTCCAGCCGTGGCCATCAACGACGGGCGCGACTACGTGCCCACCAGGACGCCGGTGGTCTTCGCCCACCACTACGCGTCGATCGCCGGGGCGGGCCCCATCGTGGGCCCGGTGGTGGCCCTGCTGTACGGCTGGGGCCCGGCGCTGGCCTGGATTCTGATCGGGGGCATCTTCCTGGGGGCGGTTCACGACTACGCGGCCACCCACATCACCATGCGGGAGGGCGGCAAGAACCTCACCGTGGTGGCCCGGCGCTACATCAGCCCCGGGGCCTTCGTCATGCTGCTGCTGTTGCTGATCGCCCTGCTGGCGTTGGTCTGCGCGGCGTTCCTGGATCTGTCGGCCACGGCCCTGACCTCGAAGGTGCCGGTTTCCACGCTCCAGCTCTCCAAGGACCAGACGCTGTTCCGCATGACCGAGGCGGCGGTGTTCGACCTGCCGGCCGAGGTGGCCGGCCAACTCCGGGCCGGCGAGGCCACCCCGGCCATTCGCGATGCCTTCGCCGCCCGGGGAGCGGCGCTGAGCGACGCGGTGGCGGTCACCGCCGAACCAACCGGCCGCGCCTGGCGGCTGACCGACACGCCGGCCGATTACGTGGTCCGCGACCAGCAGGGCACCTTCCGGGTGTACACCGACCACGCCATCATCGGGGGGATCGCCTCGACCTCGGTGGTGGTGATCACCGCCTGTTCGCCGCTGATCGGCCTGCTCTACCTCAAGCGCCAATGGCCGGTGTGGCTCTGCTCGCTGCTGGCCATGGGCATCTGCGCCCTCTCCATCACCGTCGGCCTGAAGCTGCCCATGTCCGTCGAGCCGCTCACCTGGAAGCTGATGATCAGCGGCTACGTGCTCATCTCCGCCGGCCTGCCGGTCTGGCTCTTCCTCCAGAGCCGGGACTTCATCAACGTCCACCTGCTCTACGTCGGCATGGCCCTGCTGGTCGTCGCCCTGGTGGCCGCCGGATTCAGCGGCGGCGGGCACATCGCCGAGGCGGCCGGCATCCCCCTGGACAACTGGGCGGAGGGCACCGCCGCCAAGGGCCCCGGCTGGCCCGTGCTCTTCGTGCTCATCGCCTGCGGGGCGGTCAGCGGCTTCCACAGCCTCTGCGCCGGCGGGACCACCTGCAAGCAGCTCAGCAACGAGCTGGCCGCCCGCCGGGTGGGCTACTACGCCATGCTGCTGGAGAGCTTCCTGGCGGTCTGCGTGGTCTGCTCCCTGGCGGTGGGGCTGAGCCTGGCCGCCTACAAGGGCTACTGTCACCCGCCCGGCGCCAAGGGCAACGCCGTCCTGACCTTCGCCATGGCGGTGGGCCACACCACCAACACCGGGCTGGGCATCTCCATCGCCGCCGGGGCCCTGGGGGCCATGCTGCTGCTCGAGGGCTTCCTGGTCACCACCCTGGACACCGCCATCCGCCTCACCCGCTACATGATCGAGGAGGGCTGGGCGAACTTCTTCGGGCGCTACGACGTCTTCGCGGACGCCGCCCGGGCCCAGGCCGCTGCGGCCGCCGTGTCCGCGGGCGAGAAGGGCCGGGTAACCGGCACGGGCGGCCTGACCATCGACCAACCGCCGGTCCTGGAAGCCGTGCCCACCGGCCCTCCGGTCGAGACCCGCGGCCCGGGTCACTTCCTGCTGCGGACCCTGCGGTACTACTGGATCAACTCCGGCATCGCCGTCGTCCTCATGCTCCTGCTCGGCCTGGGCAACGGCTATCAGAAGCTCTGGAGCATCTTCGGGACGGCCAACCAGTTGCTGGCCGCCCTCGCCCTGCTGGTGGCCAGCACCTGGCTCTACATGCGCCGCCGCCCCATCTGGTACACACTGCTGCCCGCCCTGTTCATGCTGCTGACCTCCGTCCGCATGCTCGTCCGCCTCATCGCCCACGACATGCCCGGGTGGCCCAACAACGCCGCCCTGGTCATCACCGAGTACGTCGTGCTGGCCATGACCCTGGGCATCGTCGCCCTGGCGGTCGTCCGCTGGCACCGGGGCCGGCCCGCCGCACCGGTTACCGCCGGCGCTTAGTCTCCAACGCCAGGGGTTGATCGCGTCCTGTCTCCGGTTGCGGCCGAAGGCCTCCTCGGCAAGACAGCCCAGGGCTGTCCTCGCTGGCGTTCGCCGAGCGGGCCGCTGCGCCCCCCTGGCCGGCGGACGCGTCCCCTTGAGTTTCCGGCCACGGCCCGTCGCCCGCAGGGCGGATGTCTCTTGCCAGGGGATGGGACGGGCCTCCGGCCTCCGACGTCGCAACGCCGCAGTTTCCGCGCCTCCCGGTCGCCGGGCCGGCCATCCGTGCAGCGAAGGTCCACAGCAGGGAGCATGCGGACCGCCGCGCTCACTTGCCGGGCTTCTGGAGGTTGTACTTCTTGATCCGGTAGCGGAGGTTGTCGCGGGTGATGCCCAGGGCCCGGGCGGTGGCGGACTGGTTCCAGTTGTTGGCAGCCAGGGCGTTGAGGATCATGGCCCGCTCGTAGCCCCAGAGGCTGGAGTCCCCCTGCGGTGCGGGAGCCTCGGCGCCGGGGCCGACGATCTCGCGGGGCAGGTGGGCCGGCAGGATCGCCTCGCCGTCGCACAGCAGCACCGCCCGCTCGATGACGTTGCGCAGCTCGCGGATGTTGCCGGGCCAGGAGTGCCCCACCAGCACGGCGATGGCCTCCTGGCCGGCCCCGGGGGCCGGGCGGGCCAGGTCCGTACTGGCCTTCTGGATGAAGTGATCCACCAAAAGCGGGATGTCCTCCCGGCGGGCCCGCAGGGGCGGCGTCTCGATGGGAAAGACGTTCAGGCGGTAGTAGAGGTCCTCCCGGAATACGCCTTCGGCCACGGCGTCCTTCAGGTCCCGGTTGGTGGCCGCCAGGATCCGCACGTCGCAGGCCACCGTCTTGACACCGCCCACCCGAACGAACTCCCGTTCCTCCAGGACCCGCAGCAGCTTGACCTGGGTGGAGGGGCTGATGTCGCCGATCTCGTCGAGGAACAGCGTGCCGCCGTCGGCCAGCTCGAAGCGGCCGATCTTCTGCGCCGTGGCCCCGGTGAAGGCTCCCTTCTCGTGGCCGAACAGCTCACTCTCCAGCAGCGTCTCGCTCAGGGCCGCGCAGTTCAGCCCGACGAACGCCCGGTCCGCCCGTGGCGAATGATTGTGCAGGTAGCGGGCGGTCACCTCCTTGCCCGTGCCCGTCTCGCCCGACAGCAGGACAGTGGCGTTGCTGCCGGCCACGCGGTCGCACAGCTCCAGCATCTGCCGCAGGGCCGGCGACGTGCCGATGATGCTCTCACCCGTCAACACCGTCTGCCGCAGGCCCTCGTGCTCCCGGCGCAGCGTGGTGTGGGTCCGGGCGTTGCTGGCCCCAATGGCCGCCAGGTTGGCGAACACCACCAGCAACGCCAGATCCGCCTCGCCGAAGCTCTCCCCGCCCCGGCGGTTGAGGACCTCCACCACGCCGACCACCTCTCGCTGATGGATCATCGGCGCGGCGATCAGCCCGCGGGTGCGGAAGCTGCTCCGGGCGTCGATCCCCTCGAAGAAGTGTTCATCCTGGTGCACATCGGGCGAGATGGCCGGCTGCCCGGAGGAGGCCACGTAGCCGGCGATGCCCAGATTGGAGTCGAACTCCTCGCCGATCAGGGCCGGACCGCGCTCCCCGAAGGCCGCCACGAAAACGAGTTTCTTGCGGCGCTTGTCCAGCAGCAGCACGCTGCTGGCTTCGGCGTTCATCACCTCGGCAGCGGTCCGGGCGATGGTGTCGAGCACCACGTCCAGATCCAGGCTCGAGTTGATCGCCGCCGAGGCCTGGGTCACAGCGGCCAGTGAATCAGGGGGAAGATCTGTGGCGGGCACTCTCATGGCCGCGGGTCCCCGAGTTCCAGGTGTCGGTTACGGCAGGATCTCGACCACGTCACCCAGGCGCAACACGGCGAACAGCTCCTCGATGGCCACATCGCTCAGGGCCACGCAGCCGGCCGTCCAGTCCCGGCCGGCATGCCGGGAAGCTCCGTTCCCGCCGTGCAGACCGATCCCCCCGCCCAGCGCCGTGGTCCACGGCGGGCAGCGCCCCGCCTCCGTCGCCTCGAGGATGGCCCGGGCCTCGCCCGCGGTGAGCAGACCCGCCTCGAACCCCGCCCGGGCGGCGTCCGCGTTCGGGTAGTCGATCCCCAGGAAACGGTGATGCTCGCTGTGACGTTTGCGGGCGCAGATGCGGAACACGCCCTCCGGCGTGCGGCCGTCGCCCAGACTGCACTTGTCGCCCGAGGGATGCCGGCCCAGAGCGACCGGATAACTGCGGGTCAACCGGTCTCCCTCGAACAGGTAGAGGCGGCGTTTGGACTTCAGGACCACCACCCGGGGCTGGTGCAGCCGCAGCACCGGCACGCCCCGTCGCTCCGTCCGCCGCGCGGCCCCCAGCGTCATCGACAGGGTCCACAGGGCAATCACCCCCAGGCCCGCGGTGACACCGGCCGCCCGGCAACATCTTTTCAAACAGAAGCTTGAGCCCTCGTGCCCCATGCCGTCCCCGCGAGACGTCCCGCCGCCGGTTTTCCCTAACTCCCTCGAACTCCTATCGAGGATCGAGCGTAAAGATACAATGGAGTGGTGGATGCGCCAACGGATGAGCAGCTTCTGGCGGGTTACCTGGCGGGGGGCGGCGACGGCTTCGCGGAGCTGGTGCGGCGCCACAGCCGGGAACTCCATCAGTTCGTGGTCCGGTTCACGAACAGCGCCGCGGCCGCGGACGACGTGGTCCAGGAGGCGTTCCTTCAGGTACACCTCTCCGCGGCCAGCTTCGACCCCTCGCGCCGCTTCAAGCCCTGGCTCTTCACCATTGCGGCCAACAAGGCCCGCGACTGGCTCCGCAGCCGGTCGCGGCGGTCCGAGGTACCCCTGGACGCCACCATCAGTTCCGGCAGCGACTCGCAGCAATCCTTCGCCGACCTGCTGGCGGACGATGCCGGCCCGGTCGGCGAGGAGCTCGAGGACCGCGAGCAACACCTGCGGGTCCAGCAGGTGGTCGCGGCGATGCCCGATCATCTGCGGGAGGCCCTGGTGCTGGCGTACTTCCACCGCTTCGCCTACCGGCAGATGGCCGAGGTTCTGGACATTCCGCTGGGCACCGTCAAGAGCCGGCTGCACGCCGCGGTGACGCGTTTCGCCCGCGATTATGAGGCCGCCCTCCTGGGGCGGCAGCCGGCGGAAAACCCGCTCGAGGAAGAAACCTGACTCGGGTCGAGCCGACGGCGTTTGTTGGACCTCCGGGCGAACGAGGGCGCCCGGGGACACGTACTTGCTCTGGGTGACCGACATCTCCGCCGCCCCCGCGGGACGGCTCTGGGAAAGAGGCCTGGCTGGTGAGTGACATGGATCGGCCGACAGACATTTCCAACGACCAGTTGCTGGACTACGTGCTGGAGCGCTGCCAGGCAGCCGACGAGCAGCGCATCCGGGCCGCCCTGAGGCAGGACCCCGCGTTGAACGCCCGCTGCGACCGTCTGCGGCGGAGGCTGGCCCCGTTGGACGCCTGGACGGCGCCCCCGCCCCGGGAAGGCCTGGTGGACGACATCCTCGACGTCATCGCCGCCCAGTCCGCGGGCCGGGCCCTCGAGCGGCGGCAGGCGGCCTCGGCTCTGCCGCCCGGCAGCAACCGCGATCTGGCCGGTTCGCGTCCCCTGGTCTCGCTCCGCGAGTTGGTCGCTCTGGCGGCCTGCATCACCTTCCTGGTCGGGATCGTGGTGCCGGGTCTCTCCACCGCCCGGTTCAACTCCCGCCGGACCATGTGCGCCAGCAACCTGGCGGGGTTGTATCAGGGCATGTCCTCCTATGCCCAATCGTACGCCGGCCTGCTGCCCATGGTCGGTCGCGAGCCCGGCCAACCCTGGCTGCGGAAGCAGGATCAGGCCCACCGCACCAACCGCAGCAACGCCTACCTGCTCCTGCGGCACCGCTTCGTGGCCCGGCCGGAGCAGTTCGTCTGCCAGGCCCGCAAGGGGGCCCGGCCGATGAGCACCGACCAGATCGACCGCAACACCGACTTCCCCAGCGACCGCAACTGCAGCTACGACCTTCAGAACCTGAGCGGACCCACCCCGCGGCACCTCCTCATCGCCGCCCGCATCGCCCTGCCCTTCATGGCCGACGCCAATCCCCTGTTCGAAGGCGGGCGGTTCAACGGCGCCGCCGATCCCCAGGCCAACACCACCTCGCACCAGGGTCTCGGGCAGAACGTGCTGCACTTCGACGGCCGGGTCGCCTGGTATGTCACCCCGCTTTCCGAATCCACGCGTGACAACATCTGGCAGGCCGGCGATCTGCGCGAGTACAACGGCACCGAGACACCGCTCTCCACCACGGACGCCTTCCTGACGCCGTAGCGGCAACTTCAGTCGGCGACTCGCGCTCCGCGTGCGGCGGGCAGAGCGCGGATACCGCAGCCTGAACCAGGTCGCGGGCCGGGCCCCCGCTGCCGGACGATCGAGGCCGGCCGACGCTGGCGGTTCCACCGGTCGTGCCCCGGTCGATGCGCCGGCCTAGTACACGTCCAGGTCGGCGCCGCAGCGAACCTCGCCATCGTAGGACTGCGCGATCTCGGCCAGCAGGTCCCGGCAGGTGTGGCCCCAGAAGAGCTGGTGCGTCAGCACCAGCAGCTTGGGACGGACCTGGCAGGCGATGGTGGCCAGTTCGCGGGTGGAGGTGTGGAAGGCCGCGTGGTACCGCTTCCACTCGGGCGAGCGATCCTGGAACCCGGCGTGCGAATACACCTCGTGCACCAGCACGTCGCAGCCCCGGGCGTGCTGAACCAGGTTGGGGCTCGGGGCCGTGTCGCCCGAGACGACAATCACCCGATCCGCCGTCTCGAAACGGAACCCGTAGGCGTGCTTCCAGTTGCCGTGGCGCACGGGGAACGCCGTGACGCGGACGTTGCTGTCCCGGTAGACCGGTCCCGGGTGGATCTCGTGCACCTTCACCTTGTGGCCCTCGGGATTGGCCGGCTCGAGCCCGTGCAGGCGCACGTGCACATCCTCCTCGTATGCCCGGCGGAGGTGCTCGGTCATGCGGGCCAGACCCGGCGGCCCGTAGGCCTGAAGCGGCGTCTCGCGGCCCACCACCCAGGGCGAGAAGATGAGGTCGGGGTAACCCAGGGTGTGGTCCGAGTGCAGGTGGGTAATGAACACGTGGGTCAGCCGCCTGGCGGCCAGGGCCTCGATCCCCCCCCGCTGAGCGGCGGCCGCCCGGCGCACCACGCCCGGCCCGCAATCCACCAGGTAGGCCTGCCCGTCGACCACCACCGCCAGGGCCGGACCCCAGCGTTCCGGGTCCACGTTCGGCGTGCCGGTGCCCAGCAGAACCAAGCGCGTGCCCTTCTCGGCGGGGCGAGGCTGCGTGGTCGTCCTGGCCGGCTGGACGTCGCCCCCCCGGGCCACCGCGAGCCAGCAAACCGACCCCAACGCTACAACCACCATCAGTCGCAGGACCATCGACCAGCTCCCTCAGCCTGCTCCCGGGCGCGGCGGCGGGCCGACCCCGGCGCACGGGCCTTCCGGGCACTGCTTACCGGCATTCCCCCACAGTGACAAGATCCGGCAGAATCAGAGCCCGCGGCGCCGGCCGGGAGACCGGGGCGCGCGACGACGCGTTCCCGTGG
>Ga0180432_10002378_pt1 | contig 28198 bp, 21 predicted proteins | sample SS_ome_10_FD_132414 | JGI IMG/M metagenome (GOLD analysis project Ga0180432, IMG submission 132414) | Hypersaline lake sediment archaeal communities from the Salton Sea, California, USA - SS_1_MS_2 metaG | ecosystem: Environmental > Aquatic > Non-marine Saline and Alkaline > Hypersaline >... | reverse complement strand
ACGCAAACCACCAACCCCCTCAATCCCCCGAAAGACAAAAATCTCGTATCCGTAAAAGGCTAAATCTCATCAATATCCTTCCGAAAAAACATTACCATGCCATTAACCGGGAATCAGGGTTTTTTATCATTTAGCACTTGATAGTAAGGAAACGATAATATATAGTTTTCCATGTAGGAGGAGTTTACTATGCACCGGTTTCGTTTCAGGCTTTTAATATTGTCGGTTTTTATCGGCCATGTATTCATACTTCCGGCTTATGCCGGCTACCCGCAGACGATAACGACCACCACGCCTTTCGTTAACCTGCCTCGCCCGTCCGACGACCCGCGTTGGGCCAAGGCTTTCGCTCACTGGGACAAGCGAGGCGACGTCAATGAAGCTTCGGCTGCGGTAAAGATTTTCGAATCCCTGGCCACTGACAAACCGAAGCAATTCGGGGTTCAGTTATGGCTGGCACGGTCGTACTATCTGATGGCTATTAAGACAAAGTCCATGTCAAAGCGTGATGTGTTGTTGAGGAAGTCGGTAGCCGCGGCCGATCGGGCTCTTAAGATCAAGCCGGACGACGAATTCGCTATTAGCTGGAAATTCTCCGCGATTCTCCACTTACGGGAGATAACCAATGCGGAGTATGCCAAGCTCCGGCAAATTGGTAAAAAATATATGAATACTCGGGGGATAGTAGTGCCCAAGGGTGATCCGTTATGGAAGGAGGCCATGGCTCATTGGGACGCGCGCTATCAGCGTGAGGAAGGACTCAAGGCCATTGATGTTTTCAAAAAGATCGAGAAGAAGTACCCGAACCGAATAGAGCCAAAAATGTGGCTCTGCCGATCCCACTACTGGATGCATTTCATCGAGCCGACCGAAAAGGGCAAGGCAATGTGGCTCAAGGTCGCAGCGGATTGGGGCCGCAAGGCTATGAAGGTAGAGCCGCTCAACGCCGCCGCCAATTACTGGATGGCGGCATCCATCGGCCAATACGCTTCTCATACCTCTTTCTCGAACATGGTTAAACATGCCGTGGAGATCGTCAAGGCTTTGCAGTTGGTGATGGAGGAAGACCCCCAATATTTCTACGGTGGAGTAAGTCAATACCTTGCTTTGGCCTTTGCCCGCGCCGGTCCCCTGGTGGCCAAGTCGCTGGAGATAATAGGATTCAGCGAGGAAGTAGCTCTCAGGAGCACGAGGTTCGCCGCCAAATACCAGCCGCACTACCTGCGCAACTTCTACGCCCAGGGTGAGATGTACGTCAAACAGGGCAAAAAAGATGAGGCTAGAAGGGTTCTTCAAATCGTGCTCAACTCTGACCCAACAGTACTCAAGCTGCAAGAGCCGGAAAACCGCGTGGCTCAGGATTTGGCCAAAAAGCTGATTCGGGAGCATTTATCGAAATAAGGAAATGTAATGACCTACGATGAGAGACCATGGCTTAAGTTCTACGACGAAGGGATCGAACCGGACATCGCGATACCCGATGTCACCGTAGCTGCGCTGCTCGAGGAGAGTTTTTCCGATTACGCGGATCAGGCGGCCATTCATTTTATGGGAGTCACTTTGACCTTCAGGCAGCTTGATGAATACTCGCGTCGATTCGCCACATTCCTTGCGGAAATCGGATGCGATCCCGGCGATACGGTGGGAATCAACATGCCCAACATCCCCCAGTACCTGATCGCCCTTGCTGGAGCCATCAGGGCCGGCTGCGCGGCCACCGGCGTTTCGCCGCTGCTCACTCAAAAGGAAATAGCTTATCAGCTCAACGACTGCGGCGCGCGAGTTCTGGTAACTCTGGACGCTATCTTCGAGAATCGTATTCTCAAGATTCAGGACAATGTCCCCAAGCTCAGCCACGTGGTCGCCACCGGGATCGGGGACTTTATGCCATGGATCAAGCGCACGCTCGGCAAGCTGCTCAAGAAGATTCCCACCGGCAAGATAGTTCCCATACCCGGCAAGACCGTGCTCACCTTCCCGGAACTTCTGAGTAAATACCCCGATAACGCTCCAAAGGCCGGCATAGGGCCGGAGAACACCTGCCTGATTCAATACACAGGCGGAACCACCGGGATGCCGAAGGGCGCCGAACTCACGCAAAGAAACCTCGCCTCCAACATTCTCCAGATCAAACAGTGGTTCGATACCAGACCCGGTGGTGAGGTATATATATCCGGCTTTCCGTTCTTTCACGTGGCCGGCCTTATATTCGGTATGAGCGGTATGTGCATGGGCAACCCTCAAATACTTATTCCCGACCCCAGGAATACCAGGCACATCTGTGAAGAGTTCGCGCGGTATTCGCCTACAATCATGGCCAATGTTCCGTCGCTTTATCAGATGCTGCTGGAAGAGCCTATGTTCAAAACCTTAAACTTTCCCCAGCTCACGACCTGTGTATCGGGCGCCGCTCCTTTTGCCGTGGAATCTTTCAAGGCGCTTGAAGCGGTGGTGGGCGAGGGTAAGGTCGTCGAGGTCTACGGCATGACCGAAACCAGCCCACTGCTCACAATAAACCCTCACCAGGGTCTTAAAAAAATCGGCGCGGTCGGAGTACCTATCCAAAGCACGCGAATTAAGCTCGTTGACGTGGAAACAGGCGCCGAAGAGGTTCCAATCGGCGAGGAGGGCGAAGTTATCGCACAAGGGCCCCAAGTGATGAAAGGTTATTACAATAAACCCGAGGAAACCGCTCATGCTTTGCGCGAGTTCAAGGGGGAGAAGTGGCTCTACACAGGCGATGTGGCAAAAATGGACGAAGATGGATACTTCACTATCGTGGATCGCACCAAGGATATGATCAGCATAAGCGGCTTTAAGGTATTTTCCCGCGAGGTCGAGGAAACTCTTTACGAATATCCTGCCGTCGAGATGTGCGCCATCATCGGCTTGCCTGACCCCGACCGGCTGGGTAATGAGCGCGTGAAGGCCGTGATACAAATTGCGAAAAATCACAAAGACTCGGACAGAGGCGCACTGGAGAAAGAGATCGTCAAGTATTGCCGGGAAAACATGGCGCCTTATAAAGTGCCCAAAGTCATCGAGTTTGTGGATGAACTCCCACTTACAACGGTCGGCAAGGTGGATAAAAAAGCACTCCGATAAAAAGTAGCGGATATAGTTTGTTTTTAATCGGTTTTACGATTGTAACTTTCAGGCATGTTTCATCTGAGATGAGGGATTTTTAATCCTTCGTCCAAGGCTCAGTGTTGAGAACCCGTTTGAATATTGATATTATGTCTTTTTGTCCGGCACGATTTGCGAAACTTATTTTAAGGAGGATTTGCTATGGAATATGGAACTATTCAATTCGAGCGGGAGGGACCGGTCGGGATACTGACCCTGAACCGTCCGGAGCGTTTGAATGCCATTAACTACGCCATGCGCGATGACATCCGGGGTTTTTTTACGGAGCGGCTTACCGACAACGACATGAGGGTGATCGTGATCACCGGAGCGGGCAGGGGCTTCTGCTCGGGACTGGACATCAAGGACTCCACCATCACCAGCCCCGAAAACAGCTACACCCCCAAGCTGGCCTACGAACTGCAAAGACTGTTTTCCGATTTCATCCTTCTCATGCGCCGATGTCCGCAGCCGATAATCGGGGCAATAAACGGCGCTTCGGTCGGAGCGGGCTTTTCCATGGCAATGGCCTGCGACGTCCGGTTCGCGACGCCTGAGGCCAAGTTCTCCGCCGCTTACATCAACATCGGCACCGGCGGCGCAGATATGGGATCCTCATGGTTTTTGCCAAGAGCGGTAGGGACGGGAAACGCCGCGAGGTACCTGTTTACGGGTGACTTGTTCGGAGCGGAAGAAGCGCTCAGGATCGGCTTCGTACAGGCCGTGGTCGATAAGAAAAAGCTGATGGAGGAAGCCATGAATTTGGCCCGTATTATGGCGAGCAAATCGCCGCTGGGGCTGAGACTTACCAAAGAGGCCTTGAACCGCAATACGGGCGGGATGAGCATCGAGGACGCCATCCGTCTCGAAGACCGCAACCAGGCAATGTGCATAGCACAGCTTGCAACTCAGGTAAGCGAGCCGGAGGACAAGTGAGATAACCAGGGCCAATGAATTAGTGCTTTGACTAAGGTACCGGGTCTTTCTTACCGATGGCACAGGCTCACAAGAACAGGCTTCTACAACTCATCCAAAGGAAGGATGAGGAAAGTGTCAAAGCCTACCTTGAAACTCTACCTGAAACAGAAAAAGGCAAACTATTTGAGAAGTGTCTGGCTGAACTTTTTAAAGGTAACGGCTGGCTTGTCGAATCTAAAGGGGGGCGGGGGGATAGAGGCGCGGACATACTGCTTTATCACCCAAAGACTCCCGACAGGGTTGCTCTAATCATCCAGGCGAAAAACCACGCCAAACCTTTGACCTTCGATGAAACAAAGCTGGAACTAATCAAGTTTGAAGAGCAAGCCGCGCCAAAATACAACTGCCGGCAATATAACCTCTTTGCTGTGAATGGTTTCGTCAAAGAGGCCCACAAGCTCAGCGAATTTAACATGCTGCTGTCCGATTGGGAGTATGTAACGCGCCTGATCGAACGATACGATCCTGATAAAATAGTCGAGCCGGAAATAGAACTTTACGCTCACAACAAGAACACCTACCAGCGGGCAAATGAACTTTGGCTCCACAGCAATTATGTGGCCGTGGTGCAAGCAACTGGCACCGGAAAGAGCTTCCTGATCGCTAAAGTAATGATCGATTTCTTGGACGAGAACAAGCTGGTGATGGCTCCGTCCAACTACATCCTTGACCAGCAAAAGTCCAGAATCCCGTGGGCTACACAATCCACAACCTTCATGACATATGCTAAAGCGCCCAACCTCACAACTAAAAAAATCAATGCTTTGAAACCAAAGCTGATAGTGCTTGATGAGTTCCACAGGTGCGGAGCGGCGGTCTGGGGAAAAGGTGTGCAGAGGATACTTGGCGCACACCCGAATGCGTATGTGTTTGGCACAACAGCCACTCCTATCCGCTATTTAGACGACGCGAGAGACATGAGCTATGAACTCTTTGGCGGTGTGGTTGCTGAAGATTTATCTCTCGCAGAAGCAATCGTTAGAAGGATACTCCCAGCCCCTGATTATATAGCCGCTCTTTACACGCTGGATGAGGAAATAGAAGACCTGCTCGAAACACTTGAGGCCGGCAATAAAACAGATGAAGAAAAGAAAGAGATTAAAACCGAGATTCAACAGGCGAAACTGAATTGGGAGAAAACTTCGGGTATCCCTGAAATACTCAAGAAACATCTCACTCCCGACATCAACAAGTTCATCGTGTTCTGTCGTAATGAGGAACATCTCGATGAGATGGAATGGGTGGTTGAAAGCTGGTTTCAAAAGGCGAAACTTTACAAGAGGCGAAAAAAATATCGAGTCATTAGCAGCGAACCTGAAAGCGATAAAAACCTTGAAGCATTCAAGAAAGCCAAATCAAAGGACACCGCTCATCTACTATTTGCCATAGATATGCTCAATGAAGGGTTGCATATTTCGGATGTCGGCGCTGTAATTCTTCTCCGACCCACCGAAAGCCCAATCGTCTTTTACCAGCAGATCGGGCGTTGTATTCAAGTAGACTCATTGCATACACCCATCATTTTTGACTTTGTTAATAACTTCCAAAGCATACGGGCGAAAGACTTTCTGCAAGCCCTGGATGAGGCAAAAGAACAAGAACGAGAAAAACGAACCGACCTGGGCCTGGAAGAATATACTCCAACCTTCCATATAAGTGATGATACTAAGGAGATACTTGAGGTCTTTGAGAACATCTCAGAACGGCTGCAACCCTGGGAGGTGATGTTTCAGCAGTTGATGGAATACAAGAAACAACATGGCGATTGTAATGTGCCAGACAAATGGGAGGGAAATAAGAAATTAGCGCATTGGGTAGGTAACCAAAGACAGAATAAAGCAAGGTTATCGACAGATAAAGTAGAGCGTTTAAATAATATAGGATTCGACTGGACTCCCCTTGATACAGTTTGGGAACAGATGTTCACCGAACTGGTTGCTTTCAAGGAAAAGTTTGGGCATTGCAAAGTTGCCCAACGGTGGAAGGAAAATAAGCAATTGGCAACGTGGGTCAGCGAGCAACGACATAGCAAGGAAGCACTTTCTCCAAAAAGGGTGAGTAAGCTCGATGCTATCGGCTTCGACTGGAATCCCCATGATACTTATTGGGAACAGAGATTCGCCGAACTGGTGGCTTTTAAAGAAAAGTTTGGACATTGCAACGTTCCCAGAAAGTGGAAGGAGAACGAGAAGCTAGCGACATGGATTGGTACTCAGAGACAAAATAAAAGCAGGCTTTCACCAAAACAGGTAAAGAAGCTCGACGCTGTTGGCTTTGACTGGAACCCAATTAAAACCCAGTGGGAAAAAATGTATGCCGAACTGGTAGCCTTTAAGGAACGGTTTGGGCATTGCAACGTCCCCGATCGATGGGATGAGAACAAGAAACTAGCGACATGGGTCAATAGCCAAAGGCAAGGGAAAAGCCGACTTTCACCAAAACAGTTAAACAGGCTCACTGCTATCGGTTTCGACTGGAATCCCCTTGAAACTGCTTGGGAAAAGAGTTTCGCCAAACTATTAGCTTTTAAGGAAAGGTTTGGGCATTGTAATGTACCAACGCGGTGGAAGGAAAACGAAAAGCTAGCCTCATGGGTTGGCACCCAGAGACAGAAGAAGGGAATACTTTCACCAGAAAGGGTGAGCAGGCTCGACTCTATCGATTTTGACTGGAATCCTTATGAAACTTATTGGGAAAAGATGTTTAGGGAGCTTATGAAATATAAGAAAAGATTCGGAGACTGTAACGTCCCTAATGGTTGGAAGGAGAACAGAAAACTAGCGACATGGGTCATCAACCAGAGACATAGGAAAGCCAAACTTTCACCAGATCAAGTAAGTAAACTTAACAATATCGGCTTTGACTGGAATCCTTATGAAACCGCTTGGGAACAGAGATTCGCCGAACTGATGGCTTTTAAAGAAAAGTTTGGACATTGCAACGTTCCCAGAAAGTGGAAGGAGAACGAAAAGCTAGCGACATGGATTGGTACTCAGAGACAAAAGAAAAGCACACTACTGTTAGGGCAGGTAAGTAGGCTCGATGCTGTCGGGTTTGATTGGAATCCCCTTGATACCTTGTGGGAGAGTATGTTCGTTGAACTTGTCGCATACAAAGAAAAATTCACGGACTGCAATGTACCGCGGAAGTGGCAAGATAACCCTAAGCTAGGCAGATGGGTGTCAGCTCAGCGTGAGTTTAAAAAACAGGTCAAACTCACCTCGGAACGCATCAAACGTCTTGATGAACTCGGCTTTGAGTGGGAGCCATCTAAAAAGAAAACAACGAATGAGAAAAATGACAAGGTACGGAATTGAGCGCGGACAGAAAGTAATGGCTCGCGTTTAACGAGCAAGCCACTTGGTTTTCATCTCAAGAGGTGAGATAACCGATCACTTACTGTATTTTTTAAATAGTGGAACCGGTATTTCTTCCCAATTTAATTTTTCATTCTCGTCTTCATCAATTTCAATAGATAGATTGCTTACCAATCTTCCATAAAGATGTGGATTATGTCCACAATTAATTTGTCCCTCAAATGCTACTCCATTAATTCTATTGAATTGAGCAGGATAAGGGTTATTTTTCTTATTTTTTGCATATGCAATCTTCTCGCTTAGGGTAGAAGTTAAATCTATATATAATTGCTCCGTAAATTTACGAACAGTTTCGCCCGATAGACGATAATTTAATACGGAAACGATTTTGTTCTGTCTAGCTGCATGATCACCAACCCATTCCCAAGTAATCAACCAGGCTTTTTTCATTTTTACCTCCAAGAAAATTCCTATTGATGTTAATTGAAAAGCGATCCAAGTGCCATAACCTTATCAAAACACACTAGCGCGAGGTGTACGGCTTAAAGCTTTGCTTAGTTACACCTTGCACAGAAGATAGCTGATTTAGGATTTGCAATTTGCGATTGGCTATCAGATCGAAAATCGCAAATTTTCAATTCCCTGGAACCCTCGAATCCTTGAACCCTTCGCATTTAGTTTTTCTGAACGAAGACGACCTCGCTGTAGCCATGTAGGTCGAGTTGGATTTTTGTGCCGTTGCGTTGTGTGATTTCGCCGGTCAACGAACCGCTGAACCGGTAAAATACGGGTCTGGAGAAGAACTTTTTGGCAAACGGTCTTATATATGAAGGCAGTTCGTTAATTACGTCCAACACCTCTTCCAGCCTTTCGGCCTGGGAACGCAATTTGAATAAGACGCCGTTGTAGTCGCCATCGACTTCCATGCGCCACGGGTAGGTGTATCCGGTGTTAGGATCCTTCCGGTAATCGCCGAGTTTCAGTTTGTAATTTTTTGTGGCGACTAGATATTCGGAGTCGCTCATGATAATGATACTCGGGATGCGCAGGCTGTTGTATGAGGGATGGGCCTCGTATTCCAGCATGGACAGGGCGTATTTAGCCTTGGCGCCTTTTTTGGGAAAACCGCGAATTGCATAAATATATTTGTGCTGTCGAAAGAAGATGAGGTTCGAATATCCACGGTCTCCATAGCCCCAACCGGCTGCGTCCATGGTTTTACCGTTATATCGTATCGTGCCGCTCACTCGGCTGAAAGGGCAGATCATATAGTTCTTGTAGAAAACTTTTTTATCCTTTGTGAAGTAAGTGACACCTTTGCCCGGTTTCCATGTAGGTACCCGGTTGTGAAAGATAAGGTTTGCGGAGAAGCCCTCGATCTTCAATTCGGCCTTGTAGGTGGGGGCCGCCCCGTCGAATACGCATTTCCCCATTTTCAAAAAGGCGCTGTTCTGCCGAGTTTCGATTTCCTTGTCCGATATTTCCTCCTTGAAGAAATGTCGCTTCCCGTTGTTTTCGGTCAATGTGGCCGTTACGCCCCACTTTTGTCCTATCGACGCGCGGAAGGTGAAAAAATTCAGGATAAGCCATCCACCGTTGTCCAGCTTTTCGAGCAGGTACAGGCTATTGTTCTCGAAAGCATATCGGGCGGGTTTCCATGCGAAATCCGCTTCCGGGATGTTCTCCGCAGGGTGATCCCATTTGCCTGGCCAGACGAGGTCTTCTTGAGCGACCGCCGCTACGAGAAAGATGAAGAAAAACACCGATAAGATTTTCGTATTCATATTGTGAGTCAATCTAGCTTGACGATATTTCCCGGGCGAGAGACTTCATATAATTAAGAGATGCCTCCGCCGCCGGTAGTTCTTTTTTCCATTCCCACAGGTTGTAATCGAACTCCAGCGCATAGAGCCCTTTATAGCCTGAATCATGAATAATTTGAAGTATTCTTCGTATATCTATTTCGCCTTTGTCCAGTTGGGTGGCCTTACAGGAATAGCCGTGGCCGACCATGTTCTTGATATGAGTATATGCCGCGTATGGAGCAAGCCGAGCCGTGGTATCGTACGGATCCTCAAAGTGCATAACTGCGTTTCCCGTATCAAGCGTTACCTTGAGGTTGTCGGCGGCGACTCCATCGAGTATCCGCTCCATCTCGGCGACTTTATAGTCCGAGTGATTTTCCAAAGCAAGCGTGATTCCCTCGGAACGAGCTTCAGCGGCGAAAGGTCTGATATTGCGGATCACGCGCTTGACTTGCGCGGCCCGGTTTGTAACCACTTGAATGGGCCGCCCCACGCCCGGTACGGGGAGAACCACCCTGCCTATGATTCGGAGAGTGGTCGATCCGAAAAAATGCGCCAATTCGAACATTTGTCGTTTCATGCCGGCGGATAAGCGCAAAATCGATGCAGGCAGTGCAAAAGGAACACTGAAGCCGAAGACGAGTTCCATATTATGTTCGTCAAGCTGTTCCTTGAGGCGGGCTGGGTCCTTTCGGACGGCGGCCGGGAGCATGAAGTAATCGAGGCAAATGCCCTCCGCCCCTAACCGCGAGGCGGTGGCTGGAAAATCGAGCACATCGAGTTTTCCCATCATGAAAGAAGCGTGAAAGCACCATTCGTCAATGCCCGGTCTCATCATCGAAACCCCTTATCGTTCCCCAGGTTCGGTCTAAACGGATCAGTGAAGATAGAGTTTACCCGATGAAGCCTGGCAAGCAAATAGTCGCGTATGGCCTTTATAAAAGGGTATGGCAAGTTTGCGGGCGAGTCCGCTCCGGCCATCTTTATCACGGCTTTTGCCACCGACCCGATGCAGCCGCATTCGGGCGCCGCCTTAACCTTGCGATACTTTTGTTTAAGTATGGCGTAGCATTCATTGGTGGCGCACACCCCCGCCACCAGGATGGGTTCGGTCAAATTGTCCAGGCTTTCCGGGGGGATGCCTTTGCCGACGACTATGGTAAAGGGGCGCTTGATTCCGTAATCCTGGGAGATGGTGTAGGTAATGTTTTCCGCCATGCCGAAACATCCCTCGATACACGCCCGTTCTTTGCCTTTCACAAAAGTGACGCTCTCCGGCAGATCGTCGGTATATTGTTTCCAGGGCAGAGTTTGTGTAAAGCGCGAGACGTCTCCGACAATATCGATGTCGTCGAGTTGGATTATACCCAGACCTCGATCGGCACAATACGTCAGATGCTTCACTTCGCCCGGGTCATAGCCCAGTATTCTGGAGGCTACCGCATCTACGGCCACGCAATCGGGCCCGCCCAGAATCACATTGGTTTTGAACAGAAATTTATCGAATTTGTTTTGGGGAAGTACCGGCCCGTGGGCCATGGCGTAATCGCCGTCAATGATCCCGAAGTCCGGCCTGAATGTTTGGTACACATCGGCCAGTTTTTCGTGCAGGTAATAATTGTGCAGGATGCGCTTGCCTTTATCGGGCAGGCACCCCTGTTGGTTCTTGACCGTGCCGGTCATCACGCAGGCGTTATGAGTTTTAAGGAGTGCGAGGCTGATATAGTTGTGCCGGTCGCGGTTATGAATGAGGTCGTCAACTATAACATCGGGTAGAGGCACGGCATATTCGGGGTTTCCCATCAGCACGGGCATCGTCGGACGCTCGTCCAGGAAGATCACCTTGGCGCCCTTGCGTTTAATAAATTTGGTCAAGCCGCTCATATTGAATATAAGCCGCGAAAAGCTCCCATTGGTGCAGCTCTCGATCACCCGGATGCGCTCCGGCGCGACGCCGCCCGATATAAGCGCATCCATCAAACCTCCAAGGCATTCATGCGATGTATAAGCATGTTGATTGAAACTCACCAGGTTTATCTTGACGTAAACCTCGCCGCCCCGGTACCAGTTCTCAACGCCTCCGAAATGATTGAAGATGTTTGTGATGCGATCATGGTATCGCCCGTCGAGATCGCAAACGATCACTTTACTTTTTGCCGTCATTTTTATATTATGACAACAGCAACGAGGAAAGTTAAGGGGGGGGAGCAGACCCCCCGGGAGTTTTACGAATGACAACCGTAAGGAGGGAGAATATAATCTGGAAGGATCATACTCGGCCTAACAAGGGTAAGAATGGAACTTAGAGGAAGCGTTTTGTGCTTTATTACTATTACACGATTGGAAATCAATAAATGAGAAAAGACTTTCTGAAATTTATTTTCCTGCCATCGGTTATGATATGTCTTTGTTTCGGCTGTGTGGAAAAGATAGTCGAGCATGTTGTTGCCGGGAAGGAGGCTGAAGTTTTACAGGAGCACGGCCCCATGGAAAAATGGGGAGCGCGCTGCGACAATAAGGTTTCGGATATAAGCTACGCGCCGGGATTGCCGGGCGCCGAACTCCTCACCCTCGATGTTTATTACAACAATCACGAGGGGCTTTTGCCTATCGTGGTCAACATCCACGGCGGTGGCTGGCGGATCGGTGACAAGAGGCAGATCAACCAGGTATTCCGCAGCAAATTCATAGCCAACCGCGGCTATGTAGTCGCAAATGTAAATTATCGACTTCTCCCCGACTTCCCTATTCAAACACAGGTCGAGGACGTTATGGGCGCGGTAATCCGGATAAAGGAACACGCAGCCCGTTTCGGCGCCGACCCGAGCAGAGTGGGCGTAACGGGCGGATCGGCCGGCGGCCACCTGACGGCCATGGTCGCGTGGGCAAGCAACGATCCCGTTTTCTCGCCGACGGCTCATGCGGAATCGAAATACGATTCGGACGTGCTTGCCGCCGTGCCTTTTTACGGTGGGTTCGATATTGGTAAAATGCTGAAGAGTGGGGATTATAAAATAAAATACTTCACCGGAATAAAATCTTTCCGGAAAATCAAGAAAGGCCCTGAACGCGATGAACTCATCCGTCGACTTTCTCCCAAGTCATATATTTCTTCCGACATACCCCCGACGCTTTTCGTGTGCGGCGACAGTGACGATTTCGGTCTCTACCCCGACTCCGTGAACTTCGAAAAGCGCCTGCGCAAGCTGGGTGTCGAAACCGGGCTATATGCTGCAAAGGGAGGCAAACACGGGTTTGATATTAATTACGCCGCCGATCACACCCAGAAAGCCATGGAAGCGACGGTGGCATGGTTCGACCGGTTTCTGAAACGGTAAGTTACGGATTAGGAAGGGTGAGAAAACAAAAAAAGTCGATCAACAGTTTGTCATAAACGGTGTTAGCGCGGGTTCATTTATCTGAAAAACCATTATAAATCAATAAGATAGACGATTTTTGTTGACAGATTGCATGTAAGGGGTTATCCTGATACGCTCAAAATACAAATAACGGTGAGGAGTATGACATCTAGCAAATCCGCTGGTTCACAGGAAAAAAAAGCTCAAAGTTACAGTTGGTACAACGAAATCAATAACGAAGTAAAGGCTTTTCTGGCATTAGCGCGAAAGCACAAGCGTCGGGGAGCTGTTCTTGACATCGGTGAAGGAGAGGGCAAGTACGCCATTTTTTTCGCGCGGCACGGTTTTGAGGGACATGGTATACACAATTCCGCCGAGGCCATCAAACGGGCAAGAGCTTTCGCGTCAAAAACGGGTGTAAACGAAAGCACTCATTTTCGGGTCGGCGACGCGTTTGAATTACCGTATCCCGGAAGGTTTTTCGATATCGTAATCGATTACGGTTATCTGCATCATATCCGTAAAGGCGAATGGGACACATACCTGGAGAGCATACTTAGGGTTATGAAAGAGGACGCTTTTTATATGCTTACCGTTTATAACCTCAGGGACAGGCACGTGTCCGGCCGTAAACGACATTACGTTATACATCAGGGTCACTATGACTATTTCTTCGGAAAAAAGGAGTTGCGGGAACTTTTAATGCCTTTCTTTGAAATCCTGAAAATATCGGAAGAAAACCTTGTAACCTCGGAAGGAACGAGTCACTCGTACTACCATGTGCAGGCGCGCAGGTTGCTGCCCGAGAAGGAATAAGAAAATTCGGCGGACCGTTTCGGGCATATAGTCAGATGTTTATAGGATAAGTGCCGTTTTCCCATCCTTCTTTTATCATTGCAAGGTAATTCTCAGGCTTCAAATAGTTGGTGACGCTGTTTCCGCTGCCGAGCGCATATCCTCCTCCCGGAGCGCATTTACGAAGCACTTCCCGGGTACGGCGCTTCACATCTTCGACGGAGCCCCTCGATAAAATGTCTATGTCTATGCCGCCGAGCACGGCGATCCTGTCGCCCCACCTGCTTTTGGCCTCCTCTACGGGTGTGACGATGTCCTCGTAGCTGTGCTTGGCGTCGATGCCGACATCTTCTATCAGGTCGTCCATTACCGCCGAAACCTGGCCGCATGAGTGGAGAATGTAGGGCACATCTTTTTCATGGCAGGTTTCGACGATTTTTTTATGCCATCCAAACGCATATTCCCTCATCATCCTGGGGCTAAGGAGAGTGGCTGTCTTATGCCCCATATCGTCGCCTTGAGCTATCGCCCCGACACGGGGCAGTTCGAGTAGACGCTCGGCCATACGGAGGCAGATCGAGCCTACCTTATCGAATACCATTTTAATCAGCTCGGGGTCTTCCACCATTGCTGTAGCGATATTTTCGTAACCCATAATCCATGTGGCGCTCTCGACCACTCCTTCGAGTTGCCCAACAAGCGCCATGCCTTCGGGCAAGCGCTCGACGATCCATTCGAACAGGCCGAGGTCCACGTTGTCGGGATCGTGCCAATGATGCTTATCGAAATTTTCCCGGGAGGCCAGGCCGGCGCCTTTGTGGGAATTGAGCCAAAACCTGATTCCACCGTCCAGCGGAGCGATATCTTCGGACGGCTTGAAAGAGGAGCTTCCCAGCATGAGTAGCGGCATAAGCTCGACATAGTCGAAACCGAGGCGATACCATATCTCGATTTCGTTTTCCAACTGTTCCTCGATACCCGGGACGGGCAGAACTATCGGTAAAGAGCACGGCTTTCCCAGCAGGTGATCTTTTATCGGTTTGTCGAAAAAAAGCTCGTAAAAGGGCACCCGGTCCGGTTCACCTTCCCTGAGAAGTGCCTTCCTGAGCCGCTCGAAATCGGGCGCGGGCTTTATGTCGAGTTCATCTATAAGGGCCATGTGGAGTTAACCTTCCTTTGTCTGGTCCGAAGCTCGGAAATAATTGGCCGATCAGTGATTTTTCCACCAACAATTGTAAATCGACGGCTATTTATCGATATTTTCTTGTCCGGCGGCGTAGCCCGTCTTTTTTTTAGCAACGCGAGTAGTAACGGCAGCAGTATCACTATTGCTGTGTCTATGGGCATGCGGTAGGTTGACGATGCCGAGGGGCTGACGTTGCAGCCGCAGCCTCCACCACCGCCATAGTCGTATGGCTCTCCACCGGCGGTTACGAGCGTAGCGTCCGCATAGCTCGTCACGATGCCGTCCGATACGGTGACTTCGAGGAGATAATAACCGTTCTTGTCCGGTGTGAAAGAAGTGCATTCCCGATCCACGTCTTCCAGCGCAGCGGCCGACTCTTCCGGCTGAACAACCAATTCCCATGAGTAAATCAACGGCGCATTGCCGTCACCGTCGTCATTCGGGTCGGTGGCCGTGGCGCAGACGGTATGGTTCACGTCGTACTCCGCTTCGGAATCGTCATCCGCATCGACAGTGGGAGCGGTATTTCCAGTGAGGTTGACTTGAATCGCCCCGGCATCGAGGTCGGCCTTGCCGTTTGGGTTTATGATCACCAGGTCATATTCCCCGGTGGATGCCGAGAAGTCGACGTCGACAGTCAACTCGTCATAATCGACGAACTGCGCGAGCGTTACTTCCGGGCTGACCACGGGCGCGCCGGATTGCCATACCTCGATATCGAGGAAATTTTCTACGCTTGAATCCGTTTCTATAAAACCGAAACCTTTGAGCGTCACGCTTGTTAAGTCGGTGCCTTCATATTCAATAAGCTTGTCGTAGGTCGAGGAATCGCCGCTTTTTATGAATCCAATCACATGAGGCGGCGGCAGGTCGGATTCCGATGCGGGATACATAAACCGCAGCCCTTCGATGTCGTCCTGGTCGAGAGTTCTCGCTCGAATGGAACCTTCCGAAAGGTATCCGAACATCGTGGATTGTGAAAAATGAAAATCGAAAAGGTCGTAAAACATACAAAAGTGGCCCATCTCGTGCACGATAACGCTCTGAAGGTCATATTCCGTGGGTCTGGGTTCTCGGCCTATACTCCACTCGAAGTCCTGACCGTTTATTTGCATATCCGTCTCGAAAACCGCCCCGGTACTATTATCCCAATCTTCCCAAAAGGTTACGGCAAGAGCTTCCGGATCCCACGGCCAGTTATTTGTTATCCACGCGACGGTGTTTTGCCCGTCAAGGCACCAACAGTCATGCCCGTTTTGGCAACAATCGGTATCGCCCGCGTCTTGCAAGCTGATAGTCGCACCTTCGACGGAATTCCAAACGGCCATGGCGGATATAATGTCATCCTCGATTCCACCCGGAGCGTTGCTTAAATCGTAATTTACTTCGAGTGCCATAGGCGCAACGCCGGGGGAGGGCGGTGTGCCTGAGCCGTCCGCCGGGCGATAAGCCAATCTGCCGTCCATATGGCGCCATAACTCCCACGCATGAGCGGGAGAAAGCGAAATAAGCACTCCCGCCAGACACAAAGCTGCGATAAGTCTCGGTCGCATCATTTTGGGGGCGCTTTCTTGCGCGCGCGTTGCCTTACCGCGCGGATACGCTTTTTTGCGGCCTCGAGCGTTATTCCCCGGCCTTTGACGCGGCGCGTTTCAGTTATAACTACCTTTCGCGATGTGCCTTTCTCGATGAAGATGCGATGCGCGCCCTGGTTGAACCCCATAATTCGATAATATCCGTCGGGTAGCTTCTCCAGGAGCAGGAGATAAGATTTATTTGAAAGCAGTTTTTTCACACCGGCCACCCGCACCCGAGCCCCGCCGGGTTGGATCACCTCGACCTCGCCGCCGGAGGTGGCGCCTGCAATTACTTCCTCGATGCGGATTTTTACCTTTGTGCAAGGGTATCCGCGCCACCTGACCGGCTCCGACGATACCGGCTTGCCGACGATTACAAGGTCGGCCTCGAGCGCCTGCCGGTTGAAATCCATACGCACGACGATGGTGGCCCAAGCCGATGCGCCCGTTATCAGTATGGTTGCGAATAAAATGAAGAGCCGCTTTGGCAAAAATATCGCCTCCTCGACAAAACGTGTTTTATTATCGTTCCTTGGCTTCTTGTTTTTTCTTTCTGATAATGGTCTCGAAGGCCTGTGGAATTCGTGGCGCCAATATTAGCAGGTCGGATATATCCGTGGGGGCGTCGGTGGCGGCTCCGTTGTCGCCGTAAAGGATGTTCACCACGTTGCCGCCGAAAAGTATTGGAATAAGAAACACACTGCGCGGTCGCTCGTTACCGGTGATCTTTGTGAATCGCTCGTTTATCGGCGTGGAAGGTATGGCTCCGAGGTAGAATGCTTTAGAATCGTGTACGGTCTTAAAAATGCTGGGCGCATTGAGGGGCAACATAATTCCCTGCACCGTGCGGCGGTTGAGACTTCCGCCCATCCCGTCCCATCCCATCGCCACGCCGCCACGAGTTATAAAAAGAGCGGCCCGCTTGAAATAACTCAACGCAAACGCCAAAACCACTCTGCCCAGTTCGTCTCTGCTAACTATCTCGCCAAGTCGCTGCATTGCTTCCTGCAAGGTGAGCGCTTCGGGCAACTCTTCGATAATTTCCTTTTCTTCAGCTTCCGCTTCGGACGGTTCCGTTTCAGGTTCCACCACCATGTCTTCGAGATCGAGTATCTCTTCTTCGGCCTCCACAACGGTTTGTTCGGGAGGAGGTTGAGTCGGTTGTGGTTGAGGTGGAGGTACGGGGGTCTGCTCGGCAGGTGGTGGGGTGACCTGTTGCGCCGGAGGTGCCTGTTCGGCGGGAGGCTGAGCGGGCGCATGCGCGGCATCGGGTTGTTCGGGCGGCGCTTCTTCAGCCTCTTCCGTCAATCCATGAGGGCGATTGTAAGCGTAAAGCAGCTTTTCGAAGTCCTCCTGGCTTGTAAGTTCTTCATTCGAGCTGAATTCGAGACCTTTTATCCCGGGTCGATCCTGAGGCGGAGGGGCGGCCTTGCCGGTGGTGGATTTCGGAGCGCCTTTCGGGCGGCGCCGAAGCACCTTGGCGGCCAGTTCCTTATAACGAAAATCGCGCGGTACGCCGTAATACTTCTCAAGCAGGGTCAACACAACCAGTTCGGGGGAAATGTAGGGTCGGATGCGTTTTCCGGTTGCGAACCGTATCTCGTCGATGGCGGCCACATCGGTAGGATTGGCCATGAGCAAGTCCATGTTTTTTTCATCGGCGCCGAGGGGAACCACTTGGTGCTTGACGGCAAGCTTTTTGCCAAGCAGCCGGAGCAGATCGCGCCTCGCGGGTTTAAGCTTAAAAGGATTTATCGTGGGGCAACCGAGCTTTTTCGACAGGACCTTGCTTAAAGCGGCGAGGTTCAGGTAACCGAGTTCCATCAGGTTGGTGCCAAGTTTGCCGCCATAGATAACCTGGTTTTGGATAGCTTCTTCGAGCTGGGCGGAAGTCACCGCGCGGGCCGAGAGAAGTAATTTGCCCAAAGGCTTGCTCATTTTTTCTTTTTCGATCCGCTTTTGGCCGCCTCGATGGCTTCATCGATCCATTTCGGAGGCACTCCCGCTTCGTGAGCTTCATCGTATATATCCTGTTCGAGATACTTGCGGGCCCGATCCAGGTCTTTTTTCAGTTTTTTGAGGTTCTCATAACATTGAGCGCTGGCTTGAGTGTTGGCTATTACCGGCATGTTAAGAGCTTTGCGGCGAAGTTCCGGGCATTTTTTCTCGAGTGATTTCACCTGATTATAGAGTTCCTCCACTTTTTCATAGGCTCTAACGGCTTTTGTTTGCCACTTCCCTTTTTTCTTCGAAGTTGAACGAACTTTCTTTTTTTTGGTGGAGGTGACCTCCCCGCCTCCTGAAGATGAAGACTGGTTGTCCGAACCCTCTATAACCACCTTCACCGCCTTGTCGCGATACTTGGCGGGTACCTGATCAAGGTACTCGGCGTAGTGAACATTGCCTTTCTTGTCCACCCATTTCCACAGGACCGTCTTGGCAATCGCAATTGCCGCAAGTGCGAGCATCGCCACCGCAGCCGCCATAACGATGAATTTCCACATGTCTCTTTTCATCTTTACCATCCCTTGCGAGTTAAACGGACTTATATAGTTTTATGGTAGCCCCGAATCGGTAAAAAGCAAATTTGAGAGCTTGGTTTATCCGACGATTCAGTGCAATAATATCTTATGTTTTAAGATGCCGGCGAGCAGCTTTCGGAGCAATTTTAATGGTACTTTTTTTGTTTCGTGAGAGTAATCTACGACATTAACCCTTCCCGGAATGCCTTCTATTTGTGGAGCCCATTCGCCCGTTTTTCCGACGGATAGAGACCTGACCGTGAATTCGTAGGTGTTGCCGTTTTCCAGGTTCGGTATGCGTGTGCGCTCGGTCGCCCCGGTTTTAAAGACATTCCAGGCGCCGGAGCCGGATTTTTTCCACCTGACCTCGAAGCCCGTGATCCTTTCATCTCTCGGCGCGTCCCATACGAGGTCTATCGCGCTTTCGGCGGGATTGGCGAGAAGCGCGCCGGGCGGCGGCAATGGAGATGGATCGGCCAACTTCTTTTCGCGTAATCTTCGCTTTATCAGGTTTCGCATATCCTGGGCGGTTACAACTTCATCACCCTGCGGGTCGTCCGACTCGTATGAGCTGCGGTGATAAACAACTCCATAAGGATAGAAAAAGGCCATGGCGTTTTTTCTTGTGTTTTCAGGCGGCTCGCCCCCTTCATACGGCGCCAGCATGATCCTGAACCGATCCGATTTCCCGTTCCATGACGGCCCCGACGGTCTCAGGTGCGCGCCGACCGCTATTGTCATTAGTGCGCCGGTACCGTTACTGCCGGTATGAGAGTAATCGAGTTGCCGCCCGAAGTAAGTTCCAAAGGGATTTATAAACAGTTGCTGCATCCGATCTTTCGATAGGGTCAGCCGCATGGGAGCGAATGCGAACAACGCGCTTACCTCGGCATCCTGGGCAATAAGCAAGCCCTTCTCGCCGTTTTCCATCGCCACCCAGCCGTTTGTTATCTGGTGGTTAAAAGAGTCGATTTCGGAGTTTTTGGGGTTGATTTGGCCGTAATCCAGCCGGTAAGTGCTTATCACGCCCAGGTAGTTGTGCTTCCATATAGTGATGGGGTTTTGCTCGGGCGCGCTCAAGTCGGGGTGGATTTGAAACGGCCCGACCTCGATCCACCGAAGGTCGAGTAAGCGACGGAGCTTTTGCTGTATCGTTTGGATCAAATCGCGCGGCGGTGTGTAAGGGTAGTCGGCTTCGACATCAACTATTAAGAACGGCAGGGCGTCGTACAAGCTGAAAGTGTATGTAAATCTTGCAGTGTATATTCCCTCGGGCGTTTTTATCGGTACCTCTGCGACCAACCTCGATCGCTGCAGCCCCGAGAACGTCTCATTTTCCATCGGTACCAATTCCCATTTCGAGACTTTGTATGTTGCGGGCTTTTTCCCGGTTTTGTATGTGATAAAGGGATCGAGGAAATCGGTTTTGCCGTAATCCCGCCCGGCGAAGCGCAACAATTCGATACCGGAATTTTCGGATAAAAGCACGGAGATAACACCATTATCCAGACTTTTTACCTTGCCCGTTTCCCGCTTCGACGTGGGCAAAGGCTTGAAATCGATAGTGAATGTTTTCGACTCGGAAGTGCTCATGGATTCGACAAAGGTGACCTCTCCGGCGGCGGTACCGTCTTCGAAAGGTTGAATTTCTATTAGCGATGCGTGAACTTTTTTCCCCGAAGCATCGGTCACGATCGGGCGGGCCGGCATATCAAAGATGACCGGTATGCGAACGAGCGCTTGCGAGCGGTTTTCTTCCCCGTTACGGACTCGAGGGTAATTAAATACGGATACCACATATTGGGCGCCGGTTTTGGAGCGCGGGCCTGTTGGTCTTGCGGCCCTGGCGGCTTTTTTGAAAGCGTCGTAGGCGATATCGAGCGCTCTGGTGGAGATTTGATACGCTTTTTTCTGACGCTCTTCGTTGATAATCGGAGTGCTCATGCCGAAGTGAGTGGTGGACATAGCCAGCAGCCGGTACCAGAAGCTCGAACCGCGGTCCGACCATAACTTTTCTCGGAGATCGGCCGAGGCGTTTTCCCCAAGACGTTTACTCAATGCGTCGGTGCGGTAGGAGTACATCCGGCTTTGTTCAATGCTCGTCCATACAATATGGCTCCGGCATTTTTCCGCCCAGGAATAATAGCCGTCGAACGATCCGTCGGCGGTGTCGCGCAGAACGGTTATCTCCTTTTGTGGGGGGTGATTACGAAGGAACTCGCCTGGAGTGGTAAACGTAGCCCAGGGGTATTTATTGACGGCCTCGATAATCTCGATCAGACCGCGTGTGTTGGGCAGGCCGCCTATGCCGTAGGGCAGTTCCATTGGCAGCCATGTTTCGGAGTCCGCGTCGAAATTGTAATGCAGAACGAGGTCGCTTTCGACTTTGCCGGTAACCTGCATCTTGCGAAGCTCGCGCAACCACAGCTCGAAAGAGCCGTAATCGAGCGCATCGGCAGGGCTGTAACATGGAATGACGGCGAGCCTTTCGGGGCCGGTCGAATGTTTCAGCCAAAATGTACCGTAGCGCTCTCCGGGATCGAGCGGTTTGACGAATGCGGCAATGCTGGTAAACGGCAGGGCGGAGTAGGGCAGTATGATCCCGTTGATGCCCGCTTTTTTGAGTATGGGTATCATTCCCGTCGTCGTCATGCTTTCCTGCGGCCTGAATATCGGCGTGCATGAGCCGAAAACCTGCTTGACACCACTGCCCCATGGATTTTCGATGGTCCACGCAACGGCTCGGTACATCTCGCACGGCGTATGCGCACTGATGATGCCGTTGTTGTAAGGCGCGGGGAGCGTTTCGTCCAGACCCGCTTCGACTCGCGCGCGTATGCCTTCGATAATGTCCAGAGCGTTTTCGGGTATGATCCGCTCGAGGGTGAAATAGCCGTCTATATCCCAGTAGCCGCGTGCGTCGAGGCCCCGGTTTTCGGCTTGTTTGAGAATTTTTAATATTCCCCTTACCACCCGGATGTCCGTTCCGAAACCCGCCTCGTCGTTCGAGTCGCCGCGCCATGAATGGTAGAAACTGGTATGGAACCCCATCATCACGTAGACTTTGTATGGGACTTCATGATTTTTCGAAAGAGTGCCGGAACAACCGGCGATAAGTAAGAAGCTCAAAATTAGTGAGACCGCAACTCGTGCGAGTTTTCGTTCCATACCGCCTCCTTGGACTCCTTGGTTCCTGTTTAGCTCCTGAATAATAGTTATCTCAGAATGGATGTTTGACCAATTTATACAATTTCGGTTTTAGAGAAAATTACTGAATGTACCCCAGCGTTTTTAATTGTTGCATTCTTTTCATATTTATACTTTTCAGCGTTCTGGTCATCTTGGGGGGGGTGCGGCGGAACGTGAGGATAACCCGGGATTATTGGCGACTTTGGCAATCCTTTGACCAGTTTAGCGTACGGGCGCCCCATGAAGTTTTCCGCCAAAGGCAATCCCAGCCATGTTAGAATGGTGGGTGTAATGTCGGTGACGCGGCAACCCATCGCTTGAATATTGGCGGGTAAAATAGCAGGTCTTATCTTGGTACCCGGCTTGATATTGGGTCCTCGATCCATCAAGGAGGCAAACCATACACCTTTGAAATGAGTCCCGGATATCTCTCTATTCTTGGGATCGGCTCGAAAACCATGATCGCTCATGACAATCACATAACTGTCGCGCGGAATATGCATCAAGAGCTTACCAAGCATTTCGTCTACTAACTGGTAATACCTTTCGATAACCTTACCTGCTACCTTTATTTCATTTCCGCTGACTGTGGGGAACTTCTCCGGCTCGTGATATTTCCAGAAACGATGGCAAACAAGATCCAGTCCTTTGAAATACACCATAAATAAATCCGGCTGTCGATCCCTGTATAGCTTAAGGCCGGCGCTTATCGAAAACGTATCATAGACTAGGGCCAACCTAAGCATTTCAATGTTCTTGTGCATTCCCCACCGATCTTTTTCTTCAATATCCGAAATTTCACTTTCGGACGCATTAAAAAATTTGGCTATTTCTCCGGCGCTTATTTCAGATTCTTTAACTATGAGGGGCAAAACCTCCTCAAAAACCTCCAGCGGGTATGTTAACCTCTCCAAAGAATCTATCTCAAGATTTGATCCTTTAACGGACGAGTGCCTTAAGGCTTGTGACGTCAGATCGCTTATTATAACTCCGTTTACTTTCTCTGCCGGCCATGTTGGCCAGTAATTTACAATCAGAACCTCCAGCCCGAAATCGGATGCCATCTGCCATAGGGCAGGAGACTTTCGATGCGATGCGTCGAATGGCACAATTCCGCCCGTATGGGAATCTTTCGTAATTATGTTTAGGATACCGTGCTGTTGAGGCAAAACACCGGTGGCTATTGTAGTCCATATTCGGGGTGACAGAGCGGGGTTGAGAGTCTGGATTTTGCCCGTTGCTCCTTCCTTCATCAGGTGTGCCAGGTTCGGCATGAGACCTTCCGCCACGAACCGATTTGCCTGATCCAGGTCGAGACCGTCAACTGCAATGAGTGCTACTCGCGGACCTTTCCATGAGCCGTTGGGATTGTATCTGCCATCATGCTGCAGTTGGCGTCGTTGTTCTTTTATCCATCGCCTGGCCTCGACCGGATCTACGGGGATTAACTCCGGAGGCCGCAACACAAACAACACCACGGCCAGCAATATAAAAAACACGGCTGCCAACGCCACAACCGCAGTTAGGATAATCAGCAAAGCTTTTCTTATTTTTTTTCCCGGTCGGTGCTCGATGTCGCTCATTACTCATTAAATATAAGGGAGAACACTTGATACTCGCAACTTGTGAAGACCTTCGACTTCGGAATCACCCGTATAGTTAGTCGATCTTTTCCTTCGGTCAACCAAGGCCCAATAATGAAATCGTCCTCCGCCCAGCGTTTCCAGCGGTTGCGACCCGCGTTGAACCATGTCCCGGCGGGTTTGCCGTCCACTTCGATAGCGGCTTTTTGGTCAGGAATATTCTGATCGAACAATCGTCTCAGCATCACGCCACGATTGTGCGGATCAGTCTTAACGATGAATTCATAAGGCTGAGAATCTTCCCTGGAGAAAAAGGTCTTTCGTTCAGGTGAATTTTTTTTCGGCCTGCTGACAATACCACGTACAGTGAGGATCAGGTTCCACATCATATGCGATGTGTATTTGGGTTTTTCCAGTTCGCCCAACCAACTGCCGTCGTGTTCACCTTCAAAAAACCCCGACCTTTCGGCGAGCTTGTGTTTCGATTCTTCCTGCCGGAATTGATGGGCCGTAAGTTGTATATAATCCCCCATTTTGATAACGTCCGAGCGTCTGAGGCCTTTTTTTGAAACGCCGTAATAAAACACCAGGCTGCGATAGTTGCCGGGCACGTTGCTGAACGGCCCGTGCTGTATTCCGAAACGTACTTCACTGCGGAAAGGCACCAGGTCGGTCAGATGAAACCGGTACATCGTTATGTCGGATTTTGCCCCGATAGCCTTTTTATACATTCTGAAAGTCGGCGTGCCGTGGAAAGGGCACGTGAAAGCGCTTTCCCAGAAATACCACGAGCCGTTGAAATAAGTCTCGGTGGCATCGCCCATTATCAGAGGGTACCGGCTGCCGTCGGTGTAAATACGCTCGTCGCCTTCCAGGAAAGTCTCCGGAGTGTCTTCCACCGCCATCACAGTCCCGATTATATGCCCCCGGCCATGGAGGCGGGCGAGCATATAGTCGCGATTCGGTTCGAGGTTATATGAGCTGTTGAAGTGTGTGCGGAAATAGCCCACGCTCGATCCCAATCCCTGAAAAACAGTACGATCCAACTCGACCCTGAACTCTTGTATTTTAACCGTATTGCCGCCGTCGTTTATCAAGGCGAACCCGGCTTTGCGCTTGAAAGGCATCGGCAAGTTGAGGTAATGGAAGCCTTCCTTGTCCCGCCCGATGATCGGCCCGGCGAGAGGCGCGTTTTCCGATATTGCGGCGGGTTCCTCCCGGAAACGGTTCTCGACGGCATAAAACAAGCTCAACGGCGCGCTGACGGATGGAGACGATTCGCCATCCCATCGAATCAGCAAGCGTACGGAGCGCAGCACCATGTCATCTTCAGGAAGCTTCATCCTGATCGAGCGGATCGTGCCGCCCGATTTAAACGCCATGACTTCCCGTTCCTGGCCGGGGGCAAGATTTATATCGATGGCGCGCTCGAGACGATCCGGCGGTATTGGAGCGGCAGGGCCTGATAACCGTGAAAGAATCGCAGATGAGAGACGTTCTTTGCCGGTATAGGTGTTCACTCCGGTGCCGTAAGGGTATGTGTGATACCAGACGTGGTAGAAAAACAGCGGCATTTTGCCCCCATCCACTTCCATCTTGATACCCTTTTCGAACGACAGCGGCACATAAGTGATATACCCTCCCGTGGACTGGTCGGCATGAATGGAAAGCGGAAAAGTAAACGGAGACGTCCCGGCGAGTTTTCGCAACGGAAGATCGATATAAGGTTGATCTTCGCGGTTGAAATAGACTTTTACCTGTTTCAAACGCCGTGCCCATACCCGCTCGACGGAAGCGGGTATTCGCGGCTGATTCGGCCATGAGTACCACAGGCTGTATACGCACCCCGGCCCTTCGACATCGAGTATCACCGTGCCGCGGCGCGACTTTCGCCGCACGTATTCCGCCTTGTTGGTGAAGCCGTTGTCGTTACCGCCTTGCCGGTCGTGAGTGGACGATTCCCTCGCTATCACGAGGTCTCTCAATACAGGCAGCGTATTCCGGTAATCAAGAGCGTCATATCCTATCGGAAAGATTACACGATCCCTTTGTGATGCGGCGTACGGTGCGCATATCAGAGCTACTATAATTAAAGCCATGCCTGGGTAGATGATTCTGAAAGGCATTTTTTCTCCCCCGTCATTCAAAAAAAGCAATTCGACACCATATCGCCTGGCGCCGGCCTTTTTACATATTGTTGCCGACATCAAGCCCTGCTTGCAGTCGGGAAATATAATATCACGCCCGGGCGGGTGATGTCACTGCGGATGGTATTGCTTCGGCTGGAGCCGGTGTTTTTTCATTTGATAACGGCTGCTCGGCTTGCTTGAGCGTTTTTTCGGCAAGGTCAATCGCTCCCATGCGACGATATATACTGGCCAGTGCTTTAGCCGCCGTTTTCCGCATGCCGGAACATGGATTGAGTTGGATCCACCGCTCGAGCCCCAATGCCGCCAGATGGAGGCGGTTGCGGGCGATGAAACCCTTTGTAAGTTCCATCTGCATCCGAATGGGAAAAACTCCGTGATAGCGCGTGATGTAACGCATGTATATATCGATGGCACGGTTTTTATTTCCCGCCTCGAAACTTTTCGTAATTGCCTTTCGATAGTACGATTCGCCTTTGGGAGTCGGGCTGAAACGGCTGAGCAGTTCGCCTAGAGATGTCATCGCCTCGAAGTCGCCCGGATCCAATTCAACTATTTTCTCGAAGCACTTTTGCGCTTCACCCAAAGCGGTACCTTCTTTCGCGATCTTTTCAGCGGTCTCGCGGTAATTTTCTATGCGGCCCCGCTTCCGATAGCCCACCGCCAGCGCGAGGCCGACCCCCGCCAGCATGCCGCCTATGTGGGCCCAATGAGCTATATGGATCGGAAACCCTTGTGCCTGTTTGACTCCCCAATAAATATCCATGGCAAAAAAGAGAAGTATCAACGCCCAAGCGCGTACCTTAATCAGCGCGGGCCATATTCCTAAAAGCATGGTGAACATCGATACTTTCCTGAAATAACACCGGCACAAAAACACGCCCATGACGCCATAAAGAGCACCAGAAGCACCCACACCACTTATATAAGCTGCCTCCGGCCTAAAAATATAACAAAAAGCCAGATACAATCCATACGATGCAAAACCTGTTATTAAATAAATACCCGCAAACTGGAGTCGACCGATACGATCCTCAAGTACAGCGCCAAAGAACCACAAAAACACCATGTTGCCCACAACGTGCCAGACATCAAGGTGCAGAAACATGGAGATAATTGCCGTCATCAAGCCAGGGTGGATTGGTGAGGATATAAAAGGGGTTACACTCCGCCAATATTCCTCATGTCCAATCCAATACCGAGGCACGAACACCGTAATGTTTATTAAAATAATCGAGGCGGTGATCCAGGGAAATCGGCTTACTCGGGTTTCAACGCCAACGGGCATCATGTTTTCATCCTCCCTCACAATACAATCAAAGCATAATACGTGCCATAATATGCAGTAAAGGTAACCCGTTGATATTATTGATTAACGCCGGCCGGATGCGAAAGTTCTCAGGAATGGTTGTTGACGAAAATTGTCAGCGAAATACCAAAAATGGGGAAATATAGTGCGAAGTTCTCAGTGCGAAGTGCTGAGTGCGAAGTATTAAGAAAAACAACTTCGCACTGAGAACTGACAACCTCGCACCGAGAACTGAGAACTTCGCACTATTATCCTTGTTTCCGATCAAGCTTTTGGACTTTTTTATATGCTTTTCCCAGCACTTTCCACACTTTTTCCGGGTTCTTGCTTTTGATGTCTATAACGTGACAGCCTCTATATCCCCATGCGGCGATATTCCTGATACCCGCATCGTACATAACCTCGACGGCGCCGCCGACTTCTTCTTCCCTTCCCTCGGGTATGATGAAAGCCAAAACCCACACTTGAGGTTCTTTGCCATATTGGTCGCACAAATCCTTTACCCTGAGGGAATTACTCCTGACGAATTCCTCCATGTCCTTATTAAAAAGCACCCAATACGGGTCGGTGCCGAAAATATCCAGAGCGGGCATACGCGCAATGCTTTCCCATGAAGCGGTACCGGCGGCCTTACCCAAACCTCCTTCCTCATCGGGCAGGACGCATATGCAGTTTCGCATGCCCAGTTTCTTGGCCTCTTCGCACATTTCCTCGATAAAATCGAGCACCGTCTGCCGGCGAAAACGCACTACCTCCTCGGTCAACTCGGTCGGCATTTCCGTTCCGAACCGCTCGTGAAATAAGTTCTTGCAAGCGTCGCACCGGCATGCCCAAATGTCCCATTTTGTGGGGTCGAGGAGGTTGAAATAGAAATGAGGCTCGTCCCAAAAACAAACGTCAGCGCCTAATTGGGCCGACCTCTTGATCCATTGCTTTTGAAATTCTCGAAAGGCGGGCTGATTCGGACAAGCGGCGGGTAAGCTTTCTCCTTTGGCGTTGACCTGGCGCGCATCGAGCCGCTGGGCAACAAACCTCGAAAACGTCTCACCGCCGTATATGCCCCCGAAGCCCCATGGGTCCATGTAGACCTCCATGTCGCGATCCTTGGTCATGCGGACGATTTTTTCCATCGCCTTGTTGTAAAAGGCCATGTCCAGCTCCGAATAACAGTGAACTACAAAATTGCAGCCGTTTTCGATCATATCGTCAAGATCGCGTTCGACATGCCTCGGGTCGCGAGTATGAAAATAAGCCACTCCCGTTTTCATGACGATCCCCCTTTCCGTCCGAAGATGATAATTCATT
>Ga0180432_10002377_pt1 | contig 28206 bp, 27 predicted proteins | sample SS_ome_10_FD_132414 | JGI IMG/M metagenome (GOLD analysis project Ga0180432, IMG submission 132414) | Hypersaline lake sediment archaeal communities from the Salton Sea, California, USA - SS_1_MS_2 metaG | ecosystem: Environmental > Aquatic > Non-marine Saline and Alkaline > Hypersaline >... | reverse complement strand
TTCAGCGATAGACTCAAGAAATTTCCTGCCGAAAGGGTCTTCTTTTAAATTCGGTTTTGAAAAATTCTCCGAGTATTTAATAACCTGGGGTATCAGATGAAAATAAACGATGGATTCAAAAAAACCCGCTATTTTTCGGAATTCAAAGTTGGCATAGGTTTGCTCAAGGTGTGTTTGAGTGAGTCGAAGGGGATCAACTTTGTCTGCGCTATCTGGTCTACTCAGAAGTTCTTCATCATTTCTAAATACTTTTTCATAGACAAGAAAAGCTTTTCGATTTACACTCTTTTCCTGCCTGATCCCAATCGCATATTTCCAGTTAATAGACTCCTTTTTGTCAAGAATGTATACTTCGATTTCAATATCTTGTTCTCTTCGGGCAGGTAAGTATCGAATTTTCGGTATTCCTCCCCGGTCTTTCACGGCCTGTTCAAGGCCGCCATTGCTCTTGGCGATATCACGTAAAAAACGGAACACATCAAGAAAATTCGATTTTCCCGACGCGTTTGGACCAATGAGAAACACACGATCCTTCAGTTCAACGTCAACGCTTTGAAAGTTACGCCAATTTTTGAGCTTTACTCTTTTGATTATCATATTTTGTCTTGGGTTTTTTTGCCCACACAAATTGGGACGTAAAAGAAAACGGTACCGTTTTTGAGTATAGCGTTTTTAGTATGACAACGCAAGGATTCTCGGTGAGGTTCGGGTACTACGCCCGCCCCACCTTTTCGTAGGTCTGGACCGGGCAGCCGAAGTGCTCGAACTTCGTGCGGTTGGTCTCCATTTGCTCCCGGGTGGAGTATGAGAGCCGCAGGCCAGACTCCAGGAGCTCCCCCACCTCCTGCTCGCCTCGATCGAGCTTCTTCGCCATGAGCGCCGTCAGGTGCTTGTTCTTCTCGGGATCCTTATGCCTGAAAATCTTGAGGATGTAGGTGATCGGAAACGAGTGGCCGCAGAAGCGGCAGACCCGGGAATCCTTGAAGACATACTTGTGGCAGCCTGGGCACTCCTTCTTGGAGGGCTCCTCGATGTCCATCTCGTCGTCGTTCTGATCGGGAAACGCCGGAGGACGGTGGGCATGGGACTCTCCTGCCGGGTGCGGGGGATGGGACGGGGAGGTGTGAGCGCGGGGCTGTGGATCGGCGTGGTAATATGGAGGTGTGTCACCCTGCTTGGCGATGGTTCGGCCGTCCATGAACAGCATGATTCCTGTGAATGCGAAAAACAGCCCCAACAGGAGTATCGCCACCGATACGCCGTCTACGAGGCCCCCGGTCACCCAGCCCCTGGCGCTGGCGGCCAGGATGAGGATAATCCCGAGCCCCCCGGCAATGATGCCTAATACGAATCGCTTCATGGCGGTGGTCTTCATGGTCGGTTCCTTTTGGTCGTTCTTCTTTTAGGTTTTTCAGACGGTCAGGTGAGACGTCGCTACTCCACTCCCTCCCGGAGGCGCGGGTCCATGGCGTCCCGGATGCCCTCGCCCAGGAGGTTGTAGCCCAGCACCGTCAGCAGGATGGCAAGCCCGGGATAGAGGGAGAGCCACCAGGCCACCGCGATGGTGTCCTGGCCGTCGGTGAGGATGTTTCCCCAGCTCGGGGTGGGGGGCTGAACGCCGATGCCCAGAAACGACAGGGCGCTCTCGGTCAGGATGGCCCCGGCCACGCCCAGGGTGGCCGCCACGAGGATCGGACCGAGGGCGTTGGGGAGTACATGGCCGAAGATGATGCGGAAATCGCCCGCGCCCTGGGCCCTGGCCGCCAGGACGAAGTCCCGTTTTGTCAGCGTCAGAAACTCAGCCCGAACGAGACGGGCCACCCCCATCCAGCCGGTCAGGCCGATGACGACCATGATATTCCAGATGCTCGGCTCCAGGATGGCGATGACCGCCAGGATCAGAAAAAACGCGGGAAAGCAGAGCATCACGTCCACGAACCGCATGATCACCGCGTCCAAGGCGCCGCCGTAAAAACCCGCCAGCGCCCCTAAAAACGTGCCGATAACGATGGTGATCCCCACGGCGACGAAACCCACCTTCAGCGAGATACGGGAGCCGTAGATCATCCGGGAAAAAACGTCCCGTCCCAGCTTGTCGGTGCCGAACAGGTGGTCGGAGCTGGGGGCCTGCAGCAGCTCATCCCGGTTGATCTCCGAGGGATCGTGGGGGGAGATCACCGGGGCGAGGATGGAAACGGCGAAGAAAAACAGCACGATCACAAGGCCGGCGATGGCCAGCTTGTTTTTCATGAATCTGCGGAGGAAATCGGAGTCGGAAAGCCGTGGCGTCATGAACCGCTACCTTCGAGGTCGCTCTTGAGATCGTCAAGGGAGATGTAATTGTTCATGACAAACTGCTTGAACAGGCGGGTGAAGGCCCCCATCAGGCGGGCGTTTTTCTGAATCGCCTCCGGTGGAACGCCGAGCACGCTGTCGAGCTCCGTCAACACCGCGTCCACAACCTCTCCATCGTCGATGAGCAGTAATTGATCCTCCTGGGGGGCGCCGCTGTATTCCTCGATGACCTGTTCCAGGAGGGTCAGCTCGTCGGCCAGGGTGTCGAAGTTGATGCTGTGATACTCCTCGCTGCCGTCCGGCTCCTGAGACATCTCGGAAGAATCCTCCAGCATGAGCCGATAATGCCGCTCCATCTCCTCATCCGAAAAGCTTTGGACGCTTTTCTCCATGTCGCTGAGAGAGACCGGCATCTTCATTTTTTTCGCGCTCTCGTCCATCATCATGCGGCTTCCGAGAAATCCGATATCGATGCCGTAATATTTTTTAATATTCAGGACGATCTGGCTCTCCTTTGCCAGAAACGTCTGGACCGCCAAACCGGAAAAATTCGTGATTACCTGCCGCGCGGACAGGTCCATGGGATCGGATGTCGCGACCAGCAGATAGGTCTCGTCGCTGATGGTATGGGTCATAAACGGGATGGTTCTATATTGCCGTGCTATCTCGGGGCTGATGAGGTTGATGATCTCACCGGGAACCTCCATGTCGTTCAGGTTCACCGACGGCAGGCCGAAGTGCTTTCTCAGCGTTCTGAGGAGGCGGTCCTCGGAGATGAGGTTGAGGCTTAACAGGGAGTCCCCCAGGCGCCCACCGAACTGGTTCAGACGAATCAACGCCTTTAACAGCTGCACCCGGGAGATGGCCTGCTCGCCCAGGAGCAGATCACCCAATCTGTCCGCTTTTCGTTTAATGGGTGCTCTCCTCTTCCGGCTCGGTTGAAGCGAGATCCTGGACTTCTTCGGTGGTGATATATCCTTTCTTGATGAGCAGGATGATCAGGTTTTTCAGGATGAGGCGATTCTTCATGACGGCCGTGTGCATGATGCCCTCGATGTCTTCCAGATCTTCAGCCAGACCTCCCAGGTACCGACGCTCCTCGATGGCGGCCTCATAGTCTATTTCGACCTCGTCGAGGGAGAGTATCGGCTCTTCCGGGTCCGCTTGTGGGTGTTGCACGATTTCCCAGAGGAAGAAGGATTCGGCCGAGTCGGCATCTTCCGATACTCCTGCGGTGTCCAGGAGCGCCTCTTCCGACGCTCCGGCGGTGTCCAGGTGCGCCTCTTCCGAGGCCATCGCCTCTTCCCGGGATGGTGTGGGGGGAGGGGTGTCATCCGGGTGGTCATCTGAAATCAGGTTCTCTTCGGCCACATCCTCCGCGTCGTCGGATTCATCGTCTGGGGGTTGTCCCGGTATGATGTCGATCTGATCGAGTATATCATCTAAATCGCTTTCGCTTACTTTTTCTTCGTCATCCTCTTTCTGCTTGATACCCAGATAATAGGTATCCAGGGCTTTTGCAATTTCACTCTCCTTGGAGAGAATCGGCTGGATGCGGTATCCGCTGGCGAACTCGATGTCCTCGATGGCGTTGATGTCCATCGGATTTGACATGACTACGAGCAGTGTCTTTTCTTTGATCTTGAATGGGACCGCTCGATGCTTGAGGGCGGTGTCTTTGGGGACCAGGTCTACTATCTCCTGCCGTATTCGTATACGCCTCAGATCAACCGCAGGGATGCCGAAATGGTACCGAAGCGCGCCCAGGAGCTGACCCTCGTTGATGATATCGAGAGCGACCAGCGCGTCCCCAACCCTGCCGCCGTTTTTGGAAATATATGATAATGCCCGGTCAAGGTCGTCTTCAGTGATGACCTGCTTTTCAACCAGCAATTCACCAAACCGTTTTTTCTTCGGGGTCATCTGACGAGTACCTTTCGAATATCCTCAGGTGATCGGTTTTGCCGGAAACCGGTGCATATCAAACCGAAAAACAATGAAGCAAAATCTATATCTATTCTATGAAAGGGTTAACACCACCATTGTAACGCATGAAGGTGTATTTCTTCAAGTATCTATCAATATTTACAATATTTTTTGACACCATTCAATTCAAAAGCGATTCATCCCGTGTGTAAAGCTGTTATGCGGTGTGAATGATGATGCAAAATACCCGGCTTCGACCGCTTCGTCATGATACGATCACTACAGATACCGGGAGCGGATTTCTTCCAGCTCTTCTTTTGTCACCAGGCCTTTTTTCAGCAGAAGATCAATCAAGCCGAAGAGCATTTTCATCTCCTCGGACTGCTCGGTCATCTCGAAGGAAGCCGAATCCTTGTCCCAACCGAAGGCTTTCAGTGAGGGGATGGAATCGAGCTCCTCCTTCCAGTCGATATTGAGATCTCCCGGCTTACCCTCATTTTCTTGAGTCGTATCCGGTTTTTTCTGTTCGGGTGTCGCTTCTTCCGTAAACGTGGAATCCTCTTCGTAGTATCGTCGTATCAGTGAATGGATCTGGCTGTCTTTTGCCAGTACCGGCACAACCTTTATGCCGGTGGCAAATTCTATTTCCTCGATGGCGTTCATGTCCATAGGGTTTGACATGGCGATCAGGAGGTTTTTTTTACCCGGAGAGTCTTCCTTGAGCTGTACCGGAATCGCGTGATACTTTCTGGCAAGGCTGGGCGGCATGACGGTAAGGGCGCTTTCCGGGATATCGCGATTCTCAAGATCCATCGCCGGCACCCTCAGGTGATATCTGAGCGCCGCCAAGAGCTTATCCTCAGAAATGATATTGAGATATATCAGCGCATCTCCTAATCTTCCGCCCCTGGTTTCCTGGTGGTTGAGCGCCTGGTCTAATTCATCCTGTGTGATAATATTGTTCTTTATAAGGAACTCACCAAGCCGCATTTTCTCTTTTGTCATCAAGCCGTCCTTTCAGATATCTGAGGTGTCGCGTTTTTTGGCCGTATGTAGTAAATATTTAAATAAGACAGACGGTAACAAGACAGTGCATGGAGCACCGCCTGGATATCCTGTATCCGAGGCGGCGTTCATCATGATTTTGATTGAAACCATTGTTCTATATCGAGCAGCGAGGCTCGTTTTTGCCGCACAAGTCTTGTTATAATGATCTTCATTACCTGTTTTTTCGACGACGGAGAGAGGGACGTATACAACCGCTCGATGTCAGTGATCGTCATCTGCCTTTGATCCGTACGCCGATCAGGAGCGGAGGCCTTTGGCTGTGTCGTGTCGGGTGTAAACTCCACGTAATCCCGAGGGTAATCGTCGGGGGATTTTGGTGTTTCAAACGACGGCGATTCGGGCCCGCCGGTATCGGAATCATCTTCTTCGGGAACATCCAGGAGAGATCGATCCTCGGCGATGGTAAACTGCTTTCCTCCCATGATGATGGTCATGTCGTCTTTTTCCTGGGGCACGCTCTGCCGCGAATAATCCGTGCCGATAAACCCCGTTTCAATGCCGTAATACTTATTCATGGCGCGCAGGAGGTCCCGCTCTTTGGCGAGGACCGGCTGAACGAATATGCCGGCTGCGAATTCCACCTCGTTGATGGCTTCAATATCCATCGGGTTTGACATAACCACCAAAAGCGTCCGTTTGCCGAAACTGGTGGTGACTTTTACCGGAAGCAGCGTATACTTCTCCACAAGTTTTCTCGGTACCCGCTTGAGGATTTCCGGGTCGATGACCATATCTTCAAGATCCAGAATGGGGATTTCCAGGTGATATTTCAGGGCGGAAAGCAGCTTATCTTCCGTTATCAGATTCAGCATGACCAGGATTCTGCCCAGCCTTCCGCCGTTTTCCTTTTGATGCTCCAAGGCCCTATTGAGGTTTTCCCTGGAGATGAGTTTTCTGCTGACGAGAAATTCGCCCAGGCGCATTTTCGGTCTGGCCATGTAAAATATCCTTCCTTATTCCCAGGCGGTGATACAACAGCGCTTCGTTGTTCATACTACGTCAGGATCGGTCATGGAGAAGGCTTCAAATATCCTCGTGGACGCTTACATGAATGATATCAGCCTGAATCTGCGATATGTGATATGATACGTCTTATATCATTGGCCGAAACAAGTCGTTTTTCCAATAAGTATTTTATGAAATCGAAAAAGAGGTCATCCTTATCCAGGAGTACATTCAGCCGCTCACCGGGGGTCTTTTTCCCTTCGAGTGTTGACGGCTGAGGCGAGGTTTCTTCGACCGGTTTGTTCGATATGACCTTTTCAGAGCCTCCCATGATGATGACCATGTCGTCATCGTCCTCGGAAGGCATGGAGATATCCCCCTTTTTCGATTCTTCGGTTTCGGATTTATAAAAGCGGGTCAGGGCGTGGGATATATCTCTATCCAGCGCTAAGACCGGTTTGACCGTACAGCCGCTGACGAACTCGATGTCGTCGATGAGGTCCGTATCCATCGGATTGGTCATGGCCACCAGCAGCTCGTGCTCATCGTTATGGCTCGTCACGGAGAGAGGTATCGCCTGACCTCGTTTCGCCAGATCGTAGGGAATATAGCTCAGCACCTTTTTGGGGATATCAGTTTTCTTTCTGAGGTTTATAGTGGGGCAGCCCAGGTGAACCCTCAGGGCCGACAGTATCTTGTTTTCACTGATGACGCCCATACCCACCAGCACCTTGCCCAGCCGCTCGCCGGTTGTGAACTGCTTGTTGAGCGCCTCATCGAGCTGCTGTTCGGTGATGAGACCGTGCTTGATGAGAAACTCACCCAGGCGCATCCGTTGTTGCTCCATGTCGCTATCCCTTTCTGATCCGCGGGTCTACCAGTGCGTACGATACGTCGGCGATGAGGTTGCCGGCAAGAGTCAACACGGCCCCGATGACCAGAATCCCCATGACGACCGGGTAGTCCCTGGACAGGACGCTGGCGTAAAAAAGCCTTCCCATGCCGTATATTGAAAAGATGCTCTCAAAAATCACGCTCCCGCCGATGAGGCCGGGCACCGACAGGCCCAGGATGGTGATGACCGGCATCAGTGCGTTCCTCATGGCATGCTTGTAGATGACCGTTCGCTCGGGCAATCCCTTGGCCCGGGCGGTGGTGATGTAATCCTGGCGGATGACCTCAAGCATGTTGCTACGCATGTAGCGGGAGAGTCCCGCCAGCCCGCCGAAGGCCGACAGGGTCACCGGCATCAGTAGGTGCTTGAAAAGGTCCCATAGCTTTTCCACCGGGCCGAACGTCTCGTAGATGAAAGAGATGGACCTGACCCCGGAGATGGGGAGCCACCCCAGCTTGATGCCGAACAGCATCTTCAACAGCAGCGCTAGCCAGAATGTGGGCACGGCGAATCCGATAAAGACAAAGACCGTGGATGTCTTGTCAAAAAAGCTGTTCTGATGAGTCGCCGAGTATATGCCGATGGGGATGGCCACGACCATGATAAGGAGAATCGAGAGGACGTTTATGGTGATCGTGATGGGGATGGTCTCGGCTATTTTATCAATGACCGGCCTGTTGTCCGGAGCGAACGAGTTGCCGAAGTCCAACACGACAATGCGCGTGACCCAGTTGAGATACTGGATGTGCAGAGGATCGTTCAGGCCGTACATCTCCCTCAGGCGCTCCTTGGCTTCCGGAGCGGCGTCCGGGTTCATGCCGGCGGCGATATCCGTCGGCTCGCCGGGGGCCAGGTGGATGACAAGAAAGGAGATGACGGTGATCCCAAAGAGGATCGGAATCATCATCACCAGTCTTTTTGCGATATATCGCAGCATTGATCCATCCTCGTCCCGGGTCCATTACGGGAGATACGTATACTTCTGCATGCCCTCGGGCACATACCATTCTATGAAGTTGTAGGAAATTCCCGCAAGCGCCGGCTCGATGCCGTGGAACCGGGCGTGCACCGCCGGCAGGGAGTACGGTACATAGAGAAACACGTACGGCGCCTCATCGGCGAGGATTTCCTGGAAGCGGTCATAGTAGACCTTCCGCTCGTCCTGGTCGAAGTACTTACGCCCCTCCTCCAGGAGCATATCCACCTCACTGTTTCTGTAATTGATGTGGTTCAGATCGCCGGGCGCCGTCCGGGAGGAGTGCCACACGTTGTAGAGGTCAGGCTCCTGGAGGATGTTCCACCCCAGGATGACCGCCTCGAAGTTTCTGGGATCGACGAATTCGGACAGGAAGGCGGCCCACTCGATGATGCGTATCTTCACTTCGATTCCCACATCGGAAAGCCTTGCCTGGATGATCTCCGCACTTTTGATCCGAAGATCGTTGCCCTGGTTGGTGATGATGGTGAAGGTGAAGGGGACGCCGTCCTTATCGATGATGCCGTCTCCGTCGGTATCGGTCCAGCCCGCCTCGGACAGCAGCTCCTTCGCCTTTTCCGGGTCGTAGTCGTATCGCTCGACGTCCGGGTTGTAGACCCAGGTGCCCGGCTTGTAGGGCCCGGTGGCTATTTCCCCCAGCCCTAAAAGCACCACGTCGATGATCTCCTGTTTGTCGATGGCGTAGGAGATGGCCTTTCTCACCCGGACGTCGGAGAATTTCTCGTCTTCCATGTTGAAGCCCAGGTACGTGTATCCGTCGTACAGGTATTCGTATTTATTGAAGTTCTTCTTGAACGCGGCGTCGTCGGTCTGGTTCTTGTACTGAAGGGGCGTCAGCGTCATCCAGTCCACCCCGCCCGCCTTCAGCTCGAGGAACATCGTGGCCATGTCCGGGATGACCCGGTAAATAACCCGGTCGATGTAGGGTCTCCCCTCGAAGTAGTCGTGGAAGGAATTCAGGGTGATGCTCTCCCCGGTTTTCCACTCGCCGAAGGAATAGGGGCCCGTCCCTACGGGGTGTCTCGCAAGCTCCGATTCGGTGATGGGGACACCTTCCAGCAGGTGCTTGGGGAGCATCCACAGCTGACCCCAGCTGAGGAGGGCCGGGGCCAGCGGCTCATTATAGGTGACGATGAAGGTGTACGGGTCCGGAGCTTCAGCCTTTGTCACCAGAAGGTATTTCTGATTGTAAGAGGTGGGGGTGTTTTCGTCGATGATCAGCTCGTAGGTGAACAAGACGTCTTCGCTGGTGAACGGCTCGCCATCATGCCAGACGACGTCGTCCCTGAGGTGAAAGGTGATCGTCAGGTTGTCCTCGGATATCTCCCAGGACTCGGCCAGGGAGCCGATCATGTTGAAGTCCTTGTCGTACTCCACCAGGCCGTTGTAGATGAGGGACTCCACCTCGGAGGAGGCGCTGTCGGACGAGAGCATGGGGATGAGGTTTGAGGCGTCGCCGATGGAGCCGATGATGATGGAGTCGCCGTAGGCGGGGCCGGTATCGGATTGCGGTGAGTAGTCGGTGGTATCCGTGCCGCAGGAGATGCACAATATCAATATAATAATCAGCAGGACACTGACTCCGTGTTTCTTCATGTCGGCTCCTTTTTTATACACCCGATACGGGCGCATCTGTTGTTTTCTATTGTGGTACTTTTTTCCAGTCGGCCAGGAATCGCTCAAGGCCCTGGTCCGTGAGTGGGTGTCTTGTCAATTGGGTAATGACTTTGAAGGGAACGGTGGCGACGTGGGCGCCGGTGAGGGCGGCGTCCAGGAGGTGTATCGGATTTCGGATCGATGCAACCAGCACCTGTGTTTTGAAATCGTAGTTGTCATAGATCGTGACGATCTGATCAATCAGCTCCATGCCGATGTGAGCAATGTCGTCAAGCCGTCCCACGAAGGGACTTGCGTATGTGGCCCCGGCCTTCGCCGCCAGAAGGGCCTGGAGGGGGGAGAAGACCAGGGTGACGTTCGTTTTGATGCCCTGATCCGTCAGCGCTCGAACCGCCTTAAGGCCCTCGGGGAGAAGCGGTATCTTGATAACAATATTGTCGGCGATGGAGGCCAGCTCCTTCGCCTCGGCGATCATTCCTTTGCTGTCGGTGCTGATGACCTCGGCGCTGACCGGTCCCGAAACGACCGAGACGATGTCTTTGAGAACGTCCATAAACTTCCGACCGGTTTTCGCAACCAGCGAGGGATTGGTCGTTACCCCGTCGATAACGCCCATTTCCTGGGCTTCCCTGATCTCGTCGATGTCGGCGGTATCGATAAAAAGCTGCATATACTCTCCAAAATTTCCCTTATAAATCAAGCATTTTACCCCCATATTGTATTTGGGTCAAGATATTTTAACACCGCATCCCGGGCCGGCAGGGTGATTTCGGTGAGGGAATGGTGGGATGGAGCGGTTTTACGCCGTTTCGGGATCCGGTACTCGGCCCTTACTTGACAATCATGTCGGCCTCAATTAGACTGAGACATCCATATCAGCAGGAGCGACAAATCATGTATAAACGCACAGAGATGGTGTTTTCCGCAGAGAGCATTTCAGATGCGGTGGATCGCCTTGCCGGTCGGATCAACGCCGATTATCGGGACAAGAAGGTGCTGGTCGTGGGGGTGCTCAAAGGCTGTTTTATCTTCATGGCGGACCTGGTCAGGAAACTGGATATAGACGTAGAGCTGGACTTCGTGGTGCTCAGGTCGTACGGGTCGTCCTCGAACAGCAGCGGGGAGGTGGAGGTCATCAAGGACCTGGAGTACCCCATCGAGGGTCGTCATGTCCTGGTGGTGGAGGATATCGTCGATACCGGCGTGACGCTGAAATATTTTCGGGACCAGATGCGCCTCAGGGGGCCCGCGTCGGTCAAGATCTGCGCGCTGATCGACAAAAAGGAGAGGCGGGAGGTGGACATCGATGTGGATTATGTGGGGCTCGAGATGCAGGAGGGGTTCGTTGTGGGCTATGGGCTTGACTGCAATGAATTCGGCAGGCACTTCCCGGACGTGTGGATCATAGAGACGCCGGACGAGTGACGCCGCCGGAACGGGAGGAAAAGCGAATGGCTGAGGAGATATCATACTGCCCGTCATGCGGCAAGGAGCGCCGGCACGACGAGAGATTCTGCTCCCGGTGCGGCCGGGAGCTGGTGCCGGGGCCCTCGCCGATGTTTCCCATGGGGAGCGACCCGGCGCGGCCCTACTGGGGATTCCAATGGCGCACCGAGGCGGAGATTATGGGCTGGCCCATCGTCCATGTGGCCATCGGACGGGATGAAGTGACCGGAAAGCTCCTGGTCGCCCGGGGGCTCATCGCCGTGGGGCAGTTCGGGGTGGGGCTCATCACCGTTGCCCAGGTGGGGGTGGGGCTTCTTTTCGGCTTCGGCCAGTTCGTTGTGGGATTCATCTGTATCGGCCAGTTTGCCCTGGGGGCGCTCTTCGGCCTGGGGCAGTTCGCCACCGGCCAGACGGCCATTGGCCAGTTCGCCCTGGGGGAATATATCCGGGCCCAGGTCGGGTGGGGGAAGTACATGTGGACCCAGAAGGTGAAGGACCCCGAGGCGGTGGCCTATTTTACCAACCTGTGGCGGGCGATCAGGGCGTTCTTCGGTGCTTGAGCGCCGCCCGCTTTATGACCTTCCTCTATTGTATATCGGTATCAAAATATTGTGAGGACACTCCCCTACGGTGCTGCGGCGGTGAGGGGGGACCGGCCGGAGGGAGACGCCGGATAGCCGCCGGGGATGCACGCCTCCGGATCCAGGGCGTTTTCCACCCTACAGGGCTGAGTGATGTGAGGGGAACCCTCGGGGATGAGGGCCCGAATCGCCGCTACGTCGCTCTCCGACAGCAGCCCCGGGGGGACGGTGGTGCGAAAGAGGTGGGGGACGCCCGATGACGCGATGAGGGATATGCTCTCCATCACGGCGTTGACGTCGACGGACGTCCCGGCAAGCTCCGGGTAGAGATGAAGGGGCGCCTTGACGTCCATGGCGAAGAAATCGACGAGTTCCCGGGAGATCAGACCCCCGATCACCTCCGGCCGACCGCCGTTGGTGTCCAGCTTCACGGCGTATCCCATCTCGCGGATCAATCTGAGAAAGCGGGGGAGGTCCGGATGGATCGTCGGCTCCCCGCCGGTGACGACCACCCCGGAAAGCCTACCCCGGCGTGATTCGAGAAACGACAGCACCCGCTCCTCGGAGATCGGGTCGTCGTCTCCCCTCCCGGCGGGGATCAGCGATCCGTTGTGGCAGTAGGGGCAGCGGAAGTTGCACCCCTTTGTGAAGATCACCGCCGCGGGGGTACCCGGAAAGTCGGTGAGGGAAAATCGCTCGAGGCCGCCGATTTTCATGCCGCGCCTCCCGCCGTATCGATGCGATACCGGCTCCTCAGCGAAAACTCCGCCTGCTTCCCCTCGTTCCACTGGTTGATGGGTCTCAGATACCCCACCACCCGGGAGTATATCTCCGCCTCCCTGCCGCAGTGGGGGCATGTGGGGTGCTCGCCTATCAAATACCCGTGGTCCGGACACACCGAGAAGGTGGGGGAGACGGTGAAGTAGGGGAGGTGGTAGGTGGAACAGACGGTTTTGACGAATGTCTTGACCGCCTCCGGGTCCGGCGCCGCCTCGCCCAGGAAGACATGCTGGACGGTGCCGCCGGTGTACCGGGTCTGGAGGGAGTCCTGAAGGTCCAGTATCTCGAAGACGTCGGTGGAATAATCCACCGGCAGCTGGCTGGAGTTTGTGTAGAAGGCGGTGTCCACATCCGTGCTTTCGTCCATGTTGGCGTCGGTATTGGCGGTGATGATGTTGTCATAGCGTGTTTTGTCCAGCCGGGCCAGGCGGTGGGAGGTCCCCTCCCCGGGGGTGGCCTCCAGGTTATAGAGGTTGCCGGTCTCGGACTGGAACCGGGTCAGCACCTCCCGCATGTGATCGAGGACCCGGGCGGCAAACCCGGCGCCCATTTCCGTGCCGATATCCTCCCCCAGAAGATTCATACACGCCTCGTTCAGGCCCACCAGGCCCACGGTGGAGAAGTGGTTGTTCCAGTATCGGCCGAAGCGCTCCTTCACGTTTCTGAGGTAGAATTTCGAGTAGGGATAGAAATCCTTATCCATCAGCGTTTCCAGGGCCTTGCGCTTGGTCTCCAGGCTCGTCCGGGCGACCTCCATGAGGGTGTCGAGCCGGGCGATGAAATCCTCTTCATCCTGGGCCAAGTGGCCGATACGGGGCATGTTGATGGTCACCACGCCGATGGAGCCGGTGAGGGGATTGGAGCCGAACAGCCCCCCGCCCCGCTTTTCCAGGGTGCGCAGGTCCAGGCGCAGCCGACAGCACATCGACCGGGCGTCGTCCGGGGACATGTCCGAGTTGACGAAATTGGCGAAGTAGGGGATGCCATAGCGGGCGGTCACCTCCCAGAGGTTTGTGATGACCGGGTTGTCCCAGTCGAAGTCCGGGGTGATGTTGTATGTGGGGATGGGAAAGGTGAAGACCCGCCCCTTGGCGTCGCCTTCTGAGAGCACTTCCAGAAAGGCCCGGTTGAAAATGTCCATTTCGGCCTGGAAGTTGCGATATGTATCGTCCTTGAGCTTCCCGCCGATGACCACCGCTTCGCCCGCCAGGGTGGAGGGCGGAGTCAAATCAAGAGTGACGTTGGTGAACGGGGTCTGGAACCCGACCCTTGTCGCCACGTTGACGTTGAAGACGAACTCCTGGAGGGCCTGCTTAACCTCCGGGTATTCCAGGCCGTCGTATCGTATGAAGGGGGCCAGGAGGGTGTCGAAGTTCGAAAAGGCCTGGGCGCCGGCGGCTTCGCCCTGGAGGGTGTAGAAGAAGTTGACGATCTGGCCCAGGGCCGAGCGGAAGTGGCGGGCGGGTCTGCTTTCCGCCTTGCCCGGTGCCCCGCAAAACCCGGTCATCAGGAGGTCCCGGAGGTCCCACCCCACGCAGTAGACCGAGAGCTGGCCCAGATCGTGGATGTGAAGGTCGCCCGAGGTGTGGGCCTCCCGAACATCCGGTGTGTAGATCTTGTTGAGCCAGTAGACCTTGGAGATTTCACTGGAGATATAGTTGTTCAGGCCCTGGAGGGAATAGGCCATGTTGCTGTTTTCCTTCACCTTCCAGTCGAGCCGCTCCAGGTACCGATCGATGAGGTCGACGTCCGCCCGGGTGGCCATCTCACGAATGCGGCTGTGCTGATCCCTGTAGAGGATGTAGGCCTTGGCGGTGCGCTTGAAGGTGGAAGTCAGCAGCACCTCCTCCACCAGGTCCTGGATTTCTTCCACCGACGGGGTGTCGGAGAGCATCGTCTGGGCCAGGCCCAGGACCCTGAGGGTCAGCGTGCGGGCCGTCTCCGCCTCATATTCTCCCGTGGCCCGCCCGGCCTTCAGGAGGGCGGAGGTGATTTTACCCGCCTCGAAGGGCATCAGCCGTCCATCCCGCTTGGAGATATGGGTAAAGGGGGCGGGAATGCGGGACGAATGATCCTGTTGAAGATTTGTGACGGATCCCATGATCTCCTCCGATGCTACGTGAATAACGTCTGAAATGTAATGTGACAGTGGCGTACACGGATTGGGAGGAGACTCTTTTGGGTATAATACCCGGTATAAGAGGGAAAGAGAATATCCTGAGTGAAAACGCGGTGTGTGTATGACAGCGGGTATCTACAGTATAAATCCGCTCAATCGCCCCTCCGCCCTCCGTGCGGCGAGTCCCGCCATGCCCCTGGTGCTCATGTGTTACTGTATATTGGGTCTTGCGGGACTGGTTATACAATATATAGATGTTTTCACACTTTGTCAAATGAAAAATGCTGATTGAGCCGATTTTTTTATCCCCGATGGTGTATCTCATGTGCGGATTTTCCCGGAGTGTTCCTTGGGGAGGGTGCTGCCGGGTTTTCAGTGGGGATTTATTCTGTGCGTGGGAGGATTGGGTCTCTTTTTCTATTGGTGGGGAAAAGGGATCCTAATAATCGCTCACCCAGGTGGTTTTGGCCAGAGAGATGCCGTCTCGGAAGGAGTTTTTTACCTGGTACATGGCCTTGTCCGCCTCGCCGATCAACTCCTGGAAGTTCGAAGCGTCTTCGGGAATCGAGGCGACCCCGAAGCTCGCCGTGAGCTTGATGTTCAGCGAGTCGTTCTTGAGGAAATAGGCTTTTTTTATCTTGTTTCTGATGAGCTTGGCGAATTCATATGCCTCAGACTTGTCCGCCTGGGGAAGGAGGACCACAAACTCGTCGCCGCCGTATCGGATTCCGATGTCCCCCTCCCGGAGGAGGCTGTTGAGCAGCTCGCCGAATTCCTTAATGGTCTTGCTGCCCATCAGGTGTCCGTACTTGTCGTTGATGTTTTTGAAGTAGTCCAGATCGATGAATATCATCGATACCAGGGAGAGATTTTTAACTTCTTCGTGTCCTTCTCCATTGAGGAGCTGGTGGATGAACCGGGAGTTGTAGAGACCGGTCAGCTCGTCGGTGAGGATGAGTTTTCTGGCGATGTTGTAATAGCGGGCGTTGTCCAGGGCGATGGCGATGTAATCGGCCAGTATCGACAGTATCCGCATGTCGTCCTCGCCGAAGGGGCCGTCCTTATCATCGTTGTAGTTTATCAGTTCTATAACACCCAGGGTTTTTCCCTTGCTGATGACCGGGACGCAGACGATCGCTTTTGTTTCGAAATCAGAGACCTCATCCACTTTCGGGGTAAATCGTGGATCGGAGGAGACGTCGGAGACAAGAAGCGGCTCGGCGTTTTTCGCCACCCACCCGGCGATGCCTTCACCCATCTTCAGTCTGATATCCCTTATTTTATCGGCGCGCTCGCCCACGACGATCTCAAAATACAGCTCGTCGGTTTCCTCGTCTACCAGTAAAAGAGACCAGTTTTCAGGATTCAACAAGACCTTGACTTGCTTCATTATTATGGAGAGGATTTCCTTGATGTCCAGGCTTGAGGTGAGGGCCCGGCCGATCTCGTTAATCGTAGAGAGCTCCTCGTTCCGCTGCTGAATTTCTCCCCAAAAATCCTTTTCTTTCATGCCGGGTCGATTCGATGTCTAAAAATATATGCTTCATATACGTATCCTCTCCAAAGTATACATAAAGATGAGTAAAAACTCAAGTATAATAGGAGAAGACCCTTCGGTTTTTTCCTTGTATTATGTCATACGAGTGATATAATTTTAAAAGGAAACAACTTTTTACTCATTTCTTTCTATAATCCACGAGTTATCATGATTGTCTCCTGTGACCAGTGCGGGACCAAGTTCAAACTCCCGGACGATAAGCTGAAGCCGGGCGGTGTGAAGGTTCGCTGTACGAAATGTTCGAACATTTTTGAAGTTCCCGGTCCGGGGTCGTCTCCACCTCCCGAGCCGGCTCCCCCGGAACAGCCGGCCGGTGCCGACGGATCGAACGGCGGCATCGGGAATGATGACATGGGCCTCGGCATGGGAGATGATTACGATTTCGATATGGATGATGGTGCGGGTGGGGGCGGGAACGGATTGGATGCCGGTTTCGACGCGGGTTTGGATGGTGGGACGGGCGATGATTTTGGGGATGACCTGAGTAGTGATTTTGACAGCAGCCTTGATGACGACGACCTGACGATAAACGACGATTTCGGCATGGACGACGAAGCCGGAGGTGACAGCCTCCTGGACGATGATATTGATATAGACGACGGTGCCGGCGATGACGGGCTCCTGGACGACGACTTCGGGATGGATAACGGTGATGCCGGCGGTGACAGCCTCCTGGATGACGACTTCGGGATGGATGACGGCGGCGCCGGCGGTGACAGCCTCCTGGATGATGACTTCGGGATGGATGACGGCGGCGCAGGCGGTGACAACCTCCTGGAAGACGACTTCGGCATGGACGACGGCGCGGGCGGCGACAGCCTCCTGGATGATGACTTCGGCATGGACGACGGCGCGGGTGACGACAACCTTCTGGAAGACGACTTTGGGATGGAAGACGGTGCCGGCGGCGACAACCTGCTGGATGACGACTTCGGGATGGACGACGGCGGCGGCGATGATTTTTCGGAGTCCCTGCCCGGATCCGACGACGGTGGTCTCGACGATTCCCTCGACATGGGATTCGGGGACGAGGAGCTGGTCACGACGGGCGGAGATGATTTCGCCATCGGAGACTCCCTCAGCTTCGACGGAAAATCTCTTGATGCGGATTTTGGTTTTGATGATGGCGGCTCCACGCTTCCCGGTGATCGAATCATATCGGGAAAGAAACAGGGAAAACGCAGAAGCCCGCTGGTCGTCGCACTGGTGATTCTCCTGGTATTGGTCGCCGGCGTCTATGTCGCCTCCACTGTCTTTTTGGATGACGGCCTCGGGATGCTGCTGACCTTCGTGGATGATTTCGGAACGCGGAACGTGGATCCCCTGGAAGGGCTCGAGGTGAACAACGTTTCTCACTACTATATCAACAATTTTGAGGCGGGCAAGGCCCTGGTAGTTGAGGGGATTGTCAAAAACAACAGCGAAAAGGTACCCAGGGGCCGTATTCAGGTTCTGCTCACCCTGTATGACGCAAACGAAGCGAGTATTGGAAAATATATCTCGTACTGCGGAGATGTGCTCTCTATCGAGGAGCTTGAACGGTTGTCCCAGGAAGAGATCAGCTCGTATTTCAACCAGCCGCAAGGGGACGGCTTGAGGGTCGACCCGGGCGCCTCTGTTCCGTTTATGCTGGTCATTTTCAATCTTCCCGAAAACACGGGTGGATACAACGTAGTCATACTCAATGCCGAGAATGTGGGAGGATAGATCGTTCGACGTGCGTGTGCCCCGTGTTGTGTAAAACGTGCATTCCCACGACTCACTGTATCGTATTTCCAGGCGACCACCCCGGTCGCCTTTTTCGTATCATTGTATTTCGCGAATACGGTGGGGATGCGTCAGGTGATTGAGGGGGGTGAGGGACGATAGAAAAATCGTCCTGCGTGTTTTTACTGGATCAGACGAAATGGATGCGGGAGTCCCTACCGGACAGGTCCCGCTTATTCATTTTTACGGCATAGTCGATATATTCTTCGATATATCGACGATCTTCCAGGTCAAGGGTAAGGAACTCCAGGGCCATACCGGGGAACATCCCCGTCTTGTGCATCTCCTCCTCGGTGACGATCTTCGTCACCCGGGCCGTCACCTCGATGTTCTTTCGAGGCACCGGGACGGTCAGGTGAACCGTTACCGTCTCGCCCACCTCCAGCGGCTCCGTCGTTTCCAGGAAGATGCCGGTCAGGGAGATATTCACCGTCATCATCCGCTTCACCTCCCCGCTTCTTCTGAGATAAACCTCGCTTCGGAGAAAGACCCGGGGGTAGTAAAGGGAGCTCCTTACCCTGAGAAGCCTGCTGACCGCTTCGATAAATTCCATCTGGTCGACCGGCTTGGTCAGGTAGTAATCCGCCCCGGCATTCAGGCACAGGTTTCGGGCTTCTTCTCCGGGCTCGCTGGAGACGATCACGATGGGGATGTCCCGGTATCGGGGATCCCGCTTGATTATCTCGCATGCCTTGTCTCCATTGAGATCGGGCATGTTGAAATCGAGGAGCACCAGCTGCGGCCGCTCCTTTTTTATGATCCGAAGCGCCTCAAGCCCTGATCGGGCGGTCAGGATGTCGCATTCGACCTGGGCGAGCATGTGTCTCTGGACGTCCAAAAAGAAATTGACGTCATCGACGATGAGCACCTTGTTGCCCTGGGCCGTTGTTTCGTTTCCCACTGCCATGGACGATACCGAATACAGTATATAGAAATATGGTATCACACAAATCCGTTTCTATAAAGAAGATATCGGGAAGCCTCGCGGAAATGCTTGCTTTTCCATCGAGGCCGCGATAGCATACAGTAATGAAAAAAAATCCTGATGCATCGAACCGGCAGACCGGATTCTGGAAGTGGTATCATGACTCGAGACTTGTACGGGCTCTTTTGGGGATCAGTCCCTGGTTCATGCGGACCTTTCCCCGCTGGTTTTCTCATCTGGTTCGCTATCCGTTTGCCTTCTTCTATTATCTGATCGGTCGTCGATTTCGAAAAGCGGTGAGGGATAATCTTATCGTCGCCCTGGGAGAGGATGCATCGCCCCGGGAGATACGAAGGCTGACCTGGCGGGTCTTTTCCAATGTCACCAAGACCTTCGCCGACATGTTTTACGCCGCCTCGCTTCCCCGGGAGCACATCTCCAGGCTGGTTGCCCCCCAGGAGGGGGTCGAGCACATCGGAACCGCCCTGAAGGAGGGACGAGGGGCTATTTTTCTGACCGGGCACGTCGGGAACTGGGAGCTGGGGGGGATGACCCTGGGAAAGTTCGACGTGAACGTGAACATGGTTTATATGCCCGATCAGTCCGATGCCTTCGAGGAACAGCGGCTTCATGTCCGGGAAGACCAGAATGTTTTCAGTATCCCGATGGGTGGCGGCTTCGAGGTGTCCCTGATGGTCATCCGGAAACTCAACGCCGGGGAGATCATCGCCCTGAAGGGCGATCGAGCGATGGGGAGAAACGGGATGACGGTTCGTCTGTTCGGCAGGGATACCCTCTTCCCCCGAGGGCCGTATCTCCTGTCGTACATATCCGGCGCAGCGATTCTTCCCACGTTCATAATCCTTGACGACGATGATCGATACAGGCCGATCGTGTCCGAGCCGATATTCCCCGTACGCACCGGGGACCGAGGCCGGGACGTCCAGGAGTTGGCTCAGAGGACGGCGTTAGTCATAGAGGATTTTATCCGTCGGTATCCGGACCAATGGTACATGTTCTACCCGTTCTGGAAGGATGCGGGCGACCGGGAGGACATATACTCGAACGCCGCAGACGAGGAGAGCTGAGATCATGTCGACGAAACGTCTTGCCCTCGTGTTTCCCGATTTCGAGGGCCTGCCCCTTGCGTACCGTAAACACATCGCACCCCTGGGCGCACTGGCGCTGGCGTCCTTTACTCCGTCGGGGTATGATGTGGCCTTCTACGATGGGAGGCACATGGAGATCCCCGAGTACCTGGAGGCGGATGTGGTGGCGATTTCAGCCATGACGCCCCAGATTCCCGAGGCCTATCGACTGGCAGACAGTTTTCGACGGCGTAATATCCCGGTGATCATGGGTGGGGCCCATGCGTCCCTGGTGCCCGAGGAGGCCCTGGAGCATGCCGACGCGGTGGTGGTGGGCGAGGCCGAGGGTCTGTGGGAGTCGGTCCTGGAGGATGTGACCGCCGGGAGATCCCAGGGGGCGTATGTCTGTCTACATAAGCCGAGCCTTGCGGGCATGCCCCGGCCCCGGCATGACCTGCTCAACCTCGACGATTACCTCCCCATCCGGTCGATACAGATCACCCGGGGGTGTCCCCTTAACTGTGAGTTCTGTGCGGTACCGAAGAACTTCGGTCGGGAATATCGGGTCCGGCCCCTGGACGAGGTCGCAGACGAGATCGAGAGTATCGCCGGCTATCTCTACTTCGTTGACGACAACCTGATGATCAAGCGGCGGATGTTCCGGCAGCTTTTCGAGCGCATGACCGAACTCGACCGGCGCTGGACCGGCATGGCGCCTTTGAGCATCGCGTCAGACAGAAAATACGTAGACCTCCTGGCCCGCTCCGGCTGCTGGTCCATGTACGTGGACGTGGGGCCCTGGATATCGGTGGGGCTGAAAAAGGACGTTTCCTCCCTGGGGGACCAGGTGGATAAGTATCTCAACTATATCGCGGTGCTCCAGGACGCGGGCATCAAGGTGATGGGCTCGTTCATCTTCGGCTTCGATCACGATACAGAGTCCATTTTCGATGTGACGCTGGAGTTTCTCCATAAAAGCGGCATCGTCGAGGCGGAGTTCCTCATCCTCACCCCCTACCCCAAGACCCCTCTCCACGACAAGCTGACCGCCCAAAACCGCATCATCGACGATGACTGGAGGAAATACAATACCCGCCACGCGGTCTTTCGCCCGAAGGAGATGACGCCCGAGCGGCTGGAGGAGGGGGTCAGGTATGTCTGGCGGGAGTTCTATCGGCGCAACAACCGGGTTGACCACACACTGGGGGCCGATTGCCCCGGGGATGACACCCACAAGAAGCTGATGGCCGCCGTCCCGAACCTCTTCCGGGACCAGGTGCAGCGGGCGATCATGGAGACCATTCGAAACAAAAAGACGGATGTCCAGCGCCTTTCCGGGGATGACGTGGCGGCCATCTGGCGCACCCATAAGATGCCGATCATCTGGAAGATCGTCGAGGGGTCCATCGCCGAGGGGATGCTGGACCTGGACATCGAGACGTAAACGGCTCCCAAAAGCGGAGGCGCCGGGGACGGGGCGCACCGCTCGGGAACACCGGGAAGGAGGGACCGACGTCATGTTTCCCATAGACTACATACCCGCCGCCGATATTGTCGGGCTTGTCGGCTGCGTGATGCTGCTGGCGACGCTGATGGCCGGAGCCCTGTGCGTCCGTGCCCTCCTGGGGTCCGGCAAGGGAAAAAAGAAACCGCCGAGACGTCCCGGGCCGATCGGCGCCGTGATCATCGGCCTTCTGCTCCTCGTATTCCTGTCATTCTCTGTTTCTCTCCTGATGTTTTCCCTGGTGCTTCGGACCCACGGCGTCCTGGATGTCCGGGACCCTGTGGCCGTGGTATCCTGTCGGGAGGTGGCCGGTGAGGCCGCGTTCGACCTTATCATGGAATATACCCCCGAGGGCGGGGAGCCCCGGACGCTGCTCCTCCGGGGGGATCAGTGGATGGTGGAGGGATACGTCATCGAGTTCGACGGCCGCTTGGCGCTGCTGGGCGTCACCTCCGGCTACCGGGTGGTTCGCATCCGGGGGAGATACACGGATCCCGCCGACGAGACCTCTTATCCGCCGACGATCTATTCTCTCACCGACGAGCGATGGAACGAGGTGTGGCGGTATCTCATGGAGGAGGGGGATCGCCTCCCCCTGGTGGAGGCGGTCTACGGCAACGCGGTGTTCGCCTATCCTGACGAGGACGATAGTTTCGTTATATACGTGACCTCGAACGGATTTACGCTCTCCCGGTTCGAAGAGACGCCGTAGTCGGTCCGATTCCCGTATCGAGGACAAGATAGGGGTTGCTAATTTATCTATTTTTGTGTATGGTACGTGGGATGTACTCTCGTCGTCGGTGAGGCGGCGAATCTGTTTTTTATATCGTGAATGAGGGGAGAATCGACGCTGTCGTGCAGGAATTTCATCGCATAAAACGGATGCCCCCCTATGTCTTCGCCGAGGTCGACGCCCTGAAGCTGGAGGCCCGACGGCGGGGGGAGGATATCATCGACCTGGGGATGGGCAATCCTGATAAGGAGACCCCGCCCCACATCGTAGAGAAGCTCGTGGAGGCGGTGAGGAATCCCCGAAACCACCGCTACAGCTCCTCCCGGGGGATATATCGCCTCAGAACCGCCGTGGTGGATCGCTATCGGGAGCAGTACGGCGTTGAGCTGGACCCGAATGAGGAGGTCATCGTCACCATCGGCGCCAAGGAGGGCTTGTCTCACTTCGTCCTCTCCGTGGTGGAGCCGGGGAGCTCGGTGATCGTACCCAATCCCACCTACCCGATTCACACCTATTCGGTGATCATCGCCGGCGGGGATATCAGGAGCATTCCGCTGTCGCCGGACCGTGATTTCTTTTCGGATCTCATGACGGCCCTCACCCTCATCTGGCCCCGGCCGGTCATGATGATCATCTCCTTTCCCCACAACCCCACGACCCGGGTGGTGGATATCGATTTCTTTGAGAAGGTGGTGGAATTCGCCCGGGAAAACGACATCATCGTGGTCCACGATTTCGCCTACGCGGATATCGTGTTCGACGACTACCGGGCGCCGAGCTTTCTTCAGGTGCCCGGGGCGAAGGAGGTGGGTATCGAGTTCACCTCACTTTCGAAGAGCTACAACATGCCCGGCTGGCGGGTGGGATTCGCCGTGGGAAACCGGCGGCTCATCTCGGCCCTGGCCCGGATGAAGAGTTATCTCGACTACGGGGTATTCCAGCCGATCCAGATTGCTTCGATCATCGCCCTGACCGAAGACCAGGCCTGCGTATCCGATATCTCCGAGAATTACAAGAAGCGCCGGGACGCCCTGGTGGACGGACTGGGAAGGATAGGGTGGGAGATCGAAAAGCCGAAGGCGACCATGTTCGTTTGGGCGAAGATCCCCGAACAATACCGAGACATGGGCTCCCTGGAATTCTCAAAATTCGTCCTCAAAGAATCCAAGGTGGCCGTCTCGCCGGGCATCGGCTTCGGTATTCAGGGGGATGAATACGTTCGGTTCGCCCTAGTGGAGAACACCCAGCGTATCAATCAGGCGATCAAGGGAATCAGAAAAATACTATAGAAGGGGGCGGGTATGTCCCGGTCAAGCATGAAGCCGATTTCCGTCGGCGTGGTGGGGTTCGGCACGGTGGGGAGCGGGGTGGTGAAAATCCTCATCGAAAATAAAGACCTCATCTCCCAGAGGGTGGGGCGGGAGGTGATCGTCTCGAAGGTAGCCGATATCGACCTGAAAAGAGATCGGGGTGTGGCGGTTCCCAAGGATGTCCTCACCGCCGACTACAACGATATCCTGAAGGATTCGGATATCGATATCGTCGTGGAGACGATGGGCGGCATCGATGCGGCCCAGAAGATGATCCTTCACGCCATCGACAGGGAAAAGCATGTGGTCACCGCCAACAAGGCGCTCCTGGCCGAGGCCGGCGACGAGATATTCAGCGCCGCCTTCGAGAAGGGCGTGGACATCAACTTTGAGGCCAGCGTGGGCGGCGGCATCCCGATCATCAGGACCCTCAAGGAGGGCCTGGTGGGGGATAACGTCCGGTTCATCTTCGGCATCACCAACGGCACCTGCAACTACATCCTCACCCGCATGACCGAAGACAAGATGGAGTTCGCGGACGCCCTGGCTATGGCTCAGGAGCTGGGATACGCCGAGGCGGACCCCACCCTGGACGTGGAGGGGCTCGACTCCGCCCACAAGCTCGCCATCATCATCCCCCTGACCTACGGGGTGAAGGTGCCGTTTGAGGATATTTACGTCGAGGGCATCTCCAACGTGGATGCCCTGGATATCAGGTTCGCCGGAGAGATGGGGTACAAGATCAAGCTTCTTTCCATTCTGGTCAACACCCCCGACGGCATCGAGGCACGGGTCCACCCGACCCTCATACCCTTTCGCTATCTCCTCTCCAACGTCAATTACAACATGAATGCCTTTTATATAAGAGGCGAGGCGGTGGGGAATATCCTCCTTTATGGCCAGGGGGCGGGTATGATGCCCACCGGCACCGCCGTGGTCTCGGACGTTATCGAGCTCGCCCGAAACGTCTCCTCGGGGATCGCGGAGCGGGTGCCGCCCCTCTCCTTCCGACAGGACAACATCAAGACCGTCACACCCAAACCGATCGATGAGATAACAACCAACTTCTACCTGCGTTTTCACGCAAAGGATCAGCCGGGGGTGCTCTCGAAGATATCCGGCATCCTGGGCATGCATAAAATCAGTATCTTTTCCGTCATCCAGAAGGGACGGGCTGCGGACCTCGACAGTGTCCCCGTTGTGATGATGACCCACGAATCGAAGGAAAAGAATATCCGTTCCGCCTTGACGGAAATCAACGACCTGGATGTGATCAGCAAGCCTTCCATCTTCTACCGGGTGGAGGATACGAGCCTGAAGGAGAAAACACAGCAATGACCGACAGCAAACCATCAGAATACAGAGGCCTCATCGACAGATACTGGGAGCGGTTTCCCATGAACGACCGAGGCTCCGTTGTGACCCTGCTGGAGGGGAACACCCCCCTCGTCAGGGCCCCGAGGCTCGCGGACACCATCGCCCCCGGTGTGGAGATCTACCTCAAGTACGACGGCCTCAACCCTACCTGTTCCTTCAAGGACCGGGGCATGACCCTCGCGGTGAGCAAGGCCGTGGAGGAGGGATCCGAGGCGGTCATTTGCGCCTCCACTGGCAACACCTCCGCCTCGGCGGCGGCGTACGCCGCCAAGGCCGGCATCCGGGCGTATGTTCTCATCCCCCGGGGAAAGATCGCCCTGGGAAAGCTCTCCCAGGCGGTCATGCACGGCGCAAAGGTCATCCAGGTGGAGGGAAACTTCGACGATGCCCTCATGCTGGTCCGGGAGATCTCGGAGAGTCATCCGGTGACCATGGTCAACTCCCTCAACGAGTTTCGCATCATCGGTCAGAAGACCGCGGCGTTCGAGATCATCGACGCCCTGGGCGACGCGCCGGATTATCACGCCCTGCCGGTGGGAAACGCCGGCAATATCACCTCATACTGGATGGGATACACGGAGTATTTCAAAGACGGCGTCGCCACACGCACGCCGAAGATGATCGGCTTTCAGGCGGCGGGGGCGGCCCCCATCGTGAAGGGAGAGGTGGTGACAAACCCGGAGACCATCGCCACCGCGATCCGTATCGGCAACCCGGCGTCGTGGAAGCGGGCGGAACAGGCCCGGGACGAATCCGGTGGATTCATCGATATGGTCACCGACGAGGAGATCCTCGAGTCCTACCAAATCATCGCAGCCAACGAGGGGATTTTCTGCGAGCCGGCATCGGCGGCGTCGGTGGCGGGGGTCAAAAAGGCCGCGGCCCGGGGTGTATTCAAAAAGGGTGATCGGATCGTGTGCACCCTCACCGGCCACGGCCTGAAGGACCCGGATACCGCCATCGGTGTCTCCCCGAAAACCCACACCGTCAAGCCGAAGATGGATGACGTCCTCTCGGTGATGGATTTCAAATGAAAGACGGCATGAAATACGTGGTGCTTCTGGGGGACGGCATGGCGGACAACCCCCGGGAGGAGCTGGGCGGCCGTACCCCCCTAGAGGCGGCCCACACTCCCAACATGGATCGCATCGCGAAAGAGGGCGCGGTGGGATCGGTGCGCACCATCCCCGAGGGGTTCGAGCCGGGATCTGATGTGGCCAATATGTCCGTGATGGGTTTTGATCCCGTGGTCTATTACACCGGCCGGGGGCCCATCGAGGCGGCCAACATGGGCCTTGCCATGAAGCCCGGGGACGTGGTGTTTCGCATGAACCTGGTCTCCCTGGAGACGAATCCATCGGGCAAGCGGATTATGGCCGACTACTCCTGCGGCCACATTCCCACCGAAGAGTCCGCGCCGATGATTGGATCCCTAGAGGCGGCATTAGGAGATCATGAGTTTCGGATGTATCCGGGCAGGAGTTATCGTCACCTGATGATCTGGACCAACGGCAGGGACGGAGTCGTCACCACGCCGCCCCACGATATCCTGGGAGAGGAGATCGGCATGTACCTGCCCCACGGCGAGGGGGCGGGCCGGCTCCTGGACCTAATGCGCCGGGCGGAGAAGATATTAGACGATCATCCGATCAATAAGGATCGCCGCCGCCGGGGAGAGCCCCCCGCAGCCGTTCCCTGGTTCTGGGGACAGGGCACGAAGCCGGCACTCCCGGGATACCGAGAGCGCTACGGCATCACCGGGGCGGTCATCAGCGCCGTGGATTTGATCCAGGGGCTGGGGCGCCTGGCGGGATTGGAGGTGGTGGAGGTGCCCGGCGCCACCGGGTGGCTGGATACCAACTACGAGGGGAAGGTCGCGGCGTCGCTTTCCGCCCTGAAGGCCGGGGCGGACTTCGTCTACCTCCACGTGGAGGCGCCGGACGAGGCGGGACACGCCGGGGACACGAGCCTCAAGATACAGGCCTTGGAGGATTTCGATCGACAGGTGGTGGGCCCGATGACGGCGGGCCTCGCGGCGATGGGACGATTTCGCATCCTGCTCTTGCCGGATCATCCCACACCTATCGAGATACGCACCCACAGCCCGGTACCGGTACCGTTCGCAATTTACGGACACGGTGTCACGCCGTCCGGCGTTCCCGACTTTTCGGAAAAGGCTATGGCCCACGGGCCGTTCATCGAACAGGGATACACTCTGATGGACGTCTTCCTGGGGATCGATCGGTGAGCGAATCTCGCAATATCCATCGATTCACCCTCCGGGTGCGCTACGCCGACGTTGACGCCATGGGGTACGCCTACTACGCCCACTACCTCCGGTGGTTCGAGATCGGCAGGACCGAGTTTCTCAGATCCCTGGGGACCACATACCGAGAGGTGGAGGAGGGGGGCGTTTCCTTCCCGGTCACCGAGGCCTTTGTCAAGTACCTCTCCCCCGCCCGGTACGATGAGCTGATCGAGATTCGTACCCGGGTGGCGTTCGTAAAGCGCGCCAGCCTGAAGCTGGAGTATGAAATTGCTAATACGGAGACCGGCGCAGTCCACGCCCGAGGACATACCGTCCACGCGGCCGTGGACGCCGGGGGAAACATCGTCCGGATCTCAGGTGAGCTAATCTCTGTCATCAACGGAGCGTAGCGGCGTTCTTCAAAGAGAGTCATGAAAAACCGAATTGTACGAAAATCGGCTCGATACAATCATATTGTATTTGGGCCGAAAATGTGCTATATGTAAACATCATTCAAATTTAACGGGAGCAACAACCATGTTTGGTTTGGGAACAACAGAGCTGATCATCATTCTGGTATTGGCTCTGATCATATTCGGCGCCGGAAGGCTGCCCGAGGTCGGCAGCGCCCTGGGCAAGGGGATAAAGAACTTCAAAAAGGGAGTTTCCAGCGCCACCGACGAGGTCGAGGAAGAGGATTCGAAAAAGAAGGAGATCAAGGAAGAGGCGTAGTGCATATGTGTGGGGTGGCCGGTCATACCATCCCGGTGAAGAATCCTGGCGGATCGACCGGGGAAGGATGGTGAACCAGGCGCCGGGAACGAAATAAATACTGAAAATTCTCAAACTCTTTCTTGACACAATCCTGAAGGAGTGCTATAGTCTCACACTCATGACGCGGGGTGGAGCAGTCAGGTAGCTCGTCGGGCTCATAACCCGAAGGTCACAGGTTCGAATCCTGTCCCCGCTACCAATAAACTCAATAAAAACGGGTAGTTGTAGGTCATACAGCTGCCCGTTTTTTCTT
>Ga0180432_10002376_pt1 | contig 28225 bp, 22 predicted proteins | sample SS_ome_10_FD_132414 | JGI IMG/M metagenome (GOLD analysis project Ga0180432, IMG submission 132414) | Hypersaline lake sediment archaeal communities from the Salton Sea, California, USA - SS_1_MS_2 metaG | ecosystem: Environmental > Aquatic > Non-marine Saline and Alkaline > Hypersaline >... | reverse complement strand
GCCCGGGGCGCTTTCGTGCCGAAGCAGCGGCTTCGGAACGTCTCTTCGGTTCGACCGCAAGTCCAAGCACCAGAGGAGTTTACGGCGATTTTTCAAACTCGGGCATCGGCGTTGTAGGGAGTCCGTGCGCGCATGTTTCACAGTTCGGGCGCGGCCGAAAAAGCATGGCCGCGCATGACGTAACCCATTGTGGGCCAAGAGGTTACAACGCCGCACAAAGCGGAAAATCCCGGCGGCGCCCCAGGGCTCCGGTTGCCGTAAGTCGTTGTGGAAGAAGGACTTACGTCCCGGAGTCGGACCCCGGCCGTGTGGGCGGAATCCGCACGAGGCCGGATTTCGCACAATTGTTGGTCCGAGCCGGGGCGCGACGCGGCGGCCGCCGCCAGACCGAAAACGCCCAGACACGCCAGCAGCATTAGCAGCGCGATGATCGCCGCGGCGATGATCAGCAGGAGCTTCTTCCAAGAGAACGGCGCCTCGCCGGTTGCCCGGCCGGTTTGCCCGTTGACAAGGAAACGGAATACCCGGTCGTGATAGCGATATGCCATGATCCAGACGGGCAGCAGGACCGGCTCGCTCGACATCGACTCGATCCGGACGTTGGCGTGGACGTTCCGCGACCGGCCGGGGACGTACTTGTCGTCGGCGGCCCGGGCTTCGAGCTGTTCGAGGCTGCTCCGGGCCAGCGGACGGGCGTACTTGCGGGGGACCGAAAACTGCTCGACGGTGACGCTTTCCAGATCGGCCTCGTCGGGCGGCACGCCCTCGGCCAGATCGAACGGGCAGAGGGCCGAGGTCTCGGCCGGGCTCAGCGCGCCGCTCGCCCCGATCAGGAGGTTCGAGTAGTCGCCGTGATGCTCGCCCGACATGGGGTACCAGTCGCCCCGGGCGCCCGCCGGCGTCTGGTCGGTGTCGGCGGTCCAGTGGGTGTGCGTCCGGGCGTCGAAGACCCAATAGGGGACGTAGACGGGCGTCATTTTCACGACGGCGGCCTGGCGCGCCAGATCGCCCGGCCGGAAGAAACCGTTGCCGAGCCACTTCCGCATTTCGGCGTCGGCCTCGTCGCGGCCGACCGTGAAAGGGACGACCTTCTCGGGCGCAAGGATTTTGGCGTCCTTCTGCTGCACCATGTCGAGCGAACCGCAGAAGGGGCAGCGGAGACTCCCGGCGGTCGGGTCGAAGCTCATCGAGGCCCCGCAACCGGAGCACTCGAAGTTGTGCGTCGACTGGCGTGTCGTGCCCGGGGCGTGCGACTCTTCACGCTTCGGCGCCTCGGTGCCGCAATTGGCGCAGAACAGGTCTTCCTCGTCGATCAGACTGTTGCAGACTTCGCAGCGGGACGTCGCATCGGCCATGGCTACGCCCCTCCCAGCAACGCGATCAACAGCACCACGAGCAACACGGCCGCCAATCCCGCGCCCACGGCTGCGAGGATTTTGGTGATCGAGAGCGGCTTGTCGCCGGCGACCTTGCCCGTTTGGCCGTTGACCATGAAACGAAACAGCTTCTCCCGGTGGCGGTAGCTCAGCAGATAGACCGGCAGCAGCACCAGATCGGAATTGACGTCGCTGAATTGGGTGTGGACGCGGAGCCCGCGGTGGGTATCGCCCGGCAGGTGCGAGGCCACGTTCCGCTCCTCGCGTCGGAAGAATTCCTGCTTGCAGGTTTCCAGTGCTTCATCGCGGCGGATCGAGTATTCCTCGTTCAGCCAGCCGGCGAGGAAGTAGGGCTCGTACCGCTTCATCGCCGGAAGCTGGAAGGGCTTGATCCGATCGGCGTCGCGCTGCGCGAGCCCGCGGCTGCCGGAGACGAGGTAGCCGCTGTAGTAGTGATGGTGGTTGCCGCTTAAGTCCCACCATTCGGTCTCGCGGACCCGCCGCGTTTTGGTGACCGTCTTGCCCTTGCTGTCGGTGGTCGTGTATGTCTCGGTCCGCCACCAATATTCGCCGATGTCGGCCGACCAGGAGCTTTCGGCCAGCATCGAGAAGGACCAGAACGGCAGGTAGACGCCTTTGAGCTTGTCCTCGATCCGGGCCGATTTCAAATCGCCCGGCCGGAACCAGTTGCCCTGCTTGATCCACTCGCGGAACTTCGCCAGGGCCTGTTCTTCGGTCACGCCGAAGCCGATGACGAACTCGGGCGGCTGGCGGTCCGTCTCCTTCACGTCGAACTCGACTACGTAGGTCGAATCGCAGAAGGGGCAGACGTAGCTCCGCTGGTCGGGATCGACGCCGACCTCCGCCCCGCAGTTTTTGCACCGGAAATGCTTCTGGACGACTTCCGCTTCGACGACCATTTCCGCCGCGGCCGGTTGTTCCCCGCCGCAGGCAGGGCAAAACCTGTCGAACGCCTCGACCGGCGATCCGCAGTATTCGCACGCGCGGGCGTGGACCCCGAGGGCCTCGTCCTGGAACGTCGGTTCGTTACCGGTGAGTTCGGGCATGTCTGGATCAACTGAAAACGATTGGCTGTCAACGGACCTCGAAGAGCACGCTTGCGCTCCATCCTACCCGGCCGCCCGCGGCTTGGCAACCCGCCACCCACCCACTAATCCTGGTGACTTTGCTGATAGATCGCCTGCAACAGACTCTGGACGTCCTTGAACTTCTTTTTCGACGCGAGGGCCTCGTCGAGCAACCGCCGGGCGTCGGCCTCGCTATGGCCCAGGCCGCGGAGCACCTCGAAAGTCTGCGAAACGACGTCCGGCGCGATCTCGGTTTTTACCTCCGCCCGGGCGACCATCAGGGCGAATTTCGGTACCTTGCGGCGCAACTTGGCGATGATCCGCTCCGCGGTTGCGGGCCCGATACCCGGCAGGGCGCTGAGCTGCTTCGAGTCCTGCTCCTCGATCGCCACGGCGACCTCGCGGACCGGCCGGACCATCGCCCGGAGCGCCTTCTTCACGCCCACGCCGTCGACCGAGCAGAATAGCTCGAAAAACTCGCGTTCCGCTTCGGTCAGGAAGCCGACGACCCGCGGCGTGAGCCGCCCTTGCATCGGGTTGCCTTCGAGATACTCGATTGTGTGCAGGCTGACCTCCTGGTTCAGCTCGCCCTGCAATTGCCGGCGGGTGAACTCGGGGATTAGGACCTCGCGTTCGTACGGGCCGACGCGAAGCGTCAGCACGTCGTCTTTCAGGGCGATCAACCGGCCGGTGATTCTTGTGATCATGGATCGGGGGAGTTTCTGCTTTTTTACTACTACTTCTTCAACTCACTGGGTTTGTCCTTAAGATAATAGTGGCAAAGCGCAATGGCCAGGGCATCGGCGATGTCCGGGGGGTCGGGGACTTGGGCCAACCCCAGCTCGTTCATGATTGCCTGCTGTACCTGCGACTTCGGGGCACGGCCCGATCCGGTCAGAATCTTCTTCACCTGGGTAGCCGAATAGCTGGCCACCGGCACGCCGGCCTGGGCCGCCGCCAGGCAGATCACGCCCCGGGCATGGCCCATCAGAATTGCCGTTTTCGGACGCTTGTAGTGGGAATACAGCTCTTCGAGCGACACGGCCGCCGGGTGGAAGCTCGATATCACGTCGGTAATGCCGTCGTGGATTTCGAGAACTCGGCCAGCCAGCGAGCCGCGGGTCTTCCCGCGCACGACGCCCGCCTCGCAGAGCTTCGGCTTGCCGTTTGCAATCTCCAGCACTCCGTATCCCGTGATATTCAAGCCGGGGTCGATGCCGAGGATGCGAATGTCGGACATGCCACTGCGCTCATGAGAATACGAGAATGCAACGCTATTACAGACGCTCGTCGCGACCACCGGTCGCGGCTTTATGTAAGATCCTACTCACTCCACGCCCCACTCCGTTCCTCCGGGGCGGTCTTCCAGTTTCACACCGATCGCACTCAGCGAATCGCGGATCCGGTCGGCGGTGGCGAAATCCTTGCCCTTTCGGGCGTCGGCCCGCATCTGGATCAGCAGGTCCATCAGCTTGCCGATCAGTTCGTCATCACCGGCGGAGGTTTCCTGCGGCGGTCGGCGGAAGAGCCCGAGCGTGGCCGATAGCTCGCGGAGCGTCGTCACGCCCTGTTTGAGTGCTTCAAGCTTGGCGGCGTCCCGTTTGGCCGGTTCTTCGAGATTTTCGTCGTCGACGAGCTTGTTGAGCCCGCGGACCAGATCGAACAGTGCCGCGATGCCGCCGGCCGTGTTGAAATCGTCGTCCATGGCGTCGAGGAACTTGTCGCGCCCGTCAGCGACGGCCTGGAGGATCGGGTCTTCGCCGGGCACAAAATCGCCCTCCTCGCGCTTTGCCGGCGGCGTGATGTCGTAGACCGTTTCCCCGGTAACCCGCTGGTAGCGTTGGAAGAAGCGATAGAAAGCGTCCAGGCCTGTTCCGACCTCTCGAATTCGCTCGACGCCAAAATCAATGGGCCTCCGATAATGGGTGCTCAGCAGAAAGAACCGGATGAGTTCCGGCTGGAAACCCTCCTCTTCCAAGAGGGTGAGGAAGGATTGCGCGCCATGCCGACCGGCGATCTTTCCCTGTTCCTGCGCTTCTTGATCGCCCTCGGCGAGGCGGGTTGCGCGCCCCCCGACTTTGCCCACTTCGCTGGAAGCCTGCATCAAGCCGTTGTGCATCCAGTACTTCGCCATCGGTTTTCCATGGGCCGATTCACTCTGGGCAACTTCGTTCTCGTGATGCGGGAAAACGAGATCGAGCCCGCCGCCGTGGATGTCGAACGTCTCGCCAAGAATGGCTTTGCTCATCGCGGAACACTCGATATGCCATCCCGGTCGGCCCGGGCCCCAGGGGCTTTCCCAGGACGGCTCCTCCGGTTTGGCCGATTTCCACAGCGCGAAGTCGGCCGGCGAGTGTTTTCGCGATGCCGTGCCGCCGCCGTCGCCCTGCAGCTCGTCTTTCGAACGATTGCTGAGTTTCCCGTAGAACGAGCACTTTCCCACGTCGAAGTAGACGTCTCCACCGGCCTCATACGCGAACCCCTTATCGATCAGCAACTTCGTCAGGTCGATGATGTGCTGCATGTGGTCGGTGCAGTAAGGGAAGTGGTCCACGCCGTTGATGCCCATCGTATCGAGACACTTCATGTAGTCGGCAGTCATCTCCTTGGCCAACTGAGGCATCGGCACACCGCACTCATTCGATCGATCGATGAGTTTGTCATCGACGTCCGTTACATTGACCACCAGCGTGACGTCGTAGCCGGAGTAGACCAGGTAGCGTTTGATCGTGTCGAAGATGACCGGGCCGACCATGTGCCCGATGTGGCTCGGCTTGTAAACGGTCGGTCCGCACAGGTAGATACCCACCTTGCCTGGCCGGACCGGTTCGAACGTTTCCTTGGATCTTGTTAAAGTATTGTAGACTCGCATCATGGGAGTTTTTGGTGGATGATAAACAGTGGTTGTTGAGGTGTTCGCAGTGCCGGCTTCAGCCGGTCCTGCTGCCTGAGGGATAGCGGTTACTTCCGTATCAACAGCGCCACGCACTGTGCGGTGACGGCCTCTTCGCGTCCGATGGGTCCGATCTGCTCGCCGGTCTTGCCCTTGAGGCCAACGCACTCGGGCTCGATGCCGAGGATCCCGGCCAGCCGCTCGCGGATGGCCTGGCGGTGGGGCAGCAGCTTGGGGCGTTCGGCATGGACGATGCAATCGATGTTGCCGACCTTCCAGCTGACCGCGGCAATCGCTTCGCACGCGGCTTCGAGCATTTCGGCCGAGTCGCGACCCTTGTTCGCCGGATCGGTATCGGGAAACATCTGGCCGACATCCCCCAGCGCAGCGGCCCCAAGCAGGGCGTCAATCACGGCATGGATTAGGACATCACCGTCGCTGTGTCCGATGGCCGACTTGTTATGAGGTATGTCGATGCCCCCTAACCGGAGTGGCCCGCCGGGCCCAAGGCGGTGCGTATCGTGGCCAATTCCTATGCGAATCCCGTCCATGGCTCTCTATTATCGAAGTATCTCCTCCCGCAGTAGACCACGGGGGATTATACTCCAAGGGAAAGGGCCAGACAACGCGAGTGCCAGACTGGTTTTGCCCCCCGGATTAAGGCTCCGGCAATTTGTAGTTGTCAATGTGTAGAACCGCCGCACGCAGTACGGGGGTTTTTGGAACTCGCCGTACCATGGCCCCAGTCCCCAGCCCCCCAATCCCGGCATGAAACTCGCCTACAGTTCCAACGCCTACACGGATTTCCCGATCGCGGAGACCATCGCCCGTATCGCAGCATTGGGGTATGCGGGATTGGAGTTGCTTGCCGACGTGCCGCACGCCTGGCCGGCCGGGTTGCTCGATGTGTCGAAACAGGCCATTCGCGATTGCCTGGAAGAATATGGGCTTGCCATCTCGAATATCAACGGGTTCATGATGCGGGGCGTGGCCGATCCTCGCCAGCCGTATTGGCACCCGTCGTGGGTCGAGCCCGATCCGCACTATCGGGCCATCCGCCGCGAGCACACTCGGCGGGCGTTGAACCTTGCCAAGGAACTCGGCAGCCCGTCGATCCAGACGGAGCCGGGTGGGCCCTTGGGCGACCGCTCGTGGGACGATGCCGCCGAGATGTTCTACGAGGAGTTCATGCCCTGTGTTGAAGTGGCCGAGGAACTTGAAGTGTTGCTGCTGATCGAGCCGGAGCCGGAGTTGATGATCGAGACGTTCGAACAGTACGAGGAGTTTGCCGGCCGCGTGGATTCGCCGTGGGTGGGTTTGAATTTCGACATCGGCCACGCGTTCTGCGTGGGCCAGGATCCGCAGAAGTGGATCCCCCAAATGGCCCGGCACACCAAGCACTATCACATCGAAGACATCGCAGCGAGCCGGAAACACGACCATCTCATCCCGGGTCGGGGGGCGATCGACTTGCCCGCCGTCTTGAGCGAGATCGCCAAGACCGGTTACGAGGGATGGGTGACCGTCGAGCTGTACCCGTACATCGACAGTCCGGACGATGCGGGCCGGGAGGCAAGAGATTTTTTGGAGCCGATTATCGCCAAGGTATCGCAACCCGCCGAGAACGACACATGAGCAATGGAGATAACGGCCACGTGCGCCCCCGTAGCCGGTCGACCCCGGTTGCCTACCTCCAGTTGGTGCGGCTGCCGAACATCTTCACGGCGATGGCCGACGTGGCCATGGGGTTCTTGGTGGTTCACGCGGTCGCTAAGCCGGTAGACGCCTGGGTGCTGGGGTTGCTGGTCGCCACGTCGAGCCTGCTGTATGCTTCGGGAGTGGTGCTCAACGACGTATTCGACTATCGGCGCGACGCGGTGGATCGCCCCGAGCGGCCTTTGCCTTCGGGGCGGATTTCGGTTTCGGCAGCCAGGGGACTTGGTTGGATGCTGCTGGTTTTGGCCCTGGCGCCGGCGTGCGGGGCGGGAATTCTGGAGGGCAACTTCCGCCCGGTCGGCGTGGCCGCGCTGTTGGCCGGGTGTGTTGTTCTCTACAACGCCGTGGCAAAACGAACGCTCGGCGGACCGGTCGTCATGGGCGCGTGCCGGATGCTGAACGTGCTGCTGGGAATGAGTGTCGCCCGCCAATCATTGTCCTTGCCCTATTGGCTCATTGCCGGTGGCATCGGGGTCTACATCATCGGCGTCACCTGGTTTGCAAGAACCGAGGCCCGCCAGAGCAACCGCCTGCAACTTGCGTTGGCCCTGGTTGTAATGATGTCGGGAATCGCGATGCTGGCTTGCCTCCCGTATGTGGACGGCTCGGTGATCCGGGGGGTCAAGCCGCACGGCTGGCCGCTTCTGATCGGGGTCCTCGGCGCGCTGATCGGTTGGCGGTGTCTCCTGGCGGTTTTCGACCCCAAACCGCTCCTGGTGCAAATAGCGGTCAAGATGTGCATTCTATCGCTGATCATGCTCGATGCCGCCGTCTGCCTCGCGTGTTACGCGGGCCGCTCGAACCAGCAGGCCATGCTGGCAACCGTGCTGATCCTGATGTTGTTGCTGCCTGCAATGGTGCTCGGACAATGGATCGATTCCACGTAGAAAAGCAGAAAGCAGAGAGCAGGAAGTAAGAAGTTGAAATAACAGCTTCTATCCACGATTCACTACTCACCACACCTCATGTTCCTCGGATACAACACCAACGGCCTTGCCCATCACGACCCCTTCGACGCGGTCGAGCTGTTGGCGGAGATCGGCTACCGGGGCGTGGCGATTACGATCGATCACGGGACCTTGTGGCCGCCGGGCGAAGACTGCAAACACCAGATCGAACGATTGAAGCAGATGTTGCAGCGGCACGAAATGCGATCGGTGATCGAAACCGGCGGGCGTTTCGTGTTGGACCCGCGCCGGAAGCACGAGCCGACGTTGTTATCGGCCGGGCCAGAGCGGCGGATTGACTTCTACAAGCACGCCATCGATTGTGCCGCCGCGCTTGGGAGCGATTGCGTGTCGCTTTGGTCGGGCGTGTTGCGGGACGCGATTTTAGAAGACGAAGCCATGGACCGGCTCGCCGGGGGGCTTCGGGAAACGCTCAAATATGCGACGGAGCGGGACGTGACGATTGCCTTCGAGCCGGAGCCGGGCATGTTCATCGATTCGATGGCACGCTATGAAGAGTTGCTCCAACGGGTAGATGCCGACAACTTCCGGTTGACGATTGACGTCGGCCACCTTCAGTGCCAGGGCGAGACGCCGATCGCCCCGGTGATCGAACGCTGGGTGGAGCGCCTGGCGAACGTCCATATCGAAGACATGCGGGCCGGGGTACACGAGCACCTGATGTTCGGCGAGGGTGAGATCGATTTCCCGCCGGTGCTTGCGGCCCTGGCGAGAGTCGGTTACAATGGCGGCGTCTATGTCGAGCTGAGCCGGCACAGTCACGAGGCCCCGCAAGCGGCACGCAGGGCGTTCGAGTTCCTCGAGCCGATGATGTCCGGCTAGCGACGGCGTATTGGTTCCGGAGAGAATACGAAACAGAAACGGGGGAGTAAGTGTGAAGCAAGAACCCCCGCACGCAGTGCGGCGGCTTTTCTGATACGACAAGACGCTCTTGACGAATCACGACTCAGTACTCAGTACTCAGTACTCAGTGTTCAATGTTCAGTACTCGCACCACTCACTACTTGCCATGACTAAGAAAACGATTTACCTCACCATTCCCGGTTTGCGGGAAAAAGACGTCGAGTCGATGCCGAAGCTGAGGGACCGGATGGCCGGCGGCGGCATCGCGGACCTGGTGCCGAGCTTTCCTTGCGTAACCTGTCCGGTCCAGGCCAATATTACGACCGGCAAGCTGCCCTCGGAACACGGCGTGGTGGCCAACGGCTTCTACTGGCGTGAAAATCAGCAGGTCGAGATGTGGACCTCGCCGAACGACTGCATCGAGGAACCGCAGATTTGGGAGATGCTGTCAAAGCACGGGTTTACCTCCGCCGTTTGGTTCCCGCTGCACAGCAAGGGCTGCAAGGCGGACTACGTCTGCACGCCCGCCCCGATCCACAACCCCGACGGTTCCGAGTCGCTCTGGTGCTATACGATCCCGACCGAGATGTACGGCACGTTGCGCGACGAGTTCGGCCATTTTCCGCTAAAACATTTTTGGGGGCCGATGGCCGGGATTCCATCGAGCCGGTGGATTGCCGATTCGGCCGTCTTCGCCGCGAGGCAATACCGGCCCGATTTCTTCTATATTTACCTGCCGCAACTCGATTACGCCGCCCAGCGGACCGGACCTGATAGTGAAGCCGCGGTCAAGGCAGTAGCCGAGCTGGACGACTTGCTGGAGAAGCTCTTCGCCGGGATGCAGGAGGCATACGGCGGCGATCCGTTTTGGCTCGTGGCCGGGGAGTACGCCATCACGCCCGTCGATCACGTCTGCTATCCCAACCGCGTGCTCCGCGACGCCGGGCTGCTGGCCGTGCGCGAAGAGGACGACGGCGAGCATCTTGATCTGGCCGCGAGCAAGGCCTGGGCGATGGTCGATCACCAGTTCAGCCACGTCTTCACCGACGGCGATCCGCAGACCGCGGCCCGCGTGGCCGACGTGTTCTCCGGCCGGGAGGGCATCGCGGAGGTGCTCACCGGCGACGGGCTCGCCCGATACGGGCTCGATCACCCCCGAAGCGGCGAGGCGGTCCTTGTTTCGACGCCCAACAGTTGGCAGGCCTACTACTGGTGGCTCTCGGACGACCGTGCGCCCGGATACGCCCGGACCGTTGACATCCATCGCAAGCCGGGCTACGATCCGGTAGAGTTGCACTTTGACCCCGCCACGAAGACCATCCCGTTGGATGCAACGTTGATCCACGGTTCGCACGGCGCGGCGGCGGTCGATCCGTCACAGCACGCGGTGCTGCTGTCATCCGATCCGACCGTCCTTCCCGGCCTGAGCGTCAACGACACCGGCGTGTTCGAGATCGTCATGAGGCATTTCGGCGCTGGCAGTGTTTAGCAGCCGTCGGCACGACGGCTCCAGCCCAACGGAGAATCGACCATGTCCTGCCGTTTCCCCACCGCGTGTTTGCTGCTTCTCGCCCTTCCGTCTGCAATCGCCATCGCGGCGAATGTCCCCGATCCGGCCCGGGTTGATGAGATCACGAAGATGCTCCCCGAAAAACCGCGTGGCGTCGGGCCGAAGATTACCGACCGAAAGGCATGGGAGCAGGCCGCCAAATTGCCCGAGTTTCGGGAAGTGATACGACGCGCCGAAAACCTGCTCAAAGAACCGATCCCGGAACTGACCGACGAGTTGTTCCTCGACTTCTCGAAGACGGGCAACCGGACGCGTTGCCAGCGCGTGTTGAGTCAGCGCCACGGGCGGATGCCCGTCTTTGTGCTGGCAGAGTGTGTCGAGAACAAAGGCCGTTTCCTCCCGGCCATCGAAGAGTCGATCGCGGCCGTCTGTTCTGAAAAGACCTGGGTGCTGCCGGCCCACGATCGGAGCCTGCGGAATTTCCGCGGCGAGGCGAACGGAATCGATCTCCGCGTCGCCGGGGAGTCCTGGAACATGGCAACCGCCTACTACTGGCTCGGCGAAAAACTCAGCCCGAAGACACGCAAGCTGGTCCGCGATGAACTCGAGCGTCGCACCTTCACGCCGTTCGAGAATGCCTTGAAGACCGGCAAGCCGGGGCTCTGGTGGCTGCGGGGAACGAACAACTGGAACGCCGTCTGCCTGGCCGGCGTCAACGGGGCCGCCCAGGCGATGATCGAGGACCCGAAGCGCCGGGCGTTTTTCATCGCCGCCGCGGAGATGTACGTCCAAAACTTCTTGCGAGGCTTCACCCCCGACGGGTATTGCAGCGAGGGCGTCGGCTACTGGAACTACGGCTTCGGCCACTACACGATGCTGGCCGAGACCGTCTACCAGGCGACCGACGGGAAGGTCGATATGTTCGCCGACCCGCGGGTCAAGAAGGACGCCTGGTTCGCCCCGAGCATGGAGATTCTTCCGGGCGTCTATCCGGCGTTTGCCGATTGCACGCCCGGCTCGCAACCGTACGCACCGTTTGTGGCGTTCCTGAGCCGCCGGTTCGGGTTTGGGCTGAAGCAGTTCGAACGCGAGGGCCTGGGGCTGAAGATCGGGCCGTCGGAGCGGCTGTTCGCGTTGGGACTTTTCGGGTGGGACAACTCGGCGATGGACGTCGCCCTGGTTGACGGCAAGCCGGTCGCCGACTCGTTGCGGAGTTGGTTTCCCGACGCCGGCGTGCTGATTTGCCGCCCGAAGCCGGGACAGAATGGTGCTTTGGGCGTCGCGATCAAAGGCGGCCACAACGCAGAACATCACAACCACAACGACGTGGGTACCTATCTCGTCGCAATTGGCAAATCAACGCCGCTGGTCGATCCCGGCGCGGAGGTCTACACGGCCCGAACGTTCAGCTCGAAACGCTATGACAGCATCGTGCTCAACTCCTTCGGCCACCCCGTCCCGCTGGTCGCCGGACAGATGCAGCGCACGGGCAGATCGGCCGCCGGCAAGGTCCTCCGGAAAGAGTTCACCGACGAGACCGACACAATCGTCTTCGACATCGCATCGGCGTATAAAGTGAAGGGCCTGAAGAAACTCCATCGCACCTTCATCTACTCGCGCAAAGGGCTGAGCGAGTTGACGGTGATCGACGAGGTGGAGTTTGAGAGCCCACAACACTTCGGAACGGCCTTCATTACGTTCGACAGCGACACAAAGATCTCCGGGCACAAGATCTACGTGGGTGACGTGGTGGTCTTCGTCGATACCGGCGGGTTGCGTTACCGAATCACGCCGGTCGAGATACTCGAAGACGTCCGCACCAAGCAGCAACCCTGGCGTTTCGGCATCGACTTGGGCCCTCGCACGCCAATTGCCAAAGCGACGGTCACCCTGAGGATCGCTCCGGGGGCGGTCACCCTGCCCCCATGACAAAATGGCGTTGGGGATGGTTGGGGTATAGCCGCGCGGGTGCCACTGCTGGCTTGTCCAGCAGTGTGGTAGCGGTTGCGTGTATGCCCCTCAAACCCGCCCGGCAATCGATATTGCACGGGGTTATTGCCGCCGCTTTCCGCGTTTGCCGCGTCGCTTCTTCTTGGGGGCGTGGCCGGCTTTCTTGTTGGCGCCCTTCTTTGCGGCGGGTTTCTTTCCGCCTTTCTTGCCCAGGACCTTTTCGGGCCCGGCAACGAGGATGCGCTGCAGGAGGACGAACTCCTGCGGGGTCATCCAGTCGTTGCCGTCGCGGTCGGCGGCCTCGAAGACGTCGCGCTGGATCGCACCGCGCTTGGGCATGGCACCGAAGATTTCCTCGATCGACAGGAAACCGTTCTTGTCCTTGTCGAGGTCCTTGAACTTCTTGCCGACCGGATTGTCGAATTTCTGGGGAGCGGCTTTGGGCTTCTTGTTTTGCTGGCCCGCTTTCTTGTCTTGGGGTTTTTTGTCTTTCGCCTTTTTGTCTTTGCCCGCGGCTGCTTTCTTCTGTTGCGGTTTCTTGTCTTGAGCCTTCTTGGCTTGGGCCTTGTCTCCAGCCGGTTTGGCCGGCGAGTCCGACGCGAGAGTAACAATGGCGGCGACGGCGGCAGCGGCGATCAGAAAGCGCAGACGCAACATGGGGATCTCCTTCAAACTCGAGTGCGAGGCACTGAATACAAAGTACTGAGTACTGAGTACTGAGTACTTCTTACCTCTCGACCTCTTGGTATGTGGCTTAAATCTACTTCTCACCCTCTCGGCGTGTAGTCGAAATTCCGGCTCTGGCGGAAGAACTTCAGCGGGTTGTCGTAGACGACCTGCCGGATGAGCGATTCCGGGTGCCCGCGGCGGCGCATCTCGAAGATGACGGCCGGGACGGCAAAAGGATCGGACGGGCCCCAGTCGGCCGACGAATTGACCAGCACCCGGTCGCCCCCGTAGATCTCGACCATATCAATCGCCCGCTCGGGTGTTGCCTTGGTCACCGGATAGAGCGTGATGCCGGCCCAGTAGCCCTCGTCGAGCGCCAGGCGGATCGTGTGCTCCTCGCAGTGGTCGATGCACACCCGCGTGTGGTCTACCCGGCTATCAGAGCGAAGCATGTCGAGGATCATCCGGGTGCCCTTGTACTTGTCCTCCAGGTGCGGGGTGTGGAAGAGCATCTGCTCGTTTGTCTTCATGGCCAATTCGATGAGCCGTTCGAGCGTGGTGACCTCGTTACGGGTGTTCTTGTTCAATCCGATCTCACCGACGCCCAGCACGTTGGGCTTTTCGAGGAACTCGGGCAGAATGGCGATGACCTCTTTGGAGAACTCGACGTCTTCGGCCTCTTTGGCGTTGATACCCATCCAGCAGTAGTGCCGGATGCCGTACTTGGCGGCCCGCGCGGGTTCCCACTCGGTCAACTGGCGGAAGTAGTCGTAGAAGCTGTTGGCGCCGCTGCGGTTGTAACCCATCCAGAAGGCGGGCTCGCCGACGACGACGCAGCCCATCTCGGCCATCCGTTTGAAGTCGTCGGTGGTTCGCGCGGCCATGTGAATGTGCGGATCGATGAAGTCCATGGTTGTGGATGCTTTCGTTGAGAGATTGGGGGATATCAGGTGGACCCCGTGCGTAAGCCAGGGAAGACACCCCGGTGCTTCCGCGCGGCGCCCGCCGGGATTCTACTCGGTTCGCCAGTTCTCCTCGTAAGGCAGCGAGAAGAGAAGTTGGAGTTGCTCGGCCCGATCGGGTTTCTCGCCGGCCAGGATCTCCAGGCTCCGGCGGATCCCCTCGATTCGGGGATCGTCCGGGGTGGGACCCTCGGCGCGGTCGATCCGGTCGAGCATCGCGGCGATGTCAATCAACCTTTTCCGGACCGCAAGAAATTCACGGTCCAGGACTTCGGTTGCAGTCATCGGAATCGGCATGGTGGCCCTCGTGTGTATGGGGTTGCGGGTGGCTATCGGTTATTCGGGCGGTGGTGGCGCAGCTATTGCAGAGGGGGGCATTGTTTTCCCGCTGTTCACTATCAGACCTCAAACGAGTTGGAAAATCAAGGCCCCCGGCAAAACTCGAAAAAGGAGACGGGCTTTCGCCTGGAAGGGATAGAAGTGCGGGCACATTCTCCCAGAATCGCCCTGCCCCCTTTTCAAAAGTCCAACAGACGGAGTTTTTCGACTCCTAGGCTTTGTCGGAAAACGGCGTGTAGCCACCGTCGCCAGACGGTGGAGACCCTCCTTTTGCGAGAGATTGGCACTTGCCAACCACGCTCTGGCGAGCGCGGCTACCGTTTTCCGACAAAGCCTAGTACGCACCACCGCGGCCGACCGGCTTGGCCGGGGGCGCATTCTGGTTGCGGAACAGTTCGCTGACGGTCCCGGTGGATACCCTGGGAACCCCCTCGGGCGGCTTGAGCCGGACGGGAGTGCCCCCGCGGCCGAAGCGGGTAACCGGAGACTGGTTCTTCCACCCCATTTGATTCAACAGTTCGCCGAGAGATATCTGCTCGATGTTCAACTCATTGGACTCGCCGATCATCGCGGTGTATCCGTTTCGCTGGGCGGGGGTGCTTCTTTCATCCGGGGCCTTGCCGAGAACGAGATACCGGGTGTCGACGGTCATCTTCCCTCTCGGCTTGCCGGTTTCGTCCATATAGGAATCGATGACTCCGCCATTCATGGTGATGAGGTTGCGGACGATGTGCTGATCGCTCTTGCCGTTTCCGTCGAGGTCCATCAAGCCTGCCAGCGCGAACCGTCGTTGCTCGCCGCGGCTCCAAATCGGAGTGTGGATCTTGTCGCCCGGCATGACGGGATTGGTCATGCTGTCCTCGACGATTCGGGCTTCGGCGGTGTGCGGTCCGAGAATCTGCGTGACTTCGATCGAGGCTTTCTTGCCGCCGCCGGTCAAATTGCTGGTGTCTCTGGGATAGACGCTGAAAGTGGTTTGTCTCTGGAGGGAGTCGGCTCGCCCGCGATTGATCCAAACGGTGCCGTTGTGTTGGTTAACCCATCGGATCTCGCCGTCCGGCACCTCGAAAGTCTCGTCTCGAAACTGACGGAGCTGGTCCGATCTTGCCTGGTTGATTTGCGCCAGTTTTTGCAGGCGGTTATTTGTATCCTGGAGTTGCTCTTCGGCCCGGGCAGCCTGCATCGTGGCTTCCTTGCGCACCTTTGAAAACTGTGCTCGCAGTTGCTGCTGTTCTCCGAGATATGCCGTTCGCCGCGCCTTGTAGTCGGCGTTCACCTTGGCAAGGTCTTCCTTCGCTGCTTTGGCGGCATTCTCAGCATTGACGACCTGTGGTTTTGCATTGGCCTGAACAACGGAATAATCATCCTTCCACTTCTGAATGCTGACCTTGCTGGTTTCCAGGTCTCCCAGTTTCTCGTCGATGACTTTGTAGAGATAAGGCAAGACGGCGCTGTAGGATTGTGCCTCCTCGGGAAAGTTGGCCGCGTACGTCGTCATGTCCTTCTTGAACCTGTCTCCGATGGCGTCTACTTTGGCCGAATCGGGAAGGCCGATATACGTCCTGAGGGTGCTGAAATTCTTCTTGGCCGTCTCCTCATTCTCGCGAGCCTCCTTGGCCACCTGTTCGTTGTCGGCGGCCTTCTTGTTGGCTTCATCGCACTTCTGGAAGAAGATAAAGGTTGTCACGCCTAACACGACGGTCAGCATGACGAAAATGATCAACGCGATTTGCAGACCTTGGTTTTCCCGTGCCATGACTTGTCTACTCCTTGATCGCTCAAATACGTTGCTCCACCTACCTGGGAGCAGGGTTCGATGAGCCCCCCGAATTGTTTTGAAACGACTCGAGGAAGAACGCTTGAAATCTCAAAATACACTCTGATTGTGATTTTAACTCAATCAAGACGAAGTGTCAACAAAACGCCATCCCCCAGCGGCCGATCCGCCACAACTCCCCCCCGCAAGCGGGGTTGCCCCGGAGGTATTTTCGGTCATTACTCCGATCATCATGGATCCCAAGTTTGCGAATGGATTTTGTCCCCTCCGATGATGGGGTCGCTGATTTCGTCCTTCGTAACGCAAGCCTCGGCCAAATGGTCCTCCAGGACCTTGGTGACTTCAATTTCACCCTTCTTTTCGGCAGGAGCCAGTTGGAACGCCGAACCGGGATAGACGTCGAATTCCGTTCTCCGTGGAAGCGAGTCGGCCCGCCCCAGGTCGATCCAGGCAGTCCGGAGTTGAGAGCTGACACGCACAACTCTTCCCTGGGGAATTTTTTCGCCGCCGTGCCGGCCAAGAAGCCGTTTGTACTTGTCCAGAAGGAGTTTGTAGTCCCACGTCAGTTTTTCATGGGCTTTTGCCAACTGAGCATGACGCTTTTCGGCTTCGGCCCTTTCCGCGTTGGCACGACGGTGGATTTCTTGCAGCCCTTGGTACATGGATTTGTACTCTGCGGTGATTTCTTGGCGCCGGCGCCGGAACTCCGCTGCCCTGGCCGATGCTTCTTCCATGGCTTTTCGGGCAGCTTCGGCATGTCGTTCGACTTGTGGCGTTTTGGTTCCTTCCCACGTTTGGATGTAGTCGTCCCGTTGTTGGGCGGCCTCTTTGCACTCCACCAACTCGGCGTTGGCATCGCCCATCGCGTGTTGTTGAAAAGCCAGTGCGGTGTGGTAGCAACGGATATCTTGGGGATAAGCCGCGATATTCGTCATGTCTTTCTCGTTGTCTTCTTGGAGATCATCGAGTGCGATATTCTCGCGACCGGACATCCAGTCCTTAAGTGCCGCGACTTGCTGCGACATGGCTTGGACTTCGGCCAGGTGTTCTTGTGATTGTTGTTGGCTGGCCTTTGCTGCAAGCACGGCTTCCCGGTATTGGCTGAAGAAGATGAAGCTGGTGACTCCGAGGACGATGGTGAGCATGACAAAGATAATCAGGGCAACTTGCAGGCCGGGGGTTTCGCGCTTCATGGCGCCGCTCCTTTACCGTTACGGCACGACCCCAAATACACCCGGGAGCTGGGTGAGAAGAGATGCGCCTTGTCAGAAAACGTTCCTCGGGCAAATGCCTGAACCGAATGAGTGGGTCCCTGCTGAATCATCAGGGCACAACAGTACCGCAGGGGGGTGTCGCAGTCGATACGTTCACACCCTTACTATTCGCATCTGTTCCCCGGAATTATTCACCTGCGATGGCAGGGGTTCCTAAACCGGTTTAGTCAGAGCCGCCCTGCTGCCCCTGTTGACCGTCCTGTCGGCCACCCTGTTGATTCCGTCGCAATAGGTCTCGGAGCTTGGCCTTGCGTTCCTCGCGGGTCTTTTCATCCATGCCGGGAGGGCGACCTTGCGGCGGCCGTGCATCTGGCGGTCGATGGACCCCACCACGACGTGGGGGAGGCCCGCCAGGTCTTATTGGACGGCGTGGGCGAGAATCCGTGCTTGGCTCGTCGGCTTTGGCCGGCGACTCCGCTTTGGCCGGTTCCGCGACAAGGAAACCGATCGAGCCGAGAGAACTGGCGTAAGAACCGTAGATTCCGATGATGGGGCGGTCACCCGCGTTAACGGTGACGGTCTCCGCGGAGGAGCCCTCGCCCGGATAACCGCCCAACCACTGACCGTTGTAGCGGTCCTCCGCGCCGGGCTTCTTCTCTCCGTCACAGACGTAGACGGTGCGCATACCGTAAACCCGGTAGCTGGCGGCCTTGGCGGTGAGCCCTCCGACCGAGTAGCCGGCCTTGGCGGTGTCGGCCTTGAACTTGGGTATCGTCGGACCGCTCCGCGGCCCAAAACCACCCGGCACGCGGGCCGTGGAGACCAAGGAACCGTAGAACTCGCCCGGGACAAGAGGTCCTTTTCCAACTCTATAAAGTGGTTGAATGTGGGTAATGCTGTTATCCCCGGCGATTCGGAAACCGGCCAGGCGTCCACCTTCGGGGGCAAGGTCGATAAAATTGGCGCCCGTTCCGTAACCGGTTCCCTTGACAAACGAGAAAGGCAGCTTTCCCGGCCCGGATGGAACAAAGTGTCCCTCGCCTGCGGTCACCCGTATCTTTGCGGAATGAAAGGTTACCTCGCTATCGCAGGCGCCTAACCCCGGGCGGTGCAAATCGCGTATGCGGGAGGAAGAAGCGACTCCACACAGCGATTGCAGTCCTTTCCATTGGAAGAGACGTTTTCCATCGACACTGACCCGGATGTTCGCGATGTTGCGCTGGAGTTGTACGGTGGCTTGCACGAGATATTTTTTCCCGTTTTTCAACATACCGGGCTTGACCGTCGAGGGGTTTGCATTGGCAGCCCGGCCACCGATCAGATTCAGTCCGCACGCCTCACCGTGCCTGTAGCTTAGCGCCACGGCCACCTGCTGGATTCCTACGGGCAGGACCATGAAAACCGTGTTGTCGCCGCTCGTCCGCGTAAATTCCATCTGCATGTCGTAGTTTCCTTCGACCTGGACGGGGAGCATGCAGAGGGAATCGGTCGAATAGGAGGGGCTGGCACGTGACGTTTTGATGTCTTCGCCGTCTCGCGTCCACGGGCCGCGCACACCGTCTTTGTTTCTCGCAACATCCACGGCTTTCAAGGCGTCGACCCATTCACCCTTGGGAAGCGGTTTTCCGGGCGGCGTACCGTCGGGTTCCGTCGGCGCAGACGTGTCCCCGCCCGGTTCGGAAGGTGAGCCGGGGGCGGTCAGTTTGGCAACACGCTCCAATCGCTGGTTGATCTTGCTGCGGGCGAGCACCGACTGGACTTGCGGCAAGGCCTGCCGGTACCAATGGGCGGCTCGCTGCATCATGCGATTCCGGCTTGTCTCCTCTTCGCCTTCCGAGAGCGACCACCATTCGTCGCCCAGCGCCACTTGTGCAGTGTTGTCGGCCGGGCCGGCCCTGTCCTTCTGTGCAAGCGACTGCAGTTTCGGGTCATTCGATTTGGCCAGTGCCGGCAATCCCTCGTCCCAATTTCCTTCGGTGAAACAGTACCACCGGCCCACCGCCAGATTGGCCGCCGGGTCGTTGGGAGCGGTCTTTAGCGAATCGAGCGATTCCTTGAAACTCTTCCACTCCTCGTACATGCCTGTTATCTCGGAACGTTGCCGATAAACGTCTTTGCGGAACTCCCGGCCGCTGGGGCGCATGCAGGCATAGTAGGCCGCGTTGATCATCTCATAAGCTTCTCCGTACCGATGCTCGGCTACCGCCTGATCGACCAAAGGGGAAACGGTCGCGGCCAACGAGCGAATCTTGGGCTCGTTGGTGGCGTTTTTGGCGAAGGTCCGCATCAAGCTGCTCTTGACCGCGAGCGTATCAATCTCGTACTTCTCTCCGATAATGTTGATTGCCTTGAGCATGAGTTCAGCGTCTCCGCCCTCGCTCGCCAGCTCCGCCGCTTTTCGGAGCACCGAAAACTGCTCTGCCGGATTTCCGCCTGATTCGCGGCCCAAATCGAGCATTTGCACAGCGAGCTTGATCTGGTCTGCCGGGTCCTTGGCATCGGCAACGCCGTACACCTCGTCGATCTCTTTGGAGACGCTTGCCTGATCTGCCTGAGAGGGGACCGGCAGCCGCTTGGCGACTGCCGGCGGCGGCTGAACAACGGGTGGTTGGGCTTCAGGTGGTTGGACTTCGGGTGGTTGAGCCGAGGGCGGTTGAACGAAGGGCGGCTGAACGACCGGCGGTTGAGCCAAGGGTGGTTCCAGTGTCGGCGGTCTGGTTTCCGGGATGCTTTGCTTCCAAACAGGCGCAACCGTTACCGGTTCCCGGCCTGCAATGGTAAACGCCTGCTCGAACGGCTCGAATCCCGGCCGGCTGATCCGGATGATATGGTCGCCGGGGGCCACGATCAATTCGACTTGCGTGTCGGTGGTGCCGGCGACGATGTTGCCCATTTCTTGAACTTCGCCGTCGATTTCGACCGGGGATCGCCGGTCTTCATTTTTGCCCCACTTCAAAACCAGCATGGCTCTCGGCGTAAAACGGATTTCGATGGTCTCGCTTCCTTCGGCGGTGATATCAACGTTGCTGTTGATGTCTTGAAATCCGGGCCGCGCGGCAAGGATTTGGTGTGTGCCGGGTGAACAGGGATAGATGAATTCGCCGGTCGGCGGCACCGAAACCTCTTCGTCATCGATGTGCAGGACGGCTCGTTCACGTTCTTCCTCGGGCCACTGGAAGATCAACTCTCCCAGATCCTTGTCAGAGCTGCCGGAACTGAAACTCCAGACGATCAGCACCAGAAGCAAGACCACGGCAAGGCCCCCGCCGGCGGCAAGCGCCCGTATCGGGTCTATCCGCACCTTCAATTTCGGTTTCTCGGCCTCGGCGGGCGTGTCGACGGGTATTCGCGGGCCGGCCCCGAAGACGGCCGTGGGATCGAAAGAGTCCGAAGCCGTCGAAACGGCGTCTTCGGCTCCGAGGGGCTGAGCCTGCAATAGCTTTTTACCGGGGGGAGAATCCTGCCCGGGGGCTTGCTCTCCCATCTCCTCACGAAGATGTTCGTCGTATGCGGCCTTCCGTTTGGGATTCAGCAGGCAGACCTTCGCAGCGGCTACTTGGTTGAGGATATCCTGCGAATGCTTGGCCCGCTTGCCGGTCTGGAAGGTGCGCAGATGTGTCATCCGCTGGTCGGCACCGTTCTCGATCACGTCCGGGTTCTCTTCGAACAGACGAACGCCGAGCAAGCGGTAGTGGTTGGCAGGTTGCTCGTCGGGTGGAATACCCAGCCAAGTGTAGTAAGGATCGAACTCTTCCGGCATACTTTCCCCCAGCAGAGCGGACAAGGAGACGCGCACAATATGCCCCTGGATGAACACAAAAATACATAATGACGGGTTTCCACACGAATTGCAAGCTGGCGGCGTTTGGTGGCAGCGAAGGTGAATCCGTCATCCATTTCCATCATTTTCCGCTCGGCCCACGAACCACCTATTTTTCCCATTTCTCCCACTTTTGACTTGACTGGATACTTTGGGGGCAGCTTCGGTATCTTGACATCCGCTCAATAGAGGGGCTAGGATGCGGGGCGTCCCAATTGTCGTTACCAGCGATGAGTCCAACGCATGGTAAACTCCCCCCAGCAGAAGACGCTCCCCGGCTTCGAACCGGAGATATCGCCGCCGGCGTCACCTCCTCCGCCCTTGGGGATGTGCGAAACGTCGATCCCGCCACCGGAAAGCCTTCGGGGCAAAACGGTTTGGGTCATCGATGCCCATTCCCTTATCTATCAGGTGTTTCACGCCTTGCCCGAAATGAGCAGCCCTCGGGGCGAACCCGTGGGCGCCGTCTTTGGGTTCAGCCGCGACGTCCTCTATCTGATCGAGGAGAAGCAGCCGGATTACTTGTTCTGTGCGTTTGACATGCCCGGCAAGACCTTCCGGCACGAGATCTACGACGGGTATAAGATTCAGCGGAAGGCCATGCCCGACGATTTGATCCCGCAAATCGGTTCGATTCGACGGGTGATACGGACCTTCGGCATCCCGGCACTGGGGTGCGAGTCGTTCGAGGCGGATGACATCCTCGCCACGGTCTCTCGGATTACCGACGAACTCGGCGGCGAGTGTTTCCTGGTGACCGCCGACAAGGATTGCCGGCAACTTATTACCGAGCGGGTGAAAGTCTACAACATCCGCAAGGACCGGGTGTTCGGCCGTGAGGAGCTGAAGGAAACGTGGGGGATTGCCCCGGAGCAAGTCGTCGATTTCCAGGCACTGGTGGGCGATACGAGCGATAATGTGCCCGGTGTGCCGCTGATCGGACCGAAATTCGCCCAGCAGCTTCTCGAAAAATATCTTACGCTGGATGAAGTCCTCGACCATGCCGGTGAGGTTTCGGGCAAGAAACGGAAAGAGAACCTGATCAATTTCCGCGATCAGGCCCTGCTGAGCCGCGAGTTGGTCCGGCTCGATATGAATGTGCCCGTCGCTGTCGATTGGGAAGGGGGGCAAGTCGGTGGGGGAAATCGCGAGGCCGCTTCGGAGTTGTTCAGCGAATTCGGCTTTCGCAGCCTGGGCCAGAAACTGCGCGTGTTGGGCGATGCCCCGCCCAAACCGCCGCCCCCGCGCGTTGCGGCAGCCTACCATCTCGTCGATTCGCCCGAGGCCCTCGAAAAGCTCGTGGCGGAGATGCGCCGGCGGAAGTCGGTCTCGATCGACACCGAAACGACCAGCGCCATGCCGCGGTGGGCCGAAATCGTCGGATACTCTTTTGCCTTCACAGACGACGAAGCCTGGTACGTGCCGGTTCGCGCACCGGACGGAGAACCTTGCCTCGATCCGGAGGAAACGCTTGCGGTGCTGCGTCCCCTGCTGGAAGATCCTGTGATCGGAAAAATCGGGCAGAACCTCAAGTACGACATGATTGTGCTCCGAAATGCCGGTGTGGAACTGGCCGGCGTGGCGTTCGATACCATGGTGGCCGCGTACCTGCTCGATGCCGGAGCGCGGAATTTCAAGCTGAGCGAGCTGTCGAAGCGTTACCTCGATCGCTCGGCCAGCGAAATCGACGAACTGATCGGCAGCGGCAGGAACCAGAAGCGAATGGACGAGATACCAGTGGAGAAAGTGCTCGACTACGCTGCCGAGGATGCGCTGCTGCCGTGGCAGTTGCGGCCGATTCTGGCAGAGGGGCTTGCCGACGCGGAACTGCAATCCTTGTTCGCCGATCTGGAACTCCCATTGATCGAGGTCCTCGTCGAAATGGAATCGAACGGGATCAAGGTCGACGTCGATCGGCTTGACGGGTTGAGCCGACAGTACGGCGAGCGAATTGACGCCATCGAACAGGAGATCTACGAACTGGCCGGGCACCGGTTCAACATCGCCTCGCCCAAGCAGCTTCAAGAGGTGCTGTTTGATGAATTGGGCCTGCCGGTCGGCAAGAAGACCAAGACGGGACCGAGTACCGATGTTGAGGTGCTCGAGGAGCTTGCCAGGTTGCACCCGCTGCCGGCGAAAATTTTCGACTATCGCCAGTACGCCAAGCTGAAGAGCACGTATGTCGACGCGCTGCCGAAGTTGGTCCACCCGACCACCGGCCGTGTACACGCCTCGTTTAACCAGGTGGTCACCGCTACCGGACGGCTCAGCAGCAGCGACCCGAACCTCCAGAACATCCCCGTGCGGACCGACGTGGGCCGGGAAATCCGCTCGGCGTTTGTACCGGGCCGGGCCGGTTGGACGTTGTTGGCGGCAGACTATTCGCAGATCGAGTTGAGGGTCCTGGCCCACTATTCGGGCGACAAGGGACTTTGTGATGCCTTTGCGCGAGATGAGGATATTCACGCCCGGGTTGCCGGAGAGGTAAACGGTGTTCCCCTGAAAGATGTAACGTCCCGGATGCGGCGTGAGGCAAAAGCGGTCAATTTTGGGGTAGTTTATGGGCAAACGGCCTTTGGGCTCGCAAAAAGCCTGGGAATATCCAAGGCGGCAGCGGGCGAATTTATCGACGGCTACTTCGCCAGGTACCCGGGAATCGAGACTTTTCTTGACAGGGTACTAGCGGAATGTCGCGAAAAAGGGTATGTTAAAACTATCTTGGGGCGGCGTCGGGCCATTCGCGGCGTGCGTACCACTACGCGCCACAAGGCCGGCCGTCAAAGGAACCTCGCCGAACGGACCGCCGTTAACACGGTCATTCAGGGGTCCGCTGCGGATCTGATCAAACTTGCCATGATCGCGATCTCTCGGCGCTTGCGGCGGGAAAACCTCAACGCAAGGATGTTATTGCAAATCCACGACGAGTTGATCTTTGAAGTCCCTTCCGATCGGCTCCACAACCTGGCTAGACTCGTCACGGAAGAGATGGTTAATGTCCATGAACTCAATATTCCTCTGAAAGTTGACGCCAAGTTCGGTCCTAATTGGGCCGACCTCGAACCACTCACTTGAGACAACTCTCGCGGAACGACAAATCACCGAGATGTACGTGATCGGCATGCTGGGCGGTGTGGCCAGCGGAAAAAGCCTGGTGACCGAACAGTTGGCGCAGTTCGGTGCCGCGGTCCTGGATGCCGACCAAACAGGACACGAGATATTGCGGCTGCCGCAGATCGAAGCGGCAGCCAGAAAACGTTGGGGCGTGAAAGTCTTTGACACCGACGGCCGGATCGACCGAACCTCCCTTGCCCGAATTGTCTTTAGCGATTCCCCCGACGCAAAACGAGAGCGAACGTATCTGGAACAACTGACCCATCCTGAGATTGCCCGACGATTAAAGCAACAACTCGACGCCTTGGCCGCTTCCGATACCGAGTTTGTGGTGCTCGATGCTCCATTGCTTCTGGAAGCGGGCTGGGACGACTTTTGCGAGAAACTATTGTTTGTTGACGCGCCCGAGAAGGTGCGGCGGAAAAGAGCTTTGGCCCGAGGATGGAACGAGGAGGATTTCGCGGCCCGCCAGCGGATACAGCAGTCGCTAGACGTGAAACGCGAGCGTGCCGATGTGGTCATCGACAATTCGGGCCTCCCGGAGCAGACCCGGGTTCAAGTTGAGCAGTTTTGGCAGTCCCTTTCCGGCTGATTTCCTTTTCATAACGACCCGTAACCTTTCCAACCGGAACAACAACCAACCCACCGCCGGCGCCGTCCGTGCGTCGGTTCCCACGAGCTATTCCAGGAGTGGCAGTCATGGCAAGCACTGATGAAACCAAAGCGGATCTGAGCGGGGAGAAGCCTCCCGGCGTCGGCGAAGTGGAGGAACGACCCGTCAATAAGTATGACGAAGAAACGGAACCTCTTTCCCTGGCCGAGGAACTCGTTTCCCAAGCAGCGAAAATCAAGGACGAAATCCACGATCGCTATGAAAAGATCAAGCAGTCGGGCGATACGCACATCGCGGAACTCCAGCGGATGTCGATGGCCGAACTGATCGACGAGGCCCGTAAGGGAAACGTCGCAGACTACGCCGGCGACAAGAAGCAGGATCTCATTTTCAAGATACTCAAGGAGCGGGTGAAGCTCAACGGATTGATGTACGGCGAGGGCACCTTGGAGGTGTTGCCGGACGGGTTCGGGTTTCTCCGCAGCCCCGATTACCACTACCTTTCGTGCCCCGACGACATCTACGTTTCGCCCAGCCAGATCCGCCGTTTTGGGTTGCGGACCGGCTCGACCGTTTCCGGCCAGATTCGCCCCCCGAAGGAGAACGAGCGGTACTTTGCGTTGCTTCGCGTCGAAGCGATCAACTATGAAGACCCCAATCTGTTGAGCAAGAAGGTTTTCTTCGACGACCTGACGCCCTTGCATCCCGACGAGAGGGTCGTCATGGAGACCACCAGCGACAATATCGACATGCGGGTGGTGGACATGATCGTGCCGATTGGTTTCGGGCAGCGAGGGCTGATTGTCAGTCCTCCGCGGGCCGGGAAAACCATCCTCATGCAGGAAATGGCCAAAGCCTCCTTAGTCAACTACCCCGACCTTTACGTCTTCATGCTGTTGATCGACGAGCGGCCGGAGGAAGTTACCGACATGGAACGGGAAGTCAAGGGCAGCAATTGCGAGGTAATCAGTTCGACCTTTGACGAACCCGCTTCCCGGCACGTCCAGGTTTCCGAAATGGTTCTCGAAAAGGCGAAGCGGATGGTCGAATACGGCCATGACGTGCTCGTTTTTCTCGATTCGATTACCCGCCTGGCCAGGGCGTGGAACACGGAGTGCCCCAACTCGGGCAAGCTCCTCTCCGGTGGTATGGACGCCAACGCCTTGCAGCGGCCCAAGCGGTTCTTCGGGTCGGCGCGCAAGATCGAGGAGGGCGGATCGCTGACGATCATCGCCACCGCCCTGATCGACACCGGCAGCCGCATGGATGAAGTGATCTTCGAGGAGTTCAAGGGGACGGGCAACCAGGAGATCGTGCTCGACCGGAAGCTGGTCGACCGGCGCATCTGGCCGGCCATCGACATCAACCGAAGCGGCACCCGCAAAGAAGAGATGCTGATGGACCCTGAGGAGTACCGCCGCGTCTGCGTGCTCCGCCGCGTGCTCAACGACATGAACGGGCCCGAAGCCATGGAATTGCTCACCACCCGACTCGAAAAGACTCAGAATAACGCTGAGTTTTTGATGAGCATGAATTTGAAGTAACCGCGTCACCGCTTGCGGCTTTGCAAAGCAAAAAGCAGAAAGCAGAAAGCGGATACCCACTATCCACTACGATGCCCAGGGTTTTTCAAGGAAAACCGACCGCCCCCGGGGGCCGATTTGCCGTTGTCGTGGCGCGGTTCAACGAATCGATCACGTCGCGGCTCCTCGATGGTGCGCTGCAAACACTCGCCGCACGCGGGGTCGCCGACGATGCCGTTGATGTTGCCTGGGTGCCGGGAGCGTATGAGATTCCCACGGTTGCCGGCCGCCTGGCCCGGAGCGGCCGCTACCTCGCCGTGATCTGCCTGGGGGCCGTCATCCGCGGCGAGACCACCCACGATCGGCACATCAACCGGGCCGTGGGCAACTCGCTGGCCGACATCGGCGCCCGCACCGGCGTGCCGGTGATCTTCGGCGTGCTCACCTGCAACACGCTCGAACAGGCGATTGCCCGTTCCGGCGGCGAGACGGCCACCACAGGAAAAGACATTCCCGGCGCTAAAACAGGAAACAAAGGCGTTGACGCTGCGGAAGCGGCCCTGGAAATGGTCGACCTGATGGCAATGTTGCCGAAAGAAGCCGGCCAATAGGCATTACTTAACGGCAGTAGTTCTCTTTTCGCAAGTCGTTTCGCAGTAAGGCTTTCCAATTAGGGGGGTGTAACTTCTGGGGGTATTGTAACGCCGAAAATGTTACAAAATGCGTTACAATTACGGTTGACACCATCTTGCCGGTTTGGTAGCTTGTCGAGTATGGCTAGAAAGAAATACAAGCTGACTTGGGATCGGGGCACCCGACGCTGGTGCAAACGATACAAAAAGAAGCAGTATTGGATTCCGACTCGCGATGGTGAAACGAAGGATTCCAGCTATTCGAGGTGTTGGCAAGCTTGGCTCAAGAAGAAGGCCGAAATTGACGCAGGTCCAGAGCAGCAGCGGCTAGAGTCGATACTCGCTGAAAATAGCAACACACTCCAGGTCTTGGGTGGTCTACATGATCGGGGACTGCTACACCCCGAAGCGCTGGCTGTGGTCGAGCGCCAACTACAGGCTGTGCGCAATGCACTCACTACCGGACAGCCATACACACCCCCGCCACCGTTCTTTGTGCCGCTGTCCCCACCCGTTTCAAAGACTGACTCGCTTGCCTACCACGCGAAAGAGTTTCTCGACATAAAGTGTAAAGAAGCTGAGTCTGGTGGCTGTTCTGTTGGCCGATACGAAAATATCCAGCGATACGTCAACTACTTTCTTGACTGGCTACAGGGTGACATTCCCGTCAACGATCTAAACGGCAAAATATCGCAGAGCTACTACGGACATCTTCAAGAGGTAATAGCCAGCAAAAAGTGGACTATCACGTATGCGAGCGATTACTGGGTAGCCTATAAGCAGTTTGTCCGGTGGTTATACACGTCCGAGATTTTAGACGAGTTGCCACGAAACATTACCACGCTACATATCGGCAAGGTAACGAGCGCTGTTGAGGTCCTCACCATTCCACAAGTAAAAAACATCCTAAGTGCTGTGGATGGTCGTACACGTCTATATATCCTACTCATGCTGAATACCGGCTGCACTCAGGTCGATATCTCCGAGCTAAAGCAGTCTGAGGTTGACTGGCAGCGTGGTAGGATTACACGCAAAAGGAGTAAGACAGCCAAACACGAGAGCGCCCCAGTTGTCGAATACCCACTTTGGCAAGAGACTTTTGTTTTGATTCCCTTGGAACTGGAATTCTCCGTGGTTTGAATTAGCATCGAACCTAGCCAAGGAGATTCCCATGAGCAAGAAACGCCATTACCCCGCCGCGGAAGAGAAGGCTCTAATCCT
>Ga0180432_10002375_pt1 | contig 28229 bp, 25 predicted proteins | sample SS_ome_10_FD_132414 | JGI IMG/M metagenome (GOLD analysis project Ga0180432, IMG submission 132414) | Hypersaline lake sediment archaeal communities from the Salton Sea, California, USA - SS_1_MS_2 metaG | ecosystem: Environmental > Aquatic > Non-marine Saline and Alkaline > Hypersaline >... | reverse complement strand
GGGATCTGCTCCTTCGGAGGAATCGCAGGAGATCCCAGCACTTCCAGTCGATCCACAACGATCTGCCTTCCCCGGGCGTCGATTGCCGAGGGCAGCAGTTCGCCCCAGATTCGCACCGAGAGGCGTCCGCAGGCGGCTTCGGCCAACTCGGTACGTATGGACTCATCCACGCTGTCGATCCCGTACCGCTCGCCGTCGTCCCGTTCGAAGAAGTCGTCGAACTGGGCCATCCTGCATAGCGGGATGACCTGACCTTCCCAACCCTCCACGTGCTCCACCTGGGTGTCATACACCTCACCCGAGGTCACGGCGCGTCCCTCCCAGGCGAAGCCCGTTGTCGTATTCCAGACCTTCACCTGATAGTTGGGACGAGGCACCACGGGGTATTGCATTGTGACAACCCAGTCGCCTGATCGGAACCGATACGTCGCGCTGCCCACCAGTCCCTTTGGCGTGACGTTCTCCACAGACCAACCGTTCACCGGCAAGGTATCCAGGCCGCCATCCTGACGCAAGTGACCGACGACTCTCTCGTGAGCCGATTTCACCTCTTCAGGCACTGGCGACTCACTCTCGTGCACCTGGCCATCAGCGGTAACCACTCCTCGCCACGCGAAACCCGTCTCATCGTTCGACACAGTGACCCTGTAGTCCGAGCCAGGTGCCACCGGGCGCTCCAGGGCGATGACCCATGCTCCGGACCTGAACTCGTAGTCGACCGATCCGCTAGCGCCCTCCGGGGTCGTGATCCGGTCTTCCCATAGCAGCCGCTCCGGCAAGGCAGCGTAGGGCTCGTGGAGGCGAATGAATGCCAGGGTCACATCCCTCGCATCGATCATTCCCCCCCTGACCAGATCCTCAGTCGGGGTCATCGCCGGCGTCGGAGACACAGGGGGTTCCGGAGTCGGGACATACGACACGGGTGTAGAGTGCTCCTCACGGCAAGCACCGAGCATTGCGCCGATCATCAGCGCGAACACCACCAGCCCCAGCAGAGGTCGACGTCTCACACCTTCCTCCTCACAAGTACGCGGTCGCTCAACACTACTCTCAGCATCACCCTGGGCATCGGGGACACTGGGCGGCTCACCTATTCTACCATCATTGGCACACAGGGCAAAGTCGCTGCAGATTCCGGTGGGGTGCGCACCCACAGAGACATGGGGATCACGCGGCCCTGCACCTTAGTGATTGGGGATAGACTGGCAGCGTGGGCTATCTCCAGACATGTGTCAGCTCTCAGGCGTAGGTTATGTTATGCTTGACAGGGCGTTCACTTTGCCCTATACTACGTGTAGACGCAAGTGCCAAGTGGCTGTGCGCCCAGTTGCTCACTTGCTGGCTGGCGGGGAGGGGTGAACGGGTATGTCGAGCTTCAGTCCGAGTGGAGGCTTTGCGTACGGTGTCGCCCTCACCCTGCTCGTGCTCTACGGATTGAACTGGATCCGGAGGAGATTCAAGGCGGTGCAGTCCTTCTTCCGGCCGCAGACGGTTGCGCACCAGACTGGGAAGAGCCCTTTCCGAGTATTCGTCGACCTCCTCGGGAACACGTTCCTCCTGGCAGTAGTTGCCTATCTGGCCGTACAGGCTGTTCGCCTGTACGTCGCGGGTCAGTAGCCTCGCTGATCCCAGTACGGAATCCCTAACCGGCGCTATCGGATCCGCCGACTCCTTCGAATACGACTCGAAAGCATGAATGCCAGCGCACCAACGAGGCGCTTGGGAATCGGTCCTGGATCCGTCACCGTAGCGGTTCCGGGATCAAGACCGTTGACTCGCATGCCTTCCGGTGCCCCCCAAGGATACGAGGGTCCTCGACCGAGTCTGGGCAAACGCCCTGCTCGACGGCCACTCGGGACGGCAGAACGCTCAGTTCCAAAGAATTCCTATCACGTCGGCGCCCATCATCCAGATCAGTGGCCGGCCCATCGGGAGGCGATGATGCGAGACGTCATCTCTTCCGCGTCAGGGGTGTCCACGTCGTCTCTCAACACAAACCCTACGCCTTGAGCTTGAGCGTCACGACCTGCCACGCACGGGCACTGAACCGCACCGCCCTGCCCTCCGCGGCCAGCTCCCTCTGCTCTTCCTCGTTCAAGTTGACTCTGGTCACCTGCTGAAAGGAACTGGCCAACCGCAGCGTCACATCCACTGTTTGATCACTCATGTTGCATCCTCGCACGATCAACCCATCCCCATCCTCCGCCTGCTTGACAGCAGTGATCACGAACTCCGATGGATCAGATTCGACGAAGCTCAGACTGGCAGGCAGTGGCCCGTCGCTGGCACACACTGACACGGCGCGAAGCGGTGCATTGAGGGCATGGGCCTGAGCGCAGGCGTTCTCCCAACCGCCCTGATGCGGTATGAGCGCATACTCAAAGGTGTGTGTGCCGGGACACTGTCCCCCAGGTGTCGGCAGACTTGGGCCTGCATTTCCCGGGCGGCTATGCAAATCCCCACGAGAAAGCCAACCCACGCATCGAAGCAGTGTCAGGGCGACGGCCACACCTCCATCGAGAGGAATGACCTCGTACTCCGACAGGCCCCGGTTGGCGACCAACAAGCCAACCTGACCATCGTTCACATCCACGAAGGTCCGTTGGTGCTGCGTCGGCACCGGCTTCTCGCACCACCCCTCAGTATCTCGAGGCAGCGCCACCGGCCGGGTCACGACGTCGAAGTGCCCCTCGCCGTGCGACACATCGGTCTGAATGGGCGTGGGAAAGTGCACTCGCAGCCGGTGATCACAGGCCTGGTTCTCCACGGTGGTGGTGAAGTCTATGCGCCGCACACCAGGAGACAGGCTCACCAACGTCGTGACGGGAAGGTCTAGCATCTCATCGCTGCGCTCAGATCTGCCCTCACTCAGCTTTGCCGGCACACTGAACCTCTGAGCGATCTCCACCGTCCAGCGAACCGGCCCGCTCTCGATCAGACGCACCCTCGGAGGGGCTGCGGGAGCCGTCACCAGCGTATCGCGATGCGGTGCACAGTAGTTGTACTCATCTCCTCGATCGCCACCGTCCACGAAGTGATGAACCCCGGGGAAGACCATGCCCGTGGACTTGTCGTTGACGGTCAGGGTGCCGGTAGCCGAGTCGACCCGGACGGCATAGAACTCGTTTTCGATGCTCTGATGCTCACCAGCGGGACCTACCAGCTCCCTCCCCCCAGTAATCGGTCGAACCGTGAACGTTCTGTAGCCGCGCCCGGGCACGTCCCGGGCCACGAAGCTCAGCTCCAGTTTCGGACATCGATGAAGCCGCACCCCAAAGCTCTGGATTCGCTCATCCTTCATCAACGTCTGTAGGCGAGCCTTAGCCTGATCGACAGCCACCGCGTCGTCCCCGCACGGAGCCAGAGTTACGTCAATCAAGAGTGTATCTCCAGACTGGGAGAGCTCCACAGCCTGAACCCCCTCTCCCCGAACGAGACCCTGGTTGACCATGACAAGGGTATTCAGAAACGCCGGGCGGCCCAGGTCCCTGGTATCAACGTCAGGCACCTCCCGCGACACGATCCGACACGGCATGATCTCTCCGCTCTCGTTCACCACCTCTACAGCCTGGGTGTCCTGTAGTGCAGAGATCTGAACGATCACTACGTCGGTACGCGGCCCCGAGACTGGGTTGAACACGACCACCGGCCATCCCTCCAGAGCTGTAGTGTCCGCTGCTCCGGCGATGGCCTCCAGGCTCTGGCGCGTCACCTCCTCGCCAATCTGCTCCACCCAGTCGAAGCGGACGTCCATCTCCTTGTGAACCACATCGACACTGCACCCGCAGATGGAGTCGTGGGGATGGTTCTGAATCAGATAGCGCCAGGCCTGCCAGGTGAGCGCTGGGAGGTCGCTGGTGGGCGTCTCCAGATGGCACAGAGTGGCGAAAGCAGAGAATGGCTCGGCCCACTTCTCCAGCAACGTCTCGCACCAGGCATTCCGCTGCTTGATCCACATACGCGTCGAGAAGACTCCCGGGAGCACGTGCGCTCGTTCCGGCGAGCGTAGCTCACCCCGACGCAGCTCCAGACACGGGCCGGCGGCGCGCACCGCGGCGACGAACTGAGGAAGCGTGCCATGGCGCACCTCCAGGTCGGACAGTCTGGCATCGGCGAAGGCGATGAGGCGAGGGAGTCCCGGCATCGCTTCCAGGTGGTCGGTACCATTCATCGCCAGAACGTGCTGCGTCGTGGCATACGGGGCAAGGGAAGCCACCATCTCCTGCAACCGAGTCGTGAATGCCTCTTCCTCGTCCGGCAGGCGGGAGGCGTTCCCGTAGCTATCGCGCAGGTGAAGCACCAGTACTTCGCTGCCGTCCGGTGCAGCCCAGCGAAACTCGTTGGGCGCCTGTCCAACGCCGCGCCAGAACACGGCCACATCCAGGTCAAACCCACGTAGGATCTGCGGCAACTGGCTGATATGCCCGAAGGGATCGGGGATGTAGCCGACGTCCATCTTGGCGCCAAACTGGTGGGCGATCCTGTCCCCCAGTATCAGATTGCGGATCGTCGCCTCCGGCCCGACCAGGAACTCATCCGGCAGGATGTACCAAGGACCTATGACCAGTCGCCCCTCCTGAACGCACCGCCGCAGCATCTCCTCCCGCTCTGGGCGGATCTCCAGGTAGTCCTCCAGGACGATGGTCTGGCCATCAAAGGTGAAGTGCCGGTAGTCCGGATCCTCAGCCAGCAGATCGAGCAGGCGGTCCGTCAGTTGTACCAGTCGGATGCGGTACTCCTGGAAGGGCTGGTACCACTCCCGGTCCCAATGCGTGTGGGGGACGATAGTGAGTGTATGGGTCACGATTGCTCTCCTTGCTGGCCGCACCATCAGGAGCCGTTGTGCTACCATCCACGGTGCCCGTGACGTCAAACCCGACGTGGCATCAGCCCTCGGCTCCCCCGGTGGGTGGATTGGGGCGCTCTTCGACCAATATGCGCCTCACACATTCCGGGTGATTCATGCAGTATACGACGTTACACGCGGGCGTCAAGGGACCGGAGTCATGGATCATGGGGAAGCGCACGTCGAGCATCGGCCGGCTTCCGATAACGGGACGACAAGACCACCGTCGAGAAAGTCGATGTACCTGGGTACGCTACTCGCGTGAAGGCGGCCAGGCATGGGGCCACTGAAGTAGGCAATGTTGAAGGTCCTCACCACAGAGGAGCCCGGCATGACCCGATCGTCGCCGGGGATGCGGTGGGATTGGGGCATCTTGCTGTCGAGTCAGTGAGTGAACACGTGACTGCCCGTCCCGCCGCGCCGTCAACTGACAAACCCCTCGCACCCGCGGGGTCAACGACGCACTTGACAGGAGCGAGATGGTCGACCGGGGAAGAGGAGTTGACCTTTCCGGGTATCGCGACTATCATGACCCCTGCTAGTTAACGGGGGCTACCCGGATCTGCTCTACGTGCAAGAAGGGATCCATTCTTCGCTGGGCTACGTCACCCGGCTCCGCGCCCAGGTATGTGCCGGAACCACAAGGACAAGACCGTTGAACCCGGACGATGCCCTCAGATGAAAGCACTGGTGCTCGAAGAGTATGGTCGATTCCGGTACAGGGCTACCCCCGACCCTCACGTGGGACCGGATGACGCCCTGATCGAGGTCAAGGCGTGCGGGATATGCGGCGGCGACGTTCACGGAATGGACGAGAGTTCAGGCCGCCGCGTTCCGCCATTCATCATGGGCCACGAGGCGTAAGGCGTCGCTGCAGAGATAGCGATGAAGGTTATCCTGAAACCTTAGAACCACCGCAGAAGGAGCCAACAACATGGTAGCCAAGATTAGAACGGGACTGGTCGGCTACGGTAAGGTAGCGCATACTCACGCCCTTGCCCTTCGCGCGATCCCAGAGTCCGATTTCGTGGCGGTTTGCGGCAGGAATGCGGATCGGTGCACAGCTTTCGCTGACCGGTATGGCGTAAGCGCGTACCGCGACGTCCGCGAGATGATTACCAAGGGCGGCGTACAAGCGATTGTCATATGCACGCCTCACCCGGCACACACAACCGCGGCCGTCCAGGCCGCGCGCGCCGGAGCCCACGTCCTCGTGGAGAAGCCCCTGGCTGCAACCCTGAGGGACTGCGATGCGATGCTGGACGCCGCCAGCGAGGCCGGAGTGAAGCTTGGCGTGATCAGCCAGCGCCGATTCTACGAGCCTGTTCAACGAATGAAGACAGCTATCCAGGCGGGCAAGGTAGGCAGCCCGATTCTTGGCACCGTGGTGATGTTGGGCTGGAGGGACCAGGCCTACTATGAGGCCGATCCTTGGCGGGGCACGTGGGCTGGAGAGGGCGGCAGCTTGCTGGTGAACCAGGCGCCCCACCAGCTTGATCTGCTCCAGTGGTTCATGGGCCCCATCGATGAGCTATACGGCTACTGGGACAACCTCAACCACCCCTACATTGAAGTGGAGGATACGGCCGTGGCCGTCTTGCGCTTCAAGAATGGCGCTCTGGGATCGATAGTAGTGAGCAACTCACAGAAACCCGCCCTCTACGGCAAGGTGCACGTTCACGGAGCGAGCGGCGCCTCCGTCGGAGTACAGACGGATGGCGGGGCCATGTTCATCGCCGGCATGTCCGAGATCCTGGAACCTCCCATCAATGACCTTTGGACGGTACCCGGAGAAGAGCAGAAGCTGGAAGAATGGCAGCAACAGGATCGGACCCTCTTCCAGAGCGTCGACGCGACCCGGCACTACCACATGCTGCAGGACCGGGACTTCCTGCAGGCCATACTGGAAGACCGCGCCCCGCTGGTGACAGGACAAGAGGGGCGCGTCTCGGTCGAGATCTTCACGGCGATATACAGGTCCCAGCGGGACAGGAAACCGATCGCATTCCCCGTCGATGCGGAAGAAGGCTCCGAGGATTTCGATGGACGCCTCTCAGCAAGGGCGCGACGGTAAGCCGGCCGATCGACACACTTCCTTCGGTCCGGCCGCCTCTACACGTGTTCTCGCTCCTCACTCGGGCCTGCCCATCGCCTGCCCCACCTCTGGCAACGCTGGAATCCGGCGAGGGCTTCATGCCCAGCCTGGGCACCCACCTGAGCTAGGAATGCGCCTTCAACACCAGCGGCAGGAAGAGACGGACCGGACTTGGGCTGGATGTGGGAGTGGGGGTTGCATGGGAAGTACCGCCGCGGGCGATGCAGCCCAGGTTGGACAGCAAGGCGTCGCCGGTTTGAGTGAAGTCCCCTCCCACGTACAGATCGTCGCTACACACGGCAAGAGCACGAACCCAATCGTCAAAGCCCTGGTTGGGCAGCGCGTTCCAGCTCTCGGATGCGGTATCGTAGCGGGCAATGCGGCCGAGATCGGTCAGAGACCTGTCGCCGGTTCGGGTGAGTCGTCCCCCCACGTACAGGTCGTCGCCACAGACCTTCAACGCATAGACCGGTTCGTCCAAGCCCTGGCTGGACAGCGTGTGCCACGTCTCGGCCGAGGTGTCGTAGCGAGCGATGCGGCCTAGGCTGGTCAGCGCCCCGTCACGCGTACGGGTGAAGCTCCCCCCCACATACAGGTCGCTACCCACCACAGCCAGCGCGTCAACATCATCGTTCAAGCCCCGGTCAGGCAGCCCGTTCCACGTGCGACCCACGGTATCGTAGCGAGCGATGCGGGACAGGTTGGTCAACGTCCCGTCACCGGTTCGGCTGAAGTTGCCCCCCACGTACAGGTCGCCGTTGACTACCAGCAGCACACCAGCACTGGGCATTGGCCAAGCACCTCCCCCCAGGCCCTGGTTAGGCAACGTGTTCCACGTGGCGGTCGCAGTGTCGTAGCGGGCGATGCACCCGAGATCGGTCAGCGTCTCGTCGCCGGTATCGCGGAAATACCCGCCCACGTAGAGGTCGTTGCCGCTCACTGCCAGATCAAGAACAGTGTTGTCCAAGCCCTGGCTGGACAAGGTGCTCCAGGTCTCGGTCGCAGTATCGTAGCGGGCGATGTTTCCCAGGTTGGTCAGCGTCCCATCTCCGGTCTGACTGAAGTGCCCTCCCACGTACAGGTCGCTGCCGACCACCGCCAGGGCAGATACCTGGCCACTCAGGCCCCGGTTGGGCAAGGCACTCCACGTCTCGCCCGCGGTGTCGTAGCGGGCCATGTTACCCAGGTTGGTCAGCGCGCCATCGTCCGTTTGGGTGAAGTCTCCCCCCACGTACAGGTCATCACCGAACACTGCCAGCACATGAACGTCACCGCTCAAGCCCTGGTTGGGCAACGCGTTCCACGCTGTGAACTGGGAAGCGACGGGGCACCCGGCCGGGCGATTGGCCTGGACGGGCCCTCCCGACACAACGAGCAGGATGGCTAGGAGCATGACAGCGATGGATGAAAGAGAGCGATGTCGTTTGACTGAATGTGACATACCGAATCCCTCCTTGTCATACCGGGCCATCCCGCTACCATCAGAGGGTCGATGACACCGAGGGCCCACTCGACCAATGGTCGGCTCTCTGAGCATGCCCGCCCGTCTGAGTCTCTGCGGCTGCGGCCTCCAGACTCTGCGCGCTCACCCCCGGCCGCCGCCGCTCTATCTCAGCATCTTCTTTAGAACGCCGTAGGACATGACCTCGCTGATGCTTTCGACGAATCTGACGTTCTTCGGCACTGTGCTGGCGAGCGAGCCTCGTAGAACGATGGGGGTCAGATCGAGGTCCTGTGCCCCTCGATATGTCGACAGCACGCAATACTCGGCGCAGAAGCGGGTGATGATCACCGTGTCTACGCCGGACTCTCGCAGTTGCCCCTCAAGCGGCGTATGATTGAACGAGTTCCCGTACGTCTTGCGGATCCGTACGTCCGAGGGCAGTACGTCCAACTCCTCCGGGAGTTCGAATCCCTCTTCCCCTGGTACCAGGTTCTCATCTCCATCTATGTGCTGGACGCAGATGACGGGCAGGTGCTTCTCCCTGAACAGCGCTATCGCCGCATTGATGCATTCCATGGCATCGTGGAGCGACTGCGCCGTTGTCGGGCTGATCCCGAAGAACGCCCTCTGGACGTCCACAACCAACAGAGCCGGTCTCATATGAATCTCCTCCGTCTCTTGACCACATGCGGGCCCAACTCGTCTTCTTGCGCCTCGTCGACGGTCCACCGCCGAGGATCGCCCGGAGACCCTCCCCCGATTCAGAGGACAGTGAGCTAAGTAGAACTCATACTGGTTCCTGGTTTCCAGGCCGCTCAAACGCTTCCAGACTACGATAGTGGAGTGTCGACTGTCTCCAACAGCGATCATGGAACGCCTGGATGTACTCAAGAAGTGCGCTCGGGCCTCCGCCAGGCGTCCCCTCCAATCCCTCCACGACACTCCCTGCGGCATGGTGTTCCTTCTGCCGGTCACCGTACTCAAGCAGTAGGAGAGCTCCCAGCACGGCATCGCCCTGGCCCCCCATGCCCCATTGATGGCGCGCTGTCCAGCCCGACCGCCCCGGCATGAATGCCAGGGCTAGTAGACAGCGCCAGATGAATCTGGCTTCAAGCCCGGCAGAGGCCACTCGACGCGACGGGCCTGGGTCTCATTGTGGCCGGGGCTGCGGTACTGCTCGCCGCTGCGGGCGAAGCGTTCCGCCAGATCGAGGATGGTCTGAAGTACTGAAGACATGGGGTATGATCCTCCCTTGACGGACTGTTACCGATTGTCACGTGGCCAGGACGATGTCTGTGGCACCCTTGGCAGTGCCCGCCTTCATACCAGAGGGGCACATCGCCGCGCTCACCATTCGAGTGCGGGCAAGGTGAACCCACCGACCGTGTGCGAGGGGGGCCGGCTCGCCGTCCCGCGCGGTCGTCCCACCGTAATAGTCTAGCGCTGTCCCGCCCGGAAGTCAAGCGATTTCGGCATGCAAGAACCAGACACCAGGTTTCTTGCCTCTTCCACCAGCGCAGACATCCCGTACGCTCAGATGCGCATCCAACGGCAGCCCCCCCCCTCAATCCCCCCGCTGCGCAGGCGGGAAGCCCGGCTGGCCAGAACCGTCCGCAGCCACCTTTGCGTCCTTTGCGACTTTGCGTGAGGCCACACGCCCCATCTCAATCCCCCCACTGCGCAGGTGGCAAGCCCGGCTGGCCAAAACCGTCCGCAGCCACCTTTGCGTCCTTTGCGGCTTTGCGTGAGGCCACACGCCCCATCTCAATCCCTCGCCGCTACGCAGGGGGAAGCCCACCGCCACGGCTGGATTCTCGGCTGGTACACCAAATATGATCAATCATGCTCCATCCGTCCCCAACGTGTTTCCTGCACCAGGCCCGGGATTCACCCTGGGCTGCCCCCAGACGCAACAAGACCGCCTCCGCCCGTACCTGATACGGTACTGACGAAGACGGCCCGAACGGTGCGAACGCTTCTTCTCGCCCCCATGATCCCAACAGGCCGTGTTGCCCGTTCCGATCTCCTATTGGACGTCGTCACCGCCGGATCGAGAGAAACCGCGACTCCAGACGGATCCCGTTCCGGCGAGACTTCTACCAGACAGAGTAGCCACCATCGATCACCAGGTCATGCCCGGTCAGGTACCCTGACGCATCCGAAGCCAGATAGACGATGGCGCCCTGCAGATCACTGACCTCGCCCAGGCGCCCCATAGGTACCGCCTCCAACCACAGAGGCACCATCTCGGCCACCTCAGGCGATTCGATCAACGGAGTACGCATATAACCCGGGCTGATGCAATTGACGGTGATTCCGTGCTTCGCCCACTCCCCGGCCATGCTCCTGGTCAAATGAATCACGCCGGCCTTCGATGCGTTGTACGCCACTTGATTCTGGGGTCTATTGACGATCGTGCCCGACATCGAAGCCGTGTTGATGACCCTTCCGGCCTGCCGCGGGATCATCACCCTGGCCTCAGCTTGAGCACACAGGAAGACGCCCTTCAGGTTGACCCCCATTACCTGATCCCACTCGTCCTCGGTCATGTCCTCCGCACTGGCCCAACCGCCTACGCCAGCGTTGTTCACGCCGATGTCGAGTTGCCCCCATTCCCCGATCACCGTCTCCACCATTCGATCCGTATCCTCACGCTGCCTGACGTCTGCGACGATGGCCAGAGAGCGCCGCCCCAACCCGGCGATGGTCTCAGCGGCGCTTTTGGCGGTGTCCGCGTTGATATCCACAATGGCAACGTCTGCACCGGCGCCGGCCAACGCCTCCGCGTAGGCCAGACCGATGCCCTGCCCCCCCCCGGTCACCAAGGCTGTCTTCCCATCCAGACGGAACCGATCAATCATGCTCACTTCTGCCCTCCTTGCATGTCAGTACGGCTCTAGCTCCCATGGGTGCCGTAAAGCCTGGTTGACCTCGGTCTCACTACGGGACGGCTCGTGGACACTGGCAGCACAGTTGGCGCCTTCCTGCCTCGGGGTTGCGTAATCCGAGACCATCACCACCACGATAGCCAGGACGATCGAGCATGATGCTGATATCGCGCCCACCACACCTCTCGGGACCGCCATCCTGGGAAGGCACGCCTTGCTCACAGCTACTACCTGAGCGCTCTGGACTGCACCTCCGCTCGGAAAGCTCTCGTCGCTTCACCCAGGTCGACGCGAGGCCTAAAGATACTACTGGTACCACAAACCAACTGATCCACCCCTGCGCAGAGCAGAGCATCCAGAGTCTCCACCGATACGCCGCCATCAGCGCCGATGCTCGTCTCGTACCCTCGTCTCGCAACGATCTCACCGAGAGTCTCCAGGTTTCTGACACCTCTCACATCGAAGGCCTGGCCCGGATAGGCAGGTCCAACCGTGTTGCCGATGACCAGCGAAAGACCCGGTAGTGCCTCCTCAAGGCCCGCCGGCACAGCGGTTGCCGGCAGCACAGCGCATCCCGCCTTCATCCCAAGCTGTCGCACTCGCCTCGTGACGTCCCTGTAGTCCTCCCTACTCTCGAGGTGTACGATTACGGTGTCCGCTCCGGAGTTCGCCAGCTCATCCAAGTACAGCGATGGATACTCACAGTACAGATGCACGTCAAACCTGAGAGCCGTCAGAGCCCGGACTGAGCGGAGAACCAGGCACGAGAGGAGAAACGTCGGTGCGAAACGCCCATCACAGAAGTCGAAGTGGAGTGCGTCGACTCCAGCAGCCTCCAACTCTCCAATGCTCCGTGCCAGATGCGCCAGATCGGCGCAAGCCACGGAAGCAGCGATCTGAATGGACCTGGTCTTCACGCCCGTTCCCGACGACATGAAAGAAATCGCTCCAACTCTTCACGGGTCGGGAGAGCCGACTGAGCGCCAAGCTTCGTCACAGCCAGCGCCCCAGCAGCATTGGCGAACTCCACGGCCTCCTCATAGCCCTCCTTCTCCGCCAGGGCTACCGCCAGTGCTGCGGTGAAGGCATCTCCGGCACCCGTCGTGTCAACGACGTCCACCTCGTGTGCAGGAAAACACCTCTCCTTGTCAACCGTGAACAGGAGAGCCCCCTCTCCTCCTAGCTTCAGAATCACGGCCTCGGGACCCTTACCGAGAAGGCAACGGCCAACCTCTCGTGTGCTCTCCATGTCCCGGATGCTCTGGCCCGTGAGCGCCTCCGCCTCTTCCCTGTTGGGAGTGAGGACTGTTACACTGAAGAAGGACGGCAGAGGTGCCTTGCACGGAGGTCCGGCGTCCAGTATCACAGGCTTGCCCATCCCACGGGCCATGTCGATAACCTCGGCCACGGGTCCGGGCGGAAGCTCAAGCTGGAGAAGTACGAGATCGGCGTCAGCAATGGCGCTGCGCAGCCCCCCTGCTGACTCCATGGAGAACCTACCATTCGCTCCAGTGGCGATAACGATGCTATTCTCGCCGGTCGCGTCGATCGTGATGATGGCAACACCCGTGCTGGCCTGAGCATCCCGCTCGATGTGCGATATGTCTACCTGGTTCTCCTGGAGATTCTGCAGCAAACCATGGCCGAAGGAGTCCTCTCCCACCCTGCCCGAAAGCAGCGCCCCGTATCCAAGCCTTGCTATGCCCACCGCCTGGTTTGCCCCCTTGCCTCCGGGCACGATGCGCAGATCCTCACCAAAGACGTTCTGCCCCGGCCGCGGGATGACCGGAGCCCTGACCACCAAGTCCATGTTGATGCTGCCAACAACCAGCACGAATGGCATGGCGTACCCATCCTTCTCGATCCAGATCGGCGAAACACCGCCGTCATTGCCAGGTAGAAGCGATCTACTCAATCTCGATCCGCAGCGTCTGCCCGGCAGTGAGCGAGACCGGTTGCCCGAAGACGACGGTGACCTCAGCACTGCCCTGTGTCCAGGTCGCGTCGACCAATCGGTCGCCGATGGAAACATCCACAGTCCGAACCTTCTTGCTCGCATCAGGCGCAAGCCCGAAGGCGCACGTCTTCAGTTCCACCGTGCCGTACACCACCGACAGCGTATCCACCTGAATGCCTGAGGACACGGTCTGGGAAAACGAGCCCCAGCCACCAGAGGTCATGAAGAATGCCCGGAACTCGGCTCTGTCCACGCGAGGCCCCAGCGCCAGGCATTGCTCAGCCGCATCGTAGCGACTGCCTGTCACCGCCTCGAGAAGGATCCAACTGCTCAGCGGACGGATATAGTGATCGCCGCACTCGACCTCGTTCCAAGGACTGCGTCTCGTACCGTCGTGACGATCGCGGGCACCCTTCACCAGATCGAAAGCCTGATCCACCAGACCCTCATACAGCATCAATCCGGCCACTTCGTATTCAATCCCGGTCCAGACCTCATCGGAATACAGCGTGACAGGATCCAGCCTGTGTCCCTTGGGCCAAGTACAGATTAGCAGCCCGCTCTCGTCCTCACAGACGTAGGCCCGCGGCTGCTGCCTGTGGTCAGCGAAACCTCGCCTCCAGTTGTATTTGTGGATCGATTCCAACGCGATCTTCACCCGTTGCTCTGGCAGGATGTGACCCAGGTCAAGTATGTGTGCCCACCACTGTCCGACAAGCTGGTCAGAATGGCATCCAGCCCCGTACTGGAACCTCTTGTGTTTCTCCTCATCGTAGATCTGAACGAAGTACTCGCCATTCCACAGTTCCTCACCAAGCATCTTCCTGCCCAGCGCGAAGCGTCTTCGGCACTCTCGAGCCGTGTCCTCATCCTCTTGCTTTATGGCCATCTCCTCGGCCGCTCGCAGAGTTGCCAGATACAACCCCCCGGTGAAGCTGACCTTGCCGTAGAGAGGTTTGTCCCACGTAGTCATTTGGGGGCCATCGAGCACGCCGTCGCCATCGCCATCCCACGTGGAGAACAGATGCGCCAACGAACGTCGAAGGTACGGCCAGTACTCGCTCAAGAAGAGCGAATCCCCACACTGGCGGTACTCGCGATAGGTCTTGAGGATCGCCCCGCAGTGCCCATCAACCGCGTAGACCGTGGAGGTCTTGTCCACACCCGAGTACCGTGGCATGTAGAGCGGCAGAAACGTCCGTTCGGGGATACTCCCATCCTGACCACTCTGTACCTTCCACTCGACGTCTCGCATGGTTCTCGCCAGATCGGGGAAGAGCTTCGCAAGCGCCTGCTCGTAGTTGAACAACTGATTGCAATCGACGCCCACGCAACAGCCTCCGGTTCTCTGGGACATCTCTATGGTGCTGGCACCACGACCCCCCTCAAAACCGTGGAAGTTGCCGTCCTCTGCCCAGAAGCAGGTTGACGATCTGAGAGTCGAGAGTGGCGCGCTGATACAGTCGAGAAGCCAGTGGGGAAGCGTGCTGTCATAGAAGGCCTCACGAAAGCGGCGCGTCTCACGCACCAGCCTCTCGAAATGCTCTCGCACGTACAGAGCAACGTCGAGAGAGCTGTTGAACCAGGCGCCATACTTGTTCCCCAACCAGAACTTGCTCTTCGCGTCGTCTACCCCTGTGTCATCCTGGCCCCGGTACGTATACCGGTTGGGGAAGTACCAGGCGAGCATGAAGACTGCCTGTCCGGTCTCACCCGGTTGGAGCGTTAGAGGTGTCGCCAGCGCTCCGTTCCAGGTACGCCCGACCGCACTCGACTCCCCTTGCTGTACCTCCAGGAATGCTCCATCTTGGGCGAAATCCTGCCAGAAAGTATCGAGCTCGCTCCACTGGGCAAGAGCACTCGCCTTCTCACTCAGCACGGCCAGCGTCATCTGGCCATAGCGAGCATCATCACGCGCCAGACGAGAGTTACTCATGTCCACGGCGGTCAACCCGGAGAGCCGGATTGTGGTGTTTCTGTTGCCCCCGTAGCCACCATTGCTTACCCCAACTATGCTGCTCACCCCGTCCCAGCCGACAGCATTCTGCAAAGACCCCGCGATTGACACTCTAGTCGTCCGGTCACCGTCATTCGTCACCTTGAAGACGAACAGCACAGCAGGCAGGCCCGAGTCCTTGGCGTTCAGGGGAATGAATGGTGAAAAGGCATCCAGCTCCACCCTTACGGGTAGACTGGCGTCCAGATAGCCGACCTGAGCTACAGGGTATTCCCCTGTGAATCTGATCTCCTGTACCCCAGGCAACTGCCGGAGTAGGCGCTTGGCCTCGTCGGGCACTACGTGATCATCGACGGACGGTGCAGGCACGAAGTCATTGTCATCGTAGAGCGCCGCCGATTGCAGTACTCGGGCAACGGAGGGTTGTCGGTTTCTCTTGAGAAAATGCACACTTGGCTCCCATTCCGGGCAGCAAGCCGTTGGGCCTGTCTCGATGGGCTGCCCGGGGAGACTGTCGCACCAGATGGCGAAGAAGCTGTGGGGCAGGAACGCCCTGTGATTCACCCGGTTGAATATCTGCCACTCTCTAAGACCTCCATCCCCGCAGATCGCCACATGGCCGGTGCCGATCCCTCCCAAGGGCATGGCAATTGCGCGCAGCCCCTCACCAGCGTACACATTGGGTGACTCCCCAGTGTGGGCCTCTCCTGCTTCCCCCAGAGTCGAGACATCCCGGGTCACGGTGTTCCCTCCCTTTTGCTTGTGCCCCCAGTCATCATACTGCTCCCTCACGACACACTTCAGAGCGCAGGGGCGATGGCCACGTACGCTTTGACCGGATCATTGGTGAAGTTCACATACTGATGCGCAACTCCTTGTGGCACGAGCATCTTCTCGCCAGCTCTGACCCGCGTATGCGGGTACGTCGCGTTAGAGGATTCCTCGCCCTCTGAAGTAGGGATCCTCACGCACAGTTCCCCATCAAGCACGTAGATCGCCTCATCTCCCTCATGGCTCTCAAGCTCCGACACGCCGGCGACGGGGATGGTGAGAACAGCCAGGTGCATGTAGTCATTGCTGACTACGAAACTCCACAACACATGCCTGTGTTCACCATGAATGAGAGCCAGTTGCTGCCCAGGGCGGACGATCACAAGCTGCTTCTCCGCTCTGAGCCGCGGACCCGGAGCGGGCCAACTCCCCAGGGAGTCCAAGCTGCGCTTGAGCTTCGGAAGCTCGTAGGAGGAGGGGGCCTCTCCGTACGTGGGTTGCTCAGGGCCCTTGAAGAACCGCGGACTCTCGACCTCAGGGATGAACGTGCCCATACCGTCCTCGGCCCATATTCTCGGAGCCACGCAGGCGATAGCCACGATCTTGCGATTCGTCATGTTGAATATCTGGTGGCGGGTCCGCTGAGGGATGAGCATCGCGTCCCCGGCCCCAAACGCGAATGTCTCCCCAGTCTCCGCGTTGAAGGCTGTTGCCTCACCTTCGAGCAGATAGTAGCACTCGTCACCATGAAGATGGAGCCCAGCCGGCTCGTAGTGACTCCCTGGAGGCAGCACCCACTCGGCCATGAAGACCTTGTCACTGCTCACGAAGACCTGATTCTCGACCTGGGTGCCCTCAAACCCGTATAGAAAGGGCACGTACATCTCACTGGTGATCTTGCATGGTCTCTTCTCGTTTGGTGGGAAGGGTGTGTTCCCGATCCACGCAGGCACTGCCGTCACCGTGTTCTCTCCCGACATTGATTGCCTCCTTGTCCGAATACGTCCTGCAACTCAGCGCAGTCTGGCGCCGCCACGCCGTTGTCTGCACAGAACCTGACCCCCTCTCCAGACTGCGACTCTGGCCACAACCATAGAATAGTCTTAGCGACTTGCGCACCCGTCTCGCAGGCAAGCGTCCTCCTGCAAGACGACTCTGCAGTGGTTGACAGCGAACACTCCCCAGATAGCCGGCAGAATCAGCGTCAGGCCTGAACTCAAGTACATCGTGGCCAAGACGATGAGAGCCCCCATCCCTGCCAATCCTAGCGTGTCGCCGACATGCCGAGCGCTGAGGACGATTGCATTGCGGAGCGCGGTCCGTGCGCTCACGTCACAGAGAACCAGTAGTGGAAAGGCATACATTGACAAGATGATGATCCCCAGCAGAAAGCCGATCGCATCGGCGCCGAGTCCGACCCAAACCACCGGACGCACCTCCGGCAGCCCCAGGCTTGGCAGAGTGAGAAGCCCAGCGAGCACCGGAAACGCCACGAGGGCACCAAGCTTCAGGCCGCGCATCCAGTAGTGACGCAAGGCCACAAACATCACCCCAATGCTGGTCCTTGTGCCCCGCGTCAACACGGCCTCTCGTGCCAAGAGAGCAGCCCACGCAGGGCCGATGGAGCACACACCGACTATCAGGGCTGGTACGAAGAGCCCTAGCAGACAGAGCACGGCCGTCGGCGCGCAGAACAGGCTGAACACGATCCCTGCCAGCAGTACCGACGGTAGGTTCTCCCAAACATGTGTTGCGGTATAGACTACGAACGTTTCTCGGCTCAGATGAGTGCTTTGGTCCATAATTGCCACCGCTCGCCAGTAGCTAGTATTTCAGTCCCGTGGTCGAGATGCCCTGAAGGATGTGGCGCTGAGCCAGCAGGAAGAGCACCATCAGAGGGAATACCGACATCATCACTCCGGCCAAAACGTGCGCACGGTTGCCCATACCCATGTAGCCCTTGAGCTGGACCAGCGCCAGGGGAAGCGTGAACCGCTCCCAGGTCCGAATAAAGAGCAATGGTGCCATGAAACTGTTCCAGGAGGCAAGAAACGTGAGGACCGCCAGGGCCGACAGCCCCGGGCCAACCAGAGGGAGTAGGATCTGCGCATAGACGCGCAGGAAGCTGGCACCGTCCATCCTGGCCGCCTCCATAAGCTCCTCGGGCAGCGTCATGAACTGCTGCCTCATCAGGAATATGCCGAACGCACTTGTGGCCGACGGAAGGATCAGCGACCAGTGAGTGTCCATCATTCCCAACACTCGTATGATGATGAAGGTGGGGATCATGACGACCTGGAATGGCACCATCATGGATGCCAGGAACAGGAAGAAGAGAGGGGCACGACCGGGAAACCGCAGCCGAGCAAACGCGAACCCCGCCATGGAACAGGTGAGCAACTGTGCTCCCGTGACTGTCGCGGCAACTCTCAGACTGTTCCAGAAGAACCGGACGAAGTCGATCTCGGTCGAGTTTAGCACCGCCAGATAGTTCTCCCAGTGAAAGGCGGTCGGGAAGAACTTGGGTGGCAAATCAAACGAGTGAGCCGGTTCGACCAGCGAAGTAGAGAACAGCCAGCTAATCGGGGCAATCTCGAAGACCGCTACGCCGATCATGAAGAACCAGACGATCGCTTCGCCTGCATGGTACCCAAGAAAACGACCGGCGCGCCGCCACCATGAACGCCGCTCGGCTATCCCCTTCTTCACGGTCTCCCTCCCGGTCAATCGTAGTGAACCCATTTCCGCGCGCCCCAGAACTGGAGGAGCGTTACTCCCACCACAAGTGCGAAGAGCGAGAGGGACACAGCGGATGCGTATCCCATCTCGAAACGCCTGAAGGCAACCTCGTAGACATAGAGGACGACCAACCGTGATGCGTCATGAGGCCCCCCCTCGGTCAAGACCCAGGCGTTGTCGAAGAGCTGAAAAGCGTTGATAAGTGAGATGGTGATGCAGAAGAACGCGGTAGGTGTGATCTGAGGCAGAGTCACGTAGCGCCTGAGCTGCCAGCGATTGGCTCCGTCTATCATGGCGGCCTCATATAGAATCTTGGGTATGCCCTGCAATCCTGCAAGATACAGAATCATCAAGTAGCCACACGCCCTCCAAACATCGAACATGATCAAGGACGGCAGAGCCCATCGCTGACTGGTGAGCCAAGGGACCGCGGGTAGACCGATCTGTTGGAGTAGATAGTTCATGATTCCACGGTCCAGGGTCAGAATGAAGTGCCACACCAAAGCCAGAGACGATACCGTGGTCATGGCTGGGAAAAACAGAGCCGTACGTAGCAAATACTTGAGAACCCGGGGCATAGCGCGGTTCACGCCCATCGCCAGCAGGAGTCCCAGCAGGTTGTTCAGGAACGTAGCCCCCAGAGCGAATCGGAAAGTGTTCCAGTAGGTCACCATCATGCGCCTATCACCGAAAAGACGCGTGATGTTGGACAGACCGGCCCATCGGGGAGGCGTTAGGATGTCGTACTCCATGAAGACGAGGACGAATGAACTGAGAATGGGAAGCAGCATGAACAGGCTAACGGTCATCAGGGCAGGGGCTGTGAAGACATACCCCGCCAAGGTTTCCTGAAACCCAGATAGCCGAGTACGAGCAAGGATGCTTTCGAGCTTGCCTCTGGCTGCCACGCCGCTCTTCCCGCGCTTTACCATCACCCTCTCCTGATGCCAGTTCCTTCTGGGCGCAAAGCCCCAGAAGGAACTGGCTTCTCTCACCACCGATCTGGCTCTACCGACTCCACGGCTTTATTGCATCCATCTCAGCCTGGAGCTCCTCGTGAGCTGCGCGCAGTGCCTCTTTGATGTTCCTTTCACCGCTCCATATCTCGATCCAGTAGCGATCCAGTAGCGGCTCGACGATGCTGACGTTGGGTGGTGATGGCACCGTTCCTGTTGCAGACAGCAGCTCTTCGTCATAGAAGATACTCTTGTTGGCCGGACCTACATCCAGAAACTCCGGCGTCATGGCGACTGACCGCAGCGCGGGGATGTTCCCACCCAGTTTGACCATGTCCAGTGAAGCCTCCCTGCCTCCCAGGAGTTTCACGCACTGCCATGCCTCATCGGGATGCTCGCTCACGCTCGTGATACCCCACCCGTCCGTGCCGGCGATTGACCGGAGCTTCCCTGATCGACGGGGCATCCACTGGACGTCGTACGTCTCGAACCCGTCCTTCATGGCCTCGCCGATGAACCAGCTGCCACCACTGCGCATGGCCATGTGCCCGTTGTGGAACTGAGCCCGATCGTCCCACCCCACTGGGTTAGGCGAGACCTTGTGCTTCAGAATCAGGTCCGCCATCCACTCGATTGTCTGCGTCACCTTGGGATCAAGCAAGTTGGAGTCCTGCCAGTCATCGGTGAAGACCCCCGTGCCATTGAGGTACAGCCACGCATTCATGGGGTACATGCCTCGGCCCCAGAACGAGTAGGCATACAGATCATCGGCAGTACCTTTGACATTGGCAATCTGCTTGCTTATGTTAAGGAAGTCATCCCAGGTCCAGTCCCTCTGCGGCGGAGCGATGCCCTTCTCCTCGAACATCTTGGTGTTGTAGTGCATGACCATGTTGTTCCACGAGAACGGAAGCTCCATCTGCTTCCCGTGGTACTGTAGCATCGCGCGCAGCGTGGGGTGAACATCTTCCACCAAGGCGCTCGCGTCGGGATCCTTCGCGATGATCGGATCCAGATCACGGAAGACATTCTTGCTGGCCAGCAGAGGCATCCCCTCGATGGCGATCATGAGGACGTCGAGCTGCTCACCACCGGCGATCTGAGTCAGGACAACATCGGCATAGTATGACCAACCGTGCTGCCCTGTGAGGATGATCTGGTTGACCTCGAGGTCTACGCCAGGCAGGAGATCCTTTGCCCGCTCCAACGAACCGTGGAAGATGTCGAGAGGCATCTGTGAAGTGGCGATTATGGTAATCGGCTCTCTCGGAGCTGGCGTAGCCGTGACGGCTTTCTCGACGACGACCGTCTCCTTGACCACCTCCGGCTTGCAGGCCGTCAAAGCTACCGCGCTCCCCGCCACCGTCAATCCTCGCAGGAACTCTCGCCTAGACACTCTCCTGTTCTCTTGAGCCTTGATAGACATTCTTCTGCCTCCCATACCGATCCAAGTTGATGCCGATACACTGTCAAGAGTCGAACACTTCGACGTTGCAGCCTCTCTTCTGGTCGTCTCCTCCTTTCGCCGATGCTCCACCGTTCAGACCAGAGACTCTCCGCCAGTCACCTGGCGATAGGATTCTCGCTAGCGTCCATCCTATCACAATTGTATCTTCGGGAATGTGCCCAGTCAACCACTCTTCGGCCATGTTCTGGCCGCGTGCCGGCCACGCCTCTTGGGTCTCCAACCGCAGAGAGCGGGATCCGCGATCGCCATTAGCGATACCGGGCTCAGAGACGGCCTGGGTGCGTCACCGCAGGCGCAATCGAACGAGACTGGCTCGCACTCTGGCAGCGCGCACTTCAGAACCGAACACGGCCTCTCAGTCGCACGCGACGCCTCGTCCCACGTTCCTCCATCGCTGGTGAGGTTTGTGATGACGGACTAGACTATGCTATAATCCCTGTCGTCATCCGCCTGGCTGACTATGCCACAGTCAGCTCGCACAGCCATACCGAATGCGACCGTTGTCGCCAAGGCCTTTCTCACACCGAGTTACTGCTGCGGTGGTGCGCTTGCTCCTATTCGAGGTGACCAGACATGCTTGACCGCCAGGAATTCGATTCGCTGGTGCGTGCTGCTCTATCAGAGCTGTTCGACCCCGTGGCCCTCGAGACGCACCCCTTGACCAAGGCGTTTCCACGACCTGACAGACGAAGTCGGTCCCGCGGCGAGCACTTACGCGACAAGCTGGTCGGTGCGATTGAATCGCTGCGTCCTACTGAGGGAGACTGCCAGACAGGATCGAGAGCGTGGCGTCCATACCTTGTACTGAGTGGGCGATACATCGAGGGCACGAGTTCGCGGGACTTGCGAGCTTCTCTGTCTATCAGCGAACGTCAGTTGCGTCGCGAGCACGCTAGGGGAGTCCGAGCGGTTGCTGGATTGCTCTGGGATCAGGTTCGCCAAGAGCCGGGAAGCTCGGAAGAGGCCCTCACCCGTGAGGAGGCAGAGCTTGAAGGACTTGCCGAAGAGTGGCCTACCTTTCGTGTGAACCCAGAATCCCTGAACGTGGCGCAGGTCGTGCTTGAAGCGGCAAGGATCCTGGAGCATCGCGCGAAGGCCGAGGGAGCGACACTGGTTCTCGCTCTGGGTGACGAGCTACCCATGGTACAGGCCGATCGGGTGATCCTTCGCCAGATCCTGTTCAGTCTACTCGGCTATGCTCTGAGCATGCGGTCCGAGGGGGAGATAGAGATCGGGACAAGCGCCTCGGAGAGTCGGAGTTCTCTGTGGCTCCAGTTCTGTGCTGGTGCTCGGCCACTACCTGCTTTGGGGGAAGCCTCAGCGGCGTTGCAGCCCGTTCGCTACTGGGCGCAGCGCCTGGACGGCACGCTGCACGAGAGTCGCACAGCGCATTCGCACGAGCCGATCGTACGTCTGACTCTCTCGTTGCCTTGTCTTGGTTGTCCGGCCATGCTCGTGGTGGACGACCAGGAACCGGCAATGATCATGTTCCGGCGCTACATGAGCCGCACCGGGTTTCGCGTTATCGGCGCTCGCCAACCAGACCGTGCCCTGTCGGTGGCGCGGCAGTTGCAGCCAGAGATCATCGTCTTGGACGTGATGATGCCGTCGGTTGACGGCTGGGAAGTGTTGCAGGCGCTCAAGATAGATCCCGATACCCGTGACATACCGGTGATCGTCTGCTCGGCGTGGGATGAGCCAGAACTGGCGTGCGCGCTGGGCGCCGCCGATTTCCTGAAGAAACCGATCACTCGGAAACACCTGCTGAGCTCACTCGCTCGCCTCGGCCTAGTGGATATTGCGGTCGGATCGTCTTCAACAAGCACTGGAGAACCGTGATGATCTCTTCCCGTGCTAGAGGATGGTGAGTGATGACTCTCAAGACTTCCATGTCTCCGATCGCTGGCCTCCGAGGTCGATCCTGGGCCGTGACCAGTATAACAGCGATTGAAGCCAGGTCGGGCATGTTCTGAAGGTTCGCCAGCACGTCCCACCCACTCGCATCGGGCAGCGCCAGGTCAAGGAGCATCGCGTCAGGTTTGGCCTGCTGAACTCTGACGAGAGCCTCCGACGCACTGGAAGCGAACATCAGATCGTAGTTGTGTTCGGGACCCAGCCGATTCTTGGCACTTCCCAGTGCGCGAGCGGTGAAGCGTAGCATCGCGGGATCATCATCCACTACCAACACCCTTCGGATGCCAGGCCCTAGGGCTTGCACCGATTCCACCAACAGCCCGGGACTAACCGGCTTGACCAGATAGCCAGACACTCCCGGGGGCAGATCGTACGCCGCGTCTGAAGTGACAGGGAACCCAAGGATCATTGCCGGAAGGTCGTAGGGCAGCCCTGTCAGAACCCTCTCCACTTGATCGCCTGGGAACGTCGCTTCATCAATGATCATCGCAGCAGGCAGAAGATCGTTCACCTTCGGACTGACTTCGTCAGCATTGGCCACCGCGACGACGCCGTAGTCGGGCACATACTGGCCGACCGTCTCCGCGGCGTCAGGATCACAGGACAGGATGAGCACCTTCCTCTGGCCCTCGGCTCTGATTCTTGCCCTATCCCAGTAGCGCTCAGCAGGACTCTGCGTCTCATCGCAGGAGAATGACTCCGATGTGGCCCGCGCCAGAGGTAGGCTGAAGAAGAACCTCGTTCCCACCCCAACCTGACTCTCCAACCACATTCGTCCCCCGTGCTGCTCCACGAACCGCTTGCTAATCGGGATGCCAAGGCCCGAACCCTCCTCGCGCTGCCAGGTGCTTGAGTTCAGCTGCCAGAACTCCTCGAAGACCTTCGGGATCTCCGCCACCGGGATGCCGGGCCCAGTATCCTCCACACAGAAGTGAAGAGCATCATTCTGACGCCCCAGGCTGACGGTTAGCCCGCCACGTTCCGTGAGGCGGAGTCCGTTGCTGACCAGATTGAGCAACACCTGTCTGATCCGAGTGAGATCGATGAAGACTCTCGGCAGATCAGACTCGATCTCCGTTCGAAACCGCAGACCCTTACCCGTGAACGCCGGCTCCACCATGGCCTCCACATCCCTGACAATCCGAGCCGGATCCACCCATTCCTTCCTCAGCGCTGGTCGGAGAAGCTGCGCTTGTCCCAAATCAAGGACATCTGTGACCAGGCGCTCGAGGTGCCCGCTACTCCTGTTGATCTGCTGAACATCCTCGTATAGACCCGGCGGCCACTGGTCTACCTCCGCGTACACTTCTGGCGAGCTAGTCATCAATTCGCTGAAGCCGACGATGAAATTCAGGGGGGTACGGAGTTCGTGGCTGACGGCCAAGACAAAGCGATCGCGCGCCGCGCGCGCATCCTCCGCTTCTGCTCTCGCCAGCACCAACATGCCGTTGGAGCGCTTCAGGCGCGAATAGGCTTGATCTAGGTCCTTGAGCACCCTGGCGATACGGGCCCGATGTCCGCGGGCTTCTTCCATCTTCGCTTCCGCCATAGCGAAGCTCGAGACGTACCATTCCACAGACGTGAGCAGCGGCCGCGTGAGCGTCCAGCCGAGTAGCGCTCCCAGGGCACCGCCGAGGATGATATAGGTGCCACTCAAGCCCAGAGGGACCGACAACCCGAGCCTGGGGATCAACCAGGAAATCAGAACGATCACCAAGCCCTCGGTGAGCAAACTGGCCACTGTGCCCGCGGTGACGGCCGCCATGAGCGGCAGAAACGCATAGAGGCTGGCGGTCTCCGGAAGCCGGGTCGCCCACACCGCTCCTCCGATGATTGCCGAGAGCCATGTCACCCAGATCGTACGTGCAGCCGCCGGCCACCTTGACAGCAAGCTCCGAGATACCACACAGGTGATCACAAGACCGATTGTTACCGGAAAGAGCCTCTTCACGATCTCCCATGACAGGTCTCCCGTACCCAGAAAGAACCAGGCAGTGTAGATTACTCCTGTCATGAGGATGACGTTGTTGAAGGTATGCACTTTCAAGTCAGCAATGGCCGCTTCCACATCATGGTTCCTTCCACGAGTTTGCTGCTTCGCTTCTTGTCCCCCGTGCATAAGCTACTCCTTGCCCCAGATGCAAGCCTGAACGGGCTTGTCACCGGGTTCTGACCGGAAGAGGAAGATCGGAGGCACTGCTGACATGGGGTCAAACCCTACCCTGTCGCGCTGTCGCCGACTGTCAAGTGAGCAAGACGATTATCGTGACACCCCTGGCAGTGCCCGCTTGGATGTCTGCCGGGCACACCGCCGCGATCACCTTGTGAGGGCAGCCAACGCTGACCCACAGACCCAGCGGCGGGTCGCTCTGACTCAATGCACCGCCCGGCGGGGTGATCTCGCCCCGAGCGGTGCCCCACTCCAGTGTAGCCATCCCTGGCACGAAAGTCAACCGCGTTCTACCATGCAGAATCGTACCGTGGCAATATGGTTCCTCCAAATGATAATCGTACCGGAGGAACCAGTGGCCAAGCGGGAGAAGATGTAGGTGTTCTCTTCGACACCAACACCAGATAGGAGGAAGGCCAACACCCTTGGTACGATTATCACTTGAGTTGACACGTGCTCTCGTGGGCGTACCCCTCCACTCTCACGTGTCCCAGCCTGCACTTCGGTGTCAAGTACGCAGAAAAGGCTCAAGGATCAGCATGACCCAATGATCTCTCACCCAGCATCTCCGGGCTGTAAACGGAGGCCCACCTACGAGTTCGGAATCACAATCTACCACATGAATGGCACAATGTTAACGACTTTGTGTTAAGAAGTGTTGACAAAGCTGAGATTTTGTGTTATACTGCTGCTGTCCACTGACATCAGCTCTGGCACCTCCTGGTCGTAAGTCCTTCCTGAGGGAGATGGGATCGATGGGAGCAAAACTCAGTCCATACGAACGGCGAAGGCTTCTCTACGATAGAGTGCGCGAGGTCGGAAAGCTGGAAATCGGAACGCTGGCCGAGGAGTTCCGCGTGTCAGAGATGACCATTCGCAGGGATGTCAAGGAGATGGAATCCGCCAACATGCTGCGTCTGGACCACGGGCAGGTTCTAGCTCGCGACATGGGCATCTGGGAGTTGCCGGTATCCTCGAGGCTTCGCGTGAATACCGAAGAGAAACGCTTGATCGCCCGTGCAGCCGTTGAATTGCTCCGCCCCCGGATGACTGTCGGGCTAGATGGGAGCACAACCTGCATGTACGTCGCGAAAGCGATCGAGGACACCGAGGAACTCACAGTCGTGACGAACAACATATCCCTTGCTGCCGTGGTTGCCCCGCGTAGTCCGGCCGACCTGATCGTAATCGGCGGCACAGCTCGGAAGGATTCCCTATCCATGCTGGGCGAGCTGGCTGAACAGATGATTCGACAGCTGAACCTGGATATCTTCTTCATGTCCGGTCTGGGAGTGCATTGGGAGAAGGGGGTCACGGAGAACCATCTCCTCGAGGTACGTGTAAAACAGTGCTTCATCGCCTCGGCAAAGCGGGTCGTTGTGGTTGCCGATCACACCAAGATGGGTCAGGTGGCTCTGACCACCTCATGCCCGGTATCGCGCATCAGTACTGTCGTGACTGACGCCGGGGCTGATCCCGAGGCCCTTAAGTCACTCTCAAGCGTCGGCATAGAGATAGTTGTGGCGGGCACGGACTAGAGAAGTTCCGCAGCCTCGCTCGCGCTCTGGATAAGTCCAGTCCGCATTCGTTCTGCCCGAAAGGAGGAGCACCATGTGAGCGCGGTCTACGATCCACACAACGCGGGGTGCAGGCCACCAGAAGTACTATGATGCTAAGAGGAGGAACACGAAATGCGCAGGTCGAAACTTGTATTCACGCTCCCGATGGTCCTGGGTCTGCTTCTGTCCCTCACAGTGGGATGCCAGCCCCAGATCGTCAAGGAGACGGTCATCGTCGAGAAGCCGGTGGAGAAGGTAGTCAAAGAGACGATCGTGGTAGAGAAATCGGTCGAGAAGCTGATTACGGCCACGCCAGCACCAAAAGAGAAGATCAAGCTGCAATGCTGGAGCACGGGTTACGGCCCCGAGGAGTTCCAGCAGTCGCTGGTCGATGAGTTCAACAGAACCCATCCAGATATCGAGGTTACCTTGGACCTCGCCATCGAGGGACTGAAGCAGGCCGAAGCGATGCAGAAAGTACGGATCGCTCTGCAGAATGAGTCCGGCCCCGACATTCTTGGTGGGGTTGACGTTGGCGCTGCCCTGAAGGCCTACGTCGAATCGGGTCAGGTGCTGGATCTCACCGAATCTGCGTCCAAGTATGGCTGGGACAGGTTCATCACCCCGCGCATGCTAGGAACGACGACCATAGACGGAAAACTATGGGCTGTGCCCCAGGATGTGAACGTGACAGGCTACTTCTACAATCGGGACATGTTCGAAGAACTCGGTCTGGAGGTGCCTCGGACCTGGGACGAGTACCTGAATATCATGGAGAAGTGCCAGGATGCCGGCTACTATGGGTTTTCCATCGGCCTTTCCGCCGGATGGCCTTCTGCGTACATGGCTTCGGAATTCATGTACCTGAGCGCTGGCTCACAGTTCGCGCGGGTGCTGGCCGGTGAGGAGAAGTGGGTGGAATGCGAGAAGTGTCTGGCTGGACTGGAAGCCTTCAACCAACTTGCTGTCGAGGGCTACACCAACCCGGAAATCAACGGCATAGACCAGGCGCAGGCCAACGACCTCTTCTTCCAGGGCCAGACCGCCACGACTCTGGCATCCTGGATACAGCAGATCAGAGATGCTGACCCCGATTTCGAGGTCGGGTTCTTCCTGCCTCCCGCCATCCACCCGGACACTGACATAAGATGCATGGGCGGTGTCGGGGGAAGCGTGATGGTAACGAAGTACTGCGAGCACCCAGAGGCAGCCATAGAATTCGTGAACTTCTTGTTCTCGAGGGAGGTTGGTGCCAGGTCGGCGAAGGAGTTGGGCGTCGCGCTTGTCGCTCCATTCGATATCCCTGCCGAAACCGACCCCCTGACCGCAGACATCGTCGCCGAGGCCCTGGCGCACACGAACGAGGTGGGTAACTATCCCGTCACGTATCTGGCCCCTGCAGTGTTCCAGCAGCTCAATAGCTTCATACAGGGGATGATGGCAGGAGAGTTGACGCCGGCCGAGG
>Ga0180432_10002374_pt1 | contig 28237 bp, 33 predicted proteins | sample SS_ome_10_FD_132414 | JGI IMG/M metagenome (GOLD analysis project Ga0180432, IMG submission 132414) | Hypersaline lake sediment archaeal communities from the Salton Sea, California, USA - SS_1_MS_2 metaG | ecosystem: Environmental > Aquatic > Non-marine Saline and Alkaline > Hypersaline >... | reverse complement strand
TTCGGTGAACGCCGTGCCCTGCGCCGCAACGGCAAAGCCAATCCCGGACTGGTGGCACCGGATGACGTCGATCTGTCCTTCGCATACGAGCGCCTCGCGTGACTCGACGATAATTTGCGCCAAGGGGTTTGAGCAAAAGTGACAGAGGTTTGAGAAGAAACCGGCTTTAGGGAGATGTCAGGGCAAGACTGCAAGGTTCACACCGCCCTAGAAAATGAACACGTGGGCCGGCTCTCCACTCTTACCCGGAGCCCTTTGCATTCCTTTGCCAACAAAGTATTCTTGAATTCTCTTGGCCGCGTCTTCTGTCTCCGCCAGCCAGCAACACCAAAATACAGGTCTCTCATAGCCGGCCCAAGACTCCTTTGGGTCCGTGGTCACTCCGATGGACCATGAAGAATAGCCTGACATCTGCGCGAGATGCCTCTCGATGTGCTTGATAATATCGCTTTCAGTTCTTACCTCTTTTCGTTTGCGTCTGAATCTCATTGTCTAAACGCTCCCCCATTTGCATTGTCTCCCCGACAAGAGCGCACGTCAAACGCAATTGCCTGATGACAGCGGTTTTAAGATCACCCGCGGTATTCCAGACGGAATTGTCTTTACTAGAGGACGGGACGGAATATGATACACGCTTCTGGTAGGGGCGCAACCGATGTCACTGGAGATATCCGACAATCTAGTCTGGGTGAAGATGCTTGCGCAAGGGTGTCCTCTCTGGAACGCCCTCCCCGAATGCCCCTTGACGGAGTTGAGGGAGCTGTCTGCTCTCGAATGCCTAGCCACAATCGATCGGATGCCTGAGCAGGAGCTGGCCGCGATCATCCGCTACCATAAGATGTGCTTGGCATCTCGTGAGAACGAAACGGCCGAATAGACAACTATGAAATTCGAAGCGATGGACAAAAGGCTTTGGGCTAAGGCGCTGTCGGTAAGTTGCTCTTTTGGAAGCCCCCTTGTCACGTGTCCTTTGACTGAGCTTCGAAAGTTAGCTTTCCTGGACCGCCTAGTTCTTATTGACAAGATGCCTGAGCCGAAAGTGGACGCCATCATTTGGCACCATATCAATTGCTTCGCGGGCCGCAAGGGGGAGTGAGCCTGCGCTGTCTCCAGCCCGACACGTCAATTGGAATGGCTGAATTCCCATTTGCAGAGCCAGTGCATGGTGCTTGCATAGATGGCGCGGTGTTCATCGGTCGGGCAGGCTATGCCGGCGTCGGTGAGGGGGTTGGTGTCGTAGGCTCCGAGCCAGTCGGCCTCTCCAGGCCCGCGTGAGGCCTGGGCGGGTGTGATTGCCGACCAGGACTCGTGATAGTAGAGCTTGCCTTCCTGGGCTCCGAGTTCGTCGATGTCGTCAAAGGTATAGGCGCCGCCAGCGCTATCGATGCCAAAGTAGATGTCGATGGCACAGGGGACGACGTCGGGAATCGTCCCACCGCCCAAACACTTCTGCCTGGTACCGATCGCCCGGTAATTGGCGCCGCTCTTCTCGAGCAAGCCGGCGGCGACGTAGAAGTAGCTGGTGCCCAAACCCCAGGAGCTGCCGCTCCAGTCTGTATCCTGCTCGTCGGTGGCGTCGGTGCAGACAGCCTGCCAGGAAGAATAGCCGCTTGTCCGCGACTGTAGCGTGCTGGACCAACTGCCTACAGCGCCAGATTGTTTGGTCCACTTGAGGGCGGTCAGGGCGTTCTGCAGGTCTACCCAGATCCACGGGCCGATGATGTCGTCGGCTTGCATCCGGCCGTAGCTGAACATTGGATCGTTCAGATCGGTCCAGTCGTCAGCGGGCGGGGTGCCGGACGGGTCCCAGGCGGTGGCCCGGCGGAAGCCGCTCGAATGAAGATCTGCAGCCGATCGGAACGAGGACAAGGTGAACATGGGGAAGGCGGTCTCACCATCGAAGTCGCCGGGATTGGTCTCCTGGGTGTGGTCGACGAACGACGTGCAGTAGGTCTCGACCCATTCCTGAAGAGCGTACCAGAAGGACTTGGCCTGGATGTCGTCGCCGGCGGCAACGAGTGTCAGCGCGGACTGGCCAAGGGCCTGGGCGCGCTCTGAGACGCCGCCGACTATCTCGTTGAGAACATCCTCGTGGGTGATGTCGGCCGAGCTGTCGATTGTGGTGAAGTTGGCCATCAGTCGTGGGCTCGCAACCAGCCGGGCTTCACCTCCAGGACCCCGGCATTGTCCTGGGCGATCATGACTTTGTGCTCCTCCCAATCCGAATGCGAGGGCTGGAGCTTGATGCGGGTGTCGGCGTTGCCGGTGGCGGGGTCGTAGTAGGTTATCGTCATATCCGTATCTTCGCCGTCAATCGCGCCTCCGTAGTATTGGGGTACATCTCCGCCCAGGGGAACGGCAGCGGCGCCATCGTTGCCGTTGCCGGTCTGCCTCGCGCCGTGGCTCTTGGGAAGTTTGCGGTGGCGTATCTTGCGTAGCAGCTCGCGCAGATCCGGGCGATGCGTAAGGGGCGGGCCAAGGGTCAACACGGTTATGCCGGTGGCCACATTCTCGCTCACGCGTTGAACGAGGGCATCCATGGTCTCCCATTCGGTGCGGCCGCCTGAGAGATTGAGGCGGTAGCCGGGGTATAGGCCCGAGTCGCACTCGGCATTGACCAGGCGCACCTGGCCGTCGTAATGCAGGGTGCTCCACGCGCTGTAGAGCTTCGTGGCCAGATCCGTGGGCTTGGGCTCGGCCAGGTCGGTATACTCCAGCTTGCGGTACCAGCGTGTCTCGGCGTCGGTGGCTGTGACGCGAACGGTTATGTCCTTGTCTTTCCTCTCCCCTACGGCATCCCCGTTCGCGTTGCGCCGCTGAATCGCCAAGCGGGCAGTTACGGTGCATGCTTCGGATTGTATGGCCCCGCCCCCGGCGCCGGTCATCCAGCTCTGGATGGTGCCTTCGGACAGGATGCGGTCGAGGGCGCTGGTGCGCGCCCCGTTGGTGATGGTCATGTCGGCATTGGCGATGCCGCCCAGCTCCGGGAGCACGGTTTTCCACCATGCCTTGTCGTTGAGGTCTTCGGCGGCCGGGGCGCCGGAGGTGGGCCAGTCGGTAGTCTCGATCTTCTGCACGAGATAGTGGTCGTGCTGGCCGGCAAGCTCGATGGTCAGGATGACGGCCTCGATGTCGGTGATGTCCCCGGCGGTCTCCGTATCAATCGACTCGTAATAGCCGTCGCCACCCGGCAGGCCGGTTACCCACGATCGCGTGCGATAGATGACGCGGACGCCGGGGACCTGCAGATCGTAGCGCGGCCGGATGGGGGCGACGGCCTCGACGGTGGAATCGGCCGCGCCGATGGTTAGAGTGGTTGTCGGCAGATTCGAGCCGCGTCGGCATCGGAACGTGGGCGGGGTTGTGCTGTAGTCAAACCAACAGACGGCGTCCGGAGAATAGCGCAGCATCTTGAGGATGACCTCGGCGCAGGTGATATCTGTGCATTCTTCCCAGGGAACTTCGAGGTCGGGGTCGATAGCGCCGATCTGCATGGGCTCGGTACCGGGGCCGGCCATGTTGACGTAGGCATCGATGGCGCACTGCACGGCGGCTTCGATCTGCTCGCCGGTATCAATGCGGTCGCCGTTAGCCTCCTGCCCGAGTATTACACTGGTGGTTTCGACGTCCTGCAGGCCGCTGCCGGCGATATAGATCTTGCTGGTCTGCGTGTAGAGAGCCTTGAGCCAGTACCACGGGCCGAACACCTCGTAGGACACGCGCTCGGCCGACGGCTCGCCCGACCGCCCAGGCAGGCGCACCATGCCGAAGAACCACGTCGTGTCGTCCTTCTGGATGGTAACGGTGGACTTGTCAGGGAACAGCGCATCTGCAAACGCATTGCCGGGAGCGTCGAACGTGACGAGATCGGCCGACTGGTTATTGAGCACGCGGCGGAGATTGTCCAGGCCGAGCTCGGAGAGCTCGGTGTACGTGGTCACGGAACCGGAGCTGCATTTGATAGTCCAGGTGCTCATACGTCGCGGTTATCCACGGCCTGCTCGAGCTGAGCCAAGCGGCCTTTGAGATTGGCGATTTCCTGGGCGCGGGCGTTTTCGATATGGGCGATCCGGGCGAACACGTCCTTGAGATCCTGCAGCTCCTGCTGGTGGACGCCCTCGAGGCGTTCGAGCTCGCGCCGGTAGGCGAACGACTGCTTGCTGTACTTGCGGCCGCCGGCAACGCCGCTTTCCCGGAATCGGTCGACCGCGGCGCCGGCAGCGGTGGCCTCGGCTTCTTCGCGCTCGAGATCCTCCTGCAGGGCGCCCATGCGGCCCTTGCCGCGTTCGTCGTCGCGGGCGGCGCGTTCCTCGGCGCGAAGCTGATCCTTAACGCTCTTGGCCTCGTCACGCAGGCGGCGCTGGCGATCCTTCTCGCGCTGATCGGCCTCGCGCCGGTTGGCGGTTGTGACGCCCGCCTCGGTGCGTGCGCCGATCGCCTGACGGCGGACGCCGGAAATCTGCTCGGCGGCTTCGAGCTCCGCACGCGCCTGGGTGGCCATTTCTTCCAGGTCGCGCGCACGGGTATGGGCTTCCTCCAACTCCCTGGCGGCTTTGTTGCGGCGGGACATGACAACAGCATTGCCGGGCTGCCCCTGGGCCGCAGCAATCGCGGCGTCGTGCTCCTCGGCGGCGTCGCGCAAGCGCTCCTGGGCGGCGGCCTCGGCCTGGGTGATCTGGGCCACACGCTTGCGCTGTTCGGCCAGGGCACGGGCAATCTGTTCTTCCTCGGCGGCCTGCGCGAGGGCCAGCTTGCGGCGCTGGCCTTCCTCCTTGCTCATCTTGCCCTGGGCCACATCGCGGTCGACCTCGGCCTTGGCCAGCTCGAGTTGCGCGCGGGACAGGGCATCGATGCGCTGATTCGCGGCGTCGGCCGCGGCGGCGGCCTCTTCGAGGTTCTTCGCCAGGGCGGCCGCGTTGCCGGGCAGATCGCCGAGGTTCTTCTTCGCCATGGCATCGAGTTGCGCAATGACCATGGCCGCGTCGCCGTGGAGCCCCTGGAACTCGACGCGGGCCTCGCCGGTGCGTGCGCTGACCTTGGGGAACCATGCCTCGACGGCACGCAGCCCGCCTTCGAGATCGGCGATGAAGTTGCGGACCGCGGGGAATTCACCGGCCCACGACCCGAACGCCTGCTTGGCATCTCCGGCGGCATTGCGGACGCCCTGCATGGCGCCTGCAAGGGTCTTGCCGGCGGCCTCGGCGGTATCGCCGAACTGCCCCTGGAGGACAGCGAGGATCTCGCGCTGCGCCTCGAGCTTGCGGCCGGACTCGACCAGGGAGCGGATCATGTCCATCTGCGCCTGGGTAAACGACACGCCGGAGCGGCGCAGATACGTGAGCTGCGTTACGGGGTCCTCGAGGGCTTTGCCGAGCTGCAGGGCGGCCTGGGCGGCATCGCCGAATATGGCGCCCATGTTGACGGCCACCTTGAGGGTGCCCTCGAAAATCTCCGGGTCGGATATGCCCTTGAACGTGAGCAGGAGATTCTGAGCGCGCTCGATCTGCTCGTCGGCAACCTTGGTGAGCTCCGACATCGCGGAGCGCATCTCCTCGAGCTGACCGGCGCTGAGCCCGGCCGCGGCGCCGGTGGCCTCGATCAAAGCCACCTGCTGAGCGTCGAGCACCTGCTGCTCGCCGGCGGCCTCCATGGCCTCGGTGGTTGCCTCGACGGCGGCCTTGACGCCCTTCCACGCCGCGGCCACGGCAATGATGGCGGGAGCAATGGCCAGAGCCTGCTGCGCCATACTGCCCAGGGACTCATCGCCGGCGGCGCCGGCGTCCTCGACGGTCTGTCCGGCGTCTTCGCCCTCCCGCTTGACATCGTTGAGAGCGTCTTCGGTTTCTCTGGCGCCTTTGGTATCGGCGCGAGTGAGGAGCTTGATCAGCAGTTCTTTGGCTGTCGGCATGTCAATTCTCCCTGGCGGCCAGGCGCTCTATAAAGGAAACAACCGGCGGTTCGATTCCGGCCCACAGCTCGTCGTCGCTCGGCAGAACGGAGGGGTCGGCCTTCTGGACGGCCTGCCGCCGGAGCCAGTACATGATGCGGATGCGGCCGCCTTCCCTGCGGGCCAGGAAGCCGCGGGCCTTGGCGCCGCCGAAGCCGGTCTTCTGGCGGACAGGGAAAAGGTCGTCGAACTCGCGGGCGGTCTTGCCCTCGGCCTCCGGACGCGCCGGGATTGCCAGCATCTTGCGGCGGCGCGGGCGGATGGTGCCGCCGTAATAGCGTTGAGCAATGCCCTCGTGGGGAATCGCTACGCGGGCGCCGTAGCCCATTACCCGGTAGTTTGTCTTGCGGGCGGCGCGGCCGTAGAAATGAAACGGCACGTGGGAACGGTGGCGTGCGCGGTCGAGCGCCAGGAGATGGCGCTTGACGACATTGCGCCCGGCGCGGCCGACTACATGGCGGACCTCGGGAGACTTCAAGCCGTCGACCAGGCGGCGCACGGTCGGGGTTACTTCGTCTTTGAGGATCTGGACTTCAAGAGACATTTTGAACAAAAGGAAACAAAGTTAACTAAGAAAGAAAACGGAATGCGCCGTCGGCGAACTCGACCTGGGGTCCGAGGCTCTTGAGCAGCGCTTCGAACAGTTTGCCCTGGCGTTCCACGGGGCTTGCCGCCTCGAGGCCCTCGTTGAACGGGCGCTCCTGGGGCGCAATCTGCGTGTCGCGATCGATCAAGCCGAAATCGACGGCCTCGTCGCGGTCGACGTCGGCGATATCCATCCCGGAGTTGAAATCGAACGGCGGGTACGGCAGCCCGAATGCCGAGACGCGAATCCAGATAGGATCGTTCTTGAGGGCGATCATCCGCCCGCCGCCGTAGAACTGCCCGCCGGCGTCGCGCCAGCGGCTGACCCAATCGCGCGGTTCCTTGCGGCCCTCGGCGCGGTAAAGCTCCTGGGCGGGCCACTGGTCGAGAATGGCTTCGTTCTGGCCCTGAATCCAGTTGCCATAACCGGCGGACATCTTCTCCTGGGTATCGATGATCAGGTTGAGCCTGGCGTCGCTGGAGAGGTCCTTCAGGCTGCCGGGTTTGACGCCGGCAGCCTCGGGGTTGTAGCCGATCGACCGCAGTGATTCCTTGAGGCGCGCGCGGACCTCGGTGGGGTTGAGGATGTCCTCACCGTAGAACTTGCCGCCCGCGGCCAGCTCCCCCACCAGGGACTGCATGCGCCCCAGGTACCAGGCGTTGGTTGTGCGCGCCGAGAAGAACGCGCGCGCCCGGATCTCCGGGGCAATCCGCCGGAGCTCGAAGGTGGAAGCTTCCGTGGGCAGAATGGCTTTGAGCTCGATCGACTCGAGGGCTTCTTCGAACGGCAATGGAGAGGCAAAGATCATTCGCTCGGTTGCGTGTACTCGACATTGACCGGGGCGGTGTTGCCCTCGATAACGGTGGTGTTGCCGGCGGCGCCGTCGTCGCCAACATCGTAGGTGACGTTTACCTCGGCGGTGTTGTCGCGCACGATCGTGACGTTGCCGTACTCGGGCGGCACGGGGATCTCGCTGGAGCGATCGCTGCCCGATGACGAATCGTCGCGCAGGCCGAGGGCCTCGGCGATGCCCTTGAGATCGTCGTCCAGCTCGCCCTGGGCGGCCCGGATGCCGGCAACGGAGCCGAGGACGCCGAACAGGGTGCGCCACGGATGCGCGGACACGCTGCGCCAGGTGGCCTTGGCGGACTCGGCGGCGGCCACGTCGGGCTTGCGCCACCAGGAGGCGGCTGCGACCTTATCCAAGCCGGCCAGCTCGGCCAGGTCGATAGCCACCTGGCCGCCTTCGGGCGTCGCGGAGATCTCCACGGCGCCCTCCTCCTGGGCCGGGGAGATTGGGACTGAACAGAAGGTAACGAAGGAAACTAAGAGAGAGATGAGAGTGAGATGCTTCATTTCGGTGTCTCCTTTTCTGCAGCGATCGCCGAGACGGCGTCCGTGCGGTTGGTTGTGTTGGACCCCAGGACCTTGGCCAGGTCCTGCAGGATGGCTTTGACGGCGGCCTTGAGCTCCTCCAGGTCGCGGGCCGGGTCGATCTTTTTGGCGATCTCCTCGGCCGAGAGCGTCTTGGCCAAGTCGACCTGCGCATCGAGGGCGGCCAGGCGCGCCTCCTCGGCTTTGGCTTCCGCCAGCCGGCGGGCAACGGCCGGATGATCCTGGGCGGAGCGGCCGGCTTGGGTATGGGAGATGGGAATTGCACAGAAGGTAACGAAGAGAACTAAGAGAAGAGAGATATGTTTCATGGTGTCCTCCTGCTAATCGTCGTATCCCTGCCCTACGGTGATAATGCGGATATCGTCCATGTTGTTGTGTGTGGTGATCTTCCAGACAAGGGAGGTTGAAGCGCCGGTGTAGTTGGTGCTCCCCGCCCACCAGCGGTATGCCAGGCTCTCCTTGTAGACGACGCCCTCGTCGGCCAGGGTTACCTGATCCCAGGTGGACCCGCCGTCGCTGGAGATGTAGCCCTTGATGTCGGTGTTCAGAGTGGTCGTTGTATTGGTGAGGCCCATGATCCGCAGCGAGCCGGTCGAGGGCGCCGCGTCGACATAGTACGGCAGGCTGATCATGGTGAGGTTGCCGCCGAGGTCTCGCGTGGGGTGGTTGGTTGTACCGGTGCCGGAGTTGTAGATCTGCGAGATTTCGCCGGGCAGGAGCGCGTCGGAATAGAAGCGAATGTCGTCCATCCACATATCGCCTTTATCTCGCGATCGCGGGGGAACACCGTCCGCGTGGTAGTATGTTCCGAAGTAGAGGACCGGCATGTCCGCGTCGTAATTATCAAGATCCATTGCGGAGATATCGATAACGTCGACAGAGACGGCATTGGAGTACCACGTAACTGTCTCTGCTGCCTCATCAACAACGGCGGCAATATGGACCCATGGTGTGAGGCCATCGCCAAAGATCACAGATCCTGCTGTCTCATGCGCCTGCTGATTGTTAGATTCATGTAACGTCCCGATCGCGCCCGCCGTAGACGAGTACAGACGCCACTGCTCATCAGCATTCTTGCGCCCGCCCGTGAATGCCCCTGCGTGACTTGGCCGGCCGTCTTCCATTTTGACCCAGAACGCAAACGTGTGGGAATTGCGGAACTGGTTGATGTGATTCGACGGGCACTTGATCGAGTAGCCCGCGTCGTCGCCATCGGTACAGTCGAGGAACAGCGAGCCGCCAAGTTTGCCTGATTGTGCCATGCTTACTGTTTGGGTCGCATACTCAGAATCGGCGGCGGTCTGAAACCGAAACTCGCAGTGCTGACCGCTACGGCCCTTATTGGTCACGACGCTGGTCGTGTTGGAGTCGTTGCAGGGCAGGTGGATGTGGCAGTCCCAATAAAGAGAAGTGTTGGCGTAGGAGCTATAGATGTAATCCCCGCCGCTGTCGTGATAGAGGTTGGAGCAGCTCGCGTGCGCCAGCGAGCCGGTGTCGCTGAACTCGTAGATAACGGAGCGCTTGAGGGCGTAGCGCTCGGCGTCTTGCTCCATCGCAATCCACATGGCCAGGGCAATCAGGTCCTGGTCCTGCCCGGCGTTGTCGGCGGCCAGATCGGCAATGTCGGCGTCGTTGGCGGTGAGCTGCGATTGCAGGCTGTCGGACGTGCTCTTGAGTGTCACGGCCTCGCCGTTCACAAGCAGGTTCGAGCCGGTGCCGCCGGCGCCGAGATTGAGCGTACCGATCTTGACGGAGTTGCTCGAGACCACGACCTTGTCGAACACGCCTGTGGTGGCCTGCACCTTGTACCAGTTGGTGAGAGCATTGCCGCCGCCGTCCCAATCGCCAGTAGCGGGCAGGTGGCCGTCGCGCCACATATAGAGGTTGGTCTGGCCCTCGAGGGTATCGACACGGTTGGAGTTGCCGACCAGGTTAGTCTGGCTGGCGATGTTGTTCGCTTCCCGGAAGTCGGCGGCGGTCATGTTGGTGGGGGCGACGATGGCGTTGTTGGTGTCCACCATAACGGAGAGCGCAGCCGGGGCCGGGAGGTTGGTGAGAGCCCCAAGAGAGATTGAACAGAAGGAAACGAAGGGAACGGAGATGGGAGAGAGAATTGAACAGAAGATAACGAAGGGAACGAAGGCGGAACGAAGATGTTTCATGGTCAGCTCTCCCCGGCGCCGATTGCGAGGGCGCCGTTCTTGATGTAGATGGTGTGAAAGAGGCCGGTGTCGGGGTCGGCAAGCTGCAGCTCTCCGTCCTGGAGACGGTAGGCCGGGGTCGGGCTGGTGACGACGGCCAGGCCAAGCTGCGCGCCGTCCTCGACGACCGTCAGGTTGCAGCCGCCCCAGGTGATATAGTCGCCGCCGGTAGTAACACCGTGTACCACCAGCCAGAACGTGAGCTCGTTGTCGGCGGCGTCGGTCATGTCGAAGTTGAGATCCGCGGCGGAGAAGTCGAACTCGGCATGGCGTTGATCCTCGGCCAGGGTAAGCCACTCCTCTTCCGTCATGCCGGTGTCAAGGTCGCCGGGGGCAAGGTTCTTCTGAACCAGGGGCGCGCCGTCGCGGTCGCCGCCTTCGTGGATCTCGCAGGTCAGGGAGGCGATATTGGACAGGTCGTCGATGAACGTCCCGTTCCAATACAGGGCGACCTCCACCTGCAGGTCAACGCCGCGCCAGATCTTGGGAGCTTCGGCGCGCAGCAGGCAGGTGAGTTCATCGGTGGAGATGGCGTCGCACTGCAAACGCAACCGGTGGCGGGCAAGCGCTAAGGTCATGAGATGGCCCCTCCTGTAATCTGATAGCCAACGTGGACACTGACGCCCTGGTGCGAGACATCCGCGAGTGTCAGCACGCAGTTCGATACCGTTATACGGTACGTGTTGCGGTTGCCGGCCTGGGCGTAGACATAGAGAGTGTCTTCACGCACGAGATTGCGGATGTGCCGGAGCAACCAGCTCTCTGCAGATATCTCGCTGGCGAACTCCCGCCAGACACGGAACGAGATCTCGGTGCGGGCGTTCTTGCGGTTGTAGATCTTGGCGTTATCGGCCCGCAGGCGGTTGGCCACCTGGGCGTTGACGGCGCCGACTATGCGCAGATCGGTCGGGCCAATCCACTTGCCGGTACCGCGCTCGGAGCCGCCGTGGGCCAGGATGGTCTCGGGCTGCCCGGTGGCGGCGGTGTTTTTGATGATGATCTTCACCTAAGATTGCCCACAAATTGCACGAATGAACACGAATCAGGTTGCCACCTCGACGGCAAAGAGCGCCTGGGCCGCGCCGGTTGTAAAGCGGCGGATGCACTGCAGCACTACCTCGCCGGTACGAAGCGGCGTACCGAACACGAGAGATCCATCGACGATGTTGGCGTCGTAAAGCGTTACCTTCGGATATCCGGCGCCGGCGTCGGGGGTGGCAATCAGGTCGTCGGTGTTACTCAGGCGCGAGCCACGGGTTACACCGCTGCCCTGGACGGCCATCTTGGTGAGCCACTGGCTCTCGGAGATCCCCACGGGGATAAAGCGCGCCTGGACATCCACCGAGTCGATGTACTTGTCCAGGATCCCCGCGCGATCGGTGCGCCGCTCGGGGAAGTTGATATTGAACTGCACCTTAACGCCGTCTTCGGTTTCGATGGCATCCCAGGGCGAAGCCGCGCCCCAGGCAACGGAATAGGTCGAGACCTTGATGTCGGCGGGGTCAAAGGAGGTATCGGCAAACGCCTGGGCGGCAACGGCCGCGCGCTTGGCGGCGTCGCTCCAGGCGGTGTCGTCGGCGCCGACAGCCTGCATGGTGACCTGCCCGATCACCGGCCCGGACGCCGAGAGGTTAAGCTCCGGCATCTGGGTTACGGCGCCGGCGTAGAGCGTGACCTGCTGCCCGGCCAGCGTCTGGATCACTATGTCGGTGTCGGTGGCACCGAAGACGCTCGAGCCGCGCGTGGGGTTGGTGTAGGGCCACAGCACGCCGATATGCCCGGCGCTCCACTGCCCCGAGGGCGTATACGTGAGCTCCCACAGGAACGTATCGCGGATCTGCGCCACCGGCCCGAACATCGACGCCTGGATCGGCGTCAGCTTCAGGAGCGGGCGTTTGATGATGTCGCCCTCGGTGTAGATGACCTGAGAGTTAAACGTGATGATCGCCGGGCCGGCGATGATGTCTGAGCGTGCTACTGTCATGGTGTCCTCCTTATGAGCTCGGGGTTATTCCCCCCTGGATGTTGAAAGTGCAGTGATACGTTACGGTGGCGCCGTTGGGATTTTCCGCCAGGCGGATTGCCTCCGGGGCGCAGACAAAGATGGTCGTGAGCCCGTCGGGCTTGTAATGGTGCACGAGTTGGCAGATCTTGTGCGCGGCCTGCCGGGCGGTCTTGCCGGTACCGGAATCGCCGCGGTTGATCAGGGCGTTCTCGGCGACCTCTACGACATACTCGACCTCGTCGAAATACGGCCCGCGCATGTTGGGCTTGCGGCACCAGGCGCGGCCCATCATCACCAGGATACAGATCCCCACCCGCCCGACGGCAATCGAGATCTGCTTTTCGATATCGCCCTTGTCCTCCTGGACGATCGCGAAGTTCTCGAACCAGTCGTCGCCGGAGATCCTCGTGTAGAGGGCCGCCTGAGCAACTTCGAGTATGTCGGTGTCTGCCATGGTTACAGTTGCCGGTTGCTAGTTGCTGGTTTCTGGTTTCTTGGCCGCCTTCGGTGGCTTCGGCGTTTCCTTCCTGGCCGCGGCATCCTTCGCCTTCTGTGCCTCGGCCTTGGCGGCCAGGGCGGCACGCTCGCGATCCTGCTGCATCTGATCGGTGCACACATCCCGAATCACCAGTACATCGCCGAAGTCGGTGACGGAGTCGAAATACAAAGCGGCGTTCTGGAGCACGCCGATCGCCGCGAAGTTCTTGCCCTTGTCGAGCAACGCGCTCGGGGCCAGGTGGAGCTCTACGATCGTGTGCTTGCCGCGCTCGCGCGGAATGACCTTTACGGTCTTGTATCCGACGTCTTTCAGGGCCTTTTCAACGCTCTTGATCTGGTCTTGCATGGCGGGTGTCCTTTCGGGTCTGGGTTAGAGTCCTTCCATAGAATCTCGGGTTGCGCGGCGGGTCTCGGAGTTGGCCTGCTCGATGCCCAGGCCGGGGTCCGCGCCGGTGTCGGGGTTGTCGATCGCAAACTTGCACGAGGCAACCAGGCGCATAAGGGCAATAGCCTGGTCGTATTTCTTCTGCCGCTTCTCTTCCAGCTCGTAACCGGGGACACGGCCAATGATCTCGGCAATGGTCATGTCGCAGGCGGCGCGCATGAGGCGGTCGGGAATCTTCGTGGTGTCGGTATCCAGCTCGTTGCGGGCGCAGCCGGCAACGTAGCCGCGGACCTCGTCGGTTACCTGGGTAATCGAAACGGAGACGGGGTCCACTTGGCCGGCGGCCAGGGCCGCAGCACGCAGGGCTTCGAGTTCGTCGCCGCTGATGTGGGTGACAAGCTCGGCTTCGGTTATGGCACTCCAGGACATGGGATATCGTTCAATCCGTTGAAATCGTTAAAGGGCGGCCCGGCCGGGGCCGGGCCGCCGTGGGTTGGCTCAATAGAATTCGACAACACTGATGATCTCGGCGGTTGCCCAACTGGTGGGTGTATCGGTCTTTGTCGCCTGCAGCTCCAGCACGTCGCCGGCGCTCAGGGTCAAGAACTGATCCGCCCCTAGATCATACAGCGTGTCGCCTGTAACCTCCGTGTCGCTGGTCGACTTGGCCGAGCTGCACAGGTTGCTGGTGATCGTCAGGTTGGCAACCTGAAAGGCCCAGTTGGTCGTGGCGCTCGAGGCCGTCGTGGCCGTGTCGCTGACCAGGCCGATCGAGACGATCGTGCAGTCATACGGCGCCACGAAGATGTACTCCTGCTGATCGGCGTTGAAACCTTCGATGTCTTTTACGCAGACCTTCGTCTTGAGCGCCGTGTTGGCCTTTGCGGGTGTGACCTGCGCGTCGGCAATGTGCGCTGTGTCGATCGAGCCGTCGGTATAATGCTCGCTGTCGCAAGCGTCGTCGGCGAGCTTGGCGCCTGTCACGGCGTCCGCGCCGAGCTTGTTGGTGGTAACCGCGCCATCGACGAGGTTGGCCTCCCCGACGTTGTTGGTGAACGACTCCAGTGCCGCCAGGCGCGTTGCGGCATTGGCAGGGACATTCAGGTCCGCCCGAGCGGGCACGATGGCGGCCATCAGTATGGCCACAATCAGCACCACCAGGAAGAGGGTGAAGTACTTGGTCATTGTCTTTCCTCCTTGTTGAGGGTTTCTGTTTCGGGTCTGTTTCGATTCAAGCCTGGGGGCGGCGAACCGCCCCCAGGAGTCTATGTCCTTAGCTGACGGTGAACATGCGCACGCCGAGCGAGCTCGGGATCACGATGTTCGAGTAGTGCTCGACGGAAATGTCGATGAACTTCGCGTGCTCCTCGCGGTAGACGCGATAGCGGCCCGACTCGGTCGGGGTCCAGAACCGCTTGACGTTGGACGCGTCATCCTTCGACTGGTTCTGCTGCGCGAAGTACATCAGCACGTATGCGCCAACGATCTTCGACTTGGCGCTGGCACTGGACTGATAGCGCTCGCGGCTGATCAGTACACCGTCCACACCGAGCAGCTCGGCGAGCTGCGCGGGCGTGAGGCTGGCCGAGGCAAAGCCGCCGGCCGTATCCTGCGCCCGGTGCGAGAGTGCACGCTTCTGCCAGGCGCTCTCGCCGTAAACCACCAGGTTCGACGAGATCCCGCGCGCATCGCCGCCGGTGATCAGGTCGGCAATTACGTCCTGGTCGGGGTCCTTGCCCGCGGTTGTGTCCCAGGTCTTATTGCTGTTCGTGGCGGCGGCCACGACCAGGGCCACACCACGGCGCAGATCGTTGCGCCCCAGGCGCGCCAGCAGGCGGCCCACGGTGGCTTCTTCCTCGCCGGGGGTCATGTCGTCGCGGTCGAGCCGGACGGTCAGGCCCTTGTTGATCGTGCGCTCGGTGGCGCTTTCGCCGGGATATTCCACCCGCTTGAACGGCGAGCCGATCGCGCGGATGTCATCCGTCTCGGAGAGAAACGCCTTGGCGTTGAGCTTCTTCTTGTACTCGAAGCGGCGCGAGACCTGGATGCCCGGGAACATCGCGTCGATCGTGGCCCAGATATTCTCCGGGTCGGTCCAGCCCGTGGCATACGTGGTGAGAGGCTCCGAGAAATGAGCGGCGGTGAACCGCTCCTCGTTTGCCAGGCACACGACGCCGGGGTGGTTGTTCAGGGTGTCCTGCGGCAGGACCAGCCCCATGTCTGCGAGGGTCAACTTCTTCACTGTCTTTCCTCCTGTTGAGGGTTACTGTTTCAGGGTCTATGTCTGTCGGCTTACGCAACGACCAGGGCAATCGGGAAGCAGGGCTCCACTTCGATCTCGTCGCCATCGGTGCTTGCCGCGTTGAGCGCACGGCCCACGCAGTAGTAGGTGCCTGCCGCGGACGGCTCGTCCTGCACCTTGCCGCTGGCGGCGGTGTAGACGCGCTCCCCGGCGGTGATGGCCTCGGAGGCCACCATGAGCACCGTGTTGTGCGAGACGCCCAGGATTATGACGTTGGCCTCGCGCTCGGCCGCGGACGGCTCGTCGTTACAGACGCCCAGGGGGTCGTCGCTTGCGCCGTTGACGGCGATGTGGTCGGCATCGCTGCCGAACTTAACCAGCAGGTGCCGGTCGGTGAGAGCGGCGTCGGCCAGCTTCGTGATGCTGTCCTCGTGCGTGCCCTCTGCGATGTTTGCCAGCGACACCAGGCCGCTGAAGCGCAGTCCGAAGACCCACGCCAGGATGTTGAGAACCTTATTCTTCACTGTCTTCCTCCTGTGGTTTGTGTTGAGGCTCTCTTGCTTTGACGCGCCCCGGACCTCGGAGCGCCGATATCCGCGCACGGGCCGCGGCTAGCTGCCTTCTTCCTCCTCCCCGAACAGATCCGGGTGTTCGCGCTGCACGGCCATGTAGCAGTCGTGATAGTCGGCGCCGTGCCGCTCGGGATTCATGCGCTCGTTCACCAGGGCCAGGATCTTCTCCTGGTTGCTCTGGGTTTCGCCCTCGCGCTCGCCGAGTTCCTTGGTGACCGGCGTGGTCTTGATCGCCGGCCTGGCGTTGGCCAGCTCCTCTGCCTTGGCGTCGAAGTCTTCGGCGGCTTCCAGATCGCCAAGCCACTGCGGTTTCTGGGCCTGCGTGATGCGCCCGTCGGCCACGGCCTGGTTCACCAACAACTCGATGCGCGCCTTGCGCTCGGCCTTGAGCGATTCGGCGGACTCGGACTGGGCGGTCTGCGCTTCGGAGAGCTGCGTCTCGATCCCGGTCTTCTCGTTGGTCAGGGCTTCGACCTGCCCGTCGAGAACCCGGAGCACCACACCAAGACGCTCATCGAGCGGCGCCTCGTTGGGCACGGCCTGGTAGGCTGCGTCCTCGGCGTCCCATTTGGCGTCGATCGACTCTTTGAGCTTCTTCGCGGCTTCGATCAACTTTGTTACCGCAGAGACAACGCCGTCCTCGTTGGCGTCCTCGGCCCCGTCTTTGCCCAGGCCGAGAAGGGCAATCAACCGTTGCAGAAGGTCCATTCCTTCCTCCTCCTTCTTCTGATTAACCAAGGCGGCCACCGGCCACCTCGGACTGTTTGTGAGCCCGCAGCTTTGCAGCCACACGGGCTCGTAGATCTTCTGCCCGCTCTCGCGGCCGGCTTCGCGGCCCAGGAAGAACGGGCTGAACCATTTGTAGAACTTGTTCGCCAGCAGCTCGCGGCCGGCCTCGGACCAGTCGACCTTGAGCGCCAGGGCGTGATCGTGCGCGGCCAGGTCCTTGATCCACCCATACGCGCGGGAGTCGGTGGCCTCGTTGGCGAACGCCTTGTGGTCCGGGTGCGAGATGTAGAACGGCATGCCGCCGAAACGGCGGGTGATCTTGCCGCGCCAGGAGTTGAACAGCGCCACCATGCGGTCGGCGATCTGTCTGTTGAGCCGCTGGATGCCCTTGACCGTTCCGAGCTGATACGGTACGTCGCCATAGGGGACCTCGATCCAATCGCCATCGCCCAGAGTGAAGTCGTTTGCGCAGGGCACGAGCTCCTCGCAGCCCTCCAGGGGCGGCATTTCGGCCTCGTTGGCCAGCAGAACCAGTTCTTGTCGCTTCATCGCGTGTGCTCCTCTCTCAGAAGGTTTGTGCAAAACGCCGGAACTATGTTGCAAAACGGCGATCCCCCTTCCCCGCGGGTGTTGAGCCGCCTCGGGAGCCTCGATCGATTCTCGGGCCTCTCAGAGCGTCTTGCGGTCCCGGAAAGCGCGGGTCGAGGCGGCCGTCCTGGAGAAGGCAGATCGTTTCCCAGGCGGAAGTGGGCGTTACCTCGTCGTGGCGCGATCGCTCGCGCGTGGTGAGGGTGATGTCCGGGCACAGTATCCGGCTGACGACTTCGGAGCACACCACGCGGTTAGGGCTGCGCGGTACGTGCCAGCCGTACCGCTTACCGACCCGCTCGAACCACCACATGGCCAGGAGCTGCAGCTTGCCATAGCCCAGGTGGCCGACATGCGCCTGACAGACCCGGCGCTTGAGCTCGGATGTCTCCTGGCTGAGGTCCAGGCCCCGCCGGCTCCACCCGCGTCGGGGGTGTTGCTTTGCCCAGGCCGGGATCTTCTCCCAGGGCTTGGGGCCGGTGAAGCCCTCGTTGAACAAGGCCTCGTAGTAGACCTGCCGACCGTCGGCCAGGTCGAAGCCGATGCCCATGTGCGTCCAGCGGCCGATCACGCGGGCGATCAGGCGCGAGAGTTTGCCCTCGCCTCGCGTCCAGAACAGCCAGGCGCCGACAGCTTGGATCTCGGTCTTTGCCTCAGCCGGCATCGTCGGCCCCCTTTCTGGCGTGGGCGGCTTCGGCATAACCGTTGAGCAGCGCCGCGGCCATAAGGTCGTTGAGCACGTCGGCTGTCTCGGGATCTGCGTTCACCTGGGCAAGCAGCTCGGGCAGCTCGTCGTCGCGGAAGGCCCGCAGGGCGTTTGCCAGGTCTTCGGGGTCGGCGTCTTGTGCGTCGGCCTGGTTGTAGAGCGCGTTGAGGCGTTCTGCAACGGGCCTGAGAACGTGTTGCTGCGCCTCTGCAAGCTGCATGCGCGCGGCAGCCAGGAGCTGCCCGGCCGTGGAATTGTCGCGTGCGTTTGCCAAGCTAACGTTAGCCAGGGGCGCGGCCGGCTTTGCGGCGGCGCGTGCCAGGTCCTCGGCGGCGTCGGGCAGCGGCCGGCCGTAACGCTCGAGCAGATCGTTGATCGAAACCGGGCAACCGCTGTCGAGCAGGAACCGGTCGACTTCCAGGTCGAGCTTCACGTCCTGCTGGTTGCCGCGGGTAACCTTGAGCTCCGCCAGGGCGTGGGAATTGCCACGCGTGTACTGCAGCACGAACGGTACGACCTGGCGGTTGAGTGTTTCCTCGATCATCTCGGCGTCGTCGTCTTCGAGGATGTCGGCCTCCTCGCCCTGTAGGCTGGCGCCGGTGCCCTCGCCGGACCCCGCCGACATCGTCGAGAGATCCGCCCCGCGCCAGAGCGCGGCAATCGCCCGGTCCATGCGTTCGACCAGCTTGGGATACGGCAGCTCGCCGGCTGCAGCAGCGTCAACCGTGTCGATCTCCGCGCCGCGGTTGGTGACAAGCGCCCAATCGACACCGAAGTTCTGCAGCGCGGTGACAAGCGAGTTCCATTCGGTCGACCCTTCGGCGGCATCGGTAACACCGTGCAGGCCCGGCATGCCGTGGCGCTCGGAGTAGAGCACCCAATCCTTGAGTGGCATGTGCTTGAACATGTAGGCAACGCTGCAGGCCTGCATCAGGCCGTCGCCGCTGGTTACCATCCACTCGCCTTCGGCCAGGTCGATGCCGGCGGTTGCGCCCTCGTTCTGGAGGTAGCGCAAGCGCCCGGTCGTGTTCTCGCAGAACCAAAGCGGCACAAATCGGAATTCTGCCGTGAGCCCTTCGGGCCTCGGCTGCCAGACGATTTCGTGCACGGCGTAGCGCTTGCCGACCGCGTCCATCATCTGGCGCATCAGCATGGACATGCCGCCCTTGACATTACCGTCGACCGCGCTGGTGGCCGTGAGGGAGCCAAAGAACTGCTCGAGCGCATCCTTCTGCGCCTGGGCCTCCGGAGATTCCTCGAACATCACCACTTCCCAACCGTGGCGGCTCACGGCCTTCTTGCGCTTGGGGGCAACACTCTTGAGCACGTCGTCGCGCTCTTCCATCTTGTCCCAGGTGAGAGCAGCGTCGCGCACGTAGCCGGAGTCGAACCGGTCGAGCTGATACGAGAGCGTCGCCGGGGTGAGGCTGCGGATCGGGTTGAACCGCGTGCGCAGGTACATCTGCACGCGCTCGGAGGTAACAGTCTCCTGGGTCTTGGCTTTGCGGAACGGGTTTTTCACAACAGCACTCCCCTGCGCGGCATAGCGGCGCGCTCGCGATGTTGGGGCCGGTCAACTGCCTGGTACCGGAAAGGCTCCGACGGCCCCATGCCCGCATGCAGCCCCAGGGCCAGGGCCCAGAAGCGGTCGGCGTGGCCGTTCTTGCCGCGGTCGGCCGTAAACCGGATGTTGCCGGCGGCGGTGGTCTCTTTTTTGACGGCGCGCAGATCCGCGCGGATGAAATCGTCGTTGGGAATGCGCACGCTCTTGTCTTCGAACGCCGCGCGAACGGGATAGGCCAGCTCTTCCTTGACCGGTTGGGTGAAGTTCACGGCCTCGACCTTGTAGGTGCCGAACCGTTGCTGCGCGCGCTCGGCGAATTGTCGCCCGAGTCCCGTGTTGTCGATGCAACACCGGCGGACCTGTGGCAACGCGAGCAACGGGTACAGCTCTTTCTCCTGTTCGTCGAAGGTCCGGTTCTGCATGCAGATCACGCGCCGCGTAAAGTGCACGCCGCCGACTTTTTCGGTAAGCCAGATTACGGTCAGGTCGTGATCGCGCCCAACGTCGACGCCGATGTAGAGCGGGTTCTTGGCGTCTTCGAGTTGATGCCATTCCCACTCCCAGGACTGGTCGAGCTTGTATTCGCACGAGGCGATCAAGTCGTAGCTGAGGAACGCGGCCTTGTCGTCGGAAGGCACGCACATGTACTCCTGGAGGAACGTCTCTTCGTCCGGGCACCCCGCGCGGATGAAGTCGAAGTATTCCGCCTCGTCCATCCCCTGCCGTTCGTCGTCTTCGGGCAGCTTGGCCTTGAGCTTGTCCAGAAAGCCCTGGTCGAGCGCGTCCTGCAGCGTCACCGTGTGCAGGCTGAAGCCCTTGGGGTTGCCCTTGTGCTTTACCTGCTGGACGAGCTCGTTGAAGTGGTTGGCGCTGCCGCGGTGCGTGGAAATGATCGCCAGCGTGCCGCCCCAGGTAATGCCGGGATAGGCGATGGCGTAGAGCTTGCGGTTGTCGGGATTCAGAGCGTACTCGTCGAGCTTGCGGTTGCCGCGCTTGCCGGCCTGGGCGTCGGGGTTGGAGCTCATCGAGTGGATGCGCCGGCCGTTGTCGAACGCCAGCACGTAGGCGTTGGTCTTGGCGTCGTCGTCGAGAACCTGCTGGCCCATGTCTTTTGCCGCCACGTGCAGGATGCCTGCAAAGGCGCTGCAATCCTCAAGATACAGCCGCGCCTGGATGATATCGCGCGAGGAAATCCAGGTATCGTAGCGGGCGCCTTCGGGGGAGGTGATGGTCACGTCCTCGTAGGCGCTGGCCCAGGAGATCCCGATCTGCCGGCTCTTTTCCATGAGCTTCAGGCGCGAGCGGTCTTTGATCCACTTGCCCTGGTACGGCAGAAAGAACTTGTCGGCGGCCTTGGTCATAGCAGCTTGAGGGCCTCCTCGATCTCGGCAATTGTCTGCTTGCTGACGCCACCGCCCTTGACGGCGGCTTCGAGCTTCTCGCGGGCCTGGTCGTTGCGGGCCTGCTGGTCGGCAAATTTCTTCTCGGCCAGTTCGATCGTGCGCCGGTCGATCTCCTGGCTGCGGGCCTTTAACACCAGGGTGAACAGTCCCTTCACGTCGCGCGGGTCGGCGTTGGGGTTAACGGCAAGCTCAAAGGCTTTCTGCTTGAGCGCGTCGATTGTGGCGCTGTCGAACTCGCCGGGGCGCGCCGCGGCCTCGGCGGCGATCTCGTCGGCCAGGCCAACGGCCTTCTGCCGGCGCGCCAGGAGCGCGGCGGAGCAGCAGTCTTCCCAGAACCGGGAAAGCGCGTCGTTCGATGTCGATACCTTGAACTCGTCCAGGAGGCGCTTCTTCACAACGCGGTAGGGCGTACCGGCCAGCAGCCAATCCACGAGGGCCTGGTATTGATCCTCGGGCAGGTTCTTGAGCTTGGCGTCTGACCGTGTCTTCCTCACAGCGCCGCCCTCCCCTGGTCGGTTAGCTTCCACTTGCGCGGCCCGCCGAGCTCCGGGTTTACCCCGGCGATATAGCCACCAGTCTCGAGCCAGCGGATCTCCTGCATGCACTCGGCGCGGGTGGGCGGCGGGGCCGCGGCCAGCTCGAGGGATGTAATCAGCGACGGCTCGGGCAGCAGGTAACTGCCGCAGTCGGCCAGAATGCGCAGGATGCTCTGCCGGATCAGTTGCGTGCGTTCTTCTCGCGTCGCCATTATCCCCTCCTGAGGCTATGCACTTCGCCGCGGACCTCGCCGACGGCTTCCAGGACCTTGTTCGTGTGCTGCGTGAAAAGGTTTTGCATATCGTCGACGCGCCGGTGCACGCCGGAGCAGTCTTTGCGGAACTCCCGGCGCAGTGCCTCGTCGTGCGCAAGGGCCTCGGCCTCGACCTCGTTGATGCGCACGCTCTGCGCCTTGTGGATCTCCAGGCAGTCCTTGCGCAGCCTGGGGCGCTTGGCTTCGTCTTCCTCCGGCTCGTGGGCAAAGCGGCCGGTCATGCGGTTCCACATCTGCGACACCTGGTTGAATGCAACCGCCGCCAGGGTCAGGCCCATCAGCCACCACATCAGAACGGGCATGTCGGCACCGCCCAAGATGGCCAGCGTCATTGGCGCCATCGGTATCAGCGCTTTAACCAGGCCGTGCATCACGCTGCGACACCTCCGGTTGGGATGGAGAGGGAATTGAACAAAAGGAAACGAAGGGAACGAAGACGGGTGAAGAAAGGGAGGGAGCAGCGCGCGGGTGGGTTAGGTCCGCATTGCGCTTGCGGCGACGAGGGCGGAACTGCCTCCCTCGCGCTCCCATCCCGGCTTGCGCCGGGAGCCGCCGGGGACCGGGTGTGGTGTAGGGTCGAGCGTAAAGAGATGTTGCGTGCGTTTACATGGCGACGGCCGCTGATGATTGACGCTCCGCTTTTCACGGGCGCAAATCTAGCGCACGTCAGTTAGATGGTGGAAATTCTGAGCGGAACCAGCGGAAGGAAAAGAACGGAACAGTAAGGCGAGCGGGGCTCTGCTACTCCCGCTTGGCAAGCCAGCCGTTCACGGGCTTGACGAAATCGGCGCCTGCGGCAATAGCTTTCTCGAAGGCCTCGAAGGAAATGCCCTCGGCGAGACGCATGGCCGCGATCGTCTTCTCAACACCTTTGGTCGTCGTGTATTGATAGCGGCCGGCCGATTCAACGTGCATGTACACGAGCTGATCGTCGACGTGGCGCGATGTGTCGACGCCGACAATCGCCAGCAGAATGCGGTCGTCCCAATCGGATGCCTCTTGCCGCACAAGCATAGTGCTGTCGTCCACTATCTGTAGCACTTTGGCCCTGAGAGGAACCATGCGCACGGGCTTGCCGTCATCCAGCTTGAACTTGCCTTCGACATAATCCTTGTAGAACTTCTGCGCATCCCGCTTGAGCTCGCTCCTCAGCCGTGCCAGCCGCATAACGTCTCGGCGATGGCCATCTTTCTCAAGTGGCGGCCGTGCGTAGCTGCCTGCGCACAGCAATGCCAGAATCACGCTGTGAATCAGTATGCTCATCTTCATCCTGCTGCCCTCCTATCGCCTGGCGGCGTACCCTTTGCGTCCTCTTGATCAGTCCCACTTTTCCCCTCCGCCAAAAGTTGCACCAGCAAAGTTTCGATAGAGCTTAAGCGATCTTCCATTGTGCGGAGCTTCTTCCGAACCGACGCATTGTCAAGCGCCTCCCCCCCCCCTCGGTTCCCGGATGATGTGCTCCCCTGACCGTGGCTCGGGGTAGTCATCCTTTTCTACAATTGCTGCCACGTCCACCTGTAGAACTTCGAGAATTCTACGCAAGGCATCGTCATCAATCGAGCGCAAACCGTTTTCGAAGTTGTTGATGGTGGATACAGGAACACCGGTTTCCGCCGAAAGTGCGTGCAAAGTGAGCCCGGAACCCTTTCTGGCAGCCTTTAAAGAATTTCTACATTTCTTCATTTTTCTACTTGCAAGCGTAGAACTCTACACCTAGAGTAACGGTGACAATTCGAAGGATGGGCTTCGAGCGAGGGTAGGTCAAGTGCAAATCAGGCGAAAAAAAAGAGCCCCACACATTCGAGGAATTGGACGTGATGCGTCGGCGCTTGGGGTCTCGCGCCAACATCTCTGGTGCGTGCTTACCGGACGCCGCGAAAGCCCTGTGCTTCTACGCCGCTATTGGGATCTCCAAAAGACAAAGGATAACCCATGATCGCAACCGGGACCGCTCAAAGGGAACTGCCGCTCTGGCCTGCCGGCCTGGCGGAGGAACTGAGCGACGACGATCTCGCGCAGCGCTACGGAGACATCCCCGCCAAGCCGCGCCTGCGGATCGACGAGGTATGCACAGCCCTCGAGTGCGAGCGCGACCACGTCTACCGCCTGATCTACGACGGCACGCTAGATGCCGTGAACATCGCCCGCGACGTTAACACCCGGCCGTTGTACCGGGTGCTTCGCTATTCGGTGATTGCATTTCTGGAGGCGCGCCGCGAGGGCGCATAGGAACTGAAGAAGGAGGGGACCGTGTCGAAACAAACCGCCGAAGCAATCGGGCGCACCGCGCTGCGCGTAGTGAAAGCCCTGGGTAACATCGCCGCCGCATCCGAAGAACTGGCGTCGGTCTGTGATGATCTGGGCGCAGAGGCCGCGGCCCTGCCCGAGGGCAGCGCCGAGCGCGAGCTGATAAGCACCTGGCACTGCACCGCATTTCGCTCGCGCGTTGCCATGGAAAACGCGCTCGAGTTCCTGAAGCGCTCCGACTGGCTGCACCATCTGCCCGAGCGCACCATCGGCACGCACGAGGTAACCGGCCGGGCAGACGCCTGCGCGTTCGGGGAGGGCGGCCAATGATCACTATGGCTCTGTTACTCGCCGCGATGATCGATGTGGAAAGCTCGGGCGACAACCACGCCGTGGGCGACCAGGGCCGCGCAATCGGCTGCCTCCAGATCCACAAGGCCGTGCTCACGGATGTGAACCATGCGTTCAAAACCGACTACATCCTGCGCGACTGCTACGACCGCTATCTCTCCTGCGAGATTGCCCGGCGGTACCTCTCCCTGTGGGGCCGCAAGTACCAGGCCGAGACCGGCAACAAGCCCTCGGCCGAGGTCCTCGCACGAATCTGGAACGGAGGCCCGCGCGGCTGGCAGGAAGACGCCACCGGGCCGTATTGGGACAAGGTCAAGCAAACCCTAAGGAGGGACACACTATGAGTATGGTCTGCTTTGTTGGCGCATCGTCGGCCGGCTTCGCGATCGGTCTGGTGGTTGGCGCTCTGGCGCAGTGGCGCCACGTCCGCCGCTACTTCCACCTGAAGCCGAAGTTCTGGACGCCTCCGCTTCGGAGGGCAAAGTCGTGACGCAACCAAAGGGAGCACAGAAGGCAAAGCCCATCGAGCCCGAGGTCCTGCCGGCGGTGCAGGCGGGTGACGAGTATGCCGAGCGCTTTATCAACTTTCACCTGGCGGGCGAACAGCACGCCAGCGCGGCGGTCTACTGCGCGGCGGCTGCCGGCGCGGTAGCCGCGCAGAAGAAAAGGGGCGGCAAGCACGGTGAGTTCATTCCCTGGGTCCGGTCGCTGAGGCTTGCGGACGGGCGTGTTGTCACGCCGCGCACTGTGCAGCGCTATATGGCACTGGCCAGGGAAATAGCCGAGCGCATCAGTTCGCTGCCACAAGCCGAGCGGGTCCGATTTGTGCCCCCGGACGAAAAACGACACGCCGTGCCGCTTTTGTCGCGGGAGGATCTGCCGACAACGTCCGTCATGGAACTGCTTGCCGGTTTTGACCCCACTAAAACGCACGAGCTGACGAATGCGGCTATCGCCCAGGCAGTGAAACAGATCGTCGGCGAGGAGACTCTCCGTCAGCTCTACTTCGATTGGGGCATCACAAAGCAATCCAAGACCGGGCATCAGAAGTACACCCCGCCGAAGAATCTCACCGACCAGGAGAAACTGGCCCTCGAGGCCGAGGGCGCGCGCAAGGCGTGGATGCATATCCGCGACGTGCTCGAGGCCGATGGCCTGAAGGAATGCACCTGGGGCAGGCTTTCGAAAGCCGAGCAGGAGGCCGTGGCCGGTCTGCTCGACGAAGTCTCGACAACCATAAAGAAGTCTCTGAGGGGGAAACGCGAATGAGCGATAAGCACCTCGACTACACAGTCCCGCAGGACGACCTGCCGGAGTTCTACAGCCTGCCCGAGGACGTACAGGCCGACGTGCGCCTGACGCTCGGGATTCTCGGCCGGATCAACGGCGCCGCAAAGGGCGTGCAGAAGCGTATCCGCGCCGAGGCACGCGCCTTGCATGGCCGCCGCGGATTCTCCCCGGCGAGCATAAACCGCAAGCGGGCGCTGTACCGCGACAGCCTGGGCGACTGGCGCGTCCTGGTGGACGGTGCGCGGGCGCCGTCGATCGCGGCGCCGACCCTGCCGCCGGAGTTTGTCGAGTACTGGAAAAGCCTGGTCGACGAGAACCACCGCAAGATCAAGCCCGCCTGGCGCAAGTTGCTGCGCCTCTGGCAGGCGGGAGAATCCGTCCCCGGCTACGGCAACTGGACCGAGTGGTTCCTGGCCGCGTTCCCTGGGCGGCCGCTGCCGCGAACCTGTCCGCCTGATCTGCCCGCGGGGTGGAGCTATCGCAATCTCATGCGCTTCAAGCCCTCGGCGGCCGAGCGCGCGTTGACTCAGCGCGGGGTGAATGCCGCCCGCCTCGAACTGCCGACGGTGATCGGTACGCGCGAGGGCTTGCGCTTCATGGAGTGGGTTGTGCTGGACGACTGGCGCAGCGATTTCCGGGTTGTCGATCCGCGCGCACAGAAGGCCGTACAGCTCAACGGCATTCTGGCCCTGGATGTTTCCTGCGCCCTGGCAATGCACTTCGGCGTGCGCCCGGCAATCCCGCGCGACGACGGCACCGAGGAGGGCCTCAAGCGCCGCGATGCCAAGGCGGTAATCGCGGGTATCCTCATGACATACGGCTACCCGGCCGACTACGTGTGCAACATCGTTGTCGAGCGCGGCACGGCCACGATCTCGCCGGACGATGCCGCCGCGGTCGAAGAAGCCACCGGCGGCCACGTCAAGATTCACTATACCTCTATGATCTCCGGCTCGGTCTTCGGCTATGCCGACCGCCCCCTGGGCAACTTCCTCGGCAAGGCCTGGCTCGAGAGCTACTTCAACCTCACGCATAACGAGGCCGCGGATATCCCCGGCCAGATCGGCGCACGCTACGACCTGGCGCCGCAGTCCACCGAGATCAGGATGCGCGAAGCCCAGGCCCTGGTTAAGGCCGGCCAGTTTCTGCCGCCGGAGGTCCGGCGCGAGCTGGCCTATCCGTTCCTCGACACCAACGAGGCGCGCGTTTCTCTAGAGCATGTCTTCCGCCGTCTGAACCACCGCGACGAGCACGAGCTCGAAGGGTTCGAGCAGGTCATGGAATGGCGCGAGGCCCGGCTCGAGGGCTGGCGGCCGGCGCCGGAAGCCCTGGGTATGCCGCGCGAGGTGCAGGACCTGCTCGAGTGGCGCACGCGTTCAGAAACGCCGTGGGAGCGCTACGAGCGTCTCTCGCGCGGCGTCACGTTCAACAAGATCCACCTGGACGCCATGCCGCGTATCCTGGAGGAGCACAAGCGCGTGGCCCTCGACAAGCCCGGCGAGATCCGCCTCACGATCCGCGGCAAGGCCCATATCTACCAGGATCTCGACAACGCCGCGCTAGAGGCCGGCGCGGAGTTTCTGGCCTACTATGACGGCGCAAACCCTGAGTGGCTCCACCTCACCGACGGCCGCGGCGCATACGTTGGTAGCCTGCGCGAGACAAAGGGCGTGCGGCGCTGCGACCACGAAGCCCTGGCCGAAGCCATCCGCGCCAAACAGGCGCAGCTCAACCGCACGCTTTCGGCGGTCGAGAAACGCAACGCCCCACGCCTGGCCGGGCGCCTGCAGGCGATCGAGCACAACCAGAAGATGCTCGAAGAAGCCACAGCAGACGACGAGGCCATTAGCCTTGTCCCGGCTGCCGCCGGCGAGGCCGGCGACGCGCCTGTCTATGCGCAGGCCATCGACGCCGTTGCCCAGGCCCAGGCCGACATTGCCGAGCAGAACCGCCGCACGGAAAAGCGTATTGCCGGCACAAAGGGCTCGCTCGACGACATGCTCGGCCCCGAGCCCGTTGCCGTCGCCGCCGACGCCGAGGACGATTTCACGGAACTGGACCAGATGCTGTAACCACAAAAGGGGGACCGGATGAGCAAAGAGAAGGTCGAACGGGTAAACGAGGATCAGGGCAATACGCCCAGGGCGACGTGGTCTTTCGGAGGCGACCACGTAATGCAGGCCACCGCCAAGATGAAGGCCGCAAACCGTGACGCGGTCCGGTGGTTCTTCTTCTTCTGCACCGAGCAGGAGATGACCATGGACGAGGCCGCCAAGGCCATTCACTACGACCGCACCACGATCTATCGAGTGTGCCGGGGCGAGTACAAGGCCGACCTCGGCAAAGTCATCGAGGCCATCCTCTCGTGGAAGAAGATCTGCGAGCAGCGCGAGGGCATCGTCGAGGGCTCCTTTGTCGAGACGGCCACCGCAAAGAAGATCTGGAAGGTCTGCGACGCAGCCGTCGCCTACAAGTCGATCGCCTTTATCTTCGGCGACTCCCAGATCGGCAAGACCTGGGCGCTCGAGGAATACGCCCGCCGGCACAATCACGGGCAGACGCGTTATATCCGCATGGCCGCAAGCTCCGGCACGCAGCTTATGATGAAGCTCCTGGCCGAAGCCTCCGGGTTCAGCCCCAAGGGATGCTTCGAGAACCTGCGCCGGCGCGTGCTGAAGGCGCTTGACGAGAACACCCTAGTGATCGTCGACGAGCTG
>Ga0180432_10002373_pt1 | contig 28242 bp, 14 predicted proteins | sample SS_ome_10_FD_132414 | JGI IMG/M metagenome (GOLD analysis project Ga0180432, IMG submission 132414) | Hypersaline lake sediment archaeal communities from the Salton Sea, California, USA - SS_1_MS_2 metaG | ecosystem: Environmental > Aquatic > Non-marine Saline and Alkaline > Hypersaline >... | reverse complement strand
CATCTGGAGGGACCCCTTATCGCGAACTTACGGGGTCAATTTGCCGAGTTCCTTAAGGACGGTTCTCTCGAGCGCCTTAGGATATTCTCCTCACCTACCTGTGTCAGTTTTAGTACGGATATGCCAGAGTCAACCTGCAGCAGCTATTTCTCGGTATCCTCGCCAGCCACTTCGGCATCTTAATTCGGCCTCGACCTTGCGGTACCCGCTCGACTAGTCACGGGATGACCTTAAAGAATACGTCACTGCTTACGTCATCTGACATAGTGCAGGAATATTAACCTGCTGTCCATCGTCTACGCCTTTCGGCCTCGACTAAGGGTCCGACTAACCCTGGGCGGATTTACCTTCCCCAGGAAACCTTAGGCTTGCGGCGAACAGGATTTTCACCTGTTTTATCGTTACTCATACCGGCATTCTCACTAGCTGCCGCTCCAGCGCTCCTTACGGTACGCCTTCAACGCCGACAGCTACGCTCTCCTACCATCCCGTCTGCCCCGAAGGGCTTACGGGATCCGCGGCTTCGGTACCATGCTTAGTCCCGATCATTATTGGCGCCGAATTGCTCGACTAGTCAGCTGTTACGCACTGTTTAAATGGTGGCTGCTTCTAAGCCAACATCCTAGCTGTTTAAGCAAGTCGACTTCCTTAGTCACTTAGCATGGATTGGGGACCTTAGCCGGCGGTCTGGGCTGTTTCCCTTTCGACCATGGAGGTTATCCCCCACAGTCTGACTCCCGAGGTCAGCAACAGCGGTATTCGGAGTTTGGTTGAAGGAGGTAGGCTGGTAGCCCCCTCGGATCATCCAGTGCTCTACCCCCGCTGCGCAGCATCTCGAGGCTAGACCTAAATCTATTTCGGAGAGAACGAGATATCTCTGAGTTTGATTAGACTTTTACTCCTCCCCACAGCTCATCCCCTAACTTTTCAACGTTAGTGGGTTCGGTCCTCCGCGACCTTTTACGGACGCTTCAACCTGGCCATGGGTAGATCACTCAGTTTCGCGTCTACCACCTGCGACATGGTCGCCCTATTCAGACTCGCTTTCGCTGCGGCTCCGTGCCTGAGACACTTAGCCACGCCACAGACGGTAACTCGCCGGTTCATTATGCGAAAGGCACGCCGTCACCCGTTTCCCGGTACAAGTACCGGGACATAGGGCTCCGACAACTTGTAGGTACATGGTTTCAGGTACTTTTCACTCCCCTAATAGGGGTTCTTTTCATCATTCAGTCGCCCTACTTGTGCGCTATCGGTCGTGATGTAGTACTTAGCCTTGGAGAGTGGACTCCCCAGCTTCACGCGGAGTTCCACGGCTTCCGCGCTACTCTGGTACACCAGTCGTAACGGAGGGCTCACGGCGTCGCCTACGGGACTGTCACCCTGTATCGTGAGCCTTTCCAGACTCTTCGGCTACCGCTGCCTTTGTAACTCCTGACTGGTGCCCGCAACCCCGGTCCGAAGACCGGTTTGGGCTGATCCGCTTTCGCTCGCCGCTACTTACGGAGTCTCGGTTGATTTCCTTTCCTGCAGGTACTTAGATGTTTCAGTTCCCTGCGTTCGCCCCGACGGCCTATGCATTCAGCCGACGGTGACCCCGACTCTTAATCGGGACCGGGTTTCCCCATTCGGAGATCCCTGGATCAAAGCTTGTTTGACAGCTCCTCAGGGCTTATCGCAGCCTACCACGTCCTTCATCGCCTCATCACGCCTAGACATCCACCATGCACCCTTTGTAGCTTGACCGCATTTGTCGTAGGCCCGCATGGAACCGAGCACACGACTCTGCCGTCAAGCCGCCTCTTTGGCGCTGCAAGATTCGGTGAACCCTGCAATACGTCTCATTGGTTGAAACTCTAGGATTTCTCTGTCCGTATGCGATTGTCAAAGAGCCTGTTGCCACCTCGCCCGGGGCGGTCCTATCGACCGGCCCGAGCCCCGCGCAGCGGAGATATATCAACATCATCCCACTGCGCGAGCCACAAATATTATCCCTTTCCCGGAACCACTGCAACTACTTTATCCAGGATTTTGAAAAAAAATTTCGCCGGGTCTTCTCCGGCGTCATCGCCGCCGTCAGGTGCCGGTCAAGCGGCCCGGAACTCCGCACGGGAGGCCCGCGCCTCGGCCCGTCACGAGCCCCGTCCCACCGGGACACTTCGGCTCATGCGACAGCGACTGGAGACGATCGGACTCGAACCGACGACATCTAGCTTGCAAAGCTAGCGCTCTCCCAACTGAGCTACGTCCCCAACCGATTGCGGATTGACGATTCCGCAATCCGCAACCCGCAATCAAATGGGCCTGGTTGGAGTCGAACCAACGACCTCACCCTTATCAGGGGTGCGCTCTAACCAACTGAGCTACAGGCCCCAAGCCAATTGCGGATTGACGATTCCGCAATCCGTCCCGGTATGCCGCGGCAATCTGCGATCGTAAATCCGCTTGGCTCCATGGGTTATCAAACACTCTTTCCGGCCCTGACGGCCGTACAGCATTCCCTGGGGGCCGCTGCATCCCGCCACGACAGGGATATATTTTATTCTAGCAGCGCCGATCCGCCAGTCAAACCCTCTTTTTCGACAAGTAGGCTGTTTTTCTTGAGCAGCAGGCGCCGTCCCGCGCGGGCGGGCGCCATGTGATTTGCGCGCGAAACCGCCCCCCTTCGCCAAGGCTTCGGAGGGTCTTCGACAAGCGGTTCCTGCCGCGGTTCGGAGGGCGTGAATTGCCCGCCCCGGCGCGATGAGTCGCGCAATCACTTCTGCCGCAGTATCTTGACGCCGTAGGGAGCGAGGGTGATTGCGCCGGTGACGTCCTGATCGCCGAGCAGGTCGACGTAGCGCGCCTTGCCGAGGTCGGCCGTCCGCTCACACGGCGTGAAGTTCATCAGGAAGAAGAACTTGCTCGTTCCATCGGTTCGCACGGTGGCGGTCAGGCCCTCCGAGAGGTCGGCGGCGATGACCGGCTCGATGCCGATCGATCCGGTAACCATGGCGTAGAAGTCGTCGAGGAAGGCCTCGTCGGCACGGGCGGCGATGTAGTAGGCCTTGCCCTGGCCGAAACTGTTGACCGTCACCGCCGGACGCGAGGCGTAGAAGTCCTGCCCGTAGGTTGCCAGCACGCCGGCGGTTTCGGCGTGAATCAGCCCGCACAGGTCGCGGATGTCGTACGGTCCGTTGAGTCCGGCGGCGTCCTGTTCAGGGATGAGCGTGTTCGTACGGCCTGGGGGCAGGGCGTCGATTTCCTCGTCCCAGATGCCCAGGACGTCTCTGAGGCCCCCGCCGGGCCAACCGCCCAGGATGCACAGGTCGTTCTGGTCGACGATGCCGGACCGGTAGGTCATCACGAGGGTTCCGCCGCCTTCGACGAACGCCGACAGCCGCTCGCCCATGCCGCCCCGAAGCATGTACAGCATGGGGGCCACGACGAGTCTGTAAGGCGTCAGGTCGCAGGTCGAGTCCAGCACGTCGACAGCGACGGCGCGTTTCCAGAAGGCGTGATAGTGCCTCATGACGGTGGACGGGTAGGTCATTTTGAGCTGGTGCCCGAGTCCCTGCTGGTCCTCGATGGCCCATCGGTTCTCCCAATCATAGATCAGAGCGACCTCGGCGGGTGTGGTCGTGCCGACCACGTCGTCGAGTTTGCCCAGGGCCGCCCCGACGGCCGCGACGTCCTGGAAAACGCGGGTGTTTTCGTGGCCGACGTGGTCGACGACGGCACCGTGGAACTTCTCGGACCCCCCGCGCCCCTTTCGCCACTGGAAGTACTGGACGGTATCGCTGCCGTGGGCGACGGCCTGGAGGCTGGCCAGCAGGTGCATGCCCGGCCTCTTGAGGACGCAGACCTCGGCCCAGTTGGTGGTGCTCGGGACGGACTCCATGAGCATGAAGGGCCGGCCGCCCTTGAGGCAGCGGTTCAGGTCGTGGTAGAAGCCGGTCTGGGAGGCCAGGGGCACATCGTCATCCTCTCGGTGCCACGGGGGATAGCTGTCCCACGAGACCACGTCGAGTTCCCGTGCCAGTTCGACGTAGTTCAGTCCGGGGTAGATGCGCATGAGATTGGTGGTGACGGGCACGTCAGGGGTCAACTCGCGCAGGGGCGCCTTTTCGTTGCGGAGGAAGTCGATCGTCTGGTGAGTCACGAAGCGCATCCAGTCGAGGTTCAGCCCGTGGATGGCCGTCTCGCCGATGGGGCTGGGTGATTCGATCTGCGACCAGTCGGAGAAGGTGTGCGACCAGAACCCGGTCCACCAGGCGTGGTTCAGGCGCTCGAGGTCGTCCTCGTATCGCTGCCTGAGAAACTCGCGAAAGGCGTCCTGGCACAGGGGGCAGTGGCACTGGCCGCTGTACTCGTTGCTGAGGTGCCAGACCAGCAGGGCCGGGTGGTCCTTGTAGCGGTCGGCCAGGCGGTAGTTGATGGCCTGGACCTTGCGGCGATAGACCGGTGAGGTCGGGCAGTGATTGTGCCGCCGACCGTGCAGGTGCTTTCGGCGTTGGGCGTCGACGCGGAGGACCTCGGGATACATCGCGCTGAGCCACGCCGGGCGGGCGCCGCTGGGGGTGGCCAGCACGGCGTAAGCGCCGTTGTCGGCCAGCATGTCCATGACACGGTCCAGCCAGTCGAAGTGGTACTTGCCCTCGGCCGGCTCCAGGGCGGCCCACGAGAAGATGCCCACCGACATCGCGTTGCACCCGGCCAGCTTCAGCAGCCGCATGTCCTCGTCCCAGACCTCGGGCGTGGCGATCCACTGGTCCGGATTGTAGTCGCCCCCGTGGAGCATGTGGGGACAGGCGGGATTGACGGGGGGATAGCGGTCGGTCATGGTTCGGACTCCTGTTCCATTCAACGGGTGCCATGGTCCTCCGCGGAGCGGAGGGCCATGGCTAATACCACAACGAATCTTCGTTAACTGGTTGACTGGTTAACTGATTCAGCCGCAACGGATTGCGACGGGCGATCATTGGAGGGAGCCTGGCCATCAAGGACACACGGCGAACGCCCATCAGCCGTTCCCAGTTAACCCATTGACCCGTCAACGGAAGTTCGTTGTGGTCCTAAGCACTCCGCGCCACAGCATGGCCCTCCGCCGCGCGCAGGACCATGGCACCGCGGCCCCTCGAGGGGGATCAGCGTCTTCGCTTCTTCTTTCGCTTGGCGCGCTGTTTTTTGGTCAGGCGTTTGGATCGCTGCTTGATCTTGAACCGCGGGGTGGCGCCCGACATGCTCATCTGCCCGACCTGCTGGGCCATCTTCATCCGGTCCTTCATCCCCATCCCCGCCATCTGCTTCATCATGTTTGCGGCCATGTTGAAGCTCTTGACCATGCCGGAGACGTCCTGGGGCTCGGTGCCCGACCCGCGAGCGATGCGCCGCCGGCGCGACGCGTCGATGAGCGACGGGTCGTTCTTCTCGTCGGCGGTCATGGACTGGATGATGGCCTGCATCTGGTTGAACTCGCTGCCGCTGACCTGCATGCCGTCCATCTGCGAGCCCATTCCGGGGATCATTTTCATGACCTCCTTGAGGGGCCCGAGTTTCTGCATTTGCTTGATCTGCTTGAGGAAGTCGTCGAGGGTGAACTGGCCCTTGGCCATTTTGGCCTGCATTTTGGCGGCCTGTTCCTGGTCGAACTCCTTCTGGGCCTTTTCGACCAGCCCGACGATGTCGCCCATCCCGAGGATCCGTCCGGCCATCCGGTCGGCGTGGAACTCCTCGAGGTCGCCCATCTTCTCCCCGACGCCGATGAACTTGATGGGCTTTCCGGTGACGGCCTTGACGCTCAGGGCGGCCCCGCCGCGGGCGTCGGAGTCGAACTTGGTCAGGATCACCCCGTCCAGCTCGAGCCGGTCGTTGAATTCCTTGGCCGAGTTGACCGCGTCCTGCCCGGTCATGGAGTCGCAGACGAGGTAGATCTGTTGGGGCTTGACGGCCCGGGCGATGTCCTGGGCCTGCCTCATCATCTCGTCGTCGACGTGCAGGCGTCCGGCGGTGTCGACGATGACCACGTCGCGTTCGTTCTTGCGGGCCCAGGAGACGCTCTTGCGGGCGACGCGAACGGGGTTCTTCTCGCCGTCGATGCCGAAGACGGGAACGTCGACCTGCTGCCCGACGACGGTGAGCTGGTCGACCGCGGCGGGGCGCTGGAGATCGCAGGCGGCCATCATCGGGTGCTTGCCCTGGGCGATGAGGTTCTTGGCCAGCTTCCCGCACGTGGTGGTCTTGCCGGAGCCCTGGAGCCCGGCCATCATGATGATCGTCGGGGGCGGGGTGACGAAATAGATCCGCGAGTCGACCGGGCCCATCAGGGCCTCGAGTTCGTCCTGGACGATCTTGACCATGAGTTGGCCGGGATGGAGGCTCTTGATGACTTCCTGCCCGACGGCCTTGCTGACGACGTCGCTGCAGAACTGGCGGACGACCTGGTAGTTGACGTCGGCTTCGAGCAGCGCGGTGCGGACGTCGCGCATCGCCTCGCGGACGTTGGCCTCGGTAATCCGACCGCGCCCCGAAAGGCGCTGGAAGAAGCCGCCGAATTTCTCCGTCAATGCTTCAAACATCGTGTGGAGAGTCTACGGGATCGGAGTGAATGATGCCAGCGCCCTGATCGATTCGGCGTGCTTAGCGGGCGATCGTCAGATCGCCGGTTATCGTTGCGAACAACGACCGGTGATCTGACGATCGCCCGCTAGACACAAAACGACACGCTATTCGTCTTTCGGCCGCGTCAGGGCGGTGCACTCCTCGACGGGCATGCGCATGTCCATCGGCGAGCCGAAGTCCTGGTGATCGAGGAACTCCCCCCCCGCCCCGGCGACGCGCCCTACGGCAAAGAGCATGAAGGCGATGTCGCAGACCCTCCGGAGGGTGATGCGCTTGTCCTTCAGCGCCCGCCAGCAGGCCCCGAGCACCACCGAGGCGATGGCCCCGTCCAGGTTGACCGCCCAGACGTTGCGGGCGATGCCTATCTCCTTCAGGCGACCGGCCAGATGGTGGTAGAACTCCAGGAAGACGTTGCAGCGTCCGGCCTGTTCGATGTGGGCGGCGATGACGCGCTCCCTCGGGTCGTAGTTGACCGGGTCGTTGCGGAAGACGGGATGGCCCAGGCAGGGAATGCGTTTGTAGTCGGTGCCGGCCTCCTTTGCGGCGCGTCGGCGGACGGCGAATGTTTCGGCCTCGGCGTCGGCGAGCCGCTTGATGTCCAGCCCGTGGTTCGGGTCGTGCGGGTCGTCCAGGGCGCTATCTCGGAAGACCTCGATGAGGTAGTCGACGGCCCTGCGCCCGTTGCCCCCGTGGACGTCCCCGATGCAGGCCAGCGTGGCGATCATGGCGGTGTTGGGCGCATTGCCCGCCGAGGTCGACAGCTTGGCGCCCTGGGCGGAGATCGTCCCGGGGCCGTTGGTCAGCGAGGCGATGAGGCATCTCTCGACGAGTTCGGCCTCGAAATCCCCGAGATTCAGGCCCGTCCAGGCCAGCATGAGCGATCGGCCGAAGTGTCCCCGGTTCATTTCCTTTTCGAGCGAATGGCCGTACAGTCGGGTGGTTCGCCCGTCGTTTGACGAGGCCGCCGAGATCCCCCGCATGTTCCGCCGGGCCGGAGAGACCCCGAGGGTGTCCTTGGTCAGGGCCTTGACCTGGGAGTAATACGGCTTGGGGATGGTGCCGCTGTGGAGCAGGAGGGCCCTTGGGAGCTTCTTGCCCAACTGCTTGTAGTCGGCAAACCAGGGATTGAGTCTGAAGGCCTTGGCGGGCCTGAAGTCTCGCGGGATCCCCACCCGTTCACACACCAGCGCCGCGGCGACCGGAAGATGATGCAGCGTGGATATCCGGATGCCGCGAGACAACGCCGCCGTGAACTCGGCCGTCTTCCTGTAGCGCCTGTGCGCCTCGAACGGCCCGCAGCCGAAATACGCGTCGAAGAGCTTCATTTTGGCCTCGGCCGAGGTCTGCCCGCCCTGGACGACGGCCCCGGCGTGCCCGAGTGCGATCTCCCGCGTGCCCAGAACGCTCCCGGCGACATAGGCGATGATCGGCTTGACGGTCTGGGCCTGGCGGAGCAGATCGATGGCGTCGGCCTCGTAGAGCCCGCCCGGCTCGATGTACAGCACGATCAGCCGCGTCCTCGCGTCGGCCAACGCCAGCGCCAGCAGGTCCTTGACCGGCATCAGGATCAACTCGTCCTTGCCCGTCGAGACGCCGTAGCTCGTGCCCAGCCCGGCGTTCTGGAGGTAGGAGGCCATCGTGTTGACCATGTTGCCGCTGTTGGACAGGACGGCCGCACAGCCCGGGCGGAAACTGTCGGACGGGTTATCGCCCCCCACCGCGCCGACGCGGACGGCGTCGTGCGTGTTGATCATCCCCAGGCAGTTGCAGCCGAGAACGTCGATGTCGGCATTCTGGCACAGTTGGGCGATCTTGGCGCTGACCTCGATCGACACGTGCTCGGTGATAACGAAGACCGTGTCGACCGCGCCGTTGCCGTGGTCGACGACGCTCTTGATTTCCCCGTAGACGGCCGGGGGCGGGGAGTAGACGATGACCTTGTTGGGCCGCCTGTCCTTGGGCAGCACGGTCATGAGTTCCTCGGCGGTGGCGTAGACGGCGATAGGCTGCTGGCCGGGCACGTCAATGGTCTGCCCGCCCTTGCCCAGGGCCCACCCCCCGACAAGGTTGCCGCAGTACTTCTGGGAGGCCGCCGAGACGCTGGAGGCCTCGCGCCCGGTGATATTGGACACCGCCACGCGGTCGCCGGCCTGCAACAGGTCGCTCAAGGATTCGGCTCTCACGCGGCACCTCCGATCTTCCTGAACGCCTTGGCCAGCCGGGCCGCGTACTCGGCTACCTGCGTCACAGGCGTGTCGGGCCCGAAGATCACGTAGGGCAGGCCCAGCGCTTCGAGGGTGTCCTTCATTGTCAGCAGTCCCTGGACGAGCCTTGGCCCGCCCCGACCGATCACCACCGGGATGTCGATCGGCCCGTGGGCCTCGGCGTGGGCCCGCAGGGCGTCGGCGATGGCCTTGAACGTCACGTCGATCAGCGTGTTGTTGGCCTTGCCGCCGAGGATCAGCAGCAGGGCGGCACGGTCGAGGTGGTGCTCGAAGCAGATCTTCGCCGTGCCGAACATCCTCTCGTAAGGCGGGTTGCCCCCGAAGTCCGAAAGGAATATCGGGCTGCCTCCGTTCTGAAGGAGCGTCTCGACGACGATCGTCGAGGCCCCGCCTCCGAAGAGGACTGGCAGGACCAGCTCGCCCCCCAGCTCGGCCACGTGCGCCTGCCCGCGATGGCTCGAGGCGCTCCAGGCGGCCATCTCCTCCTCGAAGCTCGTCGCGTTGGCGGGGTACTCCGGCAGCTTGAAGCCCAGATTGGCGAACTTGAAGTTGGCCTCGTCGAAGACGGCCTTGAAGTCGCAGGCGAAGGGCTTGCCCTCCGGCGTGATCCGCCACGGATTGATCTCGCACATCCGCATCCCGGTCGACCGGAACATGTCCACGAAGTCGACCAGGCTCCGCGACAGCAGACTCACCGCGTTCTTCGGGCAGCCCAGCTTGTCCAGCACCTCGCTGGCCTGGTAGGCGTCCAGCCACTTGTACACGTCGACCGGGACGACGGCCTTGGCGTCCTGGCCGACCTGTTCGATATCGACCCCCCCGGCCAGGGACAGCGTCAGCATGGGCCCGGTGCATCGGGAGTCGTAGGTCATGGCCGAGTAGACTTCGGCCTGGGCGGGTATGAACTGCACGAGATAGGCCGTTCTGGCCAGGTGCCCGCCGATCTCGGTGCCCTGGACGAGCTTCATCTCGCGCTGGGCCTCGACGTGATCGGCGACCTTCCGTACGGCGCCGGCCTTGCCGCGCTTCCCGGTCAGCACGTCGGACTTGACCAGGGCCTGGTTGCCCCAGCGTTTCATGGCCTCGCGGATGTCGGCGGTGTGGGCTTCGGCCTTCAGGTACTCGGGCACCGGGATGTTGAACCGCCCGGCCAGGTGCTCGAGAAACGTCAGTTCCGTCGCCTTGGCAGGCATGGGGCGATCTCGCTTTCTGTCGCTGTCGTTTTGTGGCGTCGCCAGGGCCCGCTGCGCCCTGATGACATTCCCCATATATCCATCGCCAGAAAATCGATGTCAACCGAATCCCGGAAAACTTGTCACTTTCTTTGTGCGAAGGGGATCGACGCGCGGCGCAGAGTCGATGTGCGCCGGTCCCCCCCCCCCCGGGTCCGGCCCGGGGGGGGTCTGCGGGCGTAACCCGTGTTCGCAAGGACGCACCCTCCGGGCGGAGCCCGAGGGCGTTGGGCAAACAAGCGCTGCGCCCTGTCCTCTACCCTCTGTCCCCTATCCCCTACACCCTGCGCCCTGCACCCTGCGCCCTGCCTTACAGGTACTTCGCCACCAGCGGGCCGTAGTGCTCGCGGGCGGCCGGGGCAATGTGGGCCCGGTCCGACCAGATGGCCAACTCCAATGCGCTGTGTGCCGGAGAGGCTGCGTCGGCGATCTCGCCGAACCGCTCGACCGCCGCCTTTATGAGCTCAACGGCGTTGGCCGTGGTGGCCTGAAGATGCCCGATGATCTCCTTGAGCAGTTCGTGGGAGTCCAGGTCCCCGGGGTGGGGTCGCCAGCAGTCGTAGTCGCTGGACAGGGCGACGAGGGCGTAGGCCAGTTCGGCCTCGCGGGCGAGCCTGGCCTCGGGCATGACGGTCATGCCGATCAGGTCGCCCCCCCACGCGCGGTGCATGTCGCTCTCGGCGCGGGTGGAGAAGGCCGGCCCCTCCATGCACACGTACGTCCCGCCGTCGTGCACGGTGGTGTCCGCCGCCGCGGCACAGGCCAGCAGGTGCCCTCGCAGGACGGGGCAGAACGGCTGGGCCAGCTCGACGTGGGCGGTGAAGTACTCCTCGAAGAACGTCGGCACGCGGCGCGTGGTCTTGTCGATGATCTGGTCGGGAATCACCAGGTCCCTGGGCCGAATACGCTCGCGAAGCGACCCGACGGCGCCCGAGGCGATCACGTGCGTGCAGCCGAGCGCCTTCAACGCGAAAATGTTCGCCCGATAGTTCACCCCCGACGGTCCGATGGTGTGCCCCGGTCCGTGGCGGTTGAGCAGGACGACGGGCGTGCGGCCCCAGTCCGTCTGGACCAGCGCGCCCGACGGGTTTCCGAACGGGGTGGCGACCTCCGTGGGACGGCCGTGCCTTTCTGCGCACAGGGCCTGGCCCAGTCCGCTGCCGCCGATGATCCCGACCTTTACCTGGCTCATGCTGACCTCGATTCTGTCGTTTAGCCGCCCGCGTGCGGGGGCGGGCTACGGTGTGTTGTCCTGCCCGCCGGAGGGACTGAGCAAGCGTTTGACGGCGTTCCTGAGGTCGCCGAGTGACCGCAGGAGAACGGTTTGCGTCTTGGGTTTGGCCAGCGTACCGGTGGTGCGGATCTCGACGAACTGCCGACCGACGTTCGCGAACAGCGTCGTCAGGGTCGTGCCCACCAGTTCGCTCAGGCTCGGCCAGTTGGCGATGCGATTGCCGACGAACGTCAGCCTGATCCGTTTGCTCTTGAGATCCAGCGTCCCGGACCCGATGAACGAGATCGCCGAACTCTTGAGCTTGATCTCCTCGAAGATCAGGGTCTGCCCGGCCAGGCGGTATGTGACATCGGCGTTGGAGAAGGACGTTCGCCCGGGCAACTGCAACTGGACCAGGTGCAGCAGTTCAAGCAGGATCGGCAGTTTCGAGATGCTCGCCTCGGTGATGTGAATCTTCCCGGAACCTCGCCGCTTCTCCGGGGCGCCGTTGATGGCCAGCATCTTCAGCTCCCCGCTGAGCAGCCCCTTGACGTGTTCTTTCCTGGTCGCCGGCGCGGCCGGACGCGTGCTGCTGCCGGGTGGGGTCTTGGGGTCGCTCTCCAGGGCCATCTCGGCCAACTGTATCCCGCGGACGTGCAGGCTGATCTGATAGGTGATCGGGTCGCCCAGGTGGATGGCCGCCCTGCCGGCCAGTTTGCCCCCGTAGGATCTCCCGCTGAAGTCCCGTATCTGGAGTATCGTCCCGCGGCGCTTCTTGAGCAGTTGCCCGTCGAGGTTCGTGATCCGCCTGGTGTCGACCAGCACCTCGTCGAGCGAGAGCCTCGCGTCCATCTCGAGGTCCTGGCCCTGCCCGGCACCCGACCCGGTGAAGCGCCCCGAGAGCGTCTTGGACCCGAGCCCGACGTCCACGCCCATGTCGTCGAACGCCACGGTTCCGACCGCGCTCCAGGGGCGGGGGGGCGTCTTGCCGTCCCGGCTCGGCCGCGTCGCCGGGCCCCCGCCGGCGGGGCACAGGCTGCCCAAACGCAGCGTCTCAAGCCGCACCGATATCGTCCCGCCCGGCTTGATGTGCCCGACGCCTTTGGGCGCCACCTTGCCCATCGCCGCGATTAACGGCTTGTCCACAGGCACCCCCCGGGCCGACAGGGCCAACTCGGCCCCGCCGGCGGCGCCCGGGATGATCCTGCCGTCGAGGGTGGCTGTTGTTTCGCCCTCTCTCGCCCGCAGGCCGATCAGCTTCACCTGCCCGGGCAGGATCTCTATTCGCCCGCGGATGCCCGTGACGGTGCGGGGAAAATCCACGTACGTCACGCTCGCGTCGTGAGGCTCGATGAGGATCCGATAGTCCAAGGCGTCGTCCTTGCCCGGGGTCTTGTGGCGAAGCATCGCCTGGGGGATGTCGACGGTCCCGGCCGGGGCCAGGTCGCCCCAGAGCCGGCGGCCCTCGGGCCCGAGGGCCTCCCGCAGGTCGGCGTCCAGCGCCAGGTCCCTGGCGGCCAAGGCCAGGCCCTTGATCGCGGCGTCCTTGCCCGTCAGCAGGATCGTGCCGCCCGCGGTGATTCTCGCCTTGCCGTGCCGCCCGGTCAGGTCGGCCAGCGTGACCTGCTTCGGCGTGACGGTCACCCGCCCGGCCACGTCGGTGAACGCGTACGGGAAGAACCCCGGTTTGGCGCGAACGGCGTTCAGGCGGGCCGTGATGGCATAGTCCAGCACGTCGGGGCGGGCCGGGTCCGGGTGCCTCAGCGTACCGGCCGTGACGTCGGCCGTCCCGCCCAAGGCCAGGTCGCCCCAGACGTCGCGGACCTCGGGGGGCAGGGCCGTTCGCAGGTCGTCGTCCAGCGTCAGGCCCTCGGTGGCAAAGGCCAAGCGCTCGATGGCCGCCGTCTTGCCCGTCAGCAGGACCTTGCCGTTCAGGGCGATTGTCGCCTTGCCGTGTCGACCGGTCAGCTTGCCCAGCAGGACGTGCCTGGACGTAACCTCGATGGGGCCGGTGATGTGGGTGATCTCGTACGGGAACTGCTCGTGCCTGATCCGCACGCCGCCGAGCTCGGCCCGGACGCGGTAGTCCGTCTCGGCCCCGGGGCTGACCGTCACCCGCGTTCGGGCCGACGCCACCGTCCCGGCGGCGCCCAGGTCGCGCAGGACCTTGGCCCCGTCGGAGCCGAGGGCCGACAGCAACGCCTGGTCCACCGGCAGGTTCGTGACGTCAACGGTCAGGTCCGCCTGCGGGTCCGGCGTGTCAATCTTCGTGACGCTGCCGTCCACGGTGCACGTCGCCGAGCCGCGGCGGCCCGTCGTCTTCACAATCCGCACCGTCGTGTCGTCGATCACCACCGTGCCGCGGATCGCGTCCAGCGGATAGGGGAACGCCGCGTGCGTTATTCCGGCTCGCCCGTCAAGGTCCAGCACCACGCTGGTGCGGGGGTATGCCTTGTGGCTGGTGTCGGTGACCGTGACGACGGCATTGCCTTGCCCTCGCGGCTTCAGGTCTCGCCAGACGAACTCGCCCACGGCCGCGTCGATGGCCTTGCGGAGATCGTCGAGCAGTTCGACGTCCCTGGCATCGACCGTGATGTCGTACAGCCCGTACCCGGTCCAGTCCCAGACGCGCCCGGTGACCGTCGCACGGCCCTTGCCGTGGACCCCGGAGACATGGATATCGGTGACCTGGCTGTCCGTGAAGTCGATATGGCCTCTCAGGCGGTCCAGGCGGCAGGGGAAGTATCGGCAGGTACCCGAGAGGTCCCCGCCAAGTGTGATCCGTCCCTTGAACGTGCCGTAGTCAGCCTTCCGGTGCTTCCGGCTTTTCCTGCTCTTGGCGGTGGCCGGCTGCTTCCTGGGCTTTGGGCGGTGGTACGTGACGGCCAGGTCGAACGGCCCGCGCGGATCGTAGTCCTTGCGGATCAGGGCCAGGGGCTTCTCGACCAGGCCGTCGCCCAGCGTCTCGGGCAATTCGGCCCGGACCAGGTCGGCCCGCAGCTCGAACGGGCTGTCCGGACGGAATCCGTCGTAGCTGCCCGAGGCCGACAGCCTCGCGTCAGGACCCAGTTCCGGCAGCATGCAGGAGACGTCCTCGGCGGAGATGCGCCGGGCGCCCGTGTCCACGACGATCCGGCCCCGAAGACCGACCATGTGGACGGGTATGATCCCCTTGGGCAGAACGGCGGCCAGGCCGGCCAGGTCCACGACATACGCGGGGCTGTCGCTGTCGGGTGTGTCTCGGCGCGCCACGCTGATCGACCCGGTCGGGGCGTACCTGGCCACTTCCCGCCGAAAGTCCGCCGGCAGCAGCCTGCGAACGAACTCGACCGGCACGGATAACTTGTTCATCTCGCCCCGGGCCGTGTCCACCCAGGCCGTGATCTCGAACGATTCTCCCCCCGCCGGCCTGGCGTCCACGCGGGCCTCGTAGGTCTTCTGGGGCATCGGCCTGAGCACGGCGCCCAGCGCCGCCTCGACCGTCTCGACACGTCCGGGGCCGTGGCGGTAGACCAGGCGCAGCGTTCCGCGCTTCAGGACGACGGTCGGCAGGTCGAACGGCGGGGGTTTGGGCGGCTTGCGCTTGGGGCGGACGCGCCCCGCCTGCTCCCCGGTCGCCGCGGCCAGATCCACCTCCACCGTCACCACCGCCTCGTCACAGGCCACCTGTGTCGGCTGGAATCCCTCGGTCAGCAGGGCCAGCAGGTCGTGGTGGACGGTCATCGCCTCGGCGGAGAAGGTCGGCTGCCCGCCGGGCGAGTCCGAGAAGATCTCCAGTCCGCGGATCTCGATCGGACCGAACAGGGAGAAGCTCGCCCCGCGGACGCGCACGGTCTGGCCGAGCTGCTCGGTCAGTTCGGCCTCGATCACCGCCCGGATGTGCGCGTCGGACGTCAAGACCATGTAGCCGATCCACGCGCCCGCAAGCAGCACGAGCACCCCGATCCGGACGCGCCAGCGCGTCGGCCGAACCAGCCGCCACACCAGGCTGCGCCCTGCAGCGCGGCCGTCTCGGGTTGTCTTGGCGTGTCCTGTCATGTTCTGCCAATAGGGATGGATCCCGCCGCGAGGCATTGTATGCGATACGGCCGGTCCCTCGCGAGTGCCGATCAGGACGTCCCGGGCCGGGCGGACTGACCGGGCTGGGTGGCGTGGCCGTCGCTTCGCTCCTGCGACGGCACCCGCTTGGAGGACCGGACAGGCGGCTTCTTGCCGCCTTTGGCGGGCGCGCGCAGGCCGAGCACGTCGGCGGCGGCTTCTATCGCTTGGCGCAGAGCCTCGGCGGTCATCGAGGCCTCCCAGCGGACGATCAGCCCCCGCCGGCGCTCGCTGCTGAAGAGGTACCGGCTGACCAGTCCGGCCATGAGCCTGCCGAACGGCTCCCAGCGTTGCTCGCGTCCGGCCAGGGCCGCGGCCCGGCGGAGCAGGGCCTCGATCTGCTCGGCTTCGGGGGGATAGTCCAGCGTGGCCGGAGGGGTTATCTCCGGTCCGCAGGCGACGAACGCCCGGGCCTTTCGGACCGATCCGCCGGGTTGGATGAGAAGGAAGATGAACCGATCGAGGGGCTCGGCGTGAGCGTAGACGTCCCGCTCGAACTCCGCGAGGCGGTCGAGGCGGGCCTTGAGGGCCGCGGCCCGCTCGAACTCGAGCGCCTCGGCGGCGCGACGCATCCGGCGCCGAAGGTCACCCCGCAGCGCGTCGCGCCGCCCGCAGGCGTACGCCAACGCCTCGGAGACCATCTCGGCGTACCGCGCCATCGAGATACTGCCGTCGCACGGCGAAGGACACCGGCCCATTTGCGCGTAGGCGCACGGCCGGGCATGCGGGGCCTGCTTGAGGAGGTGGACGTTTCGGCACAGGTCGAACGCCTCGACGATGAGCCCGGCGAAGCGCCGGGCATGGCGTGCGGCGGGGAAGGGACCGATGCACTGCCCGGGTCCGGCGCCGATCCGGCACGTCGGCACGACGTGGGGAACGCCCTCGTCACGGACCGCCTGCACGAACCACGCCGGCTTCCAGGCGATCAGCGAACCGTACCGCTCCGGCCAGATCGCCCGCGCCAGTTCCGCGTAGACCAGGTCCGTCTCGAAATGGCTGTAGGCCAGCTTGTAGTGCACCCGCCGCGTTACGGCGCGCAGGTCGGCCGACCGGGTGGGCTTGTCGTCTTGGGGGGCGGTCAGTCGGCTGCGGAGTCTGCCTCGCATGTCGGCGGCGGTCAGGAGGACGATCGGCTCTCCCCCGGCGGCCAGCAGCGCCAGCACGCCGCGCTTGGCCGGCACGCGGGCCAGTTGCTCGGCGCTGATGACCCCCTCGACGTCCACCTGTCCGTCGAACCGTGAGACCCATTCGGTCATCCGCGCGCCCGCCCGGTCATATCCACATGCCCGTGATCCTCCCCTCGAAGACCAGTTGCCCGTCGACGTAGCCCTGCACGTCACCGATGCATCGTCGGCGGCGCATCTCCACGACCTTGCCGATCAGCATGAGCCTGTCGCCCGGCTTGACGACGCCGCGGAACTTCACCTCCGTGACGCCCCCGAAGCCCATGAACCCGCTGCCGGGATTGTCCGTCGTGGCGTAGTAACTGACCAGTTGGGCGGCGGCCTCGATCATCAGGACGCCCGGGAACAGGGGCCGGCCCGGTATGTGACCCCGGACCCAGAACTCGTCGTCCTTCACGTCCCGAAAGCCCGCCATCTCACCGCTCTCGTGATCCATCAGGACGATACCGTCGAGCTGCTTGAAGTCGAACCGCTGAGGATTGACCTCGTCAATGGCCTGGCGGTCGGCAATGACGGTATCGAAATCCAGTCTGGACATGTCAAATAGTGGCTGGGCTGGCATGGATCGACTTCCCGGTCTGCTGAGGCTTCGTTGTCTTGTTCAATGATTCTGCAGGATAGCAAACGCGCCGCAGGCAATCAACGCGAAAAGACGGACCGGTAGTCGGTAATCCGCAATCCGTAACCGGCAATCGGTCCTCCGCGCGGCCAAACCGCGTGTCGCAGACCCTCCGATGCCTTGGCGAAGGAGGGCGGTTTCGCGACATTTATGACGGGCTCTGCGCCTCTTCGCCCTGCGGACGCTCCTCGGTGGGAACGATCGGCGACGCCGACCGGCGGTAGAACCGGTTGGCGAAGAACGACTCCCCGGTCATCAGCAGGATCAGCGCGAGCAGCAGCGGCACGGTCAGGTCCAGCGCCACGTCGCTCCGCTGCCAGGCGTACCGGATCTCGTCCATGTCCTTGGCGAACACGACCTTGTCCGGCGGGAACATCGCCTTGACTCCGGCCTTGTCGGCCTGGCGCATGTCGCTCTCGGCCGGGGATGTATTGGTGCTGAAGCCCCGGGTCTGGTGCTTGCGGTCGTGCGTGAAGCGCAGGGTCCAGGGCCCGGGCCTGTCGGTCTTGACGGTCACGGTCCGCCCGGCGGGGTCGGGCCTGAGCGGTTCGTCGTTGTCGGCGTCGGGCCTGCGGAGGGTCACCCCCGCCCCGGCCAGGGCCCGAGGGAAACCCACCACCACCCTCTGCCCGCACGTGTGCATGGTATCGGCCCGGTCCTGCCCGGCCAGAACCTGCGTCGCCCGCCGCGCCAGGATCGGCAGGTACGGATAGACCAGGTTCGAGAACCGCTTTTCCGGGGAGAAGTTCCACAGCAGCACCTGCCCCGCGCCGACGCGCCTGAGCACGATGGCCGGCACGTCGTCCACGTAGGCCAGCACCACCGTCGCGTCCCCGGCCTCCGTCTTGACCTCGAATCGCCGGTAGCAGCGCACGCCGGCCAGCGAGACGTTCTCCGGGTCGGTGAACGGCAGCAGCATGGGGTGGTCGAGTTTGTTGGTCTTCCAGGCGACTCCCTCGGCCGACTCGGTCTGGGCCTTGAACGAGACCGGCATCAGCCGCTGCGCCGGCGCGCTGTTGTAGGGCGCCACCGACGTCAGGGGCCCCACGACAATCCACAGCCGGCCCCCCTGGCGCACGTAGTCCTCCAGCAGCGCCCACGTTGCCGGGCGCAGGGCCGAGACGTTCGAGACCAGCACGAGGTGCGGCTCGGCGAGGTGCGCCGCGGCCAGGGCGTCGGCGGCGATTGTCCTGCGCATGACCCAGCCCTGCCCGGGCGCGCTGCGCCCGGAAGGCGAGATCGCGTGGCCCATCAGGAACGTCGTCGGGTCCCCGCGCCCGATCGTCGTCGGGTCGCGAAGGATCAGCAGGGTCGTCGCGCGGTTGACCTGGAGGGTGAAGTACCGCACGTTGTCCATGGCCAGCGGGTCGTTCGGGCCCAGGGCCACGCGCCCGTGTATCACCCCTTCGCGCCGCGGCACCACGGTGAAGCTGACCGCGGCCGACGACGCGACCTGAACGGAGACCGGCTGTTCCTCGATTTTTCGGCCGTCCATCTCGATCTGGACCTTGAGTTGTCCGGCGGCGCGGCGGGCCTGGACGCCGGTGTCAATCTTGACCTCGGTGCCGACGGGCACGGCCGTGGCGCTGAGGTCGAGTTGGGCGAGCGAGAAGTTCACGTCCTGCCCGCCCCAGCAGTCGACCAGGACGAACCGCACGTCCTTCGCCTCGGCCAGCTTCACCTCGTCGCGCCAGGCCTGGGCGGTCATGTCCGAGACGACGTAGACCTCCTTGCGGGGCAGTTCGGTGGTCTGGAGTTTCTGGACGGCCGTGCTGAGCGCCATGGCGGTGGAGGCCTGGCCGAACCCCTGGGCGACGTCCAGGATCTGCCGGGTTACAAGGTCCCTGGCCCCGAGGAACTTGGCCGAGTGTCCCGCCCCGGCCGTCGGCAGTACGAGCATCAGGGACCCCTCGGGAAGCGACTCGACGATCTTCGCCGCCATGCGCTTGGCGTGCTCGAGCAGCGTTCGGCCGCGATACCGGTAGCCCATCGACGCGCTGTTGTCGACGATGACGACCGCGGCGGTGGGCAGGGCCTGCTCGGGCGAGGCCGACCATTGCGGGATCTGCGACCGCGCCAGCAGAAAGGCGATCAGCACGATCATGAGCATCCGCATGGCCAGGAGGATCAGGTGCTTGAGTTTGAGCTTGCTGAGATTGGCCCTGTGGGTCTTGAGGACGAACCGCATCGCCGGGAAGATCACCCGCCGAGGCTTGGTCCGCATCATCAGGTGGATGATCACCGGCGCCGCCGCCGCCGCCGACGCGGTCAGGACCATCGGAAACAGGAAAGGCGCCACGCCGATCATTCGCTGTGGTCTCCGCAGTCGGCCCGGCCGACCGCACGCCGCGCCGCGGCGCGAAAACCGGACGATTGTTCCTGCCGCGCCGCCACACGTGCATTATAATACCATGTCGGAGCCCGGCCAGAGATGACCAAGATTCACGTTCAGTGCGGTGACCTGACGCAATACGACGTCGACGCCATCGTCAACGCGGCCAATAACGATCTGCTCCTCGGGGGCGGTCTGGCCGGGGCGATCCGGCGGGCCGGCGGCCAGACCATCCAGGACGAATGCACCGAACACGGCCCCGTCGAGGTCGGGCAGGCCGCCATCACCACCGCCGGGACCATGCCGGCCAGGTTCGTGATTCACCAGGCGTCCATGCGCCTGGGCGGGCGGACAACCGCCGAGGCGCTGCGGCGTTCCACCGCCGCGGTGCTGGCGCTGGCCGAGGCCCACGGCGTCACGACGCTGGCCTTTCCGGCGACCGGGACGGGCATTGCGGGGTTCGACCTGGCCCGGTGTGCCGAGATCATGCTCGCCGAGGTGTGCCGGCACATGGCCGGGCCCACCGCCCTGACGGACGTGTATTTCGTCCTGCTCGACGAGCGCGCCCGAGACATCTTCCAGGACGCCCTGGACAGGACAACGCCGTAGGACCGGAACCCTTGGGCCCGGTCTGCGCGTTTAATACGCTGTGGAAGACGGATGTTCAGCTTGAGAATGTCATCTCGTGGACGTTTGGCGGGCGGGCAACACCCGCCGCTTGCCGTTCGGACGACGAGCGGCGGGCGTTGCCCGCCCGCTAAACGTGATAGGTCTTCCCAGAAACGCCGAACATCACTTGCGGGTGGATCAACAGTACCATGAACAAGCCAGTGACCACATCATACGGGATACGCCATCTCGTCGCGGCCGCGATCGGTGCGACGTTGACCGGCGTGGTGCTCAGTTCCGCGACCACCGCCGAGCCTGCCGATAACGCCAAACCCGCCAAGCCCGCCAAGCCGACCAGGCCCAAGAGCAACCTGGACCTGTGGCTGAACGAGGACGCCGACAAGGGCGCAGACAAGGGCACGGACCCGGACGGCGGCAGGAGCCCGTTCGGGAAGGTCCTGGCGGTGGGCCGGCCCGACGCGCTGCCCGGGGTGGTCGAGTTGAGCGACGGGCGGATCCTGGCCGGGGGGCTGTACACCACCGCCGAGAAGCCCTGGGTGGTCTTCGTCCTGAAGCAGGCCCGGTGGCGCCGCGTGCCGTTCATCACCGCACTGAGCATCACCGCCGTGGTCGTCAGCGAGAAGGTCGAACTGCGCTGGCGATGGAAGGCCATGGGCGAGCCGGAAAAGGTCTACACCGGAAAAAAATACCCCACCAGGCGCTTCCTGTGGAAATTCCGTCTGCTGGACGGCAGCACCCTCACCGGGGCCGTCAAAGGCCAACCGCTCTGGGTCCAGTACGGCCGCAAACGCCACGGACCGTTCGTCCTCCACGAGCGCAGCCGAGGCAAGGACGGGCAGTCCCTCAAGGACCTGGTCTACGTCAAGCGGGTGATCGTCTCTCGGCGGATGATGGAGAAGGTCCTGGCCGAGCAAGCCAAAGCCGCCAAGGACAAGTAGCAACTGGGTGCCACGGCTTCGCAGCAGATGTGCCTTCGTGCCTTCTTCGCCACAGAAGAGCACGGCTGCTGGGCAGCCGTGGCACCCGGTGATGGACGTTCCATTAAAGTCGCCACTCCTGAAAGCCGAAATACTCCCCGGACTTGACAAGTCGCCCCGACTGCGCCTAATCATGGTTCATTGTATGGCCCGACCGGGACGCAAGGGACGGTGACGACGATGGCCAAGACCGCCAAGAAAGCCTCCAGAAGGAGCGGATCCAAGGCTGGGACCGCGCGTCGCGGTTCGCGCGCGAAGTCCGCCCCGGCTGCGGCGGCTGTGGCGGGCAGGAAGCTGGTCGTCGTGGAGTCCCCCGCCAAGGCCAGAACGATTAATCATTACCTCGGAAATGATTATGTCGTCCAGGCGTCGTACGGACATGTCCGAGACCTGCCGCCCAAGGAAATGGGCGTCGACATCGAGAACCACTTCAAGCCCACCTACACGGCCGTGGCGCGGCAGCGGAAGGTGCTGGCCGAACTCAAGGCCTGCGCCAAGGCCGCCGGCGAGGTCTTCCTGGCGACCGACCTTGATCGCGAGGGCGAGGCCATCGCCTGGCACCTGGCCGAGAGCTTCAAGCTGGCGCCCGAGTCCGTCAGGCGGGTGGTCTTCAACGAGATCACCGCCTCGGCCATCACCGCCGCCTTCGCCAATCCGCGGCATCTCGACATGAACAAGGTCAACGCCCAGCAGGCCAGGCGGATCCTCGACCGCATCGTCGGGTACAAGGTCTCGCCGCTTCTGTGGCGGAAGGTGGCGCGCGGGCTGTCGGCCGGACGGGTGCAGTCGGTGGCTGTTCGGCTGATCGTCGAGCGCGAGCGGGCGATCGACGCGTTCGTTCCGGAGGAATACTGGCGGATCGGCGCGGTCTTCACGCCGCAGTTGGCCGACGCCGAACGCATCGCCGCCCAGTGGCGTCAGTTCCTGGCCCGGCGTGACGAACGGGGCCGTGGGCCCACGCAGGAGGCCCGGCAGGAGTTCCTGGCTGAGTGCGGGGCCTTCCGGGCCGAACTGGCCAAGTTCAACGGGCGAAAGTTCCGGGCCGATAGCGCCGATGCCGTCATGGAAGTCGTCCAGGCCCTGAAGCTTACAGTCAAGGAGTCCCCGGAGGCGACAGACGCCCCACCCGACAAACCCCCCGGCCGGTCGGCAACGATCCTCACGCGGATCGGCCCCGAGACACCGCCGATGAAGGTCGCCGAGCTGAACCAGCGCGACCGCCGCTCGAAGCCCCCGGCCCCGTTCATCACCTCGAGCCTCCAGCAGACCGCCTCGGTGCAGTTGCACTTCAGCCCGTCGCGAACGATGCGGATCGCCCAGCAGCTCTACGAGGGTGTCGACATCCCCGGCGAGGGCAGCGTCGGGCTGATCACCTACATGCGGACCGACAGCAGGCACCTGTCGAAGGACGCCGTCCAGCAGTGCCGCTCGCTGATCGAGCAGTATTTCGGCTCGTCGTACGTCCCGGATCGGCCCAACGTGTTCACCTCGGGCAAGCGAGCCCAGGAAGCCCACGAGGCCATCCGCCCGTCCAACCTGACCCGAAAGCCCGAGTACCTCCGGGCCGCACTGACCGACGAGCAGTACAAGCTGTACGAGGTGATCTGGCGGCGTTTCGTGGCCTGCCAGATGAGTCCGGCGGTCTGGGCCGTCACGGAGGCCCTGATCACCGCCGAGACCCCCGCCGGGGTAGCCCAGTTCAAGGCGCTCGGACGCAAGCTGAAGTTTGACGGCTATTTGCGAGTAGCCGGCATGCCCAGGGGCGGCGACCAGCTCCTGCCCGAACTCCAGGCCGACCAGCCCGTGGCGCCCGTCGACGTCGCACCCGTGCAGCACTTCACCCAGCCGCCCCCCAGATACACCGAGGCCGCTCTGACCAAGGCCCTCGAGGCCGACGGCATCGGACGACCCAGCACCTACGCCTCGATCAGCAAGACCATCCAGGACCGCCAGTACGTCGAGCTGATCGACCGGACGTTCCGCCCGACGGCGATGGGCATCGTCGTCACCGACAAGCTGGTCAAGCACTTCCCGAAGGTCTTCGACGTGCGCTTCACGGCCCACATGGAAGACGAGCTGGACCGTATCGAGGAAGGCCAACTGGACTGGGTCCAGGTCCTCGATCGGTTCTACGGGCCGTTTCACGACAGCCTCGAACACGCCGCCGAGAACATGGTCCACGCCAAGGCCGAGTCCCAGCCCAGCGATTACGTCTGTGAGGAATGTGGCAAGCCGATGGTCTACAAGTTCGCGCGGAACGGGCGGTATCTGGCCTGCACGGGCTATCCGGACTGCAAGACGACCCACCCGGTGGACCGCGAGGGCAAGAAGATCGAGACGCCCCTGGTGGACGTGGCGTGCCCGAAGTGCGGCAAGCCTCTGATGCTCCGCCGCGGGCGCTTCGGGCCGTTCCTGAGCTGCTCGACCTACCCCGACTGCGACGGGGTGGTGAACCTGGACAAGAAGGGCTTCGTCAAGCAGCCGTCCGCTCCACCTCTCCAGGTCGACCTGCCCTGCCCCAAGTGCGAGGCGCCGCTGAATCTGCGTCGTTCGAAGCGTGGTCCCTGGCTGTCGTGCTCGACGTATCCCAAGTGCCGCGGGCGACAGGGCTTCAAAGCCCTGCCCGACGACGTCAAGCAGAAGCTCGAGGCCGACCTGGCCGCTCACGAACAGGCCAACCCCCAGCCGGTCATCACGACCCTCGACGGCACGCCCGTCGGCGACGAACACACCCCCCAGCCCCTCGGCGCCGAAACCGACGCGCCGGAATCCTAGACTGTCGATTGCCTGTCCTGAGCGTGTCGGGGGATCGACCGGGAACTCGGGATTGCTCATACCGACTGTGGATGAGTCAACCCGTTCGCATCGCATCCCCCCGGAACGCCCGCGTCAGCACGACCGCGCCGCGGCGGCGACGGCCTGACCCAGAGAAATGCCCCCGTCGTTGCACGGGATCGTCCGGTGACGCAGCACCTCGAAGCCCGCTGACGACAGCGCCGCGCTCAGCCGCCACGTCACGTACCGGTTCGCAAAGCACCCCCCGGACAGCGCCACCGTTTCCAGGCCGGTCTGCTCCCGCGCCCGCACCGCCGCCGCAGCCAGCATCGCCACCACCGTGTTGTGGAACCGCGCGGCCATCACGCCCGTCTCGGCGCCGCCCAGGCGGTCAGCCACCATTTGCTCGACCATCGGCCGCAGGTCGATCTGGAACGGGTCCGCGCCGTCGATGCGGACATCGTACGCCTCGTCCACGCCCCCCGAGGCGGTCGCCTCGAGCCGCATGGGCGCCTCGGCCTCGTAGCGGTTGGCCTCCGCCACCCCGCACAACCACGCCGCCGCGTCGAACCACCGCCCCAGCGAGCTGCTCGGCGGGCAGTTGACCCCCGCCGCCAGCATCTGCGTGCAGGCGTCGAGCACGGCCTCGTCGACGTTCAGGCCCGTATCGGCCAGCGCCGCAGCGTGATCGCCCAGCGACTGCCCGAACGTCTCGTGCAGCGCCGCGACGGCTGGGCGGAACGTCTGGCGAGCCGCCAGGTCGCCCCCGGGCAACGGGAGATACCGCAGGTGCCCGGTGCGGCTGTAGCCGTGGATGTCCGCCCGAAGAACCTCGCAGCCCCACACCGCCCCGTCGTCCCCGTAGCCCACCCCGTCGCACGCCAGCCCGATCACCGGCCCCGTCCGCCCGTGCTCGGCCAGGCACGAAACGATGTGGGCGTAATGGTGCTGCACGCGGACGATCCGCCCCGGCTGGCAGCCGGGAATCTCCCCGCGACTGCGGCGTTCGGCGTAGTCCGTCGAGAGGTACCGCGGATGCAGGTCCGTCGCGATGACCTCGGTCGCGAACTCGTACAGGGCCTCGAGATGGCTGATGCAGTCGATGAAGTGCCGGTAGACGCGCCCGTCCTTGAGGTCCCCGATGTGCTCGCTGACCACCGCCCGCGACCCGCCCAGAAGACACACCGTGTTCTTCAATTCGGCCCCCACCGCCAGCACGCCCCCGTTCGACGCACCGGCCAGCTCCCCACACAGCCGCACCGGACGCGGCGCGTAGCCCCGACCCCGGCGAAGCACACCCACCGACCCGTCCACGTGAACCTGCACCACGCTGTCGTCCACCCGCCGCTCGATCCGACGGTCGTGCAGCAGGAAGGCATCGGCGATCTGTCCGAGCGTCGCCAGCGCCGCGTCGTTGTCCTTGATCAGCGGCTCGTCGCTGTAGTTGCCCGAGGTCATCACCAGCGGACCCGGCCCGCGGGCGAACAGGAGATGGTGCAGGGGCGTGTACGGCAGCATGATCCCGAGCGATCCGAGCCCGTACGCCACCGACGGCGCGACGTCGGCTTCGGGCCTGACCGGGCAGATCACGATCGGCCGCAGCGGCCCGGCGAGGATCTCGCGGGCGTCGGGGGAGATCTCGCAGAGCCTCTCGGCGGCGGGCAGGTCGCCCACCATCAGGGCGAACGGCTTGGCGTCGCGGCGCTTGCGCTGCCGCACGCGGGCGACGACCGCCTCGTCGTCGGCCCGGCAGGCCAGGTGGAACCCGCCCAGGCCCTTGATCGCGACGATCTTCCCGTCGGCCAGCATCCCCGCCGCCGCCGACAGCGCGTCGGCACAATCCCCAGCCTGCCCATCCGGCCCAGCCAGCCAGACGTGCGGACCGCACGTCTCGCACGCCACCGGCTGCGCGTGGAACCGCCGCGACGCCGGGTCCGAGTACTCCCCCCCGCACAGCGGGCACATCGCGAAGTCCCGCATCGTCGTGTTCGGGCGATCGTACGGGATCCGCTCGACGATCGAGTATCTCGGCCCGCAGTTGGTGCAGTTGATGAACGGGTAGGCGTACCGCGGATCGCCCGGATCGGCCAGCTCGGCCAGGCACTCGGCACACGTGGCGGTGTCCACGGTCACCTGCGCGTCGGTCATCTCCCCGCCGGCGCTGGGGCGGATCTCGAAATGCTTCTCGACGGCCATCGGCTGCTCGTCGCTCTGCTCGCACGTCGCGATGTGCGCCAGGGGGGGCAGCTCGGCCCGCAGGCGGTAGGCGAAGCTCTCCACCGCCGTCGGCAGGCCCTGAACGCAGATGACCACGCCGGCGGCGTCGTTGACGACCCACCCGGTCAGGCACAGGTCCTGCGCCAGGCGGTAGACAAACGGCCTGAACCCCACGCCCTGGACCTGCCCGGTCAGGACGAACCGCCGCCGCTGCGTGTCACCGTTCGGAGCCATGGTTCAGTATCCCGTAGACCATTATAATCCTCTGGCGCCCCACATCCCGCGCAAAACCGCTCCGCCCAACTGCCACCCGCCACGGTTCACTTTGCTCGCAGCCGGCGGGCGCGTTATGTTCCACAGGTTTCCACTTTTCGGCGCAACGCTCGGGCGTTCCACCAGGTGCATTCCGTTAAACACTTATTGCGAAACGCTTTATAGGCCACCCTCCTTCTGCACCATCCTATCGCGTTCCTCGAGTGGAAATTTGCAGGCTCCCCGAGTTTTGTATGATGCCTGGGCCGCGTGTTTTGCTAACTCCTTTTCAAGAAATATCTTACAAATGGCCACACTTCAGCACCATCATGGCACGCTTTTCAAGTGGAACACTGCGGGGCTCCCCGGGTCTTGTATGATGCATCGACCGGGGCGATCGGTCCATCGGTACGGGCATCCAGCACGCGTGGGCAATACAACGACGTTTCTGACACAGAGGTACAGAGAAACAGAGCCTCTTGTTGTTTCTTCTCTCTGTTTCTCAGTGCCTCTGTGTCGAATATCAGACGTTGGGTTGCGGCCGCCGGAACAGGCCGCGGCCTTGCCGATCCTGTCGTGCTGACGGTGGACTCGCCGGAAAGGGCGACGGCCGGGATCCGCCGGACACCAGCCGCCCAATCCCGGGTTACATCCTATTGAGGCGGTCGCAGCGTATGCGGCCGCGAGTCGACCTCGACAATCAAGAGACCCCAGCGGAAGGATGAATCGCGATGCTTAGACCCCCCACCGTGCTGCTGCTGATCTGCGCCCTGGCGGCCGTCGCCGTGGCCGCCGAGACCCCCGCCGCCAAGGCCGACGCCAAGGCCCCGGCCACGCCCAACACGCTGACCGCCGCCCGGAAGGCCGCAGGCTGGAAAATGCTCTTCAACGGCAAGGACATCAAGGACTGGGTCGTCAAGAGCGGCCAGGCCACCTACACCGTCGAGGACGGCGCCATCGTCGGCACGACGAAGAAGGGCAGCCCCAACTCGTTCCTGACCACCAAGGAAACGTTCCGCGACTTCGAGCTGACGTTCGAGGTGCTGCTCGACAGCCCCGAGCTCAACAGCGGCGTGCAGATCCGCTCGAAGCTCCGCGGCACCAAGTTCGGCGGACGCGTCTACGGACCCCAGGTCGAAATCGAGAAGAGCCCCGGGCAGTCAGGCTTCATCTACGGCGAGGCGGCCGGAGGCTGGCAGTCGCCCGAGCCGAAGTCCAGGAACAAGGCCGTCAGCACCCACAAGCACTTCCTCAACGGCAAGTGGAACACCTACCGCATCCTCGCCGTCGGGCGGAAAATCCAGACCTTCATCAACGGCAAGAAGGTCGCCGACCTGCTCTACAACGAGCAGCGCTACAAGGACAATCCCGAGGGCATCATCGGCCTCCAGGTCCACGGCGTCGGCAAACGCGGCCCCTACACCGTCCGCTGGCGCAGCATCTACATCAAGAAGCTCGCCCCCACCGCCACCGAGGCCAAGACCGGCAAGTAACCACACGCGACACCCGAGCAGCCCGATGGCCCGCCCAACGCCGCAGGCCGGCGCCTTCCCCGCCTGCGGCGAGGCCTGTACGTGATTACCTGGGACGGCTGCCGGCTCCCCCTCATCGGCACATCACGGCCGCGGCAAGACCTGCCCGGGGCGAGCACGGCTGGAAAAAAGAAGGCTCCCGAAACCGACGTCAACGGGCAGTTCACCACCGCCGAAGCCCGCATCAAGCTCAAGCGGCCATACCCGACTATGCAAAACTGACGGTACACTAATACTGCAGCGCCACCTATTCATAGGTCACCGGGTATGCAAGAGTTCAACCGGTCGACGTTGATTCCCAGGCTTCGGAGTCGTCGGACTTTTGTTCGTGTATGGCAAATGCGAGCACATCGGTT